>WNGG01007147.1_pt1 | contig 14250 bp, 13 predicted proteins | sample 5400661 | NCBI WGS metagenome assembly WNGG01 (sample SAMN13153372, study PRJNA577476) | soil metagenome | isolation source: 100 cm soil or saprolite under Garry oak tree replicate 1 | place: USA:California | collected 2016-06-15
GGGTTGATCGTCGTCGCCGAATCGCCCGAATATTTCGGCGAGATCATCCGCAGCGACTATGCCAAGTACGGCAAGCTCGTGCGCGACATCGGTTTCCAGCCGCAGTGACGGGCGTCCAGATCTCTTGCTGAGCTCGTGGGTCCTTTGCGCGCTCCTCGCGCTTTCGCCGGCGCAAGCCGCTCTTGCCTGGGGCCCGGAGGGACATCGCATGGTGGGCGAAATCGCGGGCCGCTACACCGGGACGAAGGCCAATGCAGAGATCCTGGAACTCCTCAAGAACGACCGCCTCGCCGACGGTCAGCTCTCAGGCCGGCGCACTCTCGGCGAGGTCGCGAACTGGGCCGACGAAATCAAGGATTTCGAGTGGGGAAAGCGGCGCGCTTCCTGGCACTACGACGACGTGCCGCTTTGCGGGACCGCGGAGTACTCGAAGTATTGCCGCGGCGGCCGCTGCGCTTCCGCGCAGCTCGCCCGTCAAATCGAAATCCTCGGCAACGAGCGGGCGAGGCCAGGGCAGCGCAACGAGGCCCTCAAGTGGGTCGTGCATCTCGTTGGCGACATCCACCAACCGCTGCACGCCGCCAACCGCGGCGACCGGGGCGGCAACCGGGTGCAGGTGTCCTTTTTCGGGGAACGCGACAACCCGCCATACGGCAGCCTCAACCTGCACGCCATCTGGGACGTCCACATGGTGCGCAGGCTGGTCGTGGACCGCGGCGGCGAGCGTGCGATCGTTTCGGCGCCGATCGTCTACAGCGATAGGAACGCTTGGGAGAAGGGCTCGATTTCCGGTTGGATCGACGAGAGTCACCGGATCGCGAGAGACACCGTCTATCCGCTCCTTCCGGTGGCCGCTTCCTGCTCGAACAAGATCGTGGACGTGGTCGCGATCGGGGAGGAGTACTACTCGAAGGCGGCGCCCGTGATCGAGATCCAGATCAGGAAGGCTGGCGTGCGGCTTGCTCGGGTGCTGAACGAAACGCTGGGCCGGTGATGCCGCGCCCTCCTTATTCCTGCAGAGGAATTCCCGCTTCGCGAATGACTTTGGTGTACGCCGCGAGATCGGCCGTGAACTTGGCGGCGAATTGTTCGGGCGTGGTGCCGACCGGCTCGTAACCCCAGGCGGGCCAGCGCTCGCGCATGTCCTGGGTAACGATCGCGTTTGCCATTTCCTGCTGGATCTGAATCACGATGTCGCGTGGCACATGGGCGGGGGCGAATATGCCGAGCCAGCCCGTGAATTCGAAAGTAATGCCCGCCTCGGTGAGAGTCGGTACATCCGGCATCGTTGCCGAGCGTGCCTTGCTGCTCACGCCCAGGGCCCGAAGCCGGCCGGACCTGATGTGAGGCAGGACGCCAGCGAGCGGCATGAACGCAAGCTGCACTTCCCCGGCAAGAAGAGCCTGGCTGAGCGGCGCGTCGCCCTTGTAGGGGACGTGCAGCATGTCGGTGCCGGTCATCCTCTTGAGAAGCTCGCCCAGCAGGTGCGGCGGCGCGCCGATGCCGGTAGAGCCGTAGTTGATCGCGCCGGGTCGGGACTTCGCTAGAGCGATCAGCTCCTTTGCCGATGCGGCCGGAAGTTGCGGATTGGCCACGAGGACCACGAAGGAGGAGGTGAGCTGCGTCACCGGCGCGAAATCCCTCACCGCGTCGAACGGAAGTTTCTTGTAGAGGCCGGGACTGATCGCGAAGCCCTGCGTCGTGATGAGCAAGGTGTAGCCGTCGGCCGGGGCCTTGGCGACATGGTCGGCTGCGATGTTCCCGCCCGCGCCGGGGCGGTTGTCCACGAGCGTCGGCTGCTTCCAAGTTTCCATGAGCTTCTGCCCGAGCGCCCGCGCGACGGTATCCACGGCGCCGCCCGCGGCGAACGGGACGACCATCCGCACGGGCCTTGCGGGATAGCTCTGCGCGAAGGCGTGTACGCCGAACAGCATCGCCACCACGACTGCGGAGAACAGGCGCGAGAGCGGCTTCATGGGGTCCCCTTGGCGGAATGCGTTTCGCATTATCGGCGGGTTCCGGGACACCGTGCCAGGTGCGGGTTCGTAACATAGTTCATACGCGCGAGGTCCGATCGGTGTCAAACTACCCGCTCGGTATCGGGGAGGTCCGAGGTTTCATGAAATCGGATAAGCGTCCGCAGGGAGGGCCCGCCGTTCAGAACGGTGATGCCTTGTTCGGCTCGCTGTTCTCGCAGACCGCGGTCGGGGTCGCGGTCATATCGCCGGAGGGCGGTTTTGTGCGCGCAAACGAGGCGCTGTGCCGCATGCTCGGCTACGACGAGCAGGAGCTCCTGCAAAAAACCGTGCGGGACGTCACCCACGCCGACGACCTGGAGTCCACTCAGGAGATCCGGCTGGAGTTCCTGGCGGGGCCGGGTGCTCACGTCCACGAAAGACGTTATTTGCGCAAGGACGGCTCGGCCCTCTGGGTCCAGGTCGCGGGGGCGCTGGTGCGTGACGGCTCGGGTTCGCCGCAATGCTTCGTCGCTCTGGTTTACGACATCACCGAACTCAAGTTGGCCCAGGATGCGCTCAAGGCGAGCGAATCCCGTTTCCGCCGCATGGTGGAGCTGAGCTCGGACTGGTACTGGGTGCAGGATGAAAATTTCCGGTTCGTCCAGCTGTCCGGAGTGGAAAAGCGGGGCATCGACCCGGAAGCCTTCATTGGCAAGGCGCGTTGGGAGCTTCAGAGTCCCGGGTCGCTTCCGGAAAAGGCCTGGCAGCAGCACCGCGAAAAGCTGGAGCGCCACGAGCCGTTCAGCGATTTCGTATACACGGCTCTGGACAACGCGGGCGAAATGCGCTATCTGAGCGTGACCGGCGAGCCGATTTTCGACGCGCACGGCAAATTCAAGGGATACCACGGCGTCGGAAAAGACGTCACGGAAAAGGCGCTCGGCCTGAAGGATCTGGAAGACAGCGAAGAGCGCTACCGGATGCTGTTCGACATCCATCCCCGTCCGATGTGGGTCGTAGAAAACAAGACCCTGCGTTTCCTCGCCGTAAACCAGGCGGCCGTCGACCATTACGGCTATTCGAGGGAAGAGTTTCTGTCGATGACCGCGGAGCAGCTTCGCCCGCCTGAGGACATCGCCCAGCTGCTCAAGGACTTTCAGGACCCGAGCCGTTCCTACATGCAACGCGTGGCGCGGCATCGCAAGAAGAACGGGGAGCAGATCAACGTCGAAATCGTCTCATTCAATTTGGCGTTCGACGGCCGGCCGGCCCGGCTGGGCGTGATCAACGACGTCACCGAGCGCCTGAAAGCGGAGCAGCAGGCACGCGAGCTCGAGGCACGGTACCGGGCGCTGGTCGAGTCCAGAAAAGACCCCGGCTAGCGTCGGGGCTCTGGCGCACGCTCGCGGTCAATCCCGGGTGAGACAACGGCAATGAGCGCGAGAGCAACGCCGCCGTTCAGGGCAGACCAGGTCGGGAGCCTCCTGCGACCTGCCGAGATCAAGGGAGCGCGCGCGAGGCTCGAGCGCGGCGAGATCGGCGCCGGGGAGCTGCGCGCGGTCGAGGACCGCTGCATCCGCAACGCGGTCGCCCGCCAGGAGTCGCTGGGGCTGGAGGTCGTGACCGACGGCGAGTACCGCCGCGGGTGGTGGAACCACGACTTTCTCGGCAGGATCGACGGCGTCGAAATCGAGCTCGATCAGAAATCGTACAAGTTTGCCGGATCCGACGATCCGCGCTACACGCCGAAAGTGACGCGCCGGGTGCGCCGCGCGCGCCCGATGATGCTCGATCACTTCCAGTATCTGAGCTCGGTCGCGCGCAAGACGCCCAAGTTCACCATGCCTTCGCCTTCCATTCTCTATCACCGCGGCGGCAGAGCGGCGATCGACCGCGAAGCGTATCCGGATCTCGATCGACTCTGGAGCGACGTCGGCCGCGTGTATCAGGAGGAAATCCGCGATCTTGCCGCCGCGGGCTGCACCTATCTGCAGATCGACGACACGAGCTTTTCGTTCCTGTGCGACGAGAAATTCCGGGCGAGCTGCCGCGCGCGCGGCGACGATCCGGACGCGCTCCCGTACATGTTCGCCAAAGCGGTCAACGCGGCGGTCGCCAGACGGCCCGCAGGAATGACGATCGTCATGCACACCTGCCGCGGCAACTGGAAAAGCACCTGGCTCGCCGAGGGCGGCTACGATCCGGTCGCCCAGGCCGTGTTCAACGAGGTGAACGTGGACGGCTGGTTCCTCGAGTACGACAGCGAGCGCGCCGGCAGCTTCGAGCCGCTGCGCTTCGTGCCGAAGGGAAAGAAGGTGGTACTCGGCCTCGTGTCGACCAAAACGCCCGTGCTCGAGAACAAGGACGCCCTGAAGCGGCGCATCGATCAGGCGGCCCGGTACGTTCCGCTCGAGACCCTTTGCGTGAGCCCGCAGTGCGGCTTCGCGAGCAGCCACCACGGCAACCTTCTGACCGAAGACGATCAATGGAGAAAGCTCGCGCTCGTCGTGGAAGTGGCAGGCGAGGTGTGGGGCGGCTCCTAAAGCGGCTATTCGACTGTCACGCCGGAAAGCTTGATCAGCCGGTCCCAGCGGGCGTGTTCGGATTTGAGGTATTCGGCGAACTCCTCGGGCGTGTTGCCGACCACCTCGAACCACTGCTTCGTCACGTATCGCTCGCGGAACGCCCGATCGAGAAGGATCTTGGCCGTGTCGTCGTAGATCTTGGCGACGGTCCCGCGCGGCATGCCCGCGGGTCCCACCAGCGCGAACCACGTTCCGGCCTCGTAGCCGGGGACGCCTGATTCGGCGACCGTGGGAAGATCAGGCAGCGCCGCAATCCGGCGCGCGGTCGCGGCGGCGAGGAGCTTCAGCCTGCCCGCTCGCGCGTGCGACTCGACCAGAAGCGGGGTCACCATCATCATCTGTATCTGGCCGGAAAGAAGATCGGTGACCGCGGGTCCCGCGCCTTTGTAGGGCACGTGCACGATGTCGATGCCGAGCAGGCTCTTGAGGTAGTCCACGCTGATGTGCGCCGAGGAGCCCAGCCCGAAGGAACCGTAGGAGAGCGAGCCGGGTTTGGCTTTCGCGAGCGCGACGAATTCCTGGAACGTGTTCGCGGGCACCGAAGCGTGCACGGCTATGACCCACGGGAAACGCACCAGCACCGTGATCGGCGTGAAACCCTTCAGGCCGTTGTAGGGGAGATTCTTGTACAGGTGCGGGTTGATCACGAACGATGAGGCGTCCGAGACGAGCAGCGTGGCGCCGTCGGGCGCCGACTTCGAAACATACTCGGCGCCGACGATCTGGTTCGCGCCCGGGCGGTTCTCGACCAGCACCGGCTGCCCCCAGATTTGCGAGAAGCGCGGCGCCAAGGCGCGCGAGAACGCGTCGGTCGCGCCGCCGGGAGAGGTCGGCACGACAATTTTCACCGGGCGGGAGGGGAAGGTTTGCGCTGGCGCGAGGAAAGGCAGCGCGGCAAGCGCGGCGGTGACGAGCACGAGCAAACGCACTGAAATCCTCCGTTGTGCGCTTATTGTAGTTCGGGCTTGGGCCAAGCGGTCCCTCCAGTCGCTCAGCCGAGACCGTGAATTTGTCACGCTTTTTTGGGGTCATCCCGGCCCGGAATTTGCATTAGAACAAGAGGGGCCCAGGTTTTTGGAAAGCCCTTACCGGGTTTTTGCCCGATTGGCCCGGTGGCAAGGCGACGCTAGCCTAGCGATCGAACGGAACAGAAGCAGTCAGGCGACATCTATGAAAATGCCACAGATCGTGAATCTGAACCCGCAGTTCAGCCGCGTCGAAAGGGAACTCTCGGCCCGCATCTGGGCGGTGTTCGGCCGCTTCCCCGATCTCTGCGGCTTTTCGCTCCAGGACCGGACCAGCTTGCCCGACTACATCGATACCTCCAGCCTGCGGGACGAGCTTTTCGTCACGGAACTCGGCTTCTCCGCTCCGGTCAGCGAGTTGGAATATGAAGAGGCCTACCAACTGATCAGCGACGCCGTCGCGGATATCGTGTCCGAACGGCCCGAGGCCATGGAGCTGTTGCGCGGGCGCACTTTCGCGAGGACGCTCCACTAGCGGCATTCCAGCCGTCTGCGCGGCGTTGCCGGGGCGCGCGGCGATATAGAATAAGCGCGGTTCGAAGAAGAAGGGTCGCCGTTGCTCGTGCTGAAGTGCTTCATTGCGTGGCTCGCGATGTTCGCGGCTGCGTCCGCGGTGCTCGCGCAGGCCCATTCGACGAGCTCAGGTCAGGGCTACCCGTCGAAGCCCGTGAAAATCATCGTTCCGTTTCCGCCGGGCGGCTCGGCCGACGCCTCGGCGCGGATCGTCGCTGAAAAAACGAGCGAGGAGTGGAAGCAGCCGGTGCTCGTCGAGAACAAGCCCGGCGCGGGCACGACGATCGCGGCGGCCTTTGTCGCGAGCGCGGCGCCTGACGGCCACGTGCTCTATCTGACCGGGCCGATCTCGCACGCGGTCTCGGCGGCCCTCTACAAGGACCTCAGCTACGACGCGGTCACCAGCTTCGCAGCGGTCGCGCGAGTGGCCTCCGCGCCCTTCATCCTCGTCGTGCATCCGTCGGTGAAGGCGAATTCGGTGCAGGAGCTCGTCGAGCTCGCGAGAGCCAGGCCCGGAGCGCTGACCTACGCGTCCTCGGGCAGCGGTGCCGCGCCCCACCTCGCCGCCGAAATGCTCGCTTCGCTGACCGGAACGAGGTTCGTTCACGTTCCCTTCAAGGGCACGGCGCCCGCGCTCGTCGCGCTCCTCGGCGCCCAAGTGGATTTCCAGATCGCCGATGTCGCCGCGATCCCCCACGTCCGCGCCGGAAAGCTGCGCGCGCTGGCCGTGACGACCGCGAGGCGCTCGGCGCTCGTTACGGAGATTCCGACGGTCGCCGAATCCGGTGTCCCGGGCTTCGACGTGCCGAGTGCCACGGGGATTCTCGCGCCCGCGGGAACGCCTACGGACGTCGTCGCCAAGATCAACGCATCGATCAACCGGGCGCTCGCGATCGAGGAGGTGCGCCAACGGCTCAATGCGCAAGGCTTCGAGCCCGCGCCCGCAACTCCGGAAGAGTTCGGCGCGTTCCTCGCTTCCGAGGTCCGAAAGTACGCGAAAATCATCCGGGAAGCCGGCGTGCGAATCGATTAGCGGGCGGCCTTATAATCGCTCGCATCCCCGATCGAGGAGAAGAATTCCATGAGCCGAAGTCCTGACCCATCGCGCCGTCGCGTGCTCGCCGCGCTTGCCGCCTCGGCGGCCGTTGCGCCGTTCGGCGCGCTCGCTCAGGGAATTTCCAAGCGTCCGGTGCGGATCATCGTTCCGTTTACGCCCGCGGCCGGGCCGGACATCGTGGCGCGGCTGCTCGCGCCCAGGCTGCAGGCGCGCTGGGACCAGCCTTTCTTCGTCGAGAACAGGCCAGGCGCATCGGGAACGATCGGGACCGAGGTGGTGGTGAAGTCGCCGCCCGACGGCCACACGATCATGGTCGGCCCGGCGTCTATCGTCACCGCGCCGCATCTTTATCCGAAGATCTCCTATGACGTCGTGAAGGATCTCTCCGCGGTCACGAACGTCGGCTCGACGAGCCTCGCGCTCGTGGTGCACAAATCGGTGCCGGTCGGCACGGTGCCGGAGTTCATCGCGTGGGTGAAGTCGCAGCCCGGCAAGCTCAACTACGGCTCTCCGGGTAACGGCACGCACCATCACTTCTGCATGGAGTTGCTCAAGCTGCAGGCGGGCCTGGACATCGTGCACGTGCCCTACAAGGGTTCGGCGCCCGCTGAGAACGACTTGATCGCGGGCGTCATTCCCACCATGTTCCTCCCGGTCCACGTTGCGCTTCCGAAGATCAAGGCGGGGCAGATCAAGGTGCTCGGCGAGAGCCTGAAGGAGCGCCATCCCTTGTTTCCCGACATTCCCTCGCTGCACGAGCAGGGCGTGACCGGCTACGACGTGGACCTGTGGATCGGTGTGTGGGCGCCCCCGGGAATGCCCGCGGACCTCCTCGCGAAATACAACTCGGAAATCCGCGCGATCGTCGCATTGCCCGAGATGCGCGATCAGCTCGCGAGCCAGGGCCTGGTGCCGAACACCGGCACGCCCGAGCAATTCGCCAAGCTCGTCAAGGACGATTTCGAGAAATGGGGGAAGGTGATCCGCGATGCGAAAATCAGGGCGGACTAGATGAAGTCCATCGAAACAGTGGGAATTCTGGGCCTCGGCAAGATGGGGTGCCCGATTGCGGCTGGAGATTCCGGAGCACCTTTAGCGCCTCGCGAGTCGGGTGGCCGATTCGTGCGGAGTTGACTCCGTCCGGCAAGCTCGGCTACTTTGGAGTAGTTTTTTCGGAGGACACATGGGTGCAACCAGCAATTTGATGTGGCAGCTGCTCGTCCAGTTCCTGATCATTTTGTTCCTCGTCGTGGCCGTCGCAGGCCTTGCGGTGGGGGTCGGGCTCATCGCTTCCAGCCTGAAGATGGCGCAGTACTTCCACACCTTGAACCGTTGGGTGTCCACGCGCCACATCCTCAGACCGGTCGAGGTGCCCATCGATACGGAACGGGCGACTCACCGGCACTATCGCTGGCTCGCCGCAGGCTTTTTCCTCGGAGGTCTCATCGCGGTTTTCGGCCTGCTGACCGGGCTCGACGCGGCCGCCGTCAGCGCGGCGTTTGCCGCAAGGCGTTTCGCGCCCGTCGTCGCCATCGCAGTGGAAAGCGCAAAGTGGGTTCTGATCGCGGGCAGCGCATCCGGCGTCGTAGTCGGGGCGATGCTGCTCTTCTATCCGAACGCGGAAAGCATGCTCGAAAGATTCGCAAACCAGTGGGTGTCTCCCCGCCGCGTGACCCGGAGCTGGGACGACATGCGCATGACGCTCGACGTGCTGGTCGAGGCTCATCCCAAGCCCGCCGGCTGGATCATCGCCTGCACTTCGGTAGCGGCGGTGATCTGCGCAGTCATCATGCTGGTGCGCTACTACTGAAAACGAGCAGGCCGGATCGCGATTTCCGCCTTCGAGGGCTCCGCCAGGTTCGCGCGCCTTTCCGTGAAGCCCAAGACGGTCGCGATACTCGAGAGCCGGCTTGGCGGGCAGCTTGCCGACCTCGTCGAAAAACACGGGGGACGGCCGATGCTCGCTCCCGCGCTCGCGGAGGTGCCGGACGTGGATCACGCCCGGATTGCAGCGCTGCTCGGCGAACTCGAATCACATCCGCCGAAAGCCGCGATCTTCCAAACCGGAGTCGGCACGCATGCGCTGTTTGCCGCGACCGATTCGCTGGGGATGACGCCGAAGCTTATCGGCTTGCTGGCGAGCTCCGTGGTAGTCGCGCGCGGGCCCAAGCCCACCGGCGCGCTTCGCTCGCGCGAAGTGCGCATCGATCGCAGCGCCAGGGAGCCCTATACGACCGTCGAAGTGCTGGAATCGCTCGAGGACCTGTCGTTCCGGGGCGAATGCGTCGTGGTCCAGCGCTACGGCGAGACCAACGTGGAGCTCGATGAGGCGCTGCGGGCGAAGGGCGCGGAAGTCGTTGAAATACCCACCTATCGCTGGGCGCTCCCCGAGAACACCGGACCGCTCGCGGGGCTGATAGCCGCGCTCGAGCGCGGAGAGGTCGATGCCACCGTGTTCACCAGCGCGTCGCAGGCGCACAACCTGTTCGCGCTCGCCCAGAAACTCGGGAGAGAGGGCCCGCTCGCAGCGAACTTGAGCCGAACGTTGGTCGCTTCCATCGGTCCGGTGTGCAGCGCCGCGCTGCGGGAGCACGGCGTGAAAATAGCCCTGGAGGCGAAGCCGCCCAAGCTCGGGCCGCTGGTGGCCGCGCTCGACCAGGCCCTGTCGAGCTAGTACAATGCGCGACCTTCCACGCACAGCCTCGGTTCAATGCCCCGCTCGGTTCGCAATCTCGCGATCATCGCCCACGTCGATCACGGCAAGACGACGCTGGTCGACAAGCTGCTGCACCAGTCGGGCACCTTCGCCGCGCACCAGCACATCGCCGAGCGCGTCATGGACTCGAACGATCTGGAGCGCGAGCGCGGGATCACCATCCTCGCCAAGAACACCGCGGTCGACTACGACGGCGTGCACATCAACATCGTCGACACGCCCGGGCACGCGGATTTCGGCGGCGAGGTCGAGCGGTCCCTATCGATGGTCGACGGTGTGCTGCTCCTCGTCGACGCGGTCGAGGGCCCGATGCCGCAGACGCGCTTCGTCACACGCAAGGCGCTCGCGCTGGGCCTGAACCCGGTTCTCGTCGTCAACAAGATCGACCGCCCGGGCGCGCGGCCCGACTGGGTCGTGAACGCCACCTTCGACATGATGGACAAGCTCGGTGCCTCCGAGCACCAGCTCGACTTCCCCGTCGTCTATGCCTCGGCGCTGCTCGGCACGGCCACCCTCGACCTGTCGAAACCTGGGACCGACATGCGGCCGCTCTTCCGCACGATCATCGACCGCGTCCCGGCGCCCAAGGGCGACCCCGACGGGCCGCTGCAACTGCAGATCAGCAACATCGACTATTCGAGCTACGTCGGGCGCATCGGCATCGGCCGCATCGCGCGCGGCAGGCTCAAGCCCGCGCAGGAGATCCTGGTGCTGCACGAGGGCCGCGAGCCCGCCAAGGCCGAGGTCGGCCAGGTCATGGGCTTTCGCGGCCTGGAGCGGATCCCGATGGAGGAGGCTTCCGCGGGCGACATCGTTCTGGTCACGGGCGTGGAGGAGACCGCGATCGGCGTCACCTTCGCCGACCCGCTCGCCCCCGAGGCGCTGCCGATGCTGCGCGTCGACGAGCCCACGCTCACCATGAATTTCCAGGTCAACACCTCGCCCTTCGCCGGCCAGGAGGGGCGCTTCGTCACCAGCCGCCAGATCCGGGAGCGCCTGTTCCGCGAGCTACAGGGCAACGTCGCGCTGCGCGTCGAGGAGACCGCCGACGCCGACGTGTTCCTCGTCTCGGGCCGCGGCGAGCTGCACCTCACGATCCTGCTCGAGAACATGCGCCGCGAAGGCTACGAGCTCGCGGTGTCGCGGCCGCGCGTGGTGACGAAGGAGGTCGGCGGCGCGAAGCACGAGCCCTTCGAGGCGCTCACCGTCGACTTGGAGGAAGCCCACCAGGGCCCGGTGATGGAAGCGCTCGGCGGGCGGCGCGCCGACCTGCTCGACATGGTTTCCGATGGCCGCGGCCGCGTGCGCCTGGACTACCGCATCCCCGCGCGCGGGTTGATCGGCTTCCAGTCGGAGTTCCTCAATATCACGCGCGGCAACGGCCTCATGAGCCACGTGTTCGACGAGTACGCGCCGATGAAGGCCGAGATCCCCTCGCGGCGCAACGGCGTCCTGATTTCGGCCGAGCAGGGCGAGGCGGTCGCCTACGCGCTGTGGAAGCTGCAGGAGCGCGGGCGCATGCTGGTCAGCCCGGGCGAGCGGGTCTACGAGGGCATGGTGGTCGGCCTGCACAGCCGCGACAACGATCTCGTGGTCAATCCGATCCGCGAGAAGCACCTCACCAATATCCGCGCCGCGGGAAAGGACGAGGCGATCCTGCTCACGCCTCCGATCAGGCTGACGCTCGAGCTCGCGGTCGAGTTCATCGAGGACGACGAACTGATCGAGATCACGCCGCGCTCGATCCGCGTTCGCAAGCGCTATCTCTACGACCACGAGCGCCGGCGCGCGGCGCGCGCCGAGCCCGCCCCTCAGACCATTTCGTAGCGCTTCACCGCCTTCTCGTCCCAGGCCACCCCGGTTCCCGGACGCTCGGGAATCACCGCTTCGCCTCCGACGATTCGCAGCGGCTCGGCGAGGATCGCCGCGGCCCAGTCCACGTACTCGAGGTAATGGCAGGTCGGCGTCACCGCAAGCAGGTGTGCGCTCGTCTCGGGGAAGAGATGCGAGGACATCGGCACGCCGCGCTCGGCGGCGAGGCTCGCGGCGCGCTGCCAGCCGCTGACCCCGCCGATCCTTTCGAGATCGGGCATTACCAGATCGCAGGCCTTTGCAGCGAGCGCCTCGGCCATCTGCTCGGGAAGCGAGAAGTTCTCGCCGATCTGCACCGGCGTCGCGAGCTCGCGCGCGAGCTCGGCGCAGCCGCGGTAGTCGTCGTGGCGGATCGGCTCCTCGATCCAGGCGATGCCCTCGAAGTCGATCGCGCGGCCGCGCTCCAGGGCTTCGGGGAGCGACAGTGCCTGGTTGAAGTCGACCATCAGCTCGACGCTGCCGGGAAGGCGCCTGCGCACTGCGCGCACCGCGGCGAGATCGGCCTGCAGCGTCGGGTGGCCGAGGCGCAACTTGACCGCCCCAAATCCTCCTTCGAGGAGCTTTTCGGCCTCGTCGGCGGCGGCATCGGGTGCCATCAGCCCCAGGCCGTTGCTGTTGTAGGCGCGGATGGGACGCCGCCCGCCGCCCAGCAGCGTGACGAGGGGCTTGCCCGCGGCGAGCGCGAGCGCGTCCCAGCAGGCACAATCGAAGCCAGACATCGCCATGCGCACGATGCCCTGCACGCCGATCAATTTAAAGCGGCGCGCGAGCTTCGCCCAGAGATCGGCGGGCGCGATGCGATCGCCCTTCACGCTGCGCTCGACTGCACCGAGCACCGTCGCGATCGCCGGCACCACTGTGTTCAGATAGCAGAACAGATAGGAATGGCCGGTCACACCTTCCTCGGTGTCGACGTCGACGAGGAGCAGCGGCGCGCTGCGCAGCGCTCCGGCGCTGGTGCCGAGCGGCAGCTTCAGCGGAACCTCGACGCTGCGCGCGCGGACCGCGCGCAGCGTAAGCCGCGGCTCGCTCACGCGGGCTTCTCCCCGTCGGCGTACAGCGCGAGGATGTCCCACACGGCGCGGTTGGCCGGCGTGGGGACGCCCGCAGCGGCGCCGAGCTGCGCCACGCCTCCGCTCAACCACTCGACCTCGAGCCGGTTGCCGCGCTGCAGGTCGTGCGCCATGGACGCGGTCATCTTGGCGGGGAGCCCGTCGGCGCGCGCGAGGCAGGCGTCAGCGTAGTCGGCGGGGAGGGCGATGCCGTGCGCGCGTCCCACCGCGACGACCTCGCGAAAGATCTCGAGCAGGAAGGCGCGCGTGCGCGGATTCTTGCGGATCGGCCCGATGGTGGTGCGCATCGCGGTGGTGGTCGCCGAAATCCCGACGAGGAACGCGTACTTCTCCCAGATTGCGCGGCGCACGTCGTTGCTCAGCTCCGAAGTCACGCCCGCCTTGAGCAAGGCCTCGTGAAGAAAGCGCGCCCGCTCGGAGATCCTGCCGTCGTACTCGCCCAGCACCACGCGCTGCATCGTCCCGGTCTGGTGGATCACGCCCGGGCGCGAGATGGTGGTCGCGACGTAGCCGACACCGCCCATCACCGGCGCGTCGCCGAGCTCGCGGCGCAAGATGTCGTCTTTGATCACCCCGTTTTGCAGCGAGATCACCCCGGTGCCGGGCTTGACGAGCGGCTTGATCTGCCGGATCGCAGCCTCCGTATCCCACAGCTTCACCGACAGGATGACCAGATCGATGGTCCCTAGCGACGCGGGATCGTCGGTGGCGCGCACCGTCGGGATGCGGATGTCGCCCTGGGGCTCGTTCTCGATGGTGAGGCCGCGCTCGCGCATCGCGGCGAGATGCGCGCCGCGCGCGATGAAGCTCACGTCGTAGCCGGCGTGCGCGAGCCGCCCGCCGAAGAAGCCGCCCACTCCGCCCGAACCCATCATTGCGATCTTCATGGGTCGAATGGTAACCTGCCTCGTCCCGGGCAAAGGAGCAATCATGTTCCGTGTAGTTCTTCGCGCCGCCGCTGCGGCGACGATGGTGGTTTGCGCACTCGCACCGCTCACGGTGGTTGCGCAGGCCTGGCCGACGAAGCCGGTGAAATTCGTCGTGCCGTTTCCGCCGGGGGGCTCGGTCGATCCGCTCGCGCGCATACTCGGCGCGAGGCTCGCGGACTCTCTGGGGCAGCAGTTCATCGTCGAGAACAAGACCGGCGCCGGAGGTTCGATCGGCACGGCGTCCGTCGCGAAGAGCGCTCCGGACGGCTATACCTACGTGGTCGTGTTCGACACCCACGCGGTGAACCCGGCGCTCATCCCGAACCTTCCGTACGACACCGTCAACGACTTCGCCCCGGTGATGCTCGTCGGCACGGCGCCGATGGCGATCGTCACCAACGTCGCCAAACCCTACAGGAGCTTCGGCGAGGTGATCAGGGCGGCGAAGGCGACGCCAGAGGCGCTCAGCATCGGCTCGGTGGGCAACGGCAGCCTCGGCCACCTCGCCATGATCCTCCTGCA
>WNGG01016712.1_pt1 | contig 14248 bp, 10 predicted proteins | sample 5400661 | NCBI WGS metagenome assembly WNGG01 (sample SAMN13153372, study PRJNA577476) | soil metagenome | isolation source: 100 cm soil or saprolite under Garry oak tree replicate 1 | place: USA:California | collected 2016-06-15
TCAGCCGCACGATCCGCCCGGCAGAGGGAACATCGTCCACCAGCGCAAATAGAATGTAGTACCCGGCCAGCGCCCTGACTGTATCGCTTGGGATCGACGCCTCAATATCCTGCCCCGATTGCGTAAAATCTAAATAGAGAAACCGCTGCGGCCCTCCGTCCACCCAGTGACTCGTCGCCCGTGCGCTCACCAGCGCTACTTTCGTCAATGCCGGCGCAAACGACACCTTGAAAGTGAAGTTTCTCCCCACGACCAGCTCCGTCGTTGAGAGCGAATCAATCCTCGGGCGCACACCGCGAAATAGGTACGGCGGCTCGAAGGCCTCGATCGACGAGTCATCGCCCGCGAACGACCGATTGCTGGTCACCCCCGCTCCGCCGGTAGCGATCACTCGCCCATCTGGAACCAGCACGGTCACGTTATGATAATGAATGAACCGGTTCATGTCCGCCATTTGACGCCACGCGTTGCTCGCCGGATCGTACAGGTCCGCCACTTTCGTGCAGTACGGAATGGTGCCCGCGTTCGTCGTCGCGACTGGCGAAGGCGCCGGCCCGCTGTACTGTCCGCCGAATGACAGCACCCGGCCATCCGGCAAAATCAACGCCTCCGGACGGTTCCGCAACGCCCTTGGGTTCGGCCCCAGCGACCAACTGTTGTTGGTTGGGTCATAGAACTCGACATACCGTGTGCTGGCGTTCGTTGCGGTTGGGAAAATGCCGACCGCCATCACTCGCCCGTCCGGCAAGTGAGCCATCTCATGATCGCAGTGATCTCCGCCGGCGGCGCCGTTCCGGCTCTGGACCATGGCCGCCGCAGGCCGCCACGTGCCGGCGCCGATGTTGTAAAGCTCCGGGTAACGCCAGGTCTTGAGGACTTCCCCCGTGTACAGCACCACAGTCGGTGGAATTTCCGTGGGCAAATCAAACGAGCCGGTAATCGCCCAGGCATTCGACTGAGGATCGTAAATCTCGCACCCGTTGGTTCTGCCGTAGCCTGGATCATTCAGCTCGCCACCTAAAACCAATAGCCGCTCGTCCGGCAGACGCACCAGCCCGGGATACCACCGACCCACGTTCATATCGGCCATCTGCACCCACGTATTCGTGTTGCGCCAATAATGCTTCGCCGTCTTCACTACGGGATCGAGCGGATTTCCTCCCATCGAACCGCCGCAGAACATCAACGCGCCAACCGTGTCCAAGGTTACCATATGACACCCTTGAGCGCTTCCCGAGTCGGGAGGATACCATTTGAGGCCGCTTATCGGGTCGAAGCAAATCGGCTCTTCGGTATCATGGCAGAAAAACACCTCCCCAGAAGGCAGCAGACTTCCGGACCCACTGCCGCCCAGCAACTCAGGCTCCGTGTCCCCCACAATCGTCCATCGTCCGCCATTCGTTTCTGTTCCCAGCGTGAAATTGTTTGTGACCGGCACATTGCTGACCGCAAGCGCCACCTCCTGATATTCATACCCAACCGCCGCAGCGCCCAGCCGGTAATTGCCTTCAGCCACCAACGGGAGGGAGTATTTCCCGAAGCCATCCGTTCGCTGTTCGCGAAACAGTCGCAAGTCTGGAGAGAACAAAGTTATCCGTACGCCAACAACTGCATTGTTTCCCGGAACCTCCTTCACCTGTCCCGATATTGGCACCGCGTGCCCGTTCTCGATCAACACCATCAGAGCACAAGACACACCGACAGCGACCCGCACGGCTTTCATGCCCTGATCTTATCACAATTTTGCACCCCCTGTAATCATCAGTTTGCCAACTGCGGCGCAGCGCACCAGGCGGTCGGTGGTGCCCGAATTGCAGCGCTTTCGCCGAGCTTGCTTCGCTTTGGCGCTTCAACGGCTCGAAACATCTACTGTTCCCTTGACGGCTGGCGCTTCTTCGTCGCTCTTGCTCGCGGCTAGCAGCCAAAGCCGCTTCACGCCAAAGCCCAACAAATAAATCACCCCGAGCAACGCCACGTCAGTCGGGCCAACCGGCATATCCCATCGGTAAGCCAGACAAAAACCTATAAAAGCTGTCACCCCGCCAATAGCGGAAGCAATAAACGCGAACTGCCGCATATTTCGCGCGAACAAATGCGCTGTCAGCGGAGGCGCGAGCAGGAATCCAAATGTCACCAATGGCCCCACGCTGAGAACCGCCATAGAGATGGTCAACCCAATCAGCAGGAACAACAACGCATCCCACGAAAGCACGCTCTTCTTTATCGTGATTGCCATTTCCCGGTCGAAGGAAGCCAGCATGAACTCCTTTTGGAAACTCAGCAACAGCAAAACCACCACAGCAAACGCCGCCAACGTCCACCCGAGATCCGCGTTGGAGATGGAAATGATCTCCCCCTTCAACCGGTCCAGCAAACCGTGTTCACCGTAGGGGTTCTTTACCAGCAATAGAATCGCCCAAGCCCCAGCCATAACATACACCATTCCAATGGCCCCCTCAATAAACCCGCGTCCTCGCCGCTCCAGGATGGAGAAGAACAAGATGGCCGTAAGCGTGAAGAGGCTCGAACCGACGAACGCCAGTGTATGTTCGCCTCCCTCGAAATGGGGCACCAAGCCCCATGCGTGGAGCGCGAATGCAAAGGCAATGCCGCACGATGAAATCTGCGGCAAGGCCACCCCCATAAAAATCAGCCTTCTCAACAGCAAGTAAACCCCCACCAGTGGACAGGCCAGGCCCACTAACAGGCTCATATAGACCGAATTCCGAAGGAGAAAATCGGGTCCGAAGATTTCGCGCAACGTGTCCACCTAATGCATCTCCAAATCGAGAATCTCCTCAATCTTCTGCGGACTGAGCAACTCGCTCACCGAGCCGTGCAATACCTTTCCTTGATGCAGCCACATTACTTCCTGCACGTACGTCCGCACAGTTGGCAAGTCATGACTGGCCATGAGAATTGTCAACTTTTGTTGCTCGTGGATTCGTTTCAACAGGTCCATGATTGCCTGGCGGGCTGCGGCATCAATTCCTGAAGTCGGTTCATCCAAGAGCAGGAAATCAGGCTTGGTCGCCAGCGCCCGGGCAATCAGCACCCGTTGCTTCTGCCCGCCTGAAAGCTCTGAGAACAGCTTCCGGCTCAGATGGACCGCCTCAGTCTCTCGCAGGCAGTGATGTGCCCACTCCTTTTCAACACGCCGAATTCGCCGTCCTGGTCCAACTCGCCCGCATGTGCCCATCAGCACAACCTCGAAGCTCGACAGCAGAAATATCGGATCGAGCGCGTCGCGCTGCGGAGTGTAGCCAAGGACGTGTTCCCGCCCATTAACCGCAGCGAATTCAACTCGCCCGCTCAGCGGCGGAATGATTCCCAGGACTGTCTTGATTAAGGTGGACTTGCCGGAGCCGTTCGCGCCCAGCAGTCCGGTAAAACTCCCGCGCCGTAGGGTGAGATCGACGTCGGGCAAAACGACGCGGCGGTCGTAACCGACCGCCACGTGGTCCAAGCTTAAGAACATTTCGCTGTTCACTTCGCTTCCTGCAACGCTGCTGCTATTTGCGCAACATCATAGTCAAACAGGCCGATGTAGTCTTTTACTTTTTCATTGCCCCCAACCGCGCCGGGCAGCAGCAGCAGCTTCGCCCGAATCGCCTGCGCCACGTACTCTGGTGTTCGCCGCGGACGGAATGGCTCAATCATCACAATTTTCACTCCCGCAGCTTTCAGTCGTGGAATGAGGCCGTTAATGTAACTCGGCGAGGGCTCAATGCCGGGTTTCGGCTCAATGGTCCCCGCCAGCTCCAAACCAAACCGTTCCACGAAATAGTCGAACGATTTGTGATAGGTAATGACCTTTGCCCCCCGATAAGGCTCGAGCAACTTCGCCCACTCGGCCATCTTTTTGTCCAGCCGCTCATCGAACTTCTTCCGTCTCTCCTCGAAATACCCGGCACTCCCTGGGTCGAGTCTGCTGAACGTTTCCGTCAGCGCGCCGGCAATAATCTTTCCATTGGCAGGGTCCAGCGAGTAGTGGGGGTTGCCGAACGGATGCACGTCGCCCATTGACCGGTCAACCGGTCCTGTCGGCACTTCCAGCAACCGGATTCCGCGCGAAAGAATCACATGCCCGGGCGCATCCGACAATATCCTCTGGTTGCGCGCGCCAGCGACGAGCGGCGGCAGCCAGCCAACCTCCAATTCTGCGCCGCCTTCGATAAGAACGTCCGCCTGGTTTAAGACTCGGATGTAACTCGGCCGTGCATCCACGAAGTGCTGGTCTTCTGTCCCTCTCGCAATCGTTGTGACCTTGACCTTGTCGCCCCCGACCTCTTCCGCAATCGCTCCAAAGTCAGGCACAGTGGCCACAACGTTCAGTTTGGCTTCCGCCGCGCCGGTCAGAAGCGCGACCGTAAATGCTAGGAAATGTACTTTCATATGATTGGTTAAGTTTATGTTTCGAATCGCAAAGGTTTAGAATTTGTGCGCTGCATGTGTACCCAGCAAAAACTCGAATTGTAGCCACACCGAATGATCGTCACCGATGCCGTTTCGACGGTCATAATTGTACTGCAACCGGATTTTCGAAAACTCGCTCGGATAAAGGGTCAGATTCGGCGAAATCCGCCAGCGTGATGCCCGATCCAGGTCAGTTCCGACAATATCTTCGTACTTGGCTCTTTCGTCGGGAAACAAATAATCCCCGCGCAACCCGGCAACCCAGCCCTTTCTAAACCCGTAAGTGATTTGGGAGTAGAGGCCGAAGTCGGTTATAGTTTCACGCGGGAGGGCCGGGATAGCGGAATTGCCAGGAAAAGCTCCCGCCTCGAAGCGGCGCATCATCGCCTCCGTTTGCCACGTCACAAACGGAAAACCGGCATGTTGATTCGGTGACTTCCACTTGTAGAACAAGTCAACGCCATAAATCTGCGTCTCGCTGTCGCTCCCGCTGCTGTTCGGACCGAAAGCAGCCGAAGCTCCGGCGACAATGGTCTGTGAATCGCTTAAGTTGAACGATGCCGCATAGCGCGGAACGAAAAGCATGTCCCCCAGGCTCTTCACACGTCCCTCCGTTGCGGGCCGGCCCATGAATGTTTCACCCCCATGCTCGTTTCTAAAACTGAACGCCGTTCCGCCTTGGCTGTTTGCCACCGTCATATACAACTCGGAGTAAAACGGCGTCGGTGCCAGCCACGAAATCCGCGCTCCCGCGCTGCGCAGGCCGTCCTCGCCGAGAAATCGCCCATTTACCAGCGGCTGATCCACGAACTCCCAACTGTGCGGATGCGTCGGGTTCAGCCGCCCGAACTCGGTGAAAAACTGTCCTGCCTTCACCTGTAAGTTCAACGGCAGTGACATGGTTTCCAAATATGCTTCCTCCGCTTCTACCGTCGTATCCCCGTGCGGATCGATTTGCAGCACAATGTTCGCCTGCCCCCGGAAGTAAGGATCTACCTTGCCGTCGAACACCGTCTCAAGATTTTGGATCGTGAACCCGCGCTCTTTCGGGTCGTGTCCGCCAAGTTGCAATTTATCAATGTCATTCGCAGTGGAAGCTCCCGCCGCTACCAGGGCGTCAAATGACAGGTTGATGTAGTTCTGTGCGCTACCAAACCGAATCGGCGAGGCGGGCGTCCATGGCTTGGCCATGTCCGGTGCGGAGATTTCAGTCACCGGAGTCGTCACCGGCTGCGTCGCGGTGCTGCTCGGAGCCGCCGCATTCGCTGGCGCAGCATTCGTTCTGCTCGTCTCCATTTGGCGTTTCAACGAATCAATCTCCGCCTTCTGTTCGCGCACCATGCGCTCCAGGTTCTCCTGTTTTTCCTGCATCTGCTTGAACATTCTCTCGAACTTCCCTGCATCGTTGGTCTCCTGTGCCTGCGCTATCACCACGCTCAGGCAAAGGGCTGAAGACCACCCACAAAGGTTTCTAAGTTTCATATCATTTCTTCAAAGGGTGCGGCCGCGTTCCGCGTCCGCTATAAAGGTACAGACTCCCTGCAATCGGAAATCGAAGGAGGATTGAAGGTTGAGAGCCGCAGGCCGGGAGCCAATTAGCCCCGCCCCTAACCAACAACCATTGCGGAAGAAGAAACTGAAGGCGGGGCGCGGCTGGGAGCCAAGCGATGATCGCAGGTGGGAATAAATTGAAAATCAAGCGGGTGAACGGCCCTCGCGGGGCCAAAGGATGGTGCAGGCGCCGCCGGGGGCGCCAAGGTGACCAGAAATGGATGCAGTTGGATTTGAGTGATTAAGCAGACGTGATCGGCGTTTTGCGAACCCGGATGCAGCAGCCGATGAAGTTGCGGAGAGGCAGCCAGCAGGATCGTTCCCAACCAGAGCACGAGCATGAGGCAGGTGACTGCGCCCGTGGCAAGATTTTTCTGCCGCTCAGATTTTGTCCAAGCCTTCACCCAAAGTGTTATAGAGCAGGCTTTTGAACTTAAAGCAAGCGGAATTTCGCAGCGCCGGTAAGGACGCTTTCCACAGCGTCCCTGATCTCTCCGTGTCCCGGTTTCGAAAGTGGGACGCTGTGGAAAGCGTCCTTACCCCTGCCGTTACCGACCGGTTACCAGCACCAGATTCGGTGATTCGTTGACACGGATGTTAACGTTTCCAGTAATGCCAGCAGCAGGATTGCCGAAAGCGAAAACATCGTCGAGCGGTCAAAAGCCAGCAGGTGTTCGCTGTGAGCACCGTCTTCGGCCAGCATCGTGCCGACCCAGACGGGCCGGGAAAGGGCCAAACGCGACGCCCGTGGGCGAGATTTGCGGCAGCGCCATACCCGTGAATCACCCATGAACAAGCCCACCCACCACAAAGATACCACCCCAACCAAGCAGCGCGAGTCCGTCGCCTCCATGCATCGCGTCGGCAGGTTCTTTGATCACTTTGGCCTGGTGCGCGCCTTGATCGATGTCAGTTTCGATGTGCGGCGGGGAGAGGTCTTTGGGCTGCTGGGCCCGAAGGGCTCCGGTAAATCCACTACGCTCAGAATTCTCGCCGGTCGGCTGCGTCCGTCGGAGGGCAAAGTCAAAGTCTTTGCCCGCTCGCCACGGAGCCGCCGGGCCAGGGCGCGCATCGGATATCTGCTCGAACCGGGCAGCCACCGCCGCCCGATGGATTCTCCCGGGCTGCTCGCCTTCCTGCGCGAACTTCTCGGCTCTTCGGCGCGCCGCCCGAGTCGGGAGGTTAGTGAGTCCTCCCTGGCGGCGCAGCGCCAGGCCAGCCTGATGCAGGTGCTTCTGAAGGGCCCGGACCTTCTGCTTCTCGACGAGCCGTTCTTCTTCCTGGAGCCGGCAAGCTGTCGCCAGTTCAAGGATTTGATCCTGGCGCTGGCGCGGCGTGGCAAGACCGTGGTCCTCAGCAGTGATACATTATCCGATGCAAAGGACGTTTGCGCCCGGATGGCGGTGTATTTTGCAGGAAGAGTTCAGGCCGTTGGAACGCTTGAGGAATTGCTGGCCGACCCCGATGCTGTCCGGTTCATGGCGCCGCTGCTGCCGCGCCAGACGACCGAACGCATATTGAATATCATCAGAGAATATTTGAGCGCTGGACCGCTGGCCGCCGAACTCCTGCAAACGCTCGAAAGCCATCCGCTGGACGGCGCGCAAAAGCCGCCGAACTCCGAGGCGGGCGGCCCGACGGACGCTGCCGAAAAAATCCTCGTGCCGCTCCTGAAGCCGGCTGCGCCGGCGGAACCGCTGCGCTCGGCGAGCACACCCGCCAAAACCAGGAGCGATGAAAGACTTCGGGCGTTGGCAAAGCCCAGCGCCAAAAGGCAGCCGGGTCCTGAAGACGCGGCCAATTCGCTCTTGGTTTTCTCGCCGCCGGCCACCGCGATAATTTTTTCGAACACGCGCATCCCGACTTGGTCCACGCTTTCGGTGCCGTCGAGAATGGTGCCGGCGTTGAGGTCCATGTCTTCCTCCATCCACCGGTAGAGAGGGGTATTGGTGGCCACCTTGATGCACGGCGCCGGTTTACAGCCATAGACGCTGCCGCGGCCAGTGGTGAACACGGCGACGGTGCAGCCGCCGGCGACCAGGCCGGTCATGCTCACCGGATCGTAACCGGGCGTGTCCATGAAACAGAAACCGGGCGTGGTGATGGGTTCCGCGTACTTATAAACGGCCGCCAATGGCGACTGACCGCCTTTGGCCACTGCGCCTAGGCTCTTTTCATAAATCGTGGTCAGGCCGCCTTCCTTGTTTCCGTGCGAAGGATTGTTGTTGATGGAACAGTTGTGCAGGCGCGCGTGTTGCTCCCACCAACCAATCAGTTCGAGCAGCTTCTCGCCTACTTCCCGCGATACTGCCCGCCGCGTCAACAGATGTTCGGCGCCGTAAATTTCCGGCGTCTCGGCCAGCACCGACGTCCCGCCGCAACGCACCAGTTCATCAGAAGCGACGCCCAGCGCCGGATTGGCCGTAATGCCGCTGTTGCCATCGGAACCACCACAGTTCTCGGCCAGGATCAGTTTGCTGACGGGCTGCGGCGTACGCTGGAGTTCGTTGGCGGCCCGCAGCAGCTTGCTCACAGCCGCCACGCCGGCTTCGACCGTCTTGCGAACGCCCCCGGCCGTCTGGATATTCATGAATGCAGGCGCTGATTCGCCGGCCCGTTGGTCATCAAGCTGGTAGGCCCGCCGAATCGCCTCCACCTGGTTGACTTCGCAACCCAGCCCAATCATAACATAACCCGAGATGTTTGGATGCCGGGCAACGCCGGCCAGCACGCGTTGCAATACCTGCTGCGGCTCGCCGGGGTCCATCGCGCAGCCGGCTTTGTGCGTGAAGGCAATCACGCCATCAACGTTCGGAAAGTCGCGTTTGAAGTCCGCGGTGCGAAAGCGGTCCCGAACGTAATGCGAAACCGAGGCCGAACAGTTGACGCTGGAAATGACGGCGATGTAATTGCGCGTGCCCACGCGCCCACGGGGACGCGCGTAGCCCTGGAAATAGCGCACCTTTTCGGGCGGGTAAAAATTGACCGGCTTGGCGTCCACGCAGAACTGATAGTCGCGCCCGAAATCGCGCATCACCAGGTTGTGGGTGTGCACGTGCGCGCCCGGGCCGATGCGGCCTTGAGCGAATCCGATGATCTGGCCGTACTTCCTGACCGGCGCTCCGTCGGCAATCTCACTAAGGGCGATCTTGTGCCCGGCGCCGATGTTCTCCGAGACGCGAAGATGAACCGCGCCATTGATCAACTCGTCACCTGCTTTGACCGGACGCTTGAGTACGGCTACACTGTCGGTGCCGCGCAGCACCACGGCGGCATCAGCGAAGTTTGTTCGGGCCATTGGAACGAAAGTAAGGCTATTGCGAGGGCGCGTCAAACCGCTTGGAGCTTTGTGAGATCGCTGGTTGGAGTTTCGAGGCTGAAAAATTCCACCGAACACAGGCAGGAACCCTTACGTCGATCCTCAATACCGACAGGACGTTGGGTTGGTTGCCTGCCGACGGCGTGAGGGTCGAATCGGTTTGCAACCGTGCGGTTTATCCGCTATGCCACTGGTGGCATGAGCGCCGCAGCAATGGAGCATGGTAATAGGTATGCCTTGCCGTCCCAACTCTCTAATCAAAAAAAACGCGTGTGCTTCAACTGGCGTCGAGGGCGTCGCTTTCAACTCCCAAGGGAGAACCTTGGCCGAACAGGCTCCAACGCACGCTCGCCGCTGATGGGATGCGCCGGCACGAAAGACCGTAATGGGCGCTGAGATTCAAGAGGCCAAACTGGCGTTTCGCCGGCGGGTCCGCGAACGGTTGACAGCCATGACAGCGCACCAGCGTGCTACGGCTTCGACCCAGGCGCGCGCTCTGCTCCGAAGTCAATCACAGTGGAAAAACGCCCAGTCGGTGCTGTTTTATGCGCCGGTGCAGTGGGAGTTGGACGTGTGGCCATTGGTCGCTGAGGCGCTATCGGCCGGCAAAACGGTTGCGCTGCCGCGGTTTGCTGCAGAGACCAATAGTTACGAAGCCTGCTGGATTCAAAATCCGACGCAAGACCTCGAGAGCGGCAGATTCGGCATCCGGGAGCCGGCCGACTATTGCGCCAATGTTTCATTAAAGCGGCTGGACTTGATATTGGTTCCTGGAGTAGCATTCGATCTGCGGGGCCGGCGGCTAGGCCGTGGCAAAGGGTTCTATGACCGATTGCTGGCGGCCCTGAGCGGTACGACCTGCGGAGTCGCCTTCGATCAACAGATAGTGAGGGAGCTGCCGGTTGTGCCCCATGACGCACACGTGAATTGCATCTTGACGCCGACGCGCTGGATTGCGCTCTAGCCGGCGCGCGGTTTTGGAATGAGTTTCTTGAGCAATATTTTTGCAGACGCGGTTCTATTGGTCGCGGGCGCGGCGCTTTGTTATGTGCTTTTGTGGTGGAAAGACCGCGATCTGAAGAAGATCAGAAGACTCGAGGCCCAGGCGCGGCTGGACCAAGCGCGCAGCGAAGCCGAAATGATCGTGCGCGACGCGCGTCTGTCTGCCAACCAGGAGGCGCTCAAGCTGCGCGAGCAAGTCGAACAATCCTTCGCCGCTCGGCGGGCGGAGCGGGCCGAACTGGAGCGCCGGCTAAGCGAACGGGAAACGCTTATTAATTCGCAGCTCCAGCGGATCGTCGAGGCCGAGAAGGGCCTCAAACAAGAAGCCGAAGCCTTGCGCCAGCGGAGCCAGGCCCTGGAGGCCCACGAGCGCGAGCTGGCCGGACTGACGCGCCAAGGCCTGGAGCATTTGCAGCAGATGGCCGGGCTGACCGAGGCCCAGGCGCGCGCAGAATTCCTAAAACGCATCGAGCACGAGACCCTGCGCGATGCCAACAATCTGACTCGGCACATTCTTGATGACGCCAAGGACAAGGCCGAAGAAAAAGCGCGGCGTATCATCAGCGTGGCCATCCAGCGTTACGCCGGGGAACATACGTTTGAGAACACTACCGCCACCATCGCCTTGCAAGGCGACGACATCAAAGGGCGCATTATCGGACGGGAGGGCCGCAACATTCGCGCCTTTGAGGCGGCCACGGGGGTGACGGTGCTGATAGATGACACGCCCGGGGCAGTGCTGTTGTCCGGCTTCGATCCGGTGCGCCGCGAAGTGGCCCGTGAAGCAATGGCGCGGCTCGTCGCAGATGGACGCATCCACCCGACGCGCATTGAAGAGGTCGTGGCCAAGGTCAGCCAGGAGATGGACGAGACCATCGTTCGCCTGGGTGAGGAAGCTGTGTCGAAGGCGGGTGTGCCGCCGATGCACCTGGAAATCCTCCGGCTGCTTGGCCGGCTGCATTTCCGGCACAGCTACTCCCAAAACGTTCTCGACCATTCGGTCGAAGTCGCCCACCTGATGGGCTTGATGGCGGCGGAATTGGGCATTGATATCACGGCTGCAAAACGGGCCGGACTGCTGCACGACATCGGCAAGGCCGTCAACCATGAGGTCGAGGGTCCCCATGCGGTGACTGGCGCAGAGCTGATTAAGCGCTATGGGGAATCCGACGCGGTGGTCAATGCCGTTGCCTCCCATCACAACGACGTTCCGCCTTTGGGGCCGCTGGGCATCCTGGTGAGCGCGGCTGACGCGATTAGCGCCTCGCGCCCGGGCGCGCGTTCGGAGAACATGACCACCTATTTGAAGCGCATTGATGACCTGGAAAAAATTGCCGGGGCATTTCCGGGGGTTGAAAAGTGCTTTGCGGTACAGGCGGGCCGGGAATTACGCGTGTTTGTCCAGCCCGATCACATTGACGATGAGCAGGCCTTTGCGCTGGCCCGCAGCATTGCCTCGAAGATCGAAACCCAATTGCAGTATCCGGGGCAGATCAAAATAATCGTGATTCGGGAGAAACGCTGCGTGGAAGTGGCGAAATAAAGAGCTTCCCAACCAAGCCCGAAGGCCTTCGGGGCTGGTTGGGACTCTTTATCTGCCTTCGAACATACCGCTAGGCAGCCCATTTTCCCAGGTCTTGGGGGCATTCCAGGGCCTTTCGGAGAGGTTATCCGGGTCGGCGGTCGCGCAGCCGCTCAGGGTGAGCGCAGCCAGGACCAGCAACAGGAGAAAGGGCCAGCCGCCGCCGCGCTGGCGCGCTCTGGCGCGCCGCGGGCGCAGGTTGGAGAACGGAGGTTTCATGATTCTGCAGGATGGGCGGGAATGACCTGGTCGCCCTCAATCAATTCCCCGATCTGCCAGCCGGGCACAACGTTGGCGACACACCGATCCTTTTGGACGCTGCTCACCTTGATCTTGGCGACCAGTTTGCCGTTGCGATTGACAAGCAATTCACCATACTCCAATACTCCCTGGTCCCCACCGACGTTGAGGATTACGAAATTCCACTTCGGGTCACATACCAGAATCTTGCCTTTCAGTGTCGCCGGCAAATACACTGGTTTCTCCGGGTCTGTGTATCTCGCCAGTTTAGTTTGCAGGTCGGTAACTTTTCGTCCCAGGAGTTTGTTCTCCGCCTCGATCCCCGCCACGGTCTTCTGAAGCGTCTTGTTCTGGGTGTTGACAGCGGAGATTTGGTCGGGGGTCAAGCCGGTCGCTCTGAAAGCGGCCAACTCCGCCTGCGCGTCATCTCGTTCCTTGCGGGTTTTGTTTAAGTCATCCGTGAGCTTGTCCGCGCGCTTGGTTTGCGAGGCGGCCTCGGCAACCGCTGTATCCTTTTGCTCGGTGGTTGCCTGCAAAGTAGTTTGGGTTTGCTTGAGTTCAGCGGTGGTTTTCTTCAGGTCGTCCCTGGTCTTGGCCAGATCCGATTCGGCTTTTTGACGGGCGTCGGTCTGTTCTTTGAGGTTGGTCTGGAGCGTGGTGATCTTGTCTTTGACCATTACGAAGTTCAAAACACCGACCACCAGCCCGGCGATAATCGCAACGAATAGGCTAATTCGCATCAGCATAGCTTTGTCCTAATTGATTGTGATTGAGTTTACAATCTCAGCCTAAACGGTATGCGCCAGCGTGTCAATGCTCCTTTGGCCTCTTGGGGGGTGTTGGACCCGTAAACCCGTAAGGAGGTGCATAAACGTGGGTTGTTTTTGAGTTCCAACCCGTAAGGTAACCCGTAAGGAGGCGTAAGGAAGCCGTAAGTCCCAAGACTGCGCGGCGCGGATCGAAGCAGCCATAATGAGAATTGCTGTCCTTTGGCGCCCTGCCGCTCTGCCGCTCTGCGGGCGCGTCCAAGAAACTCCGACCAGTCTCATTAAAACCCCGTATTCATTGGGGATTCATCGGGGGTATGTGTTAGCGTCTCCTGCCTCCCCGCTGTCGGATCGGCAATCCTAAAGGGTTTGCGTCCTCCAGCCCAGGGTTGCGAGGAACGAGCTACCCAGCTACCCTGGGTTGGAGGACCAGGGAGGCCGAACCCTGAGGGTTCCGCAAAGCACGCTCAACAAGTACTCATCGGGGTGTCGGGCGTGGCTTGTTTGTCTTAACTCTTTCCAAGGGTTCCACCGCGCTGCCATGCGGTTTCGAGCGTTCATGAACTCATCCTGTTGCCACCCTGCCGCCCCAAACACCCCCAAAATCTTGTGCTTGCGGGCGTCTGTTGAACGGGTTATCCAGGGTCGCGTGGAACCGCACGAGGCGTTGGTGGCGCTGAACCTGATCGAGCACGTCGGCCCCATCCGCCTGCGACAATTGCTCGAGCATTTCGGCGAGGCGCCTGAGATCCTGCGCGCTTCCAGGCAGCAACTTCTCCAAGTCAGAAATATCGGCGAAGAAACCGCCGAAGCCATTGCCAGTTGGGAGAAAACCATCGACCTCAACGGGGAACTCAAACGCATCGGGGAATTCGGCTGCAGGATCGTGGCGCAAGCCGATGCTGAGTATCCGGAGTTGCTGCGCCAAATATACGACCCGCCCATCCTGCTTTACGTCAAAGGCCAGTTACTGCCCAAGGACAAAAACGCCGTGGCGATGGTCGGTTCGCGCATGACCACCCATTACGGTATGGAAGCCGCCCGCAGGCTGGCCTATCAACTGGCGTACGTGGGCGTCACGGTGGTCAGCGGCGCGGCGCGCGGCATTGATTCGGCGGCGCACCAGGGCGCCTTGAGCGGCAAGGGGCGCACCATTGCGGTGCTGGGCACGGGCATAAATTTGGTGTTCCCGTCGGAGAACCGGGAGCTTTACGAACGGATCGCGTCCAACGGCGCGCTGATCACTCAATTCCCATTCAATCGGAAACCGGACAAACAATCCTTCCCCATTCGCAATCGCATCGTGGCGGGCATGACCCTGGGCACGGTGGTGGTGGAAGCCAATCTGACCAGCGGCGCGCTCATCACGGC
>WNGG01022020.1_pt1 | contig 14245 bp, 14 predicted proteins | sample 5400661 | NCBI WGS metagenome assembly WNGG01 (sample SAMN13153372, study PRJNA577476) | soil metagenome | isolation source: 100 cm soil or saprolite under Garry oak tree replicate 1 | place: USA:California | collected 2016-06-15
TTTTGTAGTCCAGAGCGAGTCGGGTGGCCAGGTCGTTCGCGTTGTACGGACGGTCGTGGAGCGTCCACAAAATCCGCGCGCGGTTGATGCCGCCGCGGGTCCCGGCGATCAGGTACCACAACCGTTTGTCCATGAAGCGGCGTCCCCAACCGTCTTGCGGTAATCTAGGTTGCGGGACGTCCATCGAGAACCCCATCCGCGAACGTTCTAATATTACTATCCCAATAGTCAAACTCTTGGCAGCCATCCCGCCGGAGCCTCGCTGGACGCGAAAGGCGAAGGGGTGGTTTCTGGAGTTCCGCCTCATCCCGGTCCTCTTGTGGTCCTACACGGCGGTGGCGCTGGGGACCGCCATCGCGTACTTCGCCACGGGTTCGGTGAACGTCTTGTGGTTTCTCGCGGCGCTCGGGCTGGGCGCGTTGATTCAAGGATGGGAAACCCACGCGATCAACGAGATCTACGACTGGAGGAGCGGGACCGACCAGCCCGGAGGACGCGCCTTGTCCGGCGGCAGTCACGTCCGAAACCTGGGCCTTCTGGGAGAGCGCGATCTTTGGTGGATCTTCGCGATCTCGAGTGTCGCCGTCGCCGCGCTCACCGCGTGGGTCGTCCGGGAGCGCGCGGCATGGCTCGCCCTGCTCATCGTCGCCGGGTACGGCCTCGGGCTGGCGTACACGGCGCCGCCCCTCTCGACGTCGTACCATCCTTTTGCCGGCGAGTGGCTCGGCGGATTTCCCGGTGTCCTCCTTTCGGGACTCGGCGCGTACGCGATCCAGACCCTCTCGATTTCGCTCGTCGTGACGACGGCGCTCGCCGCTCACGCGCTCGTATGCATGTCGATGCTCATCGTGCATCACTATCTCGATGAGCCGATGGATGCGGGGGCGGCGCCACCGAAGCGGACGACGGTCGTCGCCCTCGGCTTCACGAATGCGAAACGATACGCCGGCATCATGGCCGCGACAGCGGCGGCCCTTTACGCTCTCCTTGGGGCCATGGTTCAGCCGGCATTCTTCCTCGGGGCGGCGTTCACCATGCCCGCGGTGTGGATTCACTTCCGCATCAATCCGAGCGATCTGAAATCGGTCACCCAGAACGAACTCCGCGTGATCCAGCTCGGGGTCGCGGCCGGCCTTTCGACCGCGGTGGGCCTTGCGCCTCCATTGTGGCCTCTCCTCCCGATCGCGGCGGTCGGCTACTTGGCGCATCTCGCGGTCGCGGCGCCGCCCGCGGAATTGGCCCGTGCGTGGCGAAAGGTGCGGTCGATGGATTCGGGTCCCCGCCGGCCCTGAAGGAACCGCGGAAGACGGAAATATGTCCGGCCCGGTCCAGACGACGTGCATCGCATCGGCTTCGTCGTGAACCCGATTGCGGGGATGGGTGGCCGCGTGGGGCTGAAGGGGACGGACGGGGTCGCAACCGAGGCTCAAGCGGCCGGCGCGGAGCCGGTCGCAGGTCCCCGGGCACAACTGTTCGCAAGGACGTTCCTGGACCTTTCGAAACACGACGAGAACCTTCGCGTCCGGTGGTTGACGTGCGGGGGCGCGATGGGCGCGGATCCGCTCCGAGCGGCGGGAGTTCAGGAGGACTCGATCGAGGTGGTCCACTCACCCGCGGAGGGAACGACCGCGGCGGACACGAGAAAAGCGGTTGAGGCCTGCGTAGACCGAGGCGCCGAACTCCTCCTGTTTTGCGGTGGCGATGGAACCGCGCGAGACGTCGCCGAAGCGACGAGCGATCGAATCCCCATCCTCGGGATCCCGGCGGGCGTCAAGATGCACTCCGGCCTCTTTGCGGTCTCGCCTCCGGCGGCAGCGCATCTCCTGGTGGGTTACCTCCGCGGACAACTTCGAATCGGTACGGCAGAAATCCTCGACCTCGATGAAGAGGCGTACCGCAAGGGCGAGTGGCGGGTCCGATTGTTCGCCACGGCGAAAACGCTGGTCGAACCGAACCTCGTCGCGGGAGGGAAAGTCATGATCGACGAGGTCAGCGAAGAGGCGATCCGTGGAGAGCTTGCGGTGCACTTCTCGGAACTCTTCGAGACCGAACCAGACACCCTGTTCCTCCTGGGTCCCGGTTCCACGCTGCACTCGATCGCGACTGCGATTGGGATCGACAAGACGCTGCTCGGAATCGATGCGGCCGTCGGCGGCAAGACGATCGCGAAAGATCTGAACGAGAAGGGGATCCTCGCTCTCTTGGACCGCTACCCGAAAGCGAAGCTCGTGGTGAGCCCAATCGGCGCCCAGGGTTTCATCCTCGGACGGGGGAACCTCCAGGTGAGTCCCGCGGTCCTGCGACGAATCGGGACGAAGAACGTGATCGTGGTCGCGACGCCCGCGAAGCTCGTGATGACGCCGGTCCTCCGGGTCGACACGGGCGATCTCGCGCTGGACGAGGAGTTCCACAAACGGGAGTACTTGTTCGTCCTCATCGGCTACCGGACGTCCAAGCTCCATCCGATTCAGGCCTGAAGACAGCGACGCCACGGCCGATCCGGATGGGCGGAATCGAATGATACAAAGTTGAAATACCGCAAGCCCATGCGCAGGCCCGCGGACGGGGGACCTGGTCATGACGTCGATGATGAAGGCCGCGGTGAAACTCAAGCCGGCGCCCAAGAGCACGGAAGTCCGGAACGTCCCGATCCCCGAGCCGACTCCCTCGGAGGTCTTGATCCGCATGGACATCGCGTCGATTTGCGGCACCGACGTCCACATCTACGATTGGGACGCGTGGGCGGCCGCCCGGATCAAGGTGCCGCTGGTCCAGGGTCACGAGTTCGCCGGACACATCGAGAAGCTGGGCTCCGGGGTCACGGGCCTCCGAAAAGGCGATTACGTCAGCGCCGAGGGTCACATCGCGTGCGGCCGGTGCTACATGTGCCGCACCGGGAACGCCCATGTCTGCAAGAACGTCTCGATCCTCGGAATCGACCGGGACGGCTCGTTTGCGGAGTACATGACCGTCCCCGCATCGAACGTGATCGTGAACGACGATGACCTTCCGCTCGACCTCGCCACGATGCAAGATCCACTCGGCAATGCGGTGTACACGGTCACGAACGCGAACGTGCCCGGGAAGACGATTGCCATTTTCGGCCTCGGGCCGATCGGGCTGATGGCGGTCGCCCTCTGCCGAGGCATGGCCGCTCGGACCGTGATCGCAATCGGCCACAAGAACCAGTACCGGATGGACCTCGCCAAGAAAGTCGGCGCGAGCCTCGTACTTCGGTCCGGCGAGTCCCTCGTCGACGAGGTGATGGACGCGACCGCGGGCGAGGGGGTCGATGAGGTGCTCGAGTTCTCTGGCAGCGAAGCCGCGGTCCAACAGGCGATCCGGGTCGTGCGACCGGCGGGCGGAATCCACCTGCTCGGACTCTTTCCGAAGCCGCTGAGCCTCGACATCTCCGAGTTCGTGACGAAGGGACTGTCGATGTACGGGATCCACGGACGGCTCATGTACAAGACGTGGATGCAGATGGGCGGCCTCCTGAAGAGCGGGAACGTGAATCTGAAACCAATCCTCACCCACAAGTTCCCACTCGATGACTACAACGAGGCGATGGGCGTGATGCGGAGCGGGAACTGCGGCAAGGTGACGATGTCGAAGCGGGACCCGACCGGGTGGATGCGCGCGGAATACGAGGCGCTCGTTGCCCAGAGCCTTGACTGGAAGCTCCGCGTCCTCCAGGGACCGTCGGCGCCGCGGAGTGTGGTGGACGGCAAGCGCGTGATCATGCTCTGTTCGAACAACTACCTGAACCTCTCCAACCACCCGAAGGTTAAGCGAGCCGCTCGGGAGGCCATCAAGACCCACGGAGCCGGGAGCGGGAGCGTCCGGCCGATCGCAGGCAACATGGACCTCCACGAGGAACTTGAACGGCGGATCGCCCGCTTCAAGCGTCGGGAAGCGGCCCTGTTCTTCATGAGCGGCTTCGCGGGGAACGCGGGACTCATCCCCCAACTCGCGGGAGAAGGGGATGCGATCCTGACGGACGAGCTGAACCACGGGAGCATCATCGACGGCGTCCGCCTGACGAAAGCCCAACGCGTGATCTACCGACATTGCGACGTCGGGGACCTTGAGCGGGCCCTGAAAGAAGTCGACAGCTGGGCGAAGAAGATCCTCGTCATCACTGACGGGGTGTTCTCCATGGACGGTGACATCGCGCCGGTCGGCGACATCGCGCGAGTCGGCGAAGAATTCGGCGCGATGATCTACGTCGATGACGCGCACGGGGAAGGCGTCCTCGGGGATGACGGCCGGGGCGTCGCGTCCCATTTCCACGTGGAGGATAAGATTCAGATCGAGCTCGGGACTTTCTCGAAGGCCCTGGGCGTCGTCGGGGGATACGTCGCGGGGTCGAACGACCTGAGGAACTACGGCCTCAACAAGTCGAGGACGTGGCTCTTGAGTGGTTCCCACCCGCCGGCCGTGGCCGCAGCCTGCACCGCGGCGATTGACGTCCTCGAGACGGAGCCCCGCCACGTGAAAAAGCTCTGGTCCAACACGAAGTACTTCAAGAAGCGCCTCGTCTCGATGGGCTTCGACATCGGACGGAGCGCGACGCCGATCACCCCGGTAATGCTCGGCGATTCGGCGATTGCCAAACGATTCAGCGACCGCCTGTTCGAGGAAGGCGTCTTCGCCTTGCCGATCGTGTATCCGATGGTGGCCAAGGACCGGGCCCGCATCCGGAACATCGTGAACGCAGGCTTGCGCCGCGAGGACCTTGACGAAGCGCTCGCCGCCTACGAGAAAATCGGGAAGGAACTGAAGGTCCTCGCCTAGACGCTATCGCGAAGTTTCTTTCGCGCATAGAGGATGGGCACGATTTCGTATCCGAGGGACCGGAAGAACGCTTCGGACGCTCGGTTCTCCGGTTCAATCAATGCCGCGAACATCTTGAGTCCTTGCTCGCGAAGGACCCGCTCGCAGGCTCGCACGAGCCGGGCCGCGATCGACCGCCGACGATAGTCCGGGTGGACCGCGAGACGGTTGATCCAGGCCTTGCGCGTATCGTGCGTCCCCAGGACCACACCTACGAGTCGGTCTCCATCGAAGGCACCCAGGTAGGAGCGGCGATTGCGGCGAAGTTGTTCGCTGAAGGATCGAGGGCTGTCCCGTCCTCTCGTCTTCGGATTCATGCCCGCGATCTGGAACAACGCGATCATTGCATGATAGTCAGTTCGACGCAACGGACGGAGCCGAACCGCCATGGTTAGGCCCCCCGGGAGACGAGATGCCGTGTCGGTTGCCCGAAGTGCTCGCGGGCATCGCGGGGTAGCTCGTCGCGGAGGAACGGAGGCATCAGGGCGACGGACGGAAGCCCCGCGAGGGTGAGAAGTCGCATGCGGATGTGCGGCTCGCGGCTCGGAATGTATCCTGCCGTGTCTGGCGCAGGGAACTCCGAATTCAAATCGACGAGGAAGTAGAAACCGATTTCGTGAGTCGTGACCTCTTTCAATGTGTAAGAGTTCTCGTGCACGTAGACGAGCTTCTCCGCCTCGACGTTGAGGCCGGTCTCCTCATACATCTCGCGGCTCAAGCACTCACTGAGGCTCTCCCCGAATTCGAGATGGCCTCCGGGAAGCGCGTAACTCTTGCCTCCGCGGCCGTCGTCCGCCTCCTGGGCCAGCACGGAAAGATCGTGAATCAAGATGCCGCACGCGCGGATCAGGAATTCCCGATGTGGGTCAGGCGATGCGAGCACCGAGCTCCCCCTCCGTATCCGGGCGGAGCAGGATGACCCGGCGATCCGACTGGACCGCCCCGAGGCAAAGGACCTCCGACATGAACGGACCAATCTGGCGCGGCGGGAAGTTCGTCACCGCGATGACGGGTCGACCGACGAGATCGCTTCGCGGGTACCACGACTGAACGGCCACGGAGGACCTTCGCACGCCAAGAGGGCCGAAATCGATTCGCAGCTTGTACGACGGGTTGCGCGCCTCCGGGAAGTCGTCGGCGGCAACGATTCGGCCGACGCGCATTTCGACTCTCTGAAAATCCTCGAAGGTAATGGTGGCCATAGTCTTCGGCCGCGCGGAACGGGCTCGCTCGATTTGACACTTTCCGGCCATCCGTCGAAGGGCCGATAGGCTAGTGGGCGCGAGAATCGGTCACGCGGACACCGAGTCGACGACACAGCCGTTCATGTTCCTCCCGACTCGTCCACTCGACTCGGAGATAATCGGCAATCTCCCGGTCCGACATTCCCAGCTTGCGGGCGACCTCCACGGCGAACTTGTAGGCTTCCACTTCGGTCGGCCGGTCTACGTAACTGTAACGGCGATCCCAGAGCTTCTTGCCTTCGTGCCATTGACGAATGTGGACGAGTTCGTGAAGGATGTCGAGATACAGGGTCCGCTCCTCGCCGCTCTGTAGATAAAACAGTCCGACCACGACGTGCCCCTTCTCGTCATCGATGTACGCGTAGGCGTCTTCCGGGACGAGGTGGATGAGCGTGTCCTTCAAGACGGTCTCTCGGAGGCCGTCGTTGGCAAAGAGACGCCGGAAGTGAGCGTCCCGATCCAGGCCGGGGAAGACCTCGACGATCGGCCACCTCCCGGCGCTGAGCTTGCGGTTGATCGAGGCTGCCACAAACGGAGTCGAAGGGATCCTCCCACTTAAGCCTCACGGCGACGGGGGTCCGACGGCCGGTGACGTCCGCGCGGCGTCAGGCCCCGTGAGTGGTTTCACCGGCATCAGCCGGCCCCGCACCGAACTCTCGGCTGGACGTCGAAACGGGGACCCGAATCGAATCAGAGGGGGAACTTGCGGACGTATTCGGGGATTTCGGGTTCGGCATACATCCGGGCGATCTCTTCGCACGCGATCGCGTCGCGTGGCCGTCCAAGTTCCTTCAGGATCCGCGCGCGCAGCCACCAGACACCCGGGTAGTCCGGCTTCCGAGACACGAGCCGGTTCAACAGCTCCAGCGCGTGGTCTTGGTCTCCGACGATCTCATCCCAGGCCGCAACGGCGAAGAGCGCATCGACGTCCCCAGGATCGTCGAGAAGGCGACGGTGAGCGGCCTGCACGACCTCCCGGTCTCCGGGCGTCGGGACGATCTGGACGTCTTGACGGATTGCGTGCTTCTTCTGAAGCGCGTGGGTTTGCATGGACCTCACCGGCGCTCCGGAAGGCGGGAGAGGGGTTCTTCTAAGAACGCCGGGAGGTTGATCGGGAGCTTGCGTCGGGATTCGGGAATCGTCTTGGGTGGGTCAACGAAGTGGACGCGTTCTGCGCGAGAAGCCCAAGGGACTCGAGCCTGCGCAACCACCGATAGCATCGGCCAGTCGACATCCCGCAACGCCGGCTCAGTTCAATCGCCGTCAGCTCTTCGACCGAACAGGACCGGAAAATTTCCAACGCCTCAGGATCCAGGAGCGAGTGTGCGAGCTTCAAGTGGTCCCAGGCGAAGGTACGGTTGTTTCCATTCCAGGCAGTTTGATTGACGTGGGGGGTTTGCATGGAGACACCTCTCTCTCTCAGAAGTTCTTCGTATCGGCGCCGGCGCCGCCCACAGGGACTCTGCGCCTCGCGGCGTGGCGGACCAGGTGGGTCATGTCCGATCCAGTGTATCGCACGGGGCGGCATATCCATCACGTTTGCAGCGCATCACATTGTGCGCGACATGGTGCGGCCGTTCGAAAGTGATAATCAGACGCAAACCTTCTTCAATCTCTCAGACCCCCTCCCGGTTTCCGCGAGGGATTCCGAATGCAAGGTCGAAAGACTACGACGCGAGCATTTCGGATCGACGAGACGGTCGACCGACAGCTCCGCGAGTGGGCGGAGCGGGAAGGAGTCAGCGTCAGTTTCCTGGCGAACAAGGCCCTCCGCCGACTCGTCGAGTGGGACATGTACGCCGATCGGTTCGGTTTCATCGCGATGCCGAGAGAGGCGCTCACACGAATGATCGAGCTCCTTTCCGAGGACGAGGTGCGAGAACTGGGCCGATGGGCAGGAGAGGACGTCTATCGAGCGTTCACGACGTTCATGTTCAAGCATCTGGACCTGGAGACGGTACTGCAGGTCATACCCAAGCTCTCCTCGAGATACACGAGGGCGTTTGAGTACGAAGAAAAGCGAGACGGTTCGCGGACCGTCATCGTCTTGAGACACGGCAGCGGCCACAAGTACTCCTTGTTCTACGAGGAGGTGGCGCGCGCCCTCTTCGCGGACCTCGGCGGCCGAGGCATCCGGACGGAACCTCAGGAGAACGCGGTGGTACTCGAGTTCTCCTACCCACCGAAGACGGTCGCGGTCGAGGGTGTGTCGGTCGGATCAAAGCACGGTCTCCCTTCTACTGAGAAGGCCACGCGCTCCCGAAACGTGCCGACATAGCGGGATGCGTGACCCTCCTACCCGCGTTTTGCGTCCTTGTGGAGCGGCAGCTCGGATCACCGTTTCCGCCGCTTTCCGATCGCTTCGACGCGAGCCTCGATTGCGGTGATGCGTGATCGGAGCTCCTTGTTTTCGTCCTTCAATTTGTCCAGCTCTGCCTGTTGCTCGACTTTCTTCGCCGCCTCGGCGTGTTTCTCTCGAAGCGTCGCAAGCGCCTTCCGGGCGTTTGTCCGAAGGTTGCTCATCGGTTCGGCTTCCGATACTCGCTGGAGCTCGTCTTCGGCCTTCGGATACCCGAGCTCTCCCAGCCCCATCGTCGCCCCGAGTCGGGTGCGGTAGTTTGGATCCCGAACGAGCATCGACAGGTGCTCGAGGACCTCATCCCTCCGTGATTCGAAGAACGAGCCGAGCTTGCCAAGTGCCGATGCGGCCCCATAGCGCACCATCTCGAGGTATTCGTCCGAGGTTCGTTTCTTCAGCTCTAGGAGACCCCGTTCGTCTCGCAAGTTCGCGATGGCCATGCACGCCCCTCGCGCGAGGATCTCCCCCTGGGAACGCCGGTCCATGCCCTCCACGATCGTTTCGAACGCCTGCTCGTGCCGGGTCTCCGCGAGCGCGAGGGCGGCCGCGTTCATCGGGTAATACCAGCCGTCTTCCCGATAGGCCTTCGCGAGGACCTTGAATGCGACTTCATCCTTCCGGAAATTACCGAGCGCGCGGTACACACCCCGGCGCACCCGACTGTCTTTGTCCTTTGTCCCGCCCAGGAGCGCGTCTCGCGCGGCCGTCGTCCCGATCTCCCCGAGGGCCACGGCAGCCTCCCGTCGGACCCCCCAGAACTTGTCTTTCTTGAGGGCGTCCTCGAGGCCTTCGATCGCCTTGGCGTCTCCGACCAACTTGCCGAGATCCCGGCACGCTTCGATTCGCGGCCACGTGGAGACCGAGTTCGCGAGTTGCCACAAAAGTTCGTCCCGCGGCTTCTTGAAGGTCACTTTCTTCAAGAGCGTGTCATCAGGGTCGAACAGGACCGCCCGAGGGCGTCGAGGTGCGTCGAACCGGAATACCTGATCGGCCTTCTCGATGCGAATCGATTCCTTCTGCGTCCGATCCGGCCACACGAGTTCCACGGACGCCGACACCTTGAACAGCGGCACCGGGTCCTTGACCTCCTGCGTCTGCCTCGTGCGCAACTCGACCTGCTTGGCCGATTCGTCCCACGACCAGGACAGCTCGAACTCCGGGTGCCCGGCGTGGTAGAGCCACTGGTCGAAGAAGAGGTCGAGGTTCCGGCCCGTCGCCTCCTCGATCGCCTCCTTGAAATCGTTCGTCTCGACGTTCTGGCCGGCGAACTTCTTCACGTACTGCCGGATCGCCTTCCACCACAGGTCGTCGCCGAGTTCGTTCCGCATCATGTGCAGCACGTTCGCGCCTTTCTCGTACGTGTGGCGATCGAACATGTCGGACGGTTCGACGAACTTCATCGTGACGATCGGCCGCTTGTAATTCTTGCTGGCTTCCTCATGATAACTGTCCCGATCCACCTCGAGCTCCATGAGCGCGGCGTCTTTGCCGAAGAAGTGTTCCCACCACAGGACCTGGAAGTACGTGGCGAAGGATTCGTTCAACCAGATATGACCCCACGCCCGGCAGGTGAGGAAGTCGCCGAACCATTGATGGGCGAGCTCGTGGGAGAGGAGCCCCTCCGGCCGGTAATCGTCGTAGGCCTTCTCGTCCGTGAGGCAGTACTCGGTCAGGGTCGTCATCGACGTGTTCTCCATGCCGCCGACGACGAACTCGGGCACGCAGACCTGCGCGTACCGCGGCCACGGATATTTCTGGCCCGTGACCTCGCCGAAGTAGCGGACCATGTCGGGCACGTTCTGGAAGGCCCGATCCAGGAACGCACCGAGACCTTTCGGCGCGTGCGCATGGACCGGCACCCCGTCCGCATCCCATTCCTTCGACTCGAACTCGCCGACGACCAGGGCGATCAAGTAGTTTGAGTGCGGCTGGTCGAGGGACCAGTGGTACGTCTTCGTCTTGCGGCGCTTGTCGGCGACCACGTTCACGAGGCGGCCGTTGCTCAGCGCTTCGTACTTTTCATCGACGGTCGCAAGGACTTCCGAAGTAAAGCGCTGGTTCGGGTAGTCGTACGACGGGAACCAGTACCGGTTATCGGTGTCTTCCCCTTGGGTCCATGTGATGCGGGGCCGCTTCGGATTCGCCTTGTCCGGCCCGGTGAAGAAGATCCCCTTCCGGGGCTTCGCGTCGTACGAGATCCGGAGTTCGAAGGGCTGGCCCGCTTTGCGCGCCTTCGGCAGGTGGATCGAGAGGGTTTCCCCATGGAGGTCCCACTCCAGTTCGTGGCCGCCGTCGTCGAGGACCTTGCGGATGTTCAGGTCCCCGGCGTCGAGTGCGACCTCGGTGAGGCCATCGTTGATCGGCGCGAGGCGATGGGTGGCCGTGCCGGAGACCAGGCGCTCCCGGTCGTCGATGGTGATCTCGAGGCGGACATGCTGAAGGAGGAACGTCCGATCCCGCGGAGGGTGCTCGGGCGCATCCGGCGGCGCGAAGACCTTCTCCCCGACCGTCAGGCCGAGTCGCCGGCACGATTCGGAAAATTCGCTCACCGAAAACCCCGGGCCATGCAGCGCGCGGCGGAACGGTTGAGGCCTATTTAGGCTTGCCCCGCGCGGTGCCGGTCGGTCTGCACCACCGGCCCGTACGGCCGGAGTTATTATGGGTCGCAACGATTTCCCGACGAGAGATGGACGAAGACCGCAGCGCCGAAATCGCTGCGACGTTCGAACGAATTCGCCGGCCGTTGCGATGGCCGATGGAAAACTTTCGACGTCGGCACATCGCGAACCGCCGATTCGTCGGCTACCGGTTCTCGCGCGTCCGACGCGATACGGTCGCGGGATTCAGCTTCGGGTTCGCGCTCCAAAATGATTCCCTGCCCGGGATCACCGAGGCACCGGAGGTCGTCGGCTATGCGTTCGTGGAACCCGCGAACTCGACGCTCCACCGGGACCTCGTCGAACGACCGAACGGCGCGGTGCATCGACTGGCCTCCATGAGTCGGCGGATGGGTTGCCCGTTCGAGTTCCACGCCCATGGCGCGGTCGCCGCGGTCCGTCACCGCTCCGTGCGCCGCGTGCCGAACGAACTCTTCGCCCTGGTAGCCTCGGACTTCCTCATGCTGTGCTACCAGCCGCTGCGGGCGGCCGGGTTCTTGGAACGGGTCACGAAGGCCACGACCGGCCCCGGCTAGGTCATGCGCCCAGCTCGAGGGCGATCGCCGCGGGCACGTGAGGGCGGTCGACGACCTCGAAGACCTTGGTCCAGTTGTCCGCGAGGTCCCGGGACATGCGGAGCACCCCGAGCTCCACGAGCGCCCCAAGACGTCGACGCGTGCGCGAGGCCGGCCACCGGAACCGGATCGCCATGAATTCCACGACGGACCGTTCCCGAGCGACGCGACTGGCGAAGTGCACTTGAATCGCCGTCGCCACGAGCGCGAGGTCTTCGCGCTCCGCCGGGTCGCCGACATTCCCGAGGATCGTCCACAACCCTTTGATTCCCGCCATGCGCCTCCGATGGAGGCCGATGCCCTCTCCCTTGCGCATGCACGTAGCGTACCTCCACTTCGGCGAGAAGAAGACTTTAATTCACGCGGTCCGATACATTGACGATGTCCGTGGAAACGGAACTCGTCGCCATCGAGAACCCGAACGGGTTGAATGTGATCCTCGGTCAGACGCACTTCATCAAGACCGCGGAGGACATCCACGAAGCGCTCATCGGGTCCGTACCCGGGATCAAGTTCGGCGTCGCGTTCTGCGAGGCGTCCGGGCCGTGTCTCGTCCGCGTCGAGGGGAACGATGATAGCCTGAAGGCGCTCGCCGCGAAAAACGCGCTTGCCGTCGGGGCGGGACACTTTTTCGTCGTCTTCCTGAAAGACGCCTACCCGATCAACGTCTTGCGGGCGCTGCGCGACGTGCCCGAAATCGTGACGGTCTACGCCGCGACCGCGAATCCCGTCGACGTCGTGGTCGCGACCACGAAGCGGGGCCGGGGCGTCCTCGGGGTTGTCGACGGAGAGCGGACCAAAGGCCTCGAGACCGCGAAAGACCGGGCGGAGAGGATCGCGTTCCTGCGGAAGATGGGGTACAAGTTGGGTTGACATGTGCCGGATGCTCGCAATCGTGAGCCACAAGCCCGCGCCGGTCGACACGCTCATGGCGTTCCGGGCACTCGCCGATACTGGGAGGAACTTCCGGGATTTCGGATGCCCGCAGCCGAGTCCAAAATCGGGCCATCCGGACGGCTGGGGGATCGCTTGCATCGGCCAGGAAGGAGAGTTCTATGCTCGCGGGCCTGCGAAGGCGACGGAGGACCCGAAGTACGAGGACGCGGTACGGCGGCTGGCTCGAGTGTGCAGTCCCCCGCTCATTCTCGTGGCCCACCTGCGGTACGCGTCGAAGAAGGACACGATCCAGGAGCGCTACTCGCATCCGTTCCGTCGCGAGGTGGACGGTCGGGTCCTGTTCTTCGCCCACAACGGCGAGATCGAGGAGTTCGGGGTCCGAGACGGAAAGATCGACTCCCAGTTCATCTACGACCGCTTTGTGGAGTCGCTCGGGACCGAGGAGCGGCCGATCTCGGAGTTCAAGCAGGCGATCGCCAAGGCGAAGGCCGGCATCGACGTGGAATTCCCTCGGAAGGTCGAGTCGTATACCTTCTTGTTGATCGATGGTGACCGCGTGATCGCGCATCGCGACGCCCGCACCTGCGTGCCGTACTACACGCTCCATGAGACGGGGACCGAGGAGTCCCGCATCGTCTGCTCGGAAGTCCTCCCGACGCTCCCGGGGCGCTGGCGCATGCTCCGGAACGGCGAATTCGTCGAGCTCCGGCCGTGACGCAGAAGAGGCCGGAAATCACACAGATCCAATGGGCGACGGCGGGTTCAGGAGGCACCCGACATCGGAGCCCTGGCGAAGAAAAATCGGCTCTTTGTTAGGACGAAGGGTTAAATAATTCCTGTTTCGTAAGGATTCTATTCTTCTGTCGGGGGAGGACGGATAAGGTGCGAGAGGTAGAGATCACAACCCAGTGCCCAGAATGCCGCGGTGACCACCTCGTGCGGGACTATTCCCGTGCGGAGATCGTCTGCGAGGACTGTGGCCTCGTCCTCGATTATGGCCCATGACAAAGGCCTCTCGACGTCGATCGGCTGGCGGAACAAGGACGCCTACGGCCGGCAGATTCCGCACAAGTCACGGGCCCAGATTTACCGCCTTCGGAAATGGCAGCACCGCATCCGGACGTCCAAGAGCGGGGAACGGTCCCTGGCGCAGGGCCTCACGGAGATCAACACGATGGCCTCGAAGATGGGATTGCCCCGTCACGTGCGCGAGAACGCCGCAGTCCTGTACCGGCGGGCGTCGACGAAGAACCTCGTCCGGGGACGCTCAATCGACGAGGTGGTCGCGGCGACGCTGTACGCCTCGTGCCGGCAGTCCGGCGTGCCGCGGACGCTCGACGAAATCGCCTCGAAGTCGAGCGTGGACCGCAAATCGATCGGACGGACGTATCGAACCCTGGTCCGCGAACTCGGACTCAAGCTGCTCCCGCAGAGTCCTCGGGATTACATCGCCCGATTCTGCAATCGGCTCGAGCTCGACATGGACGTTCAGCGGAAGGCGAAGGAGATCCTCGACAAGGTCGAGAAGGACGAACTCGCGTCCGGTGTGGCGCCGAGTGGTGTGGCCGCAGCGACGATCTACATTTCCGCGATCCTCTGCAACAAACCCTGCACCCAGAAGGAAGTCGCCGAGGTCGCCGGCGTGACGGAGGTCACGATCCGAAACCGATACAAGCG
>WNGG01005403.1_pt1 | contig 14241 bp, 6 predicted proteins | sample 5400661 | NCBI WGS metagenome assembly WNGG01 (sample SAMN13153372, study PRJNA577476) | soil metagenome | isolation source: 100 cm soil or saprolite under Garry oak tree replicate 1 | place: USA:California | collected 2016-06-15
CGCCGCCAAGTTCGTCCGACCGATCCCGCGTGCGTCAATCGAGGACTCTTCCGTGATCGTCCCCTCGTGATGGCCGAAGATCCAGTATCCGGATCCCACGACGAAGCGACGGACCCCCGACGCCTGGGCCGCCACGACGAGGTTCCGGCATCCTTCGACACGCACGGCCTCGAACGCGTCGGTCGACGAGGCGAGGTGGACGACCGCATCCGCCCCCCGCGTTGCCGGGCCAAGGGTCGCAGGCTTCAGGATGTCCCCGATGGCGCCAATCCCGCCGAGGGCCTCCACGGCCTTAGCCTTCTCCGGGGACCTCGCGAGGCCCACGACCTCATGGCCTGCGCCGACGAGCGCGCGGACCGTCGGGGCCCCAAGGACTCCGGTTGCGCCCGCGACGAGGATGCGCATCGCGGCCACGACACCGCGCATCGACTTCAACGTGCGCGCGAACGTTTATCCCGAAGCGCTTGGTGGTGTGCTCATGGCGACGGGAGATCTGGTCCGCGCCGTTGACGAGACGGGCACGGCGGACCTGGAGGCCGCGAGGACGACGTGGCGCGAGATCGCGGGGCGGTACGCGAAACTCGGGTTCACGATTCGGAGGCCCGTCGCCCTCGTGATCGAGGACATGCCGATCATGGGCGCGACGCAGCCGACGAAGGACGGATTCCGGCTCCACGTGGCCGCGCACGCCGCGCGCTCCGGGATGCTCGACGGGCTCATGGCGCACGAGGCGGGCCACATGGTCCGCATGGAGGCGGGGCACCCGTCCCACCGCCAGGAGGTGCACGGTCGGGTGTTCGACGCCGTGGCGGTGAACGTCCCCGCGAAGGAGCGGGAGGCGTTCGGCGAGGTCGCGGGCGAGGCGATCAACCACGTCGAGGACATCTATGCGGACGATTTCTCGATCCAGGTCATCGGGCGCGACCGGGACCTCGGACCGTTCTTCGCGGATTGGGTCCGGAACTCCGCGCGGCGCGGACCGACGCGATGGGCCACGGTCGGGAACGGCGTCACGGTCGCGTTCGCCCTCGGGAACATGGCCCGGCACGGGGTTCGCGACGAGGACACGCGACGGCGCGCAGATGCGTTCGCGCAATCCGCGGACCTTCCGTCCCTCCCGAAACTCGCGGCGGCGTTTCGCGACCTTCCTAAGACGGACGAGACGGGGCCGGTCGAGAGCGCGATGCGCGACATTTTGGCGGCGATCGCCGCTGAGGGCGTCCGCTAGGCCACTCGCTTCCGCTGGCGGATCTCGTCCAGGACTTCCTTCGCGCGGTCCATACGGACTTTCTTCTCTTTCACGAGGACCTCCGCCACGCGGTCGATCTCGTCGCCCGTCGCGCCCACCGTGGCGGCGATGTTCCGCGCGTGCAGACCCATGTGCCCGCGCTGGATGCCCTCCGTCGCGAGCGCGCGGAGCGCCGCGAAGTTCTGCGCGAGCCCGACGGACGCGATGACCTCCGCGAGCTCCTGCGCCGTCTTCACCCCGAGCAGCTTCACGTTCGCTTTGGCGGTGGGATGCACCGCGGTCGCGCCGCCGACGAGGCCCACCGCCATCGGCACCTCGATCGTACCCACGAGGTCCCCGTCCGCGTTCTTCTCCCATTTCGTGAGCGAATGATATCCGGGACCGTAGGCCCACGCCGCGTACGCGTGCGCCCCCGCCTCGATCGCACGGAAGTCGTTCCCCGTCGCGATCACGACCGCGTCGACCCCGTTCATGATCCCTTTGTTGTGCGTCGCACAGCGGAACGGGTCCGCTTCCGCGAACGCGTACGCCTCCAGGATTCCGTCGACGACCTGCTCGCCCGGGACGGCCTCCGTCCCGATGACGTCCTTTGCGAATACGGCCCGCGCGCGCGCAAGCCGTTTCACCGCCAGGTTCGAGATTATCCGGAGGTACACACGGCCGCCCGTGATCTCCTCGAGGTACGGCGCCGCGGCCTCCGCCATCGTGTTTACCGCGTTCGCGCCCATCGCGTCGCGGCAGTCGACGAGGAGGTGGACGATCAGCATCGGGCCGCGGGCAGAGTGGATGACGCGAGCCTCGACGTCCTTGGCCCCACCGCCAAACTTCACGAGCACGGGGTCCTTCTCGTTGCACAAGTCCAAGATCTTTTGGCGGTGGTGGAGCACCGTCATCTTGGCCCCGTTCGGGTCCGGCACGTCGACGATCTGCACCTGGCCGATCATCTCGGGCGCGGTCGTGCTCGCGGCAAATCCGCCTTTCGCGCGCGCCATCTTGGCGGCGTTGCTCGCGGCCGCGACGACGGACGGCTCCTCGATCGCCATGGGGACGAGGTAGTCCTTCCCGTTGATCTGGAAGTTCACCGCGACGCCGAGCGGGAGCGGCATCGTGCCGACGACGTTCTCGATCATTCGGTTCGCGAGGTCGAGCGGGAGGGCGCCCGGGGTCGCGAGCGCCGCCGCGTCCGCGTCCTCCAACCCGCCAAATTCCGTGACAATCTTGAGGCGGTCCCCGGGGCTCTGCTTGTAGAAGCCGGAGATCTCCGAGGTCTTCACGCGCACCCGGTCGCACGAAGGGAGTTGCGGGTTAAAGGCTTTCCCGACTCCTTCTGGCGGACCTCAGAATGCCGCCACAGCTAGCGCAGCGGGCAGGGCGTCCGACTTCGGCCCACCACCGGAGCAAACATGTTCGCTCATCCAGCGGTCCTTGAGACTCTTCCGCGTACGTGTACGGGGAGGCCTGAAGATCGGGCATGACCATGAGGAAGACAAAAGGGACGTGCACTGATCCCACGGAACCAGGACCCCAGGATTCAAGTAATCCCACGGTAATACCGCAAGGGATGGAGACGGTGAGCCTGAAGCTGACGAAACAGCAGGCCCGCGCGCTCGAGAAGGCCGCGAAGGAGCGCGGGTTCCCGTCGAAGTCGGAGTTCGTCCGGTACGCCCTCGCGCGCGCCCTCGAGGAGGAGCTCGACGTGAAGACCGTCGAGGAGATCTTCGAAGCGCGCCGCCAAGTCCGCGAGGGACGCACGGTCCCCCTCGAGCGCTTGGTCGCCGAGGGGTGACGCCCTGGCGTTCCGGGTCGAGTTCTCTGCGCTGGCGGCGAACAAGTTCCGAAAATTGGAAAGGCCCACCCGGAATCGGATCACCGCCAAACTTCGGGACGTGGCCGACGATCCGGCCCGCCACCTGACCAAGCTCCGGTCTGTCGACGCGTTCCGCCTGCGCGTCGGCGACCATCGCGTGATCCTCGACGTGGACTGGGAGGGACGGGTCCTCTACGTCCTCACGCTCGGTCACCGGAGCACCGTGTATCGCTGACCTCGATCCGATACGCATGCTAGCGTTTGAACCATCTTCGGGTCACGGGAGGGAGAAAATCGCCTCGCGCGCGTCACGCAGGGAGCGCGTCCGTCGCACGAGGTTGGCAGCGGCCATGTAGCGGAGGGCGTTCCGCACGGTCCGCTCCGGAAGCCCGGACTCCGCGATCAACTGCCGCTCCGTGAGGGGGCCCTCGTCCTCGAGGAGGCGGAACAGGAATTTCGCAGACGGCGGCGCCTCCGCGGGCACGCCGCGCCCCGTCTGCTTGGCCCGCAGTTTCCCGAACACCTGCAGGTAGCGCGCCTTGCCGAGGCGGACGAACCGCGCGGGATGCCCCGAGGAGCGGACCGTGAACCCCGCGCCCTTCGCGCGCACGCGCTCGCGGCCGTCGAGGACGAGGTCGCAGCTGAGTCGCGACTCGATCTCCGAGATGCCGATCACGCTTTGGCGGGGGACCACGAGCGGGCGTTGTCCGGTCGACGAGCAGACGGGGACGACCACCACGGTCTCCGCGTTCTCCATCATCACGGGACCGCCCGCGGAGAGACCGTATCCCGTGGAGCCGGTCGGCGTCGCGACCACGACGCCGTCTCCGCCGTCCCGCCACACGCGCTCCCCGTCGATCTCGAGCGAGTAGCGCAGGAAGCCGCCGCCGCGGCTCGTGAGGAGCGCGACCTCGTTCAGCGCGGGCGGGAGCGCCCGCCCGCCTACGGAGACGGAGAGCCGGAGGCGTTCCTCGATCCAGTGACCGCCCGCGAGGACCTTCCGCAGTCCGCCCTCGGCTCCGGCCGGTGGGACCTCGGAGAGGAATCCGTCCCCCACGACGAAAATCCCGCTCGAGGAGGGGACGCGCCCAAGGATGTCGAGGACGAACCGATCGTCGCCGACCAAGATGAGCACGTCGGGCGGCGGCACGCCGAGCTCCGCGCGCAACGGGACGTCCGGGAACCGGTCGCGGACCGTCCGGGCCAGACCCACGGCGGCGTCCCGGTACACGGACTCTTTGGCGGCGAGGATCGCGAGGCGCATCCGCGGTCGGGAGGCTCGGACCCGCCTTAACCGTTATCCCGCGGACCTACCGGGTCACGCGCCGCCGGAGCCGCGGATCTTGCGGAGGTTCTCCTCGTACACGTCCTTTGTGATCCGACCGTCCTCGTACGCGGACTTCAGGCGCGTCTCGCGAGGACCCTCCGCGGGTCCGTCTTCCGACGCGGGAGGCTCGGCGGATTCGGACTGCGGTTCTTCGGCCTCTTCCTCGGCGGTGCCCTCGTCGTCCGTGCCGCCAGGCCGCCGGGAGAGGCCCGGGATCCGGATGCCACCCCGATGCAGCGCGAGCGCGAGGACGATGCCGATCACGGCCCCGGCCCCGAAAAGGCCGGCCGGGAGCACCCAGCTCGGTCCCGACGTGGGCGCTTGGTACGTCACGGTCAGCGTCTTCTCCGCGACGTTCCCCGCGAGGTCGCGCGACTCCACGATGATCGTGTTCGGCCCCGGGCTCAAGGTCAGGTTCGTCGTGAACGCGCCGCCCGGCGAGGGAACGTACAGCCCGTTCACGGTCACGAGCGCGTCCGAGTCCGTCAAGCCCGCGATCGTGACGTCGGGTGCCGTGACCGTCGCCGGCGGCTGCGTCGTCAACGTGAGCGCGGGCGCGGTCGAATCCCGCATCACGGACGTGGACCGCGTCGCCCGGTTCCCGGCGCCGTCGACGAGGACCGCGTCGATCGGGTTCGCGCCCTCGGTGAGCGGAACGACCGCGCGGAACGTCCCGTCGGCGAGGATTGCCACGGAGGCGCCGTTCACGGAAAGAGCCAGATCGCCGACGGCGCCGTGTTCGACCGGAGACACGTAGTCGTCTACTTGGCCGGAGACCATGACCGTGGCATCCGCCGTCACGGTGGCCTGAAGGTTCGTCCCAAATTTCTGGAACGTCGGCGCCACGAGGTCTCGGATGACCGTTTGTGTGATCGTCACGGAGTTCCCGGGCAAGGGATTCCCGGAGGCGTCCGCGTCGAACCAGTCGACCGCCGTCACCGCCAAATCGTTCGTGCCGTTCAGGAGGGGCACGGAAATCGAGAACGTCCCGGAGGAGACGACGTACCACTGGCCGCGGACGTTCACGGACGAACCCGGATCGACGCTCCCGGAGACCGCGAACGTGTCCGAGGTCGTGAACCGCCGGAGTGGCGGCGTCACCGCCAACGTCGGCGCGGTCGTATCGACCGCGAAGGCGAACGAGGCCGTGGCGACGTTTCCCGCGCGGTCCGCGATGCTCACGTTGACCGTGTGCGCGCCGTCCGGGAGGGCGGGCGGCGTGACCGTGATCGTTCCCTCCCACAGGCCGAGCTTCGTCCCGCGCGTCAGGTACTGGACGCTCACGCCCTCCACGGTCGACAGGTCTTCGCCGTCGACCCAGATCCGCGCGGAGTTCCGATCGAGCTGCCCGAGGCTGTAGTCCGTGGCGCCCACGACGATCGTCGGCGCGCCGTCGCTCGTCGTGTCGTTCGTCGCGCGGTCGAGGCGGCCGTGGAACGGTTGGATCCGGAAGCCCGTAATCGCGGGGGCCGTCCGGTCGAGCCGCACGGCGGCCGGGACGACGACCACGCCGGGCGCGTTCGGCAGTCCGAGCAGGACCGCGCCCCCATAGGCGTCCTCGGCCTGCGTCGTCGGGAACGCCCAGGTCATGTTCAGCCCGACCCGCGTGAAGGCGGGGAGGCCGCCGGCCGTCCCGTTCACGATCTCCGCGGGCTTCGGGGCCTCCGCGATCTGGTACCCCTGTCCCGTGTCCAGGGTCACGGAGAGCTGCATGTCGAAGTGGCCCAGCCCGCTGGGGACCGCGAATCCGAGGACCTGGACCATGTACTCGCCGTCCGGCGGGTTCACCCACTTCACCTCCTCGTCCGCGTCCCCGTCCGCGTTGTAGCCCCACGTGCTGGGTCCCGCGGGGATGCATAGGCCGCCGCCCGCGGGCGTGCAGTCCGTCACGAGGTACTCCTCGGGGTCGATCCCGCAACCCTTCCAGTATCCCGCGACGCCCGTGAGCGGGTCCGGCAGCGCGGGGTCCCACTCGCACGGCGCTCCGGCGGTGTTCCGGAAGACGCCGAGGTCGAGGTCGTTCACGTCCGCGAGCCCCTCGATGTGCACGTCGAGGATGAGCGCCTTCTCGACGTGGAAGATGTACGTGAAGGACGCGCGGTACATCCACTCGCCCCACGCGGGGAAGTTCCACCAGCTCTGCACGTCCTGGTGCGCCTCCACGCTCGCGAACGCGGTCGTCTGCGCGGGTCCGACCGCGGACGCGCGGAGCCCCGGCAGGTCCATGTTCGAGAGGAACGCGAAGGGTGCGCGGCCCGCGTAACTCCGTGTCGCGACGTCGACGGCCGACGGGGCGTTGATCCATCCCGCCCGGCCCGCGAGGCGCACGTCGACCTCCGCGCCCCGGAGGGAGAACGCGTGGAGCGCGATCACGTTCAGCCCGGACACGAGGTCGTACGCGACGAACTCTTCGGGGCCGCCCGTGGCGGTGCGGAACTCCGGTTTGTCGAGCTCCTCGGACTTCGCGAGCTGCTTGAGCGTGAACGGCCCGTAGTACGAGGAATTCCACTGGCTCGACAGGTCCGCGCTCGTGCGGCCGAACGCGAACGTGTCGACGTCGCTCGGCGCCGCCGGCCAGCTCGTTTGGATGAGGAGCTTGTAGCCGAGGGGGTTGCCGTACAGCCCCTGATCCGGGATCTCGAAAAAGAAGTACCGCCAGTCCCCGAGGGTCGGCCGAGTGAGGCGCGTCCCCGTCAGCCCGGGAATCGCGCGATCGTAGCCGCCAAAGAGGCGGTTGTTGTCGTACAGGTCCGCCGACAGGAGGTTGCCACCAAACGTCAAGCTCGGCCCTCGGGCGCCGACGTTCGCGAGGACCGGGACCGTCGTGGTCGTGCCGTGCGTGACGTCCCGGACCAGGATTGAGGCCTCGTAGGAGCCGAAGCCCGCGCCGCCAGGGACGGTCACGGAAGCGGTGACCGTATGGGAACCGCCGGCGGGGACGGAGAGCGAGGTCTCCGATAACGCGATCCACGGGAACGGGACGCGTTGGTAGAATTCGACCACAAACGTCCACGGGAGGGCGTCGATGTAGGTCGGCGTCCCGGCGTCCTCCAGGCTGATCACGAGCCCTTCGTGAATCTCATGGAGGGCGAACGCCGCGCGCACCTCGAGGACGTTCGCGTCGCGGGCCGTCTCTCCGATCGTGTTCAGCTCGTCCGTGAAGAACGCGGGCGCGGGGAAGGGACCGAAGCCGGACCAGTGCGCCCAGTTGATCGTCCAATCGTACGTCCGGAGCTGATACGAGTAGTTGACCTGGAAGTTCGTCCCCACCTTCGCGACGAGCCGGGAGAGGTCGCTGTACGCCGTCACCTTCACGAGGTCCGCGTTCGACCACATCCCCGGGATCGGCGGCGCGACGCGGACCGCGGTCAGGGTCGCCCCGTCCACCTTCCAGAGGCCCGTGTCGTTCACCCACAACGCGATGTCGCCGCCGGGTTCGTACACGTCCTTGTGCGTCCCGTTCGTGTGGACGTACTGACCAACTTTCGTATACGAGACCGCCTGGAGATTGGCGGTGAGCGTCGAGGCTCCGTCGTTCGTCAACACCAGAGAATGTGCATCGGTATCGCCGGGGAACAGGAGGTTCGTGAACGCGCCCCGCGCGGTCCCGCGGTACGCCCCGGGCTGCCAGACGGACGGCGAGACCTCGAGACCCGCGTCGGCGGTCTGGAGCGCGAGCTTCACGGAGCGCGAGACGTTCAGGAAACCCGCGCCCTGTGTGAGCACGTCTCCGTACGTGTCGTCGGCTCCGGACATCAGGATTGTCCGGACCTCCTGGACGGTCGGGCGCCGACCGTGTCGGTCCGCAAACGCTTGGTCGACGATCGCGACGGCCCCCGCGACGATGCCGGCGGAGAAATCGGACCCGACCATCGGCGTGGACGAGGTCGCCGAACTCCCGTCCGACGCCGAGTGGAGCGGGATGTCGACCGTGGCCGTGTCCACCGCCAACAGCTCCGGCTTCACGATGCCCTGCGCGGTCGGCCCGCGGGAGCCGGCGACCGCCGCGTCGTGGAAGTGGGGGCTCGGTCCCTCGCCCCCTCCGTACAAGGACGAACTCAGGCTGAAGTCCGCCGCCCGCCCGGCCGCGATCACGGACGGCGCCGACGCGGGCGAAGCGACGGTCCCGTACCCGTACCCGTAATCACCTGCGCTCGCAACGAACGTCGCGGTCCCCGACACTTGCGTGGACAGGAAATCCGCGGTCCGCGAGAACGAGTCCCAACCGTCGTTGTGCAGGGTCGGGAAGTTGAACGCACTCACGACGACCTGCGCGTCATCACTCGTCTGGGGCACACCGTCGTAGCCCTCCACCGCGAACGTCCACGCTTCGACGGGATCGCTGAGCCCGTTCTCGATCGCCACCAACCGCGCGCCGTCGGCGGTGCCGGAGAGGATTCGCCCCTGCGCGACGATGGCGCTCGCGACCCGCGTACCGTGTTCCGAACGCGTGGCGGTGATTGGATCGACCCCGAACTCGCCGGCGAACGCGACGAGGTTCCCTGCGCCGGGGATCCGGACCTGGAGGCCGTCCGCCTGCTTCCGCGCCGCGAGTCGGTCCGAATACGGAATCGCGTGCGATCCGTCTGCGAGGAAGTACATCATCCCGGCGGAGATGTCCGCGTATCCGTCCGGGACCGGATTCCCGACCACGTCCCGCACGTCGATCGCCGCGATCGGGCTCGCCTTCGTCACGACGACGTCCGAGGCGTCGAACACGTGGTCGTCGTTCATGTCCAAGTACACGCGGTCGTAGACGCCAGCCGCGGCGCCGTCCGCGACGAGGATTCCGAGGGCGCCGAACGTGCGCTGCACGGAGGGCGCGGGGTGAAAGCCGAAGTGAAAGACGCCGGACCGGCTCGTGAGGCCGGCGATCCGATATTCCTCGATGCGCTGCCAGGCCCACGCGCTCACGCTCGACCAGCCGGGCGTGAAGTCGACGCCCTTGAAGTCGACGTTCCGATCGGAGGGGACGGTGTCCTGGGCACGGGAAACGTTCTCCCCCGAAGAGAAGAGGGAGAGGGAGATCGCGGGCGGGTCCCCGAGGAGCGTGCGAGGCACCGAGAATTCGTTGAAGAGCCCCGCGCCAACCTGGAGCGCCGCCTGCTGCCCGCTCGCGTTCAGGAGCGCGATCGCGTCCCACGCGCCAGCGGCGACGTTCCACGCGTACCACGTCGCAAGCTCCGTGCCGTGGACGTACTTGTTCTCCCGGTCGCTGTACCGGCTGAACCCGTGCACGTACAGGGCGAAGTCCGGGCGGTGGGCCACCAGGACGCGAATCGGATTGCCGCCAGAAGTCCACAGTCGGGCGGTCAGGTCCTCCCCTCCCGTCACGACCGTTCCGAGGACGGACCAGTCAATGCCGCGGACCGCCCTCCCCTGGGGGACGAGTCTCTGGAGGGTCCCGGCGCTGTCCCAAATCGCGAACGAAGGAGCTACGCTCGGCGACAACCCTTGCGATCCCGTGACGAATTGCAACCCGTTCGGCGCCCAGGCCGCCGCCAAAACCCACGACTGCTGGTCCGGCATCGTCTGCAAGACCGTCTGGCTCGCGACGTCCCACAGTTTGGCGGTGTTGTCCCTCGCACCGGACACGATCTTCGTGCCGTCCGGGGACCACGCAATCGCGAGGACCGGCTGCGTGTGCCCGGAGGGACCCGCGAGCGTGTAGAGCGCCGTCGCAGGGACAGGCGTGTTGAAGATCGCGGGCCCGACCGCGTACACACGAACGCTGTTGTCGCCGAGGCCCACCGCAAGGCGGTCGCCCGCCGCGTTGAACGCGACCGCGTTCACGTCCGCGTTCGCCGGCCAGACATCCCCGAACTTCGCGCCGGTCGCGACGTCGAACACATGGACGAACTTGAACGTCCCCGCCGCCACCCACGTCCCGTTCGGGCTGAACGCGAGGATCCCGTTTTCCGTAATCGTCGGATCGCCGAAGGGCACGTACTGGATGTCCCGGAGAAGGGCGCCCGTTGCCGCGTCCCACAGCCGGAGGTGGTCCTTGTCCGCGCTCGCGACCTTCGTGCCGTCGGGGGACCAGGCCACGGACATCGGCTCGCCGGCGTGAGGGCCCATCGTGAGCAGGACGCGCCCGCTCGCGTCCCAGATGCGGACGAGGCGGTCGCCGGACACGGTCGCCACCTTCGTTCCGTCGGGGGACCAACGCACGTCGTTCAACCGATCCGACGCGGACGCGTTCGTGTCCACGGACGAACGTGGGGCAACGTACGCCCCGGACGTTTCGTTGTTCACGTCGATGAGGAGCGTGAAGGATGCATTCTGCGCTTGCAGGTAGACGGGGAAGCCGAAGTACCAGTTCTGGGCGTCCCGCGTCGCATACAGGTCGGTGAGGTCGAAGTCCAGCTTGTCGCCCCCCGCGCCCGCGGCAGTGTTGTCGCGCGGATCGGAAGCCCACTTCTCTCGATCCCCGAAATCGTTCGTACCGTCCACCTTGATGGTATGGGTGACTTCGAACGGACCCGTGCCCGTCGTCGTCGTATTCGCGAACAGCGTGCCGTCCGGCGATCCCGTCTTCAGGTACGCGGTGAGGGACTTCGGGTCGTATGCAATGGGCCACCCGAAGTAGGGGGAGCTCGGGTCCGTGACGGTCGCCTGCGTCCCCGCCAGATCGGGATGTCCGAAGTCGACGCCTTGGTCGACGACCGCGACGCGGACCCCCTGCCCTCGGTACCCAAGCGCATACGCGTCGTCGAAATGGTGCGCGGAGATCGCGTTCGTCAGGAGGACGTGCGGACCGTCGCGGCCTTCCGTCGAGGGGCCGCCGACGGACGGATACTCCGGGATCGCGCCTTCGTCCGAGTTCGGTCCCGGCCGGGGGGCCCCGCCGGGATCCACGGGCTGCGACGCTTGGATCGTTGGGCCCAGACCCGGTGACGAGACCGAGGTGGCAGGGCCTCCGCGGCCCGGCATGACGCCGGCGAAGGTCGACAAAAGAACGACGGTTGCGAGGAGGCGTGCCCCCGTGCTTGTCGCGGACCGCCTCCCCATTGCACCGCGCGATTGCGGGGAGGTTATTTATAATCTGGCCCAGAGAACCGGACCTCGGTTTCCGCATGGAGAAAATGGCCCATCGACCTCGATTTTTATCCATTGGTTCCGATGAATGTAACCCATCCTTCGGCGCGCGTTTCGTCTCCGATTCTGGATAAGCTTGAAATAGGCCCCTCCGAATCACCCGACAATCCGGACATCGGCCGGCTGTGCCAAGATGGAGGACGGGAGGAGGACCATGCGTTCTGTTCGCCTAGTGGGTGCTCTCGGGATCGCGTTTGCGTTTCTGTTCACGACCCTCGCGGGCGGGCACGACGGCCCGGCCGTGGCGGCGCCGTCCGCCCCTGGGCAAATCGCTCTCCTCGATACGTATGTCGTCAATCCCGCGGGATTCCTGGCGGACGGCGGCACCGTCCTGCACGACTACGGGAACGGGTACCTCCTGGTCCGCCTCGCGCCCGGGATGCGGGCCATGAGCGCGAGCGTGCGCGGCGTGGACTGGATGCCGGACCGGACGATCGTCGACCTCTGGTTCTCGGGGGTTCGCTTGGACACATCGGGAATTGAGCCGGCGCTCCCAGACACCCTGCACGTGCAGACGGGAGATGCCTACCTCCTGCAGTTCGTCGGACCGATCGACCGCTCTTGGGTCGTGGGGCTCGAACAATCCGGAGTGCATTTCGAGCAATACCTGGCAAACTTTGCGTTCGTTGTGATCGGATCCGCGGACGCGATCCGCGCCGCCAAAGCCTCCCCGTTCGTGGGATGGGTCGGCCCTTACTACGCGGGGTACAAGGTGGGGACGGCGCTCTTGCAGCGTCAAGGGACGGTGGCCCTCAGCGTGATTGGCTTCCCCGACGCGGACCCTCTCACATTGGCGGGAGAAATCGCGAACCTTGGCGGCAATGTCGCGAGCGTCTCGTTCCAACCCGCCACGATCGTGGCGGCGGTCGACGCGGGCCGCATCGCGTCCGTCGCACGCCTCCCCGACGTCCTGTCCATTCAAGAGTACGCCACGCCGATGCCGATGGACCGCATCGCCGGGCAAATCCACCACTACGCGAGCGGATGGGACACGAGCCGTAGCGGACTTTCAAGCACCCTCACGGGGCGGTCGCCCGGACCGGACGGCACGATGTACAACGGGGACGACTACTTCGAAGGCGCGGGGATCGCGGACACGGGCTTCGACGAGGGAGACCCGAACGCGGGCGCGCTCGACTTCTTCTCGAGTCCGAACGGAGACCGTGTGGTCCGGTTCATCGACCACACGGGGGCGTCGACACCCGACGGGAAGTGCGGCACGGCGCACGGGACGCACGTCGCGGGCATCATCGCCGGCGACGGGTATTCCTGGGAGCGCTACCTAATCGAGAACGTGGGCGACACGTCCGTTTCGACGACGGACAAGGACTGGTCCAAGTCGGAGGCCGGCGTCGCGCCCGAGGGAAAGATCTCCGTGGACGGGTCGCAGGCCGGGAACGCGTTCGGCTGCTCGACGGGCCTGAACTTCGGCGTGAACGGCGTGGGCTCTTATTGGGACTGCGAATACCTGAACGGGTACACCACGGTCGTAATCACGACGGGCGTCAGCAACGCGATCTGCGGCGCCCCATGGATCGACGACGCGAGCGTCGTGACTCACAACACGGCAATCGATGGGGGCAGCCGTTCGTGGTTCGCGGTGAACAGCAACAGCTGGGGCTCCTCCGTGGGACCCTACGGCGGCACTGCGGGTCAGGCGGACCTTCGGATCAACAACGCCCCCGAGCGACTCATTGTCTTTGCAGCTGGGAACAACGGGCCCGACCTGAACTCCATTAGCAACGAGGCCCTGCTGAAAGATGGGCTTTCGATCGGCGCGAGCGACAACTACCGGCCCGAGCAGTTCGAGTCCGACAACCCGAACCTCCTGGCGGGCTTCAGCAGCCGGGGCGGATCGTTGCAGAGCGGAGGGCGGATCAAGCCGGACCTCGTCGCGATCGGCACGTCCGTGATCTCCCTGATGGGCCGCGGCGAGTACCTCTCCGCGGGCTACTCCCCGGGAGCCGACCTGATCCCGACCGTCGACAAGTACTGCAGCGTGGCGAAGGCGTACTGCGCCGCCGGCGACGGCTACGCGGACTACCGGTACCTCCAGGGGACGAGCATGGCGACGCCCCACGCGGCGGGCATGGCGCTCATCACGCGCGAGTACCTCCGCGAAATCGCGGCGGGAAACAATCCGGCCTCGCCGTTCTTCAACCCGCCTTCGTATCTCGTCAAGGCGGTCATGATCAACGGTGCGGTCCGGATGGACCCGAACCTGTACACGTATCCGGGCTACGACCAGGGGTGGGGCCGGATCGACCTCGAGCAGAGCCTGTTCCCGCCGGTTCCGCGGACGAACCAGCTCGCGATTGGGCAGTTCGCGGCGCCCGGGACCTGCGACATCGGCGCCGGCACCTGCACGGGCGGCGCCGGGAACACCGTGACCGGCGCGCTGAACCTCAACGTGGCGGCGGCGGATGTCCCTCTCAAGGTCACGCTCGTCTGGCTCGACGCGCCCGGGGACGCGCTCTCCCGGAACCTCGACCTCCGCGTGCTGTCCCCCTCGAGCGCGGAGTATCACGGGAATCAGTACACGAACGGCTGGTCCGATTCCTCGCTCCCGGGATACGACTCGGTCAACAACGTGGAGCAGGTCGAGGTCCAGGCGCCCGAGACCGGGGTGTGGACGGTCCAGGTCCGGGGCGTGAACATCCCCACCGCCGCCCGTTTCGCGATCGTGGTCTCGGCGGACGTCGGGCCGACCAAGCAATACAAGGTCGACATCAGCACGACGTACCCGACGGCCGTCTCCCT
>WNGG01006820.1_pt1 | contig 14238 bp, 8 predicted proteins | sample 5400661 | NCBI WGS metagenome assembly WNGG01 (sample SAMN13153372, study PRJNA577476) | soil metagenome | isolation source: 100 cm soil or saprolite under Garry oak tree replicate 1 | place: USA:California | collected 2016-06-15
CGCCGGTGACGACGACCGACTACGGCTCCGTGTACCGCGGCGTCACGCTCGCCGGGAAGGATCGCCCGTCCGACGCCGTCGAGCCGGCACGCGGATGGACGCCGAGCGGAACGGGGCCCGCCGACCCGGTCGCATGGGAAGACGTGATCGACGTCCCGGCGAACGCGGCGCACGTATATACCGAGTGCGCGCGCATCTGGAATCCGATCCACACGGACGCCGCCGTCGCGCGCGCCGCCGGCCTGGCGCATCCCATCCTCCACGGCACCGCGACGCTCGCCCTCGCCGTCTCGCGGGTGGTCGCGCGCGACCTCGGCGGCGAGCCCGCGCCGGTCCGCGAGATCGCCGCGCGCTTCACGGGCATGGTCCCGCTGGCGTCGCGCGTCATCGTCCGCGGGCGAGGCCCGGCCGACGGCGTGTGCGCCTTCGACGCGATCGGCCGCGACGGGCGGACCGTGCTCGCGGACGGCGCCGTGAGAGCGGCGGCCGCATGAAGCAGATGACACGGCGCGAGCGCCTTCTGGCCGCGGTGCGGCGCGAGCCCGTGGACCGCGTGCCGTACGCCGTGTGGCGGCACTTCCCGGCCGTCGACAGGTCGCCCGCCGGGCTCGCCCAGGCGACGCTCCGGTTCCATGACCACTACGGCAGCGACTTCATCAAGATCACGCCGGGGAGCGGCGCCGCCGTCGAGGGCTGGGGCTGTGTGGAGGCGGCGGAGGTCCTGCCCGACGGCCACCGCGCGTGCGCGTCGTGCGCAGTGCGGAGTGCCGACGATTGGAAGCGCGTCAGACCGCTCGATCCGGCATCGGCGCCCGGCTACGTGGAGCAGATCGAGACGATCGTCCGAATGGGCTTCGACCGCCGGATCGGCGACGCGCCGGTGCTACCGACGCTCTTCTCGCCGCTCTCGCTCGCCCGGAAGCTGTCGGGCGACAGGCTCCAGGCGGACCTGCGCGAGCATCCGCAGCTCGTCGCCGACGCGCTCGAGGCGATCGGGGAGACACTCGTCCGCTTCGCCGATCTCGCCCTCCGGGAAGGGGTGTCAGGAATTTTCTACTCGATCCAGGCCGCGAGCGGCAGCGTCCACTCGGAGGAGACCTACGCACGGTTCGGGGAGCCCTGGGACAGGCGCGTCCTCGACTCGGTTCGAGGCCGCTCCATGCTCACGATCGTCCACTGTCACGGCGACCGCCTCATGTTCGATCGACTCGCGTCACTGCCGGGCGACGCGTGGAACTGGGACGACCGGGCGACTCCGCCCTCGCTGGCCGAGGGTAAGGCCCGGGCGCCTGGCGCGGTGATCGGGGGGCTGGATCAGTGGCGAACGCTGAGAGACGGGACGGCCGAGGGGGCGACAAAGGAAGCCGAGGACGCCGTCACACAGACCGGCGGGACCGGCGTGATCGTGGCACCCGGATGTGTCCTGCCGATGAACACCCCGGACGCCACGGTTGCCGCCGTGGTCCGTGCCTTGGGGGGCCCGCTCAAGCCAATCCCCGGGATCAGGGACTAGCGGGCGTCCGAGGAACGGTTCTGCCTCTTGGACCGGGCTTTAGCCTGGAAGCGGTTCTGAAACCGCTCGAAGGCCGCGATCCCCGATCCCGCCGCCGCCGCGAGAACGGCGGCTCCTGTCAGCGCAATCCAGTCCATGCCCTTCGAAGGCGCATGTCGTATGCCACGCTCGGCCTGTTGGAAAATCACGGGATTGCGAGACGCTTCACGGTCGTATCGACAGGAAAGTCACCACCACCTGACCAGTCCTCGCGGCGAATTGCCCGATCGGCCGGGCGGCGACGGGCTACTTCGCGACGTTGAACCGGAAGTGGCAGATCTCGCCGTCCCGGACCACGTAGTCCTTCCCCTCCAGGCGCAGCTGGCCGCGTGATCTGAGCTCGGCGAACGCGCCGTCCACCGTCACCAGCTCCTCGAAGCTATTGACCTCAGCCCGGATGAACCCTCGGGCGATGTCGGAATGGACGGCCCCGGCGGCGTCCTGGGCCCGGGTGCCCTCCGGGATCGGCCAGGCCCGAACCTCGTCCTCGCCGACGGTAAAGAAGGAGATGAGGCCGAGCAGCGTGAAGCACTCGCGCAGCACCCGGCGGATGGCGGGTTCGGTCAGGCCGAGGTCGGTGAGGAACGCCGTCTGCTCTTCGCCCTCGAGCCGGGCGATCTCGGCCTCGATCACGGCAGAGACCCAGCCCACCCGCGTCCGCGGCCGGGCCGAGGTCGCCTCCAGACCGTACGCGCTCACGACGGCGTCTCCCTGCGCGACCGCCTTCTCCTCCAGGTTCACGATGTGGAAGATCGGCTTCTGACTGAGAAAGGTGAAGCCGCGGAGCAGCCGCGCGTCCTCGGCCTCGAATTCGACGGCGCGGAGCGGCGTCTCCGCCTCGAGCGTCGTCTTCAGGCGGCCCAGCAGCGCCTGCTCGCGAACCTCGGTCTCCTTGCGTTGCTTCTTGATCGAGGCGTCGAGCCGAGCGAGACGCCCTTCGACCACGCCCAGGTCCGCGAGCATGAGCTCGACTTCGAGGTCGAGGATGTCACGCCGTGGATCGGCCGCGCCGAGCGCGGCGTCGGGAAAGGCCCGGACGACGTGCAGCAGCGCGTCGGCGTTCCGGAATTCCTTGGCCTCGAGCGGCGCGCGCCCACCCTTCGTGATGCCGGCCAGATCCACGACCTCGAAGGTCGCGTACGTCGTCTTCTTCGGCTTGAAGATCGCGCTCAGGCGGTCCACGCGCGCGTCCGGGACGCGCGCCACGCCGGTGTGGAGCTCCGCGCGACCGGTTTCGTACCGCGCGGTCGCCACGCTCGAGCCCGTCAGGAGATTGAACAGCGTCGTCTTGCCGCTCTTGGGCAGTCCCACGAGACCGATCTTCACGGAATCGATTATAGTGGACATCTCTCATGGCGCAGGCCCCGCGCCGGAAGGTTGATCTCGTCGGCGCGTCGCTCGCGCTGCTCGTCTCGATCTTGTGGGGCGCCAATCCCGTGGCGATCAAGATCGGGCTCGCCGACGCGCCGCCCGTCCGGCTGGCGTGGCTGCGGTTCCTCGTCGGTGGTGCCGTCATCCTCCTCTGGGCCGCGACGACCGGGCGGCTGCGTGGATTCGCGATCGCCCGGTCGGAGTGGCGACCGCTCGTCGTGCTCAGCCTGATCTTCACGGCGCAGATCGTGTCAATGAACATCGGCACAGCGCTCACGAGCGCCGCGCACGCCGCGGTCGCGCTGAATCTGTACGCGGTGCATACCGTCGTGCTGGCGCACTTCCTGGTGCCGGGCGACCGCCTCACATGGAAGCGCGTGGCGGGCGTGCTGGTCGCCTACGGCGGCGGCGTGACGCTCGTCGGGCGCGACATTGCAAGCGGGGGCGGTGGGGGCGGCGCCGCCGGGGTCACCCTGGTCGGCGACGTCGTCATGCTCCTGTCCGGGCTCCTGCTGGCGGAGCGGACGGTCTACCTGGCTCGCATCGTCAGACGGTTCGAGCCCGTGAAGCTGCTGCTCTCGCAGGCGGCGATCGGCACGAGCATCTTCGTGCTCCTCTCCGCGTGGCTCGAGCCCGAGCCTACCCGCTGGACGCTCTCGCTGGGAGCCTCGATCGCCTACCAGGGCGCCGTGATCGCGGGCTTCAACTTCGTCGTCAATCTGTGGCTTCTGCGCCGGTACATGCCGAGTGCCTTGGCCGCCATTTTCCTCACCCAGCCGATTTTCGGCGTCCTAGCAGCCGCCGCCGTGACGGGCGACCGGCTCACGCCGGAGCTCCTGGTGGCGAGCGTCGCCGTCGCCGTGGGGATCGGACTGACCACCAGATAGGCGGGCCGCGGAGGGGGTCCGGCGTATAATCCCGGGGCATGCCGACCCGGCCCTCGAAAGCGCTCGAGGCGGTGCCGAATCCGCACCAGGACCGCGACTACGAAGTTGCGATGACCATTCCAGAATTCACGTGTCTGTGCCCGCTCACCGGTCAGCCGGATTTCGCCACGATTCGCCTCCGGTACGTGCCGGACGAGCTCCTCCTCGAGCTCAAGTCGGTCAAGACGTACATCTGGTCCTACCGGGACCAGGGCGCGTTTCACGAGGACGTCACGAACCGCATCCTCAACGACGTCGTCGCCGCCACCCGGCCGCGGTGGGTGGAGGTCGTCGGCGATTTCAATGTCCGCGGCGGAATCAAGACCGAGGTTCGCGCGGTGTACGGCAAGCGTCCGCCCCTGGAGTAGCCGCGTGCGCACGAACCCGGTTGTCCTCCCGCCCTACCGCCGACTGCTCGCCGCGCTGCTGGTGGCCGTGTCGCTCCTGGCAGTCGTCCCGCGCCCGGTCGCCGCGCAGACGACCGAGGCGGATTTGTTCGTGGCGCAGGCGGTGCTCGATTTCGACGACAAGCGCTACGACGAGGCGCTGATCGGCCTGCGGCGCGCGCTCGAGATCGAGCCGGATCACCTGGAGGCGCTCTACTACACGGCCCTCGTTCGCATGGCGCAGGGAAAGCCGGACGAAGCCGTCGCGCCGCTGCAGCGCGCGCGGCAGAAGGCGCCGGCGGACAGCGCGATCACGTTCCAGCTGGGCCTCGCCTACTTCGCCCAGCAGCGGTACGACCTGGCGCAGCCGCTGCTCGAAGAGGTCTTCAAGGCCCAGCCAACCCTCGACGGGCTCGGCTACTACGTGGGCTTCATGCGCTACCGCGCGAAGGACTACCGCGGCGCGCGCGACGCGTTCAAGGCCGGTCGCGCGAACGACCCGCGGCTCCAGCAGCTGACGAAGTTCTACTCGGGGCTCACGCTCGCGGCGCTCGGACTTCCCGTCGAGGCCGCGGCGGAGGTCGATCAGGCGCTAAGCCTGATCCCCGGCTCGGCCCTCACCGGGCCCGCGGAGCGGCTGCGCGACCAGATCGCCTCGTCAAAGCGCGAGCGTGGGCGCCTCTTCAACGTCGACCTCCGCGTCGGCGCCGTCTTCGACACCAACGTCCCGGTGATCCCGGATTCGGACAACAACGAGCCCCTGGTGCCGATCCTGCGCCAGGCCAAGCAAGACTCGCCGGGGTGGCTGGCGTCGGCCCGGTTCAGCTACAACTGGCTCGACCGCGAACACTGGTCGTCGTACGTCAGCTACCAGTTCTACGCGACCCTGTACAGCGACCTCTCGAAGTTCAACCTCACGGACCACGTCTTCTCGACGGCGCTGAACTACAAGACCCCCGTCTACGGCATGTTCCTCCAGACGGGGATCAGCTATGACTTCGACGCACTCTTCCTGGACCAGAAGGAGTTCATCCAGCGCAACTCGGGCTCGCTCTCGGCCTCGCTCGTCGAGAGCGAGCGGAACCTCACACAGGTGTTCGCGCGGTTCCAGGACAAGAAGTTCTTTCAGACCAGCGACACGATCAAGGACGAGCGCCGGTCAGGCGAGAACTACATGGCGGGCTTCATCCATCTCTTCCGCTTCGCGCAGGACCGGCACTACATCAAGCTCGGCTACCAGTGGGACTGGGACGATACCGAGGGGCGCAACTACGAGTATGTCGGCAACCGGCTGATCGCGGGCGCCCAGTACACGCTGCCGTGGGGCGCGGTCCGCCTCAAGTACGACGTCGACGTGCATTTCACGGACTACCGGAACAAGGACACGATCTTCCCCTCCCTGGCGCCGGGCATCAGGTGGCGGTACGACGAGGAGGTCACCCACAGCGCGCGGGTCGAGGTCCCCCTCGCGGGGTTGTTCAAGGGCGGCCCGGAATGGACGAAGAGCTTCACCCTCAGCGCGGATTGGCTGGGGACCTACGTGCACTCGAACGTGGCGATCTTCAAGTACGCGCGGAGCTTCTACACGACCTCGATCAACTGGTCGTACTGAACCGGTTCAGCGCTGCGGCGCCTGGGCCCCGGGCGCCGGACGCTGCTGCCGGACGTAGCGCTGGCCCTTCGTGTCCAGCATCCATTCGTTCGGATCCTTGGCGTCCACGTTCATCCGCTTCGCCGCGCCCTCGATAATCGCTTTGCGCTCCTCGACGATCTTCTGCGCCTCGAGCTGCATGTCCTGCACCAAGCGCTGCAAGAGCGCCCACTGGGCCTGGAGCGCCTGGAGTCTCGACTCGAGCGCCGACGCTTTGAGGGCGGTGTTCTCATCGAGCCGGATCTCGTCGCCGGGTCGGATCGGCTGGGCCAGCGCGGGTTGTGTGCCCGGGCGGGCCTGGGCGTGGACCGCCGCAGGCATCAGGCAGACCGCCAAAACCAGGGCGACAGCGGGAAGACGCATGAGCATGACCGCTCCTTTCACGGCAAATGAAAAAGGCGGAGCACCCGGAAGCGCCCCGCCCCGATTATAGGCTCGCCTCGCCCGTCGAGCGGGCTGCGGCTCGCACTGCTACGGCCCGAGCTTGACCTTGGCGGCGGCGCCGTTCACGACGATCGCGGCGGCGCCCGGTGCGATGTTGACGCTGTTGCTCCCGACGGTGCCGTTGGCAAACGCCGCGAAGCCGGGAGTGACCGTCACCTGACTCAACTGGGCGCCGCCGAGGAGCATGACGGGCAGATTCCCACCGAGTGTTGGAATAGGCGTGATAGTCCCTCCGCCCGGCGTCGCCGCGATGTTCAGCACGTTGGCACCGCCGCCGACACCAAAGGCACCCAGCGAGCCCCCGGTCAGTCGGAACACGCCCGCATTGCTCACCGTGACGAGCGCGCCGCTGTTGATGTTGAGCGTGCTCCCATTGATGAGCGAGAACAGGTTACCGACGATGCTCATGAAGCTGTTCGAGACGTTCACCAGCGAGCCCTTCAGCACGGTCAGGGTGCTCGCATTCAGCTGGAATGCATTGACCGGAGCGGTGATCGTGCCCGCGGTGAACTTGGCCTGGTTGACCAGGTTGATCGCGTCGTTCTGAACGGTCTTCGCCGAGTTGATGAGGTTCACGACGGGCGCGGTGGCCTCCAGGAGCGCGGTGTCGACGCGCACGACCTCGCCGGTCGTCACGGTCGTGTTCTCACCCTGGAACAGGATGCTCGCGTGTCGCAGCGGCCTGTCCGTGCCCACGATGAGCCCGGCGGCGTCGGGGTCGGTCTCCGTCGTCGTGTTGACGCCGCCCAGGTCGAACATCGCCTTGCGGATGATGGCGCCGCCGCCCGGCGTCCCCAGCATCGTGATCAGGAAGTCGGTACTCGACGTCTCGAAGCCCGCCACCGGCGCGGCTCCGGAGCAGCCGAAGGTCGACCCGCAGCGCACCATGACGAACCGGTCCGTGTCCCACGCGCCCAGGACCGGATTCGTCGACTGGATGAAGGCCAACCCGCCCGTGAGGTGCACCAGCGAATTGGGGCTCACGTTGAGCAGGTTGCCCTGATCGGGTACGCCGCCAGCCGCGGCGCCGAGATGGACCACGCTGTTATTGAACCGCAGTAGAGTCGCCGAACCCGCGGTCTGAGCCAGCGAGGCGGGGGCGGACGACACCCCGGTGCCGGTATTCGCCTGCAGGAACGACGTGGCGATATTGAAGATGTCGGAGCTCGAGTCCAACAGCCCGCCGGCGATCGCGACGGTCGACGGCCGGGTGCCGGTCGCACCGCCTACGCCGAAGACGTTCAGGAAGAAGCGGAAGAGTGTCGTCGGATTGGTGTTCGATTTGACATTGTACGCCGCCTGCGAGCTCGAGATTAGGCTCACGTCGCCGTTGCTTCCGACGAGGCTCGCGCCGAAAAGCACAGAGACGAAATCGCCCGTCGTGTTGAAGGTCGTCCGCCCGCCGGTGTTGGCGACGAAGAGCAGCCGGTTGCTCAGCGTGAGCGCGGCGTCGCCGAGCGGGCCGGTCGCCGGCACGCCGGCGCTGACGAGTACCAGCGAGGCGAAGGTCTCGGTACCCGCCGGGCTCGTCCCGAATGGCAACGGCGACACGCCGCCGAAGGACCAGGTCCTGTCCGCCGTGTCGGCGATCTGGAACAGCGGGCTGCCGGCCCCGGCCGTGAACGTCGACCGCGTGACGTTCAGGCCGCTGAAGAGCGCGCTGATAGGGCTGTCCTGGGAAAAGAGCAGGCCACCCGCGAGGCTCACTGCTGAGGGCAGTGTCGTCAGGTGGAATGTGTCGGAGAAGAACGCGCCCGAGTCGCTCACGCCGAAGAAGTTGCCGCCCGAGACGTTGTTCCCGCCGGCGTTGACGGTGCTCGAGAAAAGGCGGATCAGCTGACCCGCAAACGTGCTGGTCAGCTCGGCGCCTTGACCCACGAAGAACGTGTTGCAGCATGCCGTGCTGTTGCCGGGGTCCGGGTTGGCCGTCGTCAGCGTGCTGTTGTGAGCCAGTAGGAGCGGATTGCTGCCAAGCTCGACCCGCGAGTTCGCCACGGCGCTCGGCGAGCGGCGCAGGGTGAGGATGTCCCCGGCGCTCGCCACGACCGTATCCGTCAGATCGATCAGCGCGGCGCCGGACGAGTCGGTTCGACCGAGGAGCGCGCCATCGCCGACGAAGATCGTCGTGAACGCGTTCGTGCCCGGCGTGCCGTTCCGCATTTGCGCATTGACCGCCCGCACGAGCGGCCCCGCCAACTGCATTGTCGGCGCCGCCAGGCCATCTCCGGCGACCATGGCGAACATGGTCCGCCCGGTGGTCACGGACGAAGAGATGATCTCGAAGAGCGGGGGCTGGCCACCACCCGTCGCTGTCTGTGTCAGCGTGGCCCCGTTGCTCATCAACAACAGCGCCCCGGTCGGGACGGTCGTCGTGCCGTCGGTGGCCCGCACCAGCGTCCCGTTTACGTTGACGATCGGCGCCACCCCGCTCCCGAATGTCGTCGGCTGCCCCGGCGTCGTGAAGGATGTGTTGTTGGCGATGGAAAAGAAGTCGGCCGCCGACGTCACGTGGCTGGAGGCAAAGCTCGCGAACGGCTGAGAGGTCGCGCTGTTGATCCGCGCGCCATCAGCAATGTTGAACGTTGGGGCATCAGGCGCGTTGAAGGTGGTCGACGTTGCGAGCAAGTACGGACCGCCGAGCAGGATCAACGTGCTGTTCGGCTGGCCGACTGACGAAAAGACGCGCAACAGTGACCCACCGGCGCCGCTGCCGAGCGGCGCGCCCGTGAAGCTTCCACCGATCCACGAGATGAGTGGCGCAGCCGATGAGCTCGTGAGGGTGCCCCCGTCGGCGATCCGCACGAGGTTTCCGAAGGCGTTGATCACGGTGCCGTGGAGCGCCTCGATCAGCGAGCCGGACAGGCTCATCTGCGAGCCTGTCCCGCTCACGTGGACGAAATGGCCGCCGGACGCGGTCGTAGTGAAGACGGTGTCGTCGAGCCGGATCAGCGACGCACTCGTCAGCGCCTGAGTCAGCATGGCTCCGCCGAACACGCCGATACCCCCGCTCGTGCTGGAGATGGACGTGTCGAGCGCATCGAGCAGACCGCCCCGCAGACTCAGCGAGCCGGACGCGGCCAGATTCAGCACGCGCGCGACCGCTGTCGAACCGATGAACGGGTCGATGCCGCCGAGGGTCACGTGCGTGCTGTCGAGGGCGATCAGCGGTGTCGGTCCCGTACTCGCGAAGCTCGAGTTGGTAATCTGGAGCAGGGAGCCCGTGGTGTCGAGGATGCCGCCATTGGCGCGCAGCAGCGAGCCCGCCACCATCACGGGCGACCCCGAGACCTCGACGAGATGGCCGCCCGACTGGTTGACGGTGACGTTAGTCAGCTGCGCCAGCGGATCACCGTCGAGCATGCTGACCCCGCCCAGGCGCAGAACCGGGCCGCCGATGTTCAGCACGCCACCGCTGGCGATGAGCCCGACGCCATGGAGCGAGGGAAACGGTCCGCCGTTCGTACCGAACTCCACGAACGCCCGACCGACCTCGGTGAGAGTCAGCGTGCTATTCAGCAGCCGGAAGAGCGGCTGACTCGGCGCGAGATTGAAGAACGCGACGTCTGACAGGCCGCCATCCTGGGCGGTCCGTCTCAGCGTCACGTTCGAATTGGTCGCGTCGAGGACCGTCCCGTTGATGAAGACCTGGTTGCCAGTCCCGTCTGAAATGTAGAGCGCATCGGCGGTGAGCGCCGAGCCGGAGGTGAGCTTGATGCCTCCGCCGGGCCCGATGTCGAACCTGCTACCGAGGTTCGAACGCACGACCGGCTGACCGACGAGGTTGAGGCTCGTCTCGCCGTTGAGCTCGAGCACCGGTGTGCTACCCGTCGTCAGTGAGGCATTCTGGAGCAGGACGAAGGGCTCGACCACGGCTCCGCTGGTATACGTAGACAGGGACGCACCGCTCGCCTTGAAGAGCCCGCCGGCGAGCGTGACCGTCGCGTCCTTGATATACGCGGCTGAGACGCCCTCGCCCAGCGCGAGGCTGCCGCCGTTGAGGCTCATCAGCGCACTCGCCGAGTTGCCGTGGAGCGTCCCGCCGCCCGTCACCTTCAGCAGCGCGGAGCCCTCTTGCGTGATATCCGCCGAATTGCCCTGGAGCAGCGGGCCCGAGAGCGTCACGTGCCCGCCGTTGATCCGGAAGAGGCTCGTGTCGGTATCGAACGTCCCGGAGTTGACCGTGCTGCCGTTGAACAGGATCAGGGCCGGCGACGCTCCGGTCTGGTTCAGCGTGCCGGTGACGTTGACGAAGTCGCCGGTGACGTTGAAGGTACCGCGAACGTCGGTGAGCAGCGAGCCGGCGACGTTGAGCGCGCCACTGATGTTGGCGATTGTCGCCGCGTTCACAGTCGTCGGATCGAAGTTCAGCAGGCCTGCCAACGAGTTCGACGTGACGGTCCCGTCCACTTCGAGGAGCGTCACGCCGGCCACCGGACTTCCCTCTCCCACGGGAGGGTTGATCGCCGAGTTCATCGCGTCGAGCATCAGGCCGTTGAGAGTCACGTTCGCGGCCGCCGGCACCAGCAGGAGGCCGCCTCCGGCGGACGGGTTGATCGTGGCGCCGGACTGGAGCGTGACGAGAGTCTGATTGAGAGGGTTCGCGGTCCCGCTGAACTGAGCGAGCGAGTCGTTGAGGGTCTGGCCCGGATTCAGTTTCACGATGCCGGAGAACGTGGTGGGCGTGAGATCGCTCGTCGGAGGCGGCGGCGGCGCCGCACTGGTGCACCCGGGTCCCGAAGGATTGGTGGTGCAGTCATTGGGGGTAATCGGCGGCTGGATCACCACTGGTGGCTGGATCACCACTGTTGGAAGACCGCCAATTGCCGCGAGAAGCGCGACCGCCCCCTGCATTTGCTGATTGGCGACCGAATCCGAACCCCCACCCTGACCGTGCTGCGGCCCGCCCTGCGGCGTGAGCCCGCCGGTGATCTGGGACAGCTGGCTCACCGGGATGGCCCCGACTGTCGGCGGCGCGCTCCCCGCCATCGTGAAAGCCTGCATCGCGCTCACCGGGTGGACCTGGCCGCTCGGCGTGCTAGTGCCCGGAATCACCGGGAAGGCGTCCACCACACCCTTCAGAACATAGAAGTGCGAGACGAGACCCGCCGGCGGGCCGCCGCCCGCCTGTGCGGTCGTGCGCTCGACCTCGGCGACGATCACGGTGCCGCGCACTGCGGCGACCGCGTTCGGCGTCCGGATGTCGATCGACTCGCCGGGCTTCATCCGTTCCTTCGCGACCGCGATGCCGATCTTCCCGGATGCCAAGTCGACCGTGGTCTTGCCGGGGATCTCGGTGATCGTGAGTACCGAGCGCTCGCGTACCGTTACAATAGCCTTGCCGCCGAGCAGCATCCGCGCCAGCGCCCGGTCGCCCGTCATGATCCTGTCGTTCAGGAAGACGTCGTCCTTGAACTTGAGTGGCACCGGCTGCGTGGCGGCCGTCCGAGCCGCGGTGACGTTGCCCTCGAGCGTCGTGACGACGCCCGCCCGGGGTTCCTGACCGAGGACGAGGCTCGGCCACAACGTGATGAGCACGAGGATCGCCATGGCGGGACGGCAGACGCGACGACGAAACCTCAGCATGTGTTCTCCCGATGCAGGATTGACACACGGCGAGCGGTCTTGGGCAACCCTGATCCTCTGGAGGACGAGCCCGATCCTAGGACCGCGAACCGACCAAAGTCGTGTGATTCCTCGCGCGAAATAATCCACGGAAACACACGGGGAGTCAAACGCTTTCGTCCAAATTTCCGGAACGGCACTCTGGCACCCAGCGGGTGCCGTCCCGACTTCGCCGACACCCGACTGCGCCGACACTTGACCTCTTTGTCCGGCGCGACTACTCTCGCCGCAGCAAATGCAATGCGCCAAGTGCCGAACCGATAATCGGGAGGAACGGAAGTTCTGCGGCGAGTGCGGCGCGCCGCTCTCCCTCGCCTGTCCGCAGTGCTCCTTCTCCAACGAGCCCGGCGAGAAGTTCTGCGGCGGCTGCGGCCAGGCGCTCGCGGGCGCAAAGCCGGTGGCCGCCGCCGGGGCGCCATTCGCCGCCGCCACTACAGCCGTCGCCGCGACCGCCGAGGCGAGAGCCGCGCCCGACGCGTACACCCCCAAGCACCTCGCCGAGAAGATCCTGCTCTCCAAGGGATCGCTCGAGGGGGAGCGCAAGCAGGTCACGATCCTCTTCGCCGACATGAAGGGCTCGACCGAGCTGCTCGCCGACCGGGATCCCGAGGAGGCGCGCGGGCTCCTCGACCCGGTCCTCGAGCGCATGATGGAAGCGGTCCATCACTACGAAGGCACCGTGAACCAGGTGATGGGTGACGGCATCATGGCCCTCTTCGGCGCCCCGCTGGCCCACGTATGCAAGACACCGTGCGCCGCTACGCGGAGGAAGTGGAGCGCAGGGCGCACGCCAAGGTGGCGATCCGCGTCGGGATGAACTCCGGTGAGGTCGTCGTCCGCTCCATTGGCAGCGACCTCAACATGGACTACACGGCGGTCGGGCAGTCCACGCACCTCGCGGCACGCATGGAGCAGATGGCCATCCCCGGCACGGTCGTCCTGACCGGTGATACCCGGCGGCTTGCCGAGGGCCACGTGCAGGTGAAGTCGCTCGGCATGGTGACGCCGAAGGGCTTCAGCACCCCGCTCGAGGCCTTCGAGCTGACGGGCGCGGCTCAGGCGAAGACGCGCCTGCAGCTCACCGCCCAGCGGGGTCTCACGCCCTTCGTCGGCCGCGAGGCCGAGATGATGAGCATGCAGGGAGCCCTCGCCCAGGTCCTTCTGGGCGGCGGCCGGCTCGTGGCGATTGTCGCCGATACGGGCCTCGGCAAGTCGCGTTTGTGTCACGAGTTCGTCACGGCCGAGCGCGTGCGCGCCTGCCGCGTGCTCCACGCCGCCGGGCTGTCCTTCGGCCGTTCGACACCGTTCCTCCCGATCGTGGGGCTCCTCCGCACCTATTTCGGGCTCGACGAGCACGAGGATCCCGAGAAGGTCCGCGAGGTCCTCACCGCGCGGGTCGCCGAGCACCCGCCACTCGCGGGGTGTCTGCCGGCCTTCCTCCAGCTCTTCAACCTGCCCGTCGCCGACCCCGATTGGCAGGCGCTCGCGCCCGCACAGCGCCGTGAGCGCACGCTCGACACGCTCGGCCGGCTGATCGCGCTCGAGAGCACGGTTCAACCGCTGATCCTCGTCGTCGAAAATCTCCAGTGGATCGACTCCGAGACCCAGGCCGTGCTCGACCACATCGTCCAGCTTCTCCCGAAGACGCGCGCGCTGCTCATCGCCACCTATCGCCCCGAATTCCGCGACCCGTGGCTCGGAGGCGCGGGGGCAACCCAGGTGCGGCTGGCGCCCCTGGGGACACCCGCGGGCCGCCAGATGCTCGACGCGCTCCTCGGAACCGAGCCGGCGCTCGAATCGCTCAAGGAGCTGCTCGTCCGCCGGACGCAGGGCAATCCGCTCTTCCTCGAGGAGTCGATCAACGCGCTGGTCGAGACCGGGGCGCTCGTCGGCGAGCGGGGCGCGCACCGCCTCGCGCGCGAGATGCAGAGCATCGAGGTTCCGTCCACGGTCCGGGCCGTGCTCGCCGCCCGGATCGACCGGCTTGGGCCCGACGACAAGCGCCTGTTGCAGTCCGTCGCCGTCGTCGGCACGGACGTGCAGTTCGAGCTGTTGCGGGCGTTCGCCGACATGTCCGAGGATGCGCTGCGGCAGGCTCTCACCCATCTCCAGCAAGCCGAGTTCATCAGCGAGACCCAGCTCTTCCCGGACCTCGCCTTCGGCCTCAAGCACGTCCTCACGCAGGAGGTCGCGTACGCGAGTCTGCTGCACGAGCGGAAGCGCCAGCTGCACGCGCGCATCCTCGACGCGCTCGAGTCGCTCTGGGCCGAGCGCCTGAACGAGCAG
>WNGG01014569.1_pt1 | contig 14234 bp, 10 predicted proteins | sample 5400661 | NCBI WGS metagenome assembly WNGG01 (sample SAMN13153372, study PRJNA577476) | soil metagenome | isolation source: 100 cm soil or saprolite under Garry oak tree replicate 1 | place: USA:California | collected 2016-06-15
AAAGACCTGCACGGCGCGGAAATTGATCCGGCAACCAGGACGCTGTGGGTAAGCCATCTGGGACGGCTGGAAAAACGCGGGTCGCTGCTGGTGCGCGCGATGAGCTTTTTTTATGGCGCCATTGGCTGCTTTGCCGCCGCCAGCGTAGTTTCGATCCTCGGTGCCAGCGTGGTTTCCACGCAATATAAATGGCCGTTTGAAGTGATTGTGGTCATCAGCTTTGTGCTGGGGACGGTTGGTTTTTTAGGACTGGCCGTGGGTTGTTCATTGCTGGTGAATGAGACGCGGCTCGCGCTCCGCTCCATTTATGAAGAAGCAGAGCTGGCCCGAAACTGGTTCAAATAGCTTTCGGCGTCAGTGGCTGCCTGCGGCCAAAGTCCTGACTTTCTGCAACTCTTCACGGTCCGCTTCCGCCGGGCAGTTCTGGCTCAGCTTGCCATAATAGGTTCTGGCTTTGCCGGAATCTCCGGCCATCTCGGCGGCGGCCGCGGCTCCATAGAGCGGCGGTAACGGCAAAGGGGCCGGGATCGTCTTTGTCCTGCTTGTCGGCCACGGAGCGCATCTTCTTGAGCGCCTTGTCAGGCTTGCCCTTGGCGTAATCCACCCAGGCTTCAGCCACGTTGCGACGGTAATTCTCCAGGAATTTATCTCTGTGCCGGCCCTCGCCAGACTTCTTTAGACTCTTCAGACTTTCTTCGGAAAGACGTGTGCCGCCACTACGCGCGGCGGCGATGGTGTGCAGCAGATAGATCATCTGCCGGTCCTGCGAATTGCCTTCCGGCGCCAGCGCCATAGCTTCCTTCCAGCGATGCAGCTCCAGCAGGGTGCGGGTGGTGAAATTGATGCGCAGGTTCGTGGTGAGATCGGCGGAGCTTCCCGGAACTTTGTTCAGGTCGTCAATCACCTGCAGGGCTTTTGCCTGCTCACCCATTTGCAGATATGAGTAGGTGAGAAAATCCATGGCGTGAAACTGATACTGCGCTTCACCCATGTGCTGCTCAGTGGCCTGGGCCGCGGCCGCGGCGGCGGCCAGATTGGAATCAATTGATTCCTGCCAGAGGCCGAGCCGCACAAAGATGTGCGCAGGCATGTGGAGCGCGTGCGAGGACGCCGGTGCGATTCTGGCATAGTTGCGCGCTGCGATCAGTCCCTGGGACGCCAGTTCAGGCGTGTCGGCGGCATGAATGAGGTAGTGGACGGCGCCTGGATGTTCAGGTTGCGCGGCAGAAAGCCGTTCCAGAATAGCAATGACATTTTCGCGGGTCGCAGTGTCATCGCCCCGGTTGGGCAGCGCCAGCAATGAGAGAGCGTAAAACGCCTGGGCTTCGCCGTCATCAGGATAATGTTTTCCGAGTTCCGCCATGGCCCGGCTGTAACCGGCAATGCGATCATCGCCCGAGCTGCGATCGTAATTGAAGATGACTGCAATGGCATCAATGTATTCGCGTTCGCGCTTGCTGACCGACCAGTCCTTCTGGATCTTCTCCAGGTCCGCGCGGCCTTTGCGCAATGTCTTATCGTTCGCGCCGTCCCACAGCGGACGGTAACGGGACATCGCCAGCCCCCAATACGCCATGGCGCACTTCGGATCGGCCTGCGTAACTTCAGTAAAGGCCTTCTCCGCAGCCGCGTATTGGAACGAATGAAGCTGCGCTATCCCCTTCAGAAATGGAGACTGGGCCGCCTCGGCACAGGAGTTGAGAAAGTGGATTTTACCCAGGCCCTCCGGGGATCGCACGCCCTCTGGCTGCTGCGCCAGGCAAGGCGCGACTGCGAGTGAAACCAGCAAAATGAGTATGGACTTATGACGTAACATTGACGGCCCTTTGGTATTTGGAATCCCTGTATGGCATTCTACCCTATATTTCTCATAACCGACTGAAAAGGAACAACTTATATTAAGCCTTGCGATCCGGCTGAAGACCCAACCTTAGAACCATACAAGTAACCCAAGGGCAAGACCTTAGGGTATATAGCCGACTCCGGCAAATGCCGAAATAATATGAAATGGACGTGTAAGAAAGAGTACCGGGTGTGGATGGGGATTTTCAAGTCCCGGCATGCGCGGCCTGGCCTATACGTCGACTCAACCCCGGAGGACTGTAAATCGGGGCAATAAGGAAGGGTTCCCAAAATGATCGACACTAAGGTTATTCTTGCACTCGCGCTCCTGTTGAGTACGCTCAAGATTGCCAGCAAACCGCCGGCTGGCGGCATACCGATTCCGCCAACCACTTCAGGAAGTTTGACCGTCCGGTAACTTTTGTAGATGAAACAAAGCCTGCTTACGCTTGATTACGTGTTCTGGTACGCCACCATTGTCTGCCAGGTGGTGGCGTGTGGAGCCTTGATCTGGCGGCGGGAGTTTTTCAAGCACTGGAAAGTTTTCAGTTACTACGTCTTCTACATGGCGGGCGCCATGATCTTCACGCTCGCCGTGGAACGGTTTGGCAGCTCGCACGCCTTTGAAATCACCTATTCCCTGGTTGATTTCATTGAGGCAATCCTGCTGAGTCTGGTCCTGCTGGAAATCCTGGTCAAAGTGCTGGACCATTTGAATCTCTGCCGGGCCGCATGGTGGCCCGGTTTTGTTTCTGGGCGGTGCTGGGCATTTCCACCGCGGTTGCCCTTTCCGTGATGATGCCGTCCGGGCACAAACAGACGTATATCGAAGTCCCTCTCACAATTGAACGCACCATCTTCCTGGCAGACGCTTCCTTGCTCTGGCTGCTGCTGGTGCAATCAAAAAAACTGGGCATCACCTGGAAGTCGTCGGTGGCAGAGATCACCATCGGCTTTGTGCTCTACCTGACTGTGCAGGCGACGACCCGGTTTGTGGTGAGCATTTACCCTGGTCCCATCCTGCGGAGCATCTCCAGCGAAGTGGGGCAGTTTGCCTACCTGATCGCGCTGTTCAGTTGGATATCGACGATCATGCGTCGTGATCCAGTGGCCGCGCCCTTGTCATCGGAAGCGGTGGCCAGAATTCAGAAACCGGTAGCTGAAGATAATATCGTGACCAAAGAACGCATCTTCGCCGCCATGGGCATCAGGATCAATAAGTCAGAGGCAGTTGATGATGCCGAAACGGTGGAGCAGGAAAGCGCGCAAACGTCCGCCTAAGCATATTGTCCGAACGGCCAATCTCCGCCTTAACTATGCCGACTCTGCACCGGGTCCTGGATGCGCCCCTTCCATTGGCCTCCGCGGCCTGACCAATATTTCACTGCGGAATGAAATGTTGCACCCATATAGAAGATGCCAGCCAGAGGCAGTGCCAGCGCCCATAACGGGCTGAGGCGGTAAAGGCGAAGCACAGGAATGTAACTGACGATCATCAGCAGCCATGCCGTTGCGGCCGTTCCCACGACCAACGCCGCCGACGCCGCGCGATGACCGCCCAGAATGCAGCCCAGAACAAGCGCAGGCGGCAGCAAATACGTGGCGGCCATTCCCACCATCGACAACAGCAGTAGCAGCGTGGAATGGCGCAACTGGCTGAAGGCGCTGCGCGAGATCATGCTCCCGATTTCAGAAAAGCTCCCGTAAGGACGAATGCTGCGCGTGGTGGCGGAGGCTCCCTGCCACAGGCGTCCGCCGGCGTGCTTGACGCGCGCCGCCAAGGAGCAATCATCGATCACTTCCTGCCGAATGGCGGCGATGCCGCCGGCCTTGTCGAGCGCTGCCGGGCGTATGAGAATACATCCCCCGGCCGCTCCCGCGGTGCCGCGCCGGGGATTAGCGATCCACGTGGGCGGATAAAGCTTGAAGAAGAAATAGACAAACGCCGGAATCAGGAGCTTCTCCGCCAGGTTTTGGCAATGGAGTTTCACCATGAATGAAGCCAGGTCATACGGCCCGGACCGGGCAATCGCAACCAGCGAGGAAAGGCTATCGAGCGCGTGCTCAATGTCGGCGTCAGTAAACAGGAAAAAATCAGGATTGGTCTGGCGCGCCAGTTCGATTCCCTGCTCCAGCGCCCAGAGCTTGCCGGACCATCCGGACGGCAGCGGAGTTCCCCGGACAACAGTAAGATCTTCCGTCTGACCGATGGCCGTTGCGGCTGCGCGCGCGACTTGGGCGGTGGAGTCAGTGCTGCCGTCATCGATCAGAAAAACGTGGATCGCGTTTTGTCCGGTTTGCCGCAGCAATGAACGAACAACGCGATCAACCACATCAGCTTCATTCCTGGCCGGAATAATCACGGCGATGCGGAGACGAGGCGAGGAGTTCTCATGCAAAGACGTTCCCGGCTCCACGAGAGGAATAGCGGGATAGATGCGCCAGAAGCCGCCGCGCGCAAACACGAGATAAGTCCAGATCAGAAGAGTGAAAACTCCGGCGGCAAAGAGCATTTGCGCTATTGTACGACCCCATAGCGTCATTGCGCGCGCCGTGGTGTTCCTGACGAGTGCACGGCGCGATGATCGTTTCCTGCGCGGCACCGGTGAGGCATCCCGGCACTTACAAACCAACTCACAATTGCTGGAGATTTGTTTAGGACAAGACATGGCGATTGAAAGCCAGGCAATGAAAGACGCGGCGACTGAGGGAACGGGGCTGGAGAAGTACGTCAACAGCCACGTAGGAAATCTCATCCATCTGTTTCTGACCGTGCTGGCGGTGCTGGTGGTGGCTGCGGCCTGCATCGCCTTGTTCGAAATTGTCGTTCATGGCTTTCCGCAGTTGTGGCACGGACCGGACGCCTACCAGACATTGCACCAGTTGCTGCAAAACATACTGCTGCTGGCCATTGCGGGAGAACTGGGACTGCTGCTCCTGTTCCATCGCACCAGCGCCGCGGTGGAGGTAGTGATGTTTGTGATCGCCAGAAGAATGGTCGCAACCGACGTTACCGCTTTCGACCTGCTGATGGGTTCGGTGGCGCTCTGCACGCTGCTGGTGGTGCGCTTTTATTATCTGCCGGGAAAGCCTAAGTAGCCGTCCGACGCCGCCTTAGCACGATGGACAGTATTCTCTGTTCAATGACACCTCACAGCGTTTGCGAAGCCGGCAATGCCGCGCCATTCCGCGAGCCTTTGACCATCCGGCGCAGTTCGCGAACCACTTGATAAGCGTGGACGATCAACGCAATACATATGCCGGCGATGACGCACACGATGGTCCATGACAACACTTGGTTCAACAGGACGAGGGCTTGAGCGTGTTGCGCGTCTAAATTCGCGCTCTCGGCCGAGATCAGATAAGGGTGGATTTTTGCCACGGAGATGAAAATGAAGAGCGCGACGGAATCGGACAGTAGCAGAGCGGCAGCGCGAAGCCACAGCCATTGCGGGCGCACAAGATTGACACATTGCTGCAGCATGACAATGCAAGCCGGGGCCAGCACGGGAAGATACCATGCGCGAAGGGCCGGGTTCAGGAAGAAAAAGCCCGCAATCGGACCAAATATCACGTGCCCATAACGTGAGAGTGAGAGCCACCAGATAATGAAGAGGATGCTGAAAGCCAGACCGAAGACGGATTCCACGCGAGAGACACGCTCTTTGCGGAGGGACATGCGCGGCAGCTTGCGCGGGTCCCATCGCTGCAACGCACTCACGGCTGATTGAAAACGTTCCAGGACAGCGAAGAGCAGGGTGACGATGCCGAAAACGACAAAAACGTTGATCCAGAATGAAGCCCAGCCGCCAACCAGAGTCAGAGCGGGGTTGACTGCGCGATGCGAAGGCGCGAACACCGTCAGGACAATCCAGACCAGAAGCCACGGTCCAAGATAGCCGAGCGCAACGATCTTCAAAACGAAACTGTATAGCGGAAATAGCACCGGGCCAATAAGCACTTGCTGTTTCTGGTAGCGTCCGGCAACCCACAAAGGATGGCCGGACTGCTTAAGGAGCGCGACCATTTCATCCTCATTCAGCGGACGCCCCCGCGACGATTCCCGGTCCTCGATCTGCGAGCGGAGATCATCACCCAATTCGGCGATGATGTCTTCCTGTTGTGCGCGCGGCAGCCAGAACCTAACGGCTTGTAAATAGCGATCAAGAAGTTCCATAAAGTATTTATGCCTCCTGCAAAATTCGGTCGAGCGAAGCGTTGATGGTTTGCCACTCCTGTAAGAGCTTCTGCAATATCAATTCGCCCTGAGTTGAGAGCCGGTAAAAGCGCTTATTACGCTTGTTCTCTTCACGCCATTCGCTGGCCAACAGTCCCTGAGTCTCCAGGCGGCGCAGAAGCGGGTAAAGCGTGCCTTCGTCGATCGCCAAACCAAGATCGTCGAGAGCTTTGCGCAAGGTGTAACCGTAGTGTTCCTGCCTGAGTTGGGCCAGGACCGCTACTATCAGACAGCCACGGCGCAGTTCCAGCTTGAGGTTCTCGAACAGGTCAACATCGAGCTGTGTACTGTTCTTCATACAGTGTGTAACACATACTATGTATTACATAGTATAGTTGTCAAGAGGAAAATCCATTTTTTTGAGCAGGACGCCAGGTTTTCCAAGGGCGTGGGAAGCACGAAAGAATGGGCCTCTGAGATTTGCATGCGATTGCTGCAAGTCCCAGAGGCCCAGCATTTGCTCTAGCTATTGCATTGACCTAACGGAGCGTCACAAACGCCTTTTGTCTTGAGCCGTCATCCAGGGAAACAATTACTGCATAACAACCAGCCGCCAAGCCAGTGGTCTTCCAGTTGAACTGGAAAGTGTTGTCCTGAAATTGCAGTCCGGAATTGCCCGCCGATCCGGCGTCAAAGGCAATGCCCTCATCACCGGCTGAGCAGGAGGGATCCGGCGCAACCTGGACCGCCGCAATGGATGAGAAGCTGGCGATAAAAGTCTGCTGCGCGTTCTGAAGCGTCCATTTCAAGGGAACGGTTGAACCCAGCTTAAAGGTCTTATTCGTTGAAACCGGGCTGAAGAAGCCGTTAAACAGGTAGTCAACGTCATAGCTGGCGCTTACCGGCGCGGCGATATTGCCCGCGCCATCTTTAGCTCCGCTGCACGTGGCCGTGAAATGGCCCACGCCGTTGGCAGTTCCACCGGTAATCGTAAGCGAAGGCTGCACGGCAACACCGGTAGCTGAATCCGTGGCGGAGCAGCTTGCCGGGGGGACCGCGCCCAATGTGTAAGTGGCGCCATTGGTCACGCCGTTGAGAAAGACTACAGGCGCCGTGGTATCGACAACCGAAACCGAAAAGCTGCCTTCCGCGGTTTTGTTGCGGCTGTTGGTGGCGGAGCAATTTACGGTTGTGGCGCCGAGTGCAAACTGTGAGCCCGAGGGCGGAGCACACGTTACAACCACGCTTATATCGCGCGCGTCTGTTGCGGTGGCGCTAAAGTTCACGATGGCCCCGGCCGCGCTGGTAGCTTCCGCGGTAATGTCCGGCGGCAGATGCAGCACGGGAGGCGTGGCCTCAGGCAGCGTGAAGTAAGCCACGGGCATGTCATGGTCAGAGATGCGTTCCGGCCGGTTAGGATCGTTGCGGAAGACTTCAGGGAAATCCGCATCATTGCGGGCATAGGCAAAGCGGCTGAGTTTGGAGAGCAGCGCCGGATTCACGACTACGTGGTCAAGCACCTGGGCGCTGCCGTTAAATACATATGAGTACTGCTGGTCATGCGGCAGAGTCGAGACCAGATCAGTGAAATCAGGATCGACTAGGTCCGGACTGGCGGTAACCACCTGGTCCACTGGGGCCGGGCGGCCGAGGATGGTTCCGATCACATCGACATAGCCGTCACTAAATTCAAAGGCGTTGCAATCACATACGGAGACTACGTTTTCACCCGCCGCCTGGTGGGATTGAAGCAGGTTGGCCAGAAATTCCGCCTGCGCTGCGCGCTTGGCGCGAACACGCGCCCCATCCACCGGATCGTCAATGCTTAGCAGCGAACGCAGGTGATTCACAACCATGGTGAATGGCAGCAAGGTATCTGAGTTCGGCTGAGAGGCAGTGGCCATGAGGACAAGCGGCGGCCGATCATTGAGCAGCGCGGTGGCCCCATCGGGTTGAATGAAGGTTGTGTCCTTACCAACCTGCTGCACCGAAACCACGTTGATGCTGCCCTTGACTAGAAAGCCAACATCAATTCCGCCGACATCGTTTCCCTCAACAAGAAACGCCTGATAGTTGGGATTGGGCTGACCGGCGGCAACGGCATCGGCATTTACTTTGTCGGCGAGGGCTTGCAGGGTTGGTAGGTTTTCCATTTCTTCCACGCCGATCACGTCCGGCGTATTCAGGACGGTGCGAATTGCCAGAGAAGCCTTGTTCAGGCGATTGGCGAAGGCCGTGGCGGTAAGCGCAACGTCACTGGTGGCAGGATCGTTGATGGTGTCAAAGAATCGCTCCATGTTGAAGTTGGCGATCGTCAACTCATTCGCCGCCGGAACCGGAACAGGCATGGCACTCACGTTGCCCATGGCCGTTGCACCGGAACCAGGATCGACGTCAATCGTGTAAAAGCGCGCCGAGAAATCCAATGGCCCGGTAAGGCTGGTTACGGTTGCTCCAGAGGTCACATCAATGGGAGGACCGCCAATGGCATCGCTATCCACACAAATCAGCTCTGGGTTGGAATCAAACCGCGGCACGTTGGCGGGAGCACCGGCCGGCAACGGGTCAGGCAGTTGTACGCCGGGCTCACGGAAAGGCCGCGCAACGCCGGGCAGAATGCCGAAGAAGATGCCGTTAGAGGTCGAAGTTGCGTTCGCTTCGTTGACGTTTCCGCCGGTGGGGCCAACCACGTTCAGCACGTCAACGTGAACGCGCATGCCTTCATATTTTTCCAATTGGTCGATGGGACCGGCAGCTGTGACCTGAACAAGATTCCCAACGGTCGCTACAGCGGTTGGCCGGCTGGAGGTAAAGACAAAGACGCCTTCTGAAGTGTTGGGGTCGGCGTCCGTCGCGCTGTCAGGATTCTGGATGAAGAACCCATTCGACTTTACGCCAGTAACGATCCCCGTGGTGGAAACCAGGCGTCCGGCAAAGGGAGACGTATCGCCACTTCCCTGAATGTCATGGATGGAAAGATTCAGGGGCGCGGTGGTAACGACGAGAGTAATGGTGGCTGAGCCACTGCGGCCCTGCGCGTCTGAAATCGAAATCGGGAGAGACTTTGTTCCCGGCGTGGTCGTAATGGTGACCACCGTGGAAAATGAGAAGGTGTTGTTTCCGCCCGTCACGTCGCCATTGGTGCCATCGTCAAAGAATGGCTCCGTGGCGGCCCCCCCGATACTGCTCAAGTTCCCGGTTACAACAATTCCAGTGCTTGTCGGGTTGGCGCCGGGAGTTACCAGCACCGTGAGCAAAGTTGTACCGCCCTGAATTACTGAAGCGGGACTGGCTGCGCCAGCGCCGCTGGGATTGGTGGTGCCGACCGGAGTGTTGCGCGGATTGGGCGCGCCGGTGACGAAGTCCGCGGTGTTGCTGTCAGTATCCTGAAGGCCGTTGTTGCGGCGGAAATCGGCTGTGGTATTGGTGAGCGTGGGAGCAGCCGCCGTGCCTTCAAAGCATGAAGCTCCGCCTGTTCCGGTGCCGTAGCCTACAAAATCAATGATTGCGACGCCAACGGGACATCCGCCGGACAAAGCAACCGTGCTGCTCACCAGAGCAACTTTTCCTGCTGTGGCGCTCATGGCGATGTTGCCTGTGGCGTTAGGCGCGGGCAGATTGGTTGTCCCGCCTGCGCCCTGCGATTCCTGGATCAGGAAATACTGGCCCGGCGCGAGCGAACCGTTCAGCGCCGTTACTTGCCACGTTGTCCCGGCGGCGGAAGCATACTGGACCGACCATCCGCTCAGATTTACCGTGGCTCCATCAGCATTGAAGATTTCAATAAAATCATTCTTGAAGGTCGAGCCGGCGTTGCCGCCGCCGCCATAGATCTGGCTGATCACAATGCCGTTGGCGCTGGCCTTTACCGCTTGAAGCGGAGAAACCAGGAGAAAGCTGCAAAAAAGGACAAGACACAAGGCAAGACGCAGGGCGAGGGATTTCGTTTTCATAAGCAAATGCAGTATCTATGGCGTAAGACCAGAGCACAAACCAAAATTATGTTAAAAGGAAAATTTTTCTGTGGATAACAGGACATTCCCGTTTTGGGACGGGATAGGCGGGAGTGTTTTCTATTTTCGATAGCAGATAAAGAAAGGGCGTTTTGGAGACGTTGGCCGCAGACGCACAAAACCTCCGGGTCTGTGGCGGCGACGGACCTCACGGCCTCGATTTATTGATGAGATCAATCGCTATGGCGGCAATGATGGCGGTACGCTTCTACTTCCTGCCGGGGAAGCCTAAGTAAGACCGGAGAGGAACATGCTGTTATGGATCACATTGAGTTGGGAGCAGTGCTCCAAGCAAAACCATCTTTTGGAGTGACTGTGGCAAAGCGATTGGGCGGAGCCACAATAGCGCGCTGGCCATCTAGCTTCTTGCCCTGGTCTGATTCAGACACGCGCAATGCGCGATCAAAAAAAGCAACATAGTCCTGAAGCGTAAGATTAGGGCTGGCTGAGCGGACTTTTTTAATCGCTGGATCAGCCCGGAATTGTGCCATTATATTCGATTTTTCCGTAATAAGTTCAAGAGGAACGCTTGATCTGCTGAAAATCCACATGTCCCCGGCGGTGGCGGCGGCAGAGTTGCGCTCAGTCCTCATGGCCTTGCCTTTCACGCCGGGCATGAAATACCTGGTGGCGATTACCGTGGGTCTGCCTTCGACAAAGCCGGCAATAATAATGCCAAATTTGAAAGCGCCTCTCTCAGAGGCGAAATTTCGAGTGGGAAAAAACTTGTTCAAGCCGGTGGCTACAGCGGCATTGATCTCACGGTCGGCGGTCTGAATGTCAACATCAGGATGAGCAGCCAGCCATGCGCCGGAGATGCGGGCGATGTTGACCTCTTCACGGACACGTCTGCCGACTGGGTCCTGAATGGAAACCGTCCCGGCGAGCAGCAGCGCACCTTGTTTGCCAATCTGAAAGAGTTTTTGTTCCTGGCTTACGCGCCCGTCGGCATTGAGAGACCCGCCATCCGCGGCAAACGCGAAGCCTTCCTGCGTGGCGCCGATCATTACCAGGCCAACTTTTACCGGAACAACGCGGGGCGCGGTGGCAGCGGGCGGAGCCGCCAAAAGACAACCTAGAAAGGCAAACAGCAATATGAGTTTGTGCACTTCTTCTCCGGCGGCGAAACAAAGAGTTCGTGTGGTCCGTGGATTTCTGCTACAAAACCTTCCTTTGCAAGCTTTCCTTTGCCGCTTCATTCTAAATCCAGCCCGGCAACCGCGGGCTGAATTCCATAGCTGGCAAAAAATCCGGGGCCCCATGACGGCCCCGGACAATTATCTAACTGATGCTCAAAACGTTATTGGACGTTCAAAGCTACATCGTCAAGAACGAATGAGGTTTGCAGGCTGACGTCTTCAGTTCCAATGAAGCGTATCTTAACGGTCTGGCCCTTGAAGCTGAGTACGCTGAACGTGTGCTGCTGATAACCGGCAGCCTTGTTCAGGTTGGAGAAGGTGCCTAACGTGGCCAACACGGTGTTGGAGGTGTTGAGCACCTGCACCTGGAACGTATCAAATGCCGTGGTGGTGGTGGTTTCAGCGGTGTCAATGTGCAGCCAGAAAACCAGGTTCGCGGTGGTTGCCGTCGATGGTATGGTCACGGTTTGTACGGAGGAGTCAGTATGCGTGGTGCCGTAGCCGTCATGCCATGCATCCCAAGCTCCGGTATGCGCGGGCTCTGCGGTGGAATTGTTCAGTACGCCGGCCGTAAGTGTCCATGGGCTGGCTGCGCCGGTTTCAAATCCGCCGTTGACGATGAGGTTCGTGGTACCTCCCGCGGCATTCACGGTCAGGCTGATAGTGGTTGTATGAGACAGAGTTCCGGAAACGCCGGTAATGGTAATCGTGGATGTACCGGTGGTTGCCGTAGAGCTGGCGGTGAAAGTCAAAGCGCTCGTGGAAGTTGTCGGGTTAGTGCCAAACGAGGCAGTAACGCCTGAAGGCAGAGTCGAATTCGAGAGTGTCACGCTTCCGGTAAATCCGCCGCTCGGACTAACCGTAATCGTCGAACTGCCGCTGCTTCCTTGCGCCACGGATAAGCTGCTGGGCGAAGCTGACAGCGAGAAGTTAGGCGTCGCCGTGGCATTGACTGTCAGAGAAACTGAGGTCGTATGCGACAAGCTGCCTGACGTTCCTGTAATCGTTACCGATGCAGTTCCTGTGGTTGCGGTTGAGCTGGCGGTAAAAGTCACCACGCTGCTTCCGGTTGTCGGATTCGTGCCAAAGCTGGCTGTGACGCCGCTCGGCAGGCCCGATGCAGAAAGAGTAACGCTTCCGGTAAATCCGCCCGTCGGATTCACAGTGATCGTGCTTGAACCGCTGCCGCCCTGTGTCACAGTCACGCTCGTCGGCGAAGCCGACAGCGTGTAGTCCGGTGTGGCCGCGCCACCGCAACCGGGGAATTTGAAGTTTGCGATCCGCGTATTCCAATTAAATGTGCCTGTGGTTTTCATGTACTCCGTGGTGTACCAGAAAGTACAATCGTCTACCGGATCAACAGTTATAGCGCTGTAATCTCCCCAACGCGTCAGCGTGCCGTTCTGTGATCCCGTTCCCGTCACGATACTGGTTTCCGCTTCCATCGTGTTCACGGGATCAGAAGGCGTACGGCCAGTAAACCTGACCGACGGGCTCACCGAACTGCTGGACACGCTATAGCCCATCGCCATATCTCCCGACTGGTCCATGGCAATGCTGCCCATCCAGCGGAAATTGCTGTCCGGAGCAAACGTACCCTGCTGTGCCAGCGTCGGGGTTCCTGCGGGGTTCTGAATTTCATACCACCGGACACCACCGCTGGTTCCGGCCGCGACCGAGTGGTTCACCGCCAGCGACTCGTGGCTGCCAAAATTGCGGTACGCCAACCGATACATCAATCGGTCAGCCAGCGAATCCAGTTTGTTGGTTGTTCCCGGTTGCGTCACGCAAGTGCCCCCGTTGCACACAGGCGTAAATGCCGTCACCGGAATCACCGTCGGACCGCTAAATGTTGAAGATGACGGAGTCGTAAAGTTCACATGGAACTTGAAAAGGTTGAGATTGTTCGTGCCGAAAAACATCAGGTAGTTGGGCGATCCAGCGGGCGGAGCGGTGTTACCGTCAAGGTCCGCAGGCAACAAGCCGCCAACCGATGAACCCTGCTGAAAGCAAACTTGCGTAGCCGGCTGCCCGGCCAGCATTTTTGCTTTGTCGTAAGCGCAGGCATCGGCGCCAACGAACGTATTGCCGTTAAACATATTGAAGGTGACGTAGTATGCGTCTGGCCATACGCCCATCTTTGGATAATCGTCAAAGTTGGGGTATGAGAACGAGTAACGATTGAACGTTCCCGTAGCGTCCGATGTCGTCGATACGGCCACGCACTGCAGGAAGGGCGTGGTGGAGACTGAGAACTGTGCAAACATCCAGCGTTGCGCTGCTTTGTCGTACAGCACAACCGGGTCGCCATCATTATTCGTCTGGCAGCCGCCGCCAAAACCGGACCACAGCGTGTTGCCGGCAATTGGACCGGAGACCAGGGCACCCGTTGACTTATTGAATACGGCAAACGATGAATTCACCCACTGCACATACTGCGTGGCGCCCACTGCGCCGTTCGTGTCCGGCGGAGCGCTGCTGATGGTAAAACCTAGCGAGGCATTTCCCAAGCCGTCAAAGCCCAGGTTCACGGTCGGAGCCAGCGCGGTGGGTGCGGAAAATGTTGACGACTGCAATGCTGCGTCGCTTACCGGGCCTGTGTGTGCTCCTCCCATTCCGGGAGGCAACGGAATCCGGCGTGCAGGCTCCGCTTCATGTTTTATGTGCGCGGTTGCGGCGTTGCCAGGCGCATTGATCGTCGGCATATCGCGCACTGCGGGAGAAACATCATGATGGACGTCCTGGAAAACCAGCGGACCGACAACTTGCTGGGCTGCTAACGGGAAAGAAAACAAGACGACTAGAGCTGCTGCACAGAAAAACATCCACGCGGGGTGACGTGTTCGCTGGAACATTCGTGATCTCCTAAATTCCGGTTTTGGTGGCCGCTTGAACTATTTCGAACTGAGGAAGAGGCAGGTAACCCTATACGGTCTTGCCTTATCGACTGTCGTACATACTACTAAACCAGCAGAGACCCCGAATAAAGTTTTTTCGTACAGGGCCTCAAAATGTGTAAATCTCGTTCCAAATTGGAACTTAAGTAAGAAGACATTTATTTGC
>WNGG01013425.1_pt1 | contig 14233 bp, 9 predicted proteins | sample 5400661 | NCBI WGS metagenome assembly WNGG01 (sample SAMN13153372, study PRJNA577476) | soil metagenome | isolation source: 100 cm soil or saprolite under Garry oak tree replicate 1 | place: USA:California | collected 2016-06-15
CGAGGCCGCGCTCACGCGACTCACCGCGCTGCTCGCGCGGCGCGGGCTCGTGATCTTCGTTTCCGACTTGCTGTTCGACCGGGACCTCGCGCTGACGGCGCTGCGCTACCTGCGGCACCGCGGTCACCAGGTGGTCGTCTTGCACCTGATGGATCCGGCGGAGCTCGAACTCTCCGGGCCTCCCGAGGTCCGGTTCCGCGATCCCGAGTCCGCCGCGAGCGTGGTGGTGCGGCCGCGTGAGCTGGCTCGCGTGTACGAACAGACGGTGCGCCGCGAGATCGCTGCGTGGCGCGCCGCGTGCCGGCGCCACGGCATCGCCTACCATCACGTCCTGACCGACATGCCGTTCGGCGTGGCGCTGCGGCTGCTCGCGTGACGTTCCTGCACCCCTTGGCGCTCGTGGGGCTCGTCGCGGCGGCAATCCCGGCGCTGCTGCATCTGCTCGAGCGCCGCGTACCTCCCGAGGCCGAGTTTCCGCCGCTCCGGTACCTCACCGAGGCCGAGCGCCAGAGCGCGCGCCGGATGAGGCTGCGGCATCTGCTGCTGCTGATTCTGCGCACGGCGCTCATCGCGTTGCTCGTGGTGGCTGCGGCCCGGCCGCTCGTGCCGTCCCGGGCGGGGGACGCCTCGGTGCACGAGCCGACGGCACTCGCGGCGATCCTCGACAACTCGCCCTCGTCGGGGGTGGTGGTGGACGGGCGACCGATGCTCGATCGCCTGCGAGCCGCGGCGCGCGCTTCGCTCGCCCGCGCGACGCCGGACGACCGCTTGTGGCTCGTCCTCGCGGACGGCGTGGCCCGCGCCGGGACGCGCGAGGCGCTGCTAGCGACGGTGGATAGCACTGGTGTGTGGCCCCGGCGTCTCGACCTGACCGCGGCGGTGCGGCTGGCTGCGCGCCTCGTCGACGCGGAGCCCCGCCCGGCGCGGGAGGTGCACGTGGTGAGCGACCTGCAGCGCAGCGCCCTCGGCGAAGGCCGGGCCGAGGTGCCGGCCGGCGTGCGCGTCCTCGCGCTCGCGCCGCCGGGCCAGCAGTCGGTGAACCGGGGGATCGGCGCGGCGCGCGTGACGGATGGAGCGGTCGCCGTCAGCGTGGTCGGGACGCCCGGCGCGGGTGCCGCGCCGGTGACGGTGCGGGTACGCGGTCGCGAGGTCGGCCGCGCGCTCGCGGCGCCGGGATCGACGGTGTCGATCGCCCTGCCGCCACTCGCTCCCGGCTGGTGGCTGGGGGAGGCGACGCTCGACCCGGACGAGCTGCGGGCGGACGATCGGCGCCTCTTCGCATGGCGGGTCGCGCCGCGGGCGCGGGTGACGGCTCAGGCCGACGCCGGACCGTTCGTCGCCGCCGCGCTCGGCGTGCTCGCGGACGGCGGGAAGGTGAGCCGGGGGGAGGGCGGGGGGGGCGGGGGGGGTGGGGGGGGCGGCGACGTGTCGATCGGCGCTCGGCCGGAGGCCGGAGCGCGCGCGAGCGTCGTCGTTCCGCCGGCGGCCCCCGCGCTGGTCGGCCAGGTCAACCGCGCGCTCGCCGCGCAAGGGGCGCGCTGGCGCTTCGGCTCTCCGGGGACGCCCGGTCCGCTCGCCGCGCCGGGCGCCGCGGGGATCGCAGGCGTGCAAGTCACGCGTCGCTACCGCTTGGAGTCGGGCGCGGGAGAGGCGGGCGGCGACAGTGCGGTGCTCGCCACGATCAACGGCGAGCCATGGCTCGTGCGCGACGGGAGCGTGCTGCTGGTGGGCAGCCGGCTCGACACGGCCTGGACCGTCCTGCCCGCGACGCCGGCGTTCGTCCCGTTCGTGGACGCACTCGTGAACCGACTGGCGCGCGGGGAGGCCCCTATCGCCGAGGCGGAAGGCGGGCCGCGCGTGGACTTCCGCACCGCTGGCGGGGACACCGTGGGTGCGATCGTGTACGGGATCGACCCGCGAGAGTCGGACCTCACGCCGGCAGCGCCGGAGCTCGCGCGCCGCGTGCTCGGTGCGGCCGTGCTCAACGACGCCGCGTTCGCGGCCGAGCGGTTCGCGGGGACGCGGCGCGTGGACGCGAGCGGGTTGCTGCTCGCCCTGGCGCTGCTCGTCGCCGCCGTGGAGTTGGGAGTCGCGACGCTCACCCGCTGATGCCGCTCGACTTCCTGATCGATCGCTTCGACGAGCTGCCGGCTACGCGGGCCCTGGCGGAGCGGTTGCCCGCACCCGGCACGCGGCTCGGTATCGCAGGCCTTCCCGGGTCGAGCCCGATCGTGCTGCTCGCCGCGCTTGCGCGCCGGCTGCCGCACCGAGTCTTCGTCATCGTCGCAGCGACGCCGACCGACGCGGAGCGCTGGCTCGCCGATGCGCAGACCCTCGTCGGCGACACGGCGGCGCTGTACCCGCAGCGCGAGGCGCTGGGAGCGGAGGAGCCCCATGTCGAGATCGCTGGCGAGCGGATCGAGACGCTCGAGGGACTGCTCTCGGGCGCCATTCGGCTCCTCGTCACGACTTCCCGCGCGACGGCCGAGCGGACCGGCGTTCCGGCGGCCTTGCAGACGATGCGGCTGGTCCTCCACGCGGGCGAGCGGGGAGTGGGAAGCGGTACCCTCAGCGACGTGGTCCGGCGGCTGGAGGCGATGGGCTATGCCCGCGTCCCCACGGTCACCGAGGTAGCTCAATTCAGCGTGCGCGGCGGGATTCTCGATGTGTACGGGTTCGGGATGGCGGCGCCGGCGCGGATCGAATGGTGGGGAGACGAGATCGTGTCGCTCCGGAGCTTCGACATCGACTCGCAGCGCTCCGGAGAGGCGATCGTGCGGGTCACCGTCCTTCCCGTCAAGACAGAGGCGACGGAAGGACGGAGCGACGGAACGACCGTGCGCTCGTCGCTGCTCGACCTCCTCCCCAGCGACGCGCTGATCGTGTTGGAGCAGGAGTCGGCGCTGGAACAGGAAGTCGACCGGGCCTGGGCGGAAGCGGCGCACCATCTCGACGTGGCCCGCCGCCTGGGCGAAGAGCCGCCGGCCCGCGAGGCCCTGTTCGTCGATCCCACCGTGTGGCGAGCGCAGCGCGACCACTTCGCCCGGCTGGCCCTGAACGCGGCGGATGCCGCGATGCGCTTCCAGGTCGCTCCTCCGGAGCCGGTGGACCGCGACATCAAGCGGCTGCGGCAGATCGTCGCCACCGAGCCGCCGACCGTGATCCTGTGCGACAACGCAGGGCAGCTCGAGCGACTCGAGGAGCTGCTCGACCCCGCGCGCGCCACGCTCGCGGTGGGGGCGCTCGACGGCGGGTTCGTCCTCCCCACGCTGCGCGTGCTCACGGACCACGAGATCTTCCGGCGCGCGCGCCGCTTGCGGCGGCCGCGTCGCTACCGCGAGGCTGCCGCCACCGCGGCGACGCGCGCGCTCCAAGCCGGCGATTACGTGGTGCACCTGGAGCACGGCATCGGGATCTACCGAGGGATCCAGACGATCGCGGTGGGCGTGGAGGGCGGACCCCTCGAGGTCGCGGTCGTCGAGTACGAGGGCGGCGACCGGCTGAACGTGCCGCTGTACCGGTTGGATCAGCTCGAGCCGTACCGTGCGGCCGGCAACGGCGACGCTCCGCCACCCCGGCTCCATCGTCTGGGCGCCACCACCTGGCAGCGCCAGCGGGACAAGACCCGCACGGCGATCAAGCGAATGGCAGCCGAGCTGCTCGACTTGTACGCGCGACGTCAGCTCGCCCCGGGGTTCGCCTTCCCGCCCGATACGCCGTGGCAACGGGAGCTCGAGTCGGCGTTCCTGTACGAAGACACGCCCGACCAGCGGCGCGCCTCCGACGAAGTGAAGCGCGACATGGAGCGACCGCGCCCGATGGACCGGTTGCTCGTGGGCGACGTGGGATACGGGAAGACCGAGGTCGCGCTGCGCGCCGCGTTCAAAGCGGTGCAGGCCGGGAAGCAGGTCGTGGTGCTCGTGCCGACGACGATTCTCGCGGAGCAGCATGGCCGCACGTTCCGGGAGCGCTTGGCCGATTATCCGGTCCGCATCGAGGTGCTGTCGCGGTTTCGCAGCCCGAAGGACGCCAAGCAGGTTGCGCGGCGGATGGCGCGGGGTGAGGTGGACATCGTGATCGGTACCCATCGCCTGCTCTCGCGCGACGTGACGTTCCACGATCTCGGGCTGCTGATCGTGGACGAGGAACATCGCTTCGGCGTGCGGCACAAGGAGCGGCTCAAGGCCCTGAGACTCGCGGTGGACGTACTCACGCTCACGGCGACGCCGATCCCGCGCACGCTGCATCTCTCGCTCACGGGCCTGCGGGACTTGACGCTCCTCGAGACGCCTCCCAAGGACCGGTCGCCGGTGCTCACGTTCATCGAGCCGTGGGACGATGCGTTGATCGAGGAGGCGCTGGCGCGCGAGCTGGATCGCGCGGGACAGGTGTACTTCGTCCACAACCGGATCGAAACGATCGACACGATCACGGAGCGGGTGCACGCGCTGGCGCCGCCACGCGCGCGCATCGCGGTCGCGCACGGGCAGCTGAAGGAGGCAGAGCTCGACGCGGTGATGGCGCGCTTCGTGCGCGGCGAGGTGGACGTTCTCGTGTCCACGATGATCGTCGAGTCCGGGCTCGATGTCCCCAACGCGAACACGATGCTCGTGAGCCGCGCGGACCAGCTGGGTCTGGCGCAACTCTACCAGTTGCGCGGCCGCGTCGGGCGCAGCCACCGCCGCGCGTATTGCTACCTGCTCGTCCCGGACCAGATCGACCCCGCCGCGGACGAGCGGCTGCGGGTGCTTGAGCATCACACTGACCTGGGGTCGGGCTACCGCATCGCGCTGCGCGATCTCGAGCTGCGCGGCGCGGGAAATCTGCTCGGCGCCCAGCAGTCGGGCTACGCCCAGGCGGTCGGGTTCGACACGTACCTGCGCTGGCTCCAAGAAACCGTCGAAGCCTTGCAGAGGAAGGAGGACGGGGGACGCGGGAAGCGTACACCGCCGGAGGTCATTCTTGATCAGCCGGCGCACCTCGCGGACGTATACGTGCCCGACGAAGCCGCGAAGCTCGAATTGTACCGGCGGCTGGCGCGGGCCGAGCAGCCTGGCGAGATTCAGGCCGTGCGCGAGGAGCTGCGCGACCGGTTCGGACCGCTGCCGGAGCCCGCGCAGCGGCTGCTCCTCGTGTCCGAGCTCCGCGCACTTGGCGCCCAGGTGGGACTGGAAACGGTCCTGGTGAAGGGCGACGAGGCGCGGCTCACGTTTCGGCGGGACGCGCTCCCGCGCCTCGCGGGTCTGACAGCGGCGCTCGATGCGGTGCAGTTCGAGGCGGAGGTGCGGCGGACCGTGCCCCTGTCGTTGCGGCTCCGGCGGCTCGGGGGTGAGGCGGTCGGCTCCGGGTTGGTGCGGGCCCTCACGGCGGTCCTGCAGGATCCTCAGGCGTAAGGAGACGGAATGCGACGGTTGAGTCTCATGCTCGTCGTGCTCACCGTCGCCGGGTGCAACGCGTTGCGGGATGCGTTTTCGGCGCACGCAGAGGTTGCGGGGACGGCGGCCGGCCAAACCCTCACGGTCGATCGGCTGGCGGACCTGGCCGGGCACGCGAGGCGCGTACCCCTCCGTGCCGAGGTGCTCTCGGGGCTCGCCGGCATGTATCTCGACTACGCAGTATTCGCCACGACCTTGGCGCACGGTCGCGATATGGACGACACGACACTGGTGCTCGCAGCCGAGTGGCCGGCGGTGTCGCAAATCCGGTGGGAGCGGTTCCACGACCAGCTGGTGGCGTCGCGCGTCAAGCTGTCTCGGGCACAGACGGACTCGGCCTATGTGGCGGGCGGCGTGCGGCTGTTCCAGCACATCCTCATCCGGGTGCCGCCCAACGCCGCCCCGCCTGAACAGAACAAGAAGAAGCAGGAGGCGGCCGGGCTGCTGCGCCAGGCCGCGGCGCAGCACGGCGCCAATTTTGCCCAGCTCGCGAAGCGGTACTCCGACGATCCCGGCTCCAAGGCGCGGGGCGGCTATCTGCCGGCCACCGGGCGCGGCCAGTTCGTGCCGGCGTTCGACAGCGCCGCCTGGAAGCTCGAGCCGGGCGCGCTGAGCGAGGTGATTCGCTCGCCGTTCGGATTCCACATCATCCGGCGGCCGCCGCTCAGCGAGGTGCGCGACTCCTTCCAGGCGGACCTCCAGAATGCGCGCACGATTCACTTCGACTCGCTCTACATCGACAGCCTCGCCACATTGCGGCACCTCGAGGTGACGTCGTCGGCGCCGGCGCTCGTACGCCAGGCGGTGCCGCAGATCGTCGCGGCGCGCGACGACGGCCGCCGGCTCGCGACGTACCGGGGGGGGAGCGGCGCGTTCCGCGTGAAGGATCTGTCGCGCTGGCTCCTCGCCCTGGACCCCAACGACGTCCGCGGGATCACGTCCGCGAGCGACGCCCAGCTCACGCAGTTCGTGAGAATCCTCGCGCAGCGCGACATGCTGCTGCAGCAGGTCGACTCGGCGAACGTGCCGCTCACGCCCGAGGATTGGCAGCAGATCCGCACCGAGTATGACTCGGCGGTGGGGCGCCTCCGCCACCTCACGGGGATCTCGCCCCGGCTGCTCCAGGATTCGGCGTCCACCGCAGAGGCGCGGACGCGGCTCGCGATGGCACACGTCGACCACTACCTGGATCGCGCGCTCAAGGACGGCGAGGTCCAGCTCCTCCCCGTGCCGCCGTTTCTGGCCAATGCGCTGCGCCAGGGCGAGCCGTGGTCGCTCAACGCGGCGGGGATCACACGCGCGCTGGAGCGCGCGCAAGCGATCCGATTGGTCGCGGACTCGGGCGCGCGCGGTGCGCCGCCCACCGGCCTCAAGCGGGCGCCCGGCCCGCCGCCGGTTCCCGGCGACAGCGCGAAGCGGGCCCCGCGGTAGCATGCGCCCCCTCCCCCTCCCCCTCCCCCTCCCTGCTGCCCTCGTCCTGCTGTCCCTGGCCGCGCTCCCCCCGCTCCGGCGCGCGGCGGCTCAGGGTGAGGCCGCGACCGCCCGCCCGGTGGACCGGATCGTCGCGATCGTCGGGACGAAGCCGATCCTCGTCTCGCAGGTCGAGGAGCAGCTCGTGCTGGCGCAATCGCAGGGCGCCAAGATCCCGGACGATTCGGCGGGGCGGGACGCGGCCCGCCGCCAGATCCTCTCCCAGATGGTGGACGAGGAACTGATGGTGCAGCAGGCGGAGCGCGATACGACCATCAAGGTGACGGATCAGGAAGTGCAAGACGCCGTGGAGCAGACGGTTCAGAACGTACGGAAGCAATTCGCGTCGATCACGGAGTTTCAGGCACAGCTGCGCGCCGCGCAGTTCGTGTCGGAAGAGGAATGGCGGCGCTGGCTCGCGGACCAGCAGCGTCGCTCCATCCTGCAGCAGCGCCTGATCGAGGCGCTGAAGGGAAAGGGCAAGCTCCGGCCGATCCCACCCACGGACGCGCAGATGCACGACTTCTGGGAGGAGAACAAGGCACAGCAACCCAAGCGGCCGGCGGCGGTCTCGTTCCGGCAGATCGTCATCGTGCCCAAGGCCGATTCCGCGGCGCAGGCCCGAGCGCGCCAGCTCGCGGAGTCGCTCGTCGTCGCGCTGCGGCACGGCGCGACCTTCTCCGAGGTGGCGAAGCAGTACTCTGCGGACAGCGCGTCGCGCGAGCAGGGCGGGGAGCTGGGCTGGTTCCGCCGCGGCGTCATGGTGAAGGAGTTCGAGGACATCGCCTTCCGGCTGAGGCCCGGCGACATCTCGGAGCCGGTGGAGACGGAGTTCGGCTACCACATCATTCAGGTGGAGCGCGTGCAGCCTGCGGAGATTCTCGCCCGCCATGTGCTGATCCAGTCGGCGATCTCGCCCACGCAGATCGCCCTGGCAAAGCGCCAGGCGGATTCCGTGCACGACGCCCTCGCCGCGGGGGCGTCGTTCGACACGCTGGCGCGCCGCTATTCCGACCCCAGCGAGCCCAAGCTCGCCGACGCGGTGCCCATCTCCCAGCTGCCGCCCGATTACGCCAAGGTGGTGGGGGGCGACACCATGCCGCGCCTCAAGCCCGTGTTCGCAGTCGGTGCCGCCACGGCGCGTCCCCGGTTCGTGGTGTTCGAACTGACCAAGCGCCTGCCCGAGGGCGAGCTCGGCTTCGACGACGTGAAGGACCGCATCCGCGACGCGCTGTCGCAACAGCTCGCGATCAAGCACTACCTCGACACGCTGCGCCGCACGACGTACGTCGACGTCCGGTTCTAACGCCGTGCCCACCCGCCCCCGTCTCGCCGTCACCCTCGGCGATCCGCGGGGGATCGGGCCGGAAGTCGTGGCGAAGGCGCTCGCCGTGGGCCCGCTGGACGCGGATGTCGTGCTGATAGGGAGCAGGGAGCAGGGAGCAGGGCGCTCCGAGGCACCGGAGGTTACTGCTCCCAGCTCCCTGCTCCCTGAAGTCGCCGGCCGCATCGCCGGGCAGGCGGTCGAGGACGCGGTGCGCCTCGCTCTCGCCCGCGAGGTCGACGCGATCGTCACTGGGCCTGTGCACAAGCACGCGCTCCACCTCGCGGGCTTCCGGTATCCCGGCCTCACCGAGCTGCTGTCGCACCTCGCGGGTGACGTGGAGGTCGCCATGATGCTGGCGGCGGGAACGCTGCGCGTCGTGCTCGTGACCACCCACATTCCCCTCAAGGACGTGCCGGCCCAGGTGACGACGGAGCGCGTCGTGCGCTGCGGCCGCATCACGGAGCGGGCGCTCGCGGCGTGGTGGGGGATCGCCCGGCCGCGTCTGGCGGTGTGCGCGCTCAATCCGCACGAAAGTGGCCGGATTTGGGAAGGGCGTGAACATCACGCTGGGCCTGCCGTTCCCCCGCGTCGGACCCGATCACGGCACCGCCCTCGACATCGCGGGCAAGGGCGTCGCCGATCCGGGATCGATGCGGGCGGCGCTCGAGCTGGCGGTGGAGCTGGCGCGGAAGGCACATCGCACGACGGCATGACGACTCGTTGCCGGGAACGCGCGCGACGGATGTTATGGGGAACGTGCCGTCGTGACGTCGTGTAACACCTTCAGCAGGCGCTGGTGCTCCTCGAGCCGCAACTTCTGGCTCGCCCGGTTGACCACCACCACGGCACCCACGTCGAGGATTTTCGCCCGCTCGGCGAGTCCGTTCTCCCGCAGAGTGCGCCCGGTGTCCACGAGATCCACGATCCAGTGAGCGAGGCCGAGTAGCGGCGCCACCTCGACCGAGCCCGAGACGGTGATGACCTCGACGCCGAGGCCCGATTCCGCGAAGAAGCTGCGTGTGAGGCGCGGGTACTTCGTCGCGACGCGTGGCGTCGCGCCGCCCGGGAGCGAGGGGAAAGGGACGGTGCGGGGGCTTGCCACGACCATGCGACAGGCGCCGAACCCGAGCGCGAGCGGCTCGAGCACGTCGGCCTCCGTCTCGCGCAGCACGTCGGTCCCGGTGATCCCCAGGTCCGCAGCGCCCGACTCGACGTAGACGGGCACGTCGCCGGGCTTCACGAAGAGGAACGAGAGCGACCCGTCCGCCGACGGCACCACGAGCTGACGGCTCGCGGCGTCGTCCGCCGCCGGGGCGCCGACCTTCCGGAACAGCGCGAGGGCGGGCTCGAGGAGACGCCCCTTCGCGAGCGCGACCTTGAGGGGCGAGCTCAGGGCACCGCCTCCACGAGCGCGTCGAGGTCGAGCGCGAGCCCCACCGCGGGGAGGGGCCGGCCGAAGCGGCCCATCAGATCGTCATAGCGGCCGCCCGCGCCCACCGCGGCTCCCGCGCCCGCCACGAAGACCTCGAAGTGCATCCCCGTGTAGTAATCGAGCCCTCGCACCTCGCCGAAATCGTACACGACGTGCCGCCGCTCGTCGTCCGTCAGAGCGCCGTCGACCGCCCGGAGCCGGTCGATGGCCGCGCGGGCCTGCGCCGAGTCGCCCACCACGCGTGCCGCGCGCTCCAGCGCCTCGCGCCGGCCGATGACGAACGGCAGCTCGGTGAGCACCCCGGGGGCCGCGGCCGCGAGGCCCGCCGCGTCCTTGCGGTCGATCAGCCGGCGCACCACGGCACGTGTCTCGGGGGCGAGCAGCCCGAGCGCGGAGGCGAGTGCGCCGACATGCCCGAGGTTCACCTGGAACTCCTTCGTTCCGGACGCCCGCACCAGCTCGAGCGCGAGCCGCAGCACCTCGACGTCGGCCGCCGCCGCCGGCTCGCCGAGCAGCTCGCTTCCGACCTGGAGGATCTCGCGCGGGCGGCGACCCTCGCGCGCGGGGTCCTGGCGAAACACCTTGCCGGCGTACGACAGGCGCAGCGGGGTGGGACGGTCGGCGAGCTTGGTCGCCGCGAGCCGCGCCACGCTGGCCGTGAAATCGTAGCGGAGCGCCATGAGTTTGCCGTCGAGATCGAGGAAGCGGATCAGTCGGTCCGCGACGTCGGGAATCTCGCCGGCCGCCCGCACGAACACCTCGGCGTACTCGAACGTCGGTGGGATGATCTCCTCGTACCCGGCCGCTTCCAGCCGCTCGAGCATGCGATTCTGCAGCTGGCGCCGCCGCCGTACCGCGTCGCCTGCGAGGTCGAGCGCCCCGGGCGGAATGGGTGCGATCGAGGAGCGCGGCTTCACCGCACCACCCGGACGGTGCCCACGCGGCGACTGTCCATCTCGACGATCTCGAACACCGCGCCCTTCACGGCCACCTGGTCCCCGATTTTGGGCAGGCGACCCAGCACGCCGAACAGGTAGCCCCCGATGGTGGTGTAGTCGCCCTCGTCCAGCTGGAGCCCGAGGGCGTCGTTCACGTCGCGGATCGGCGTCGAGCCGGAGAGCAGCGGCGCGCCCCCCGCGGGCGCCGGCCGCAGCGCCTCGCCGGTGGGGCGGTCATACTCGTCGTAGATCTGCCCGACGATCTCCTCGAGCAGATCTTCCATGGTGACGAGCCCGGCGGTGCCGCCGAACTCGTCGAGCACGATCGCGAGGTGGCTCTTCTGCCGCTTCATGTCCGCGAGCACGTCCTCCACCTCCCGCGTCCCCGGGACGAACATCGCGGGCCGCAGCACCTCGCGCAGGCCGCCTCCCTTCGCTGCGCGGACCCCGGCGAGAATGTCCTTGGCGTGCACCACACCAAGGATGTCGTCGAGCGACTCGCCGTACACGGGATAGCGCGAGCGCCCGGCGATGGCCACCTGGTCCGCGGCCTCTTCCAGCGTCAAGTCCGCCGGCAGGGCCACCATCTCGGTGCGCGGCGTCATCACGTCGCGGGCCGTCTTTTCGCTGAACTCGAACACACCCTGGAGCAGCCGCGCGTCGCTCGCGTCGAGCTTGCCTCGCTTCTGGCTCTGCTCCACGAGCATCCGGATCTCCTCCGGGGAGTGGATCCGGTCGAGCTCCGCCGTCGTGCCCTTCACCCCCAGCAGCCGGACCACCCGGTTGGCGCTGCGGTTCAAGACCTCGGTGAACGGGCGGGTGATCCAGGAGAACAGGATCAGGGGGGCCGCGATCCAGCGGCTCGTCCGCTCGGGATAGGTGATGGCCCACGCCTTGGGCGCCTGCTCGCCGAACACGACGTGCAGGAAGGAGATCACCGCGACGGCGAGCACCGAGGCGATGCCGCCGCGGGCGAGGAAGTCTAGCGCGCGCGGCAGCGCCGCGAACCAGTTGCGAAACAGCTGCGCCACGGTGTCCTCGGCCACGTAGCCGAGGAGGATCGAGGCGACGGTGATGCCGAGCTGCGCGGCGGAGAGCTGGCGGTAGAGATCTTGCAGCGCCGTCTGCACGGTCTTAGCCTTCCGGTCGCCGCGCCGGACGAGCGCCTCGATGCGCGTGCGGCGCGCGGCCACCAGCGCGAACTCGGCCGCGACGAAGAACGCGTTCGCGAGCACGAGCGCCACCAACGCCAGCAGGCGCACGCCCAGTGATTCCACGGCGGACCCAGGGATGGGCATAGAGGCCGGAACATATCCAGTGCTAACTCGACTTCAAGCGCCGCCCTACGATGCGCTGGCGGCACACCTGCCGCAGGTCGGCGCCGCGGACCCCGAGACGGCGGCCGCCGTGCGCGCGATCCTCGAAGACGTTCGCGCCCGGGGGGATGAGGCGGTGCGGGAGCATGCGCGGCGGCTCGACGCGGTGGACCTCGAGCCCGGGGAGTGGGAGGTCCCGCATGTCAGCTGCCAGGAGGCGCTCGAGCGGATTCCGGCCCCGGTGCGTGCCGCCCTCGAGGTCGCCGTCGTCCGCGTCCGGGCCTATCACGCGAAGCAGGTCGAGCACGGGTTCCTCGAGCGCGACGCCCAGGGCGCGGCGCTCGGAATGCGCGTCGTGCCGCTCGACCGGGTGGGCATATACGTACCGGGCGGCAAGGCCGCGTACCCCTCTACTGTAATAATGAATGTGGTGCCGGCCGTGGTCGCGGGCGTGCGCGAAATCGTGATGGTCACGCCCCCGGGAGGACCAAGCGGGACGGGGGGCACGGGGGGCACGGGGGGCAGGAGGGGCAGGAGGGGCAGGGGGGGCAAGGGGAACACGCCGGACGTCGTGCTGGCGGCCGCCGGACCCGCGGGGGTGACGCGGCTGTTCCGCGTAGGCGGCGCGCAGGCCATCGCCGCGCTCGCGTACGGGACGCGCACGGTGCCGCGCGTCGACAAGATCGTCGGCCCGGGCAACCGGTTCGTGACGGAGGCGAAGCGCCAGGTGGGGGGAGCCGGCGTGGTGGGAATCGATATGCTCGCCGGGCCGACGGAGGTGCTGATCATCGCGGACGACGCGGCCGACGCGCGCGCTGTGGCGGCCGATCTCATCGCGCAGGCCGAGCATGACGAGGATGCGTGCGCGTGGTGCGTCACCCCGAGCGCCCGGCTCGCGGACTCGCTGCCGGCGGAGTTGGCGCGCCAGGTCGCGCGCTCGCCCCGGCGGGCGATCGTCGAACGGTCCCTGGCGGATCACGGCGTGGTCGTGGTCGTCCCCGACCTGGACGCCGCCGTGGAAGTGGCGAACCGGCGGGCGCCCGAGCACGTCGAGATTCTGGTGCGGGACCCCTGGCCCGTGGCCGACCGGATCCGGCACGCCGGCGCGATCTTCGTGGGGACGTGGACCCCCGAGCCGGTGGGCGACTATCTCGCGGGGCCGTCACACGTGTTGCCCACCGCCGGAACCGCCCGATATGTTTCGCCGTTGGGGGTGCACGACTTCGTGAAGCGGATCAGCGTGATCGCGTATTCGCCCGAGCGGCTCGCGCAGGACGCGGAGCACATCATTGCGCTCGCGGAAGCCGAGGGGCTCTATGGCCATGCAGAAGCCGTTCGCATCCGGAGCGTCATCCGTCGTCCGTCATCCGTCGTCCGTAAAGGCGATGATTTGACGGACCACGGATGACGGAGGACGGAGGACGGATGACGACGACTCTGCCGCTCGACGTTCAATGCACGCACCGGATCCCGCTCCGGCTCGAGAGCCGGCGCCGTATGCAGACCGTGCTCGCCCTGACGGCGGCGGTGATGGTCGCCGAGGCGATCGGGGGCTGGGTCGCCCACTCGCTCGCGCTGCTCGCCGACGCGGGGCACATGCTGGCGGATGTGGCGGCGATCGGCCTGTCGCTCGTCGTCGCCCATCTCGCCCAGCGGCCCGTCACGGCCGAGCGAACCTTCGGCCTGCTGCGGCTCGAGATCCTGGCGGCGCTGATCAATGGCGCGGCGCTGATCGTCATCTCGCTCGGCATCGCGCTCGAGGCATATCACCGGTTCCGCACGCCCCAGGCTGTCCAGGGCACCCTGCTCGTGATCGTGGCGGCCGTGGGGCTCGCGGCGAACGCGGCCGGCGCTGCGATCCTCCACCGCGGGCACCACCACTCGCTCAACCAGCGCGGCGCCTATCTCCACATGCTGAGCGACGTCCTGGGGTCGGTCGGCGCCCTCGCCGCCGGCGTGATCATTCTCGCCACCGGCCGGGTGCGGGCGGACCCCGTCATCTCGATCCTGATCTCGCTCCTCATCCTCGGCAGCGCCTGGCGGCTCGTGAAGGAGAGCACCGACATCCTGCTGGAGGCCGCGCCGGCGCACATCGCCCTTTCCGACGTCCACGACCGGATCGCCTCGATCCCCGGCGTGGCGTCGGTGCACGACCTCCACGTGTGGACCGTGACGAGCGGGGTGATCGCGATGAGCGGCCACCTCGTGGTCCAGAACCCTGCCGACAACCAGCGGGTGCTCGAGGCGGTGCAGCTGCGCCTGGGGAACCTGGGAATCGGGCACGTCACGGTGCAGATGGAGCGGGATCAGACGTG
>WNGG01007352.1_pt1 | contig 14228 bp, 13 predicted proteins | sample 5400661 | NCBI WGS metagenome assembly WNGG01 (sample SAMN13153372, study PRJNA577476) | soil metagenome | isolation source: 100 cm soil or saprolite under Garry oak tree replicate 1 | place: USA:California | collected 2016-06-15
CGAGGTGCGAGAGAACCTCGTCGACGGTCTGCGCCGGAAGGCCCCAGCGCTTGGCGGGGTCGATGGTCACGAACGGGACGTGGGTGCGGGCGTAGCGCCGGAGGAGCGACTCGAGCGGAGCATGCCCCGCTTCGAGGAAGACGTCCGGCAGTCCGACGGGCAGGCTCGCGCCCAGCGCGTCGCGATAACGGCCGGCGTCCTCGGCGGCGATCCACCGCTCCTGGCCCGCGATCCGGGTCGCGACCGCACGGCGCTCCTTGACCAGCGCGTCGAGCCAGTCCGCGCCGACACCGCGCGCCAGCGCCTCCGCGGCCGACAGGTCGCCCAGGCGGGCGAGCAGGTCGTGCGCCTCGTCGACATCGCGTGGAAATCTCTCCGGCAGCAGCCCCTGCAGCTCCAGCTCGACCGCGGCGATGGCCTCCGGGTCCAGCAGCTCGCGCAGGTCCTCGGACCCGAGAAGCTCGGCCAGGAGGTCGCGGTCAAGCGTCAGCGCCTGGGCTCGCCGTTCCGCGAGCGGCTGATCGCCTTCGTACATGTACTCGGCGACGTAGGAAAAGAGGAGGGACGACGCGAACGGCGAAGCGCGCTCGGTCTCGACCGAGACCACGCGGATCTCGCGCGAGCGGATCGACCGCAGAAGCGACGTGAGCGCGGGCATGTCGAAGTGGTCGCTCATCACCTCGCGCCACGTCTCGGCGAGGATCGGGAAGTCGGCGTATTGCCCGGCGACCTGGAGGAGGTTCGCGCTGCGCATGCGCTGCTGCCACAGCGGCGTCCGCTGCCCGGGCCTGCGCCTGGGAAGAAGCAGTGACCGCGCGGCGTTCTCGCGGAATCGCGCCGCGAAGAGCGCCGACGCCGGCAGCTGCGCGGAGACCAGCGCGTTCACCTCTTCGGGGTCGAGGATGAGCTGGTCGAGCGTGGGCGGTGACTCGACCTCCGGTAGGTGCATCGCGATCCCGTCGTCGGTCCACAGCGCCCGCGCGTCGACCCCGAGCGTCTCATGCAGGCGCGCTTCGAGCGCCAGCGCCAATGGAGCGTGCACGCGGCCGCCGAACGGCGTGTGCAGACACACGCGCCAGTCGCCGACCTCGTCCCGGAATCGCTCGACGACGATGGTGCGGTCGTCGGGTACCGAGCCCGTCGCCGCCGCCTGGTCGTCCAGGTAGGCGAGCAGGTTCTTGATCGCCAGGTCGTCGAACCCCGCCCGTTCGCGAAGACGCCGGGCCGCGGCGTCGGGAGCCATACCGCGCAGCTCGCGCACCATCTTGCCGAGCGCCGCCCCCAGCTCGACCGGCCGGCTCGGGGCGTCCGCCTTCCAGAACGCGATCTTTCCCGGTTCCCCGGGGGCAGGCGTGACCAGCACCTGCGAGGGCGTGATGTCGACGATCCGCCAGGTCGACGCGCCGAGGACGAAGGTCTCGCCGACGCGGGTCTCGTAGACCATCTCTTCGTCGAGCTCACCGACGCGCCGCCCATCCTCCGCGAGATTGACGCTGTACAGGCCCCGGTCGGGGATCGTGCCGGGATTGGTGACCGCAAGCCGCTGCGCCCCCGCGCGCCCGCGCACCCTGCCGGTCACGCGGTCCCAGACGATCCGCGGCCGCAGCTCGACGAACTGGTCGGACGGATATCGCCCGCTCAGCATGTCCAGCACCGACTCGAAGGCACGCGGACCCAGGTCGCCGTACGGGTAGGCGCGGCGGACGACGCGCCCAAGCGTCTCGACCTCCCACTCGTCCAGGGCGCACATCGCGACCAGGTGTTGCGCGAGCACGTCGAGCGGCTTGCGCGGGACGACGGTGGACTCGATGCGGCCCTCGAGCATGCCCTCGACCACCGCGGCTGACTCGAGCAGGTCACCGCGAAACTTCGGGATGACCACCCCGTGCGAGATCTCGCCGACCGAGTGGCCGGCGCGGCCGACGCGCTGAATGCCCGCGGCCACGCTGGGCGGGGCTTCGATCTGGAGGACGAGGTCGACCGCGCCCATGTCGATGCCAAGCTCGAGGGTCGAGGTCGCGACCAGCCCGCGCAGCTGCCCCGCCTTGAGCTGGTCCTCGATCAGGAGACGCTGCTCGCGCGCGATCGAACCGTGGTGCGCGCGCACGAGGTCCTCGTCGGCCAGCTCGTTGATGCGCGCGGCGATGCGCTCCGCGAGCCGGCGCGAGTTGACGAACACGATCGTCGAGCGGTGCGCGCGGATCAGTTCCAGCAGGCGCGGATAGATCGCCGGCCAGATTGAGTTCTGGCCTTTCGCGCCATCCTCGTCCTGGTCGTTGAGGCGGGTCATGTCCTCGACCGGGACCTGCACCCGCACGTCCATCGTCTTCAGCCGGCCCGCGTCGACGAGCGCCACCTCACGGTCTGTCCCGCCGAGGAAGCGACCGACCTCCTCCAGCGGGCGCTGCGTCGCCGAGAGCCCGATGCGCTGGGGCTCCACCCTGGTGATCTCGCACAAGCGCTCGAGGCTCAGCGCGAGGTGGCTTCCGCGCTTGCTCGAGGCGACGGAGTGAATCTCGTCGACGATCAGCCAGCGAACCGGCGCGAGGATCCTGCGCGCGGCGCTGGTCAGGATCAGGAACAGCGACTCCGGCGTCGTGATCAGGATGTCCGGCGGGTGGCGCTCCATGGAGCGCCGCACATCCGTCGGCGTATCGCCGGTCCGGATCGCGACCTGGATGTCGGGCGGCTGCCGGCCTTGCGCCTCGATCTGGCGACGAAGGCCGACCAGCGGGGAGCGGAGGTTGCGGTCGACGTCGTGGGCGAGCGCCTTGAGCGGTGACACATAAAGGACGCGACAGCGCTCGGCCTCCGCCGGCATCGGTTCGGTGATGAGGCGGTCGAGGCACCACAGGAAGGCGGCCAGGGTCTTGCCGCTTCCGGTGGGGGCGGCCATCAGCACGTGGCGGCCGGCCGCGACCTCGCGCCAGCCCCGCTCCTGCACGGCCGTCGGCTCCGCGAAGGCGGCGCGGAACCACTCGCGCGCCGGCGCGGAGAAGAGGTCGAGAGCGTCGAGAACCTGCCCCACGTCAGACACGTTAGACGCTTGCGGAGCTGCAAACAAGTGTTCTTTACAGGGTTGGCGCGGCGCGCGCAGCAAACTACTCGCGGTGCCGGACTACCCCTTCGAGAAGTTCAGCCAGGACGCCAGGCGAGCGCTCGTCTGCGCCCAGCAGGAGGCCGAGGACGCGGCGGCCGGCTACATCGGGACGGAGCACCTGCTCCTGGGCCTCCTGCGGGTTGGCGCAGGCTCCGCCTTCCGCGCCCTCCAGGCCCTGGATATCGACGAGATGCGGCTGCGGGCGGACATAGACCGGCTCGAGAGGGCCCAGGCTCAGAGCAGGCTGACGCCGACCATGGCAGTGAAGCGCGCGATCGAGTTCGCGTTCGAGGACAGCGCCCGCCGGGGCGCCACCACCGTCCGGACCGCGCATATCCTCGCCGGCATCGTCCAGGTCGAGGACAGCGCCGGGGCCACGGTCCTCAAGCGGCAGTGGGCCGAGCGGGTGGCGGTCATGGCCGCGGTGGATCGCGAGCTGCGGCTCACTTGATCGACGCGCGGCGGTTTCGCGGGGTCATGTCCAGCTTTCCCAGCGGCGTCGTCGTCCTGACGGCCTTCGGCGAGGACGGCCGACCGCGCGGTCTCACCGTGAGCGCGTTCTGCGCCGTCTCCCTCGAGCCTCCGCTCGCGCTCGTCTGCATCGACAAGACCTCCAACACCCTTCCGGCCGTCCAGCACACCGGAGGCTTCACCGCCAACATCCTCGCGGCGGGTCGGGAGCGGCTCGCGCGCAGGATGGCCACCAAGCTGAGCGACAAGTTCGACGGCCTCGAGTGGGACCGTCCGGAGAGCAAGGTCGGCGGTCCGATCCTGAGCGGCGACACCGCCGCCTACGCGGTCTGCGCGCTGCGGGAGACGATCGAGGCGGGCGACCACTGGGTCCTGGTCGGGCTCGTCACCGGGGGTGAGCACCGCGAGGGCGTGGCGCCGATGGTGTTCGCGCGCCGGGCCTACGGCTGATGCGACGTCGGCCGGCCGGCGGGATGATCACCGACGTGTCAGAGGCTGGGTGACGGCCACGACGGGATGAGCTGCACGAGGCCCGCCGAGAGCCAGGTCAGCCGGTTCGTCAGCAAAAGCACCCCCATCACGACCAGCACCGCCGCCGAGGCAAGGTCGATCGCCCGCCGGTGGGCGTTGACGTAGGCGACCAACGGCCGCGCGTTCTCCAGGCCGAACGCGAGGGCAAGGAACGGCAGCCCGAGTCCCAGGCAGTAAGCGATCATCAGGCTCAAGCCCTGCGGCGTGGCGCCCACCGTCAGCGCCGAGCTGAGCACCGCGCTGAGGGTGACGCCGATGCACGGCGTCCACCCGCTCGCGAAGCCCATCCCCAACAGGAATCCGCCGGCGGCGCCGCCGCCCTGCGGCGCGGTCTTCATCACGCGGTACTCGCTCGACAGAAACGGGATCCGGATCAGCCCCGCGACCTGCAGCGCCATGACGATCACGAGGACCCCGGCAACGACCGGGACGTAGGCGCGGATCGGCTGGACCGCGAGCGAGAACACGTAGAAGAAGAGGATGAAGATCAAGGACAGGCCCGCCACGAACGCGGCGCCCGCGACCGCGATCGAATCGGCGCCCGCCCTTCGCCCGCCGAGGTAGGCGAGGTACGCGGGGACGAGCGGGAGCACGCACGGCGACACGAACGAGGCGAGCCCGGCCAGAAACGCGATGAGCGGATTGAGGCCGTTCAGCAAGCGGTGGCGGCGGCCTGCTGGGCGAGGGCGGCGATCTCGTCCGCGACCTGCGTCCACACGCGCCTCGGCACGTCGTGGCCCATGCCCTCGATCTCGACCCGGCGAGCGCCCGGGATCGCGGCCGCGACGTTGCGGCCGTTCTCGACCGGGATGAGGTCGTCGGCGTCGCCGTGGATGACGAGCGTCGGGACGCGCAGCGACCGCAGGCGCTCCAGGCGCCCGGGCGCGGCGGCGATCGCCTGCAGCTGGCGGATGAAGCCCACGGGGTTGTAAGCCCGGTCGACCGCCGCGGCGATTCGGGCGCGCTCGTACGGCTCGTCGAAGGGATCCGCCGGTCCGAGGAGCTCCTGCTTCGCCTGGACGCCTTGCGCGATGCGCTCCTCGCGCGTCTCCGGCGCCGGCGCGAACAGCAGCGCGCGGGCTTCGTCCGTCGGCGGCACCTGGTCCTCGCCGCTGGGCCCGGACATGATCGACGTCAGAGACAGGACGCGTTCGGGATGGTTGAGCGCGACCAGCTGGGCGATGAACCCGCCCATGGAGGCGCCGACGACGTGCGCGGCAGGAATGCCGAGCCGGTCCAGCAGCCCGGCGGCGTCGCCGGCCATTTCGTCCAGCGTGTACGGCTCGTGCGGCCGCGTCGAGAGCCCGGCGTCGCGGTTGTCGAAGCGGATGACGCGAAATCCGCGGTCGACGAGCAGCCGGCAGAAATCGTCGTCCCAGCCGATCATCTGGGCGCCGAGGCCGTTGATCAGGAGGAGCGGGGTGCCGTTGGGGGCGCCGAAGATCTCGTACTCGAGCTCCACCCCGTTGGCGCTGGCACGCGGCATCGAGATCATGCTACTAATCGGCAGTGGCCTTAAAGAGGGGTCCCCGGTCGCTTCCCGCGCGCTCCGAGGTCGACAGACGGTTCACCTGGAACGCGGAGAGCGTCTTTCCCGACGAATCTGGGGGTTGGGACAAGGCGGTCGAGGGCATCCTCGCCAGCCTCCCCGACCTGGCCGAGTTCAAGGGTCACCTGGGCGACGGTCCTGACGCGCTCGCCGACTGGTTCGACGCCAACGAGCGCGCCCACCGGCTCATGGCCAGGGTCGCGGTCTACACGACGATGTCGTACTCGGTCGACGTCGGCGACCAGCTCGCGGCGGCGCGCACCGACCGCGCCCGGACGGTCGCGGCCCAGCTGAGCGCGGCCGCGTCGTTCGCCATCCCCGAGATGCTGTCGATGGGCGTCCCGAAGCTGCGCGAGTGGGTGGCGACCTCGCCTCGGCTGTCGCATCTCGGCCACTACTTCGACCGGCTGGAGAAGCTGCAGAGGCACATCCGCAGCTCGGAGGTGGAGGAGCTGCTCTCCCAGGCTTCGGACCCTCTCGCGACCGCGCTCTCGGTGCACGGCGTGCTCGCCAACACCGACCTGAAGTTCGCCCCCGCCGTCGGCGCCGACGGCGAGCTGCACGAGGTCGCGCAGGGCACCGTCGCCAACCTGCTCACCAACCCCGACCGCGAAGTCCGCCGCACGGCTTTCGAGAGCTACGCCGACCAGCACCTGGCGATGCGACACACGATGGCGGCGAGCCTGGCCGGGGGTGTCAAGCGCGACGTGTTCTTCGCGCGAGCCCGCGGCTATCAGTCCTCGCTGCACGCAGCGCTGGAGCCCGGCCACATCCCGATCGAGGTTTTCCAGAACGTCGTGCGTACGTTCCGCGACAACGTCGGCACGTGGCACCGGTACTGGCGCATCCGGCGCGAGGCGCTGGGGCTGGAGGTGCTGAAACCGTACGACCTGCGCGCCCAGCTGAGCCCGAACGTGCTGAAAGTGCCCTACGAGCAGGCGGTGGAGTGGATCGCGGAGGGCGTGGCGCCGCTCGGCGAGGAGTATGCGCGGATCATGCGCAAGGGCGCGTTCGAAGACCGCTGGGTCGACGTCTACCCGAACAAGGGCAAGCGCATGGGCGCGTTCTCGACCGGCGGGATGGACACGCCGCCATTCATCTTCATGAGCTACAACGACGACATCTACTCGATGAGCACCCTGGCGCACGAGCTGGGGCACTCGATGCACTCGTACCACACGCGCGGCACGCAGCCGTTCGTCTACTCGAACTACGGGCTGTTCCAGGCCGAGGTGGCCTCGAACATGCACCAGGCGCTGGTGCGCCGGCACCTGCTGGCGACCAGGACCGACCCCGCCTTCCAGGTCGCGGTGATCGAGGAGGCGATGTCGAACTTCTACCGCTACTTCTTCATCATGCCGTCCCTGGCGCGGTTCGAGCTCGAGATGCACGAGCGCGTCGAGCGCGGGGCTGCGCTGACCGCCGAGACGCTGAACAGCCTGATGGCCGACCTGCTGCTCGAGGTTTACGGCGAGGAGGTGGACGTGAGCGAGCGCGACCGCGACCGCGTCGGCTCGACGTGGGCCCAGTTCCACACCCACCTGTACTCGAACTTCTACGTCTATCAGTACGCGACCGGGATCGCGGCCGCGGACCACCTCGTGCAGCGCGTCGCTGCCGGCGACCGTAAGGCGGTGGAGTCGTATCTCTCCTTTTTGAGGAGCGGCGGGTCGATGTATCCGCTGGAGGGCCTGCGGATGGCGGGCGTGGACATGACGTCGCCGGAACCGGTGGAGGCGGCTTTCGCGACGCTCGCGTCGATGGTCGACCGGCTCGAGATGCTGACGGCGCCGGGCGCGCACAGAGGCGAACTCTGACTAGAGCACGATCCGCATGACATCGGAGTCGCGGATCTTGAAGCCCAGCCTTTCGTAGAGGCGGTGCGCCGCGTCGCGGTTGGGCCCTCGGCCTGACTGCAGCTCGGCGACCTGGGCGCCGCCGGTGCGACCGACTTCGAGCGCGGCCATGACCAGCGCCTCGCCCACTCCCTTGCCCCGCGCCGAGGTGTCGACCACGACCTCGTCGAGCCGCGCCTTGATCCAGAACGGCGTCGTGTAGACGATGACGGTGGTCGTGCCGACGATCTCATCGCCCTCCTTCGCCACGAGCAAGGTGACGTCGGGGTCGGCGAGCAAGCGGCCCAGGCGGTGCATGTCAGGGACGGGCAGGGTCGGGTTGAGCTGGATGAGCAGCCGCCCGAGCGCGGCCTGGAGCTCGTCGGTCGCCACGCGGACCGTCTCGATGCGCATTTGCCACACACTAGAGCGCCGTGCAGCTCGAACTCAGCGCGCGCACGGACGCCGGCGACTTCAAGCCATTCCGGGTTGGCGACCGCTGGGGTACGCCGTGGGGCACGACGTGGTTCCATGTCCGCGGCCGGGTGCCGGACGAGTGGGCCGGCCGGCGGGTCGTGGCGCTGTTCGACCTTGGCTGGGAGGGGCCGACGGGGTTCACCTGCGAGGCGCTGGCGTGGAGAGACGGCAAGCCGTGGCGCGGCGTGGATCCGAACCATGCGTGGCTGCCGGTCGAGGGACATGAGGTCGACTTCTACCTCGAGGCGGCGGCCAACCCGCGCGCCACCGAGCAGGGCGACGTGCCGGCGCCGTCGATGATCGCGCTGCGCGAGTCGCGGGAGCCCGCCTTCGTGCTGCGCCGGGCGGAGCTCGTGCAGTGGCAGCCGGAGGTCATCGGCAGCAGTCCGCTGGACACGGGCCCGCATAGGGTCACGGCCGTCGGTCACGCCCACATCGACACCGCGTGGGAGTGGCCGCTGCGTGAGGCGCGGCGCAAGTGCGCACGCAGCTGGTCGACGCAGGTCGAGCTGATGGACGCGCACCCCGATTACGTCTTCGCCTGCTCGCAGCCGGCGCAGTACGCGTGGATCAAAGAGTCGTATCCGGACCTCTACGCCCGCATCAAAGAGAAGGTCGCGGGCGGGCAGTGGGAGCCCGTCGGCGCCATGTGGGTCGAGGCGGACTGCAACCTTCCCTCGGGCGAGGCGCTCGTCCGCCAGCTGCTGTACGGCAAGAGGTTCTTCATGGACGAGTTCGGGATCGAGACCCGCATCCTCTGGCTGCCTGACGTCTTCGGCTACCCCGGCAACCTGCCGCAGCTGATGAAGGAGGCGGGCTGCGACTACTTCCTGACCCAGAAGCTGTCGTGGAACGACACCAACAAGCCGGAGCACAACACCTTCTGGTGGCAGGGGATCGACGGGACCCGCGTCTTCACGCACTTCCCGCCGGCCGACACCTACAACGGCGATTTCAGCCGCGCGGAGCTGGAGGCGAGTGTGCACAACTTCAAGGACGCGGACCGTTCACGCCGCTCGCTCTACCTGTTCGGGTTCGGCGACGGGGGCGGCGGGCCGACCGAAGAGATGATCGAGTCGGCGCACACGCTGGGCGTGCCGATGGGTCGCGCGACCGAGTTCTTCGACCGCGCTTCGGCCGAGGCGACCGACCTGGCCACGGTGAAGGGCGAGCTCTACTTCGAGCTCCACCGCGGCACCTACACGACCCAGGCGCGGACCAAGTGGTGGAACCGCCGGGCGCAGGCGGCGCTGCGGGAGGCGGAGATGTGGTCGGTGGCGGCGGGGGAGGCGGGCAGCTATCCCCGCGCCGAGCTGGAGCTGTTGTGGAAGACGCTGCTGCTGAACCAGTTCCACGACATCCTCCCCGGCTCGAGCATCGACTGGGTCTACGAGGAGGCCGAGCGCGACCTCGAAGCGGTGGTGAGCGGCGCGGAGGCGATCGCCCGCAAGGCGGCCGAGAAGATCGGCGCGTCCGTGAGCCCCAGAACGCCGACCGCGCTGGACGGGCCCCTGGAGAACGAGTACCTCCGCATCGAGCTAGGCGAAGAGGGCGTCTTGACCTCCATCTGGGACAAGGAGGCCGGCCGGGAAGTGCTCAGCGGGCCAGGGAACGTGCTCGAGCTGCACGACGACAGACCGCGTAGGTGGGACGCGTGGGACCTCGACCTCGAGCACCGCGACTTTTTCGTACCGGCCGGCTCGGTCGCGAAGCAGCACATCTCCCTCGCGGGCCGCGTCATCCGATTCGACACCGAGGTCGATTGGCACGAGAGGCACAGGATCCTGAAGGTCGCCTTTCCCGTCGCCGTCGGCGCCCGCGAGGCGACGTACGAGGTCCAGTTCGGACACGTCACGCGGCCGACGCATTTCGACGACAGCCGCGCACAGGCGATGTTCGAGGTCTGCGCCCAGCGGTGGGCGGACCTGGGCGACGGGTCTTACGGGGTCGCGCTGCTGAGCGACTCCAGGCACGGTTACGACATCCACGACTCGGTGATGCGGATGTCCTTGCTGCGCGCGCCGACGCATCCGGACCCCAACGCCGACCAGGGCCGCCACCGTTTCGCGTACGCCCTGATGCCGCACCCCGGCGATTTTCGGGAGGCGGGCGTGATCGAGGCGGCCGAGGATCTCAACAGCGTGCTCGGCACGCCGCGATCGCTGGTGTCGGTGGATACGCCGCAGGTAAGGGTCGAGGCGATCAAGCGCGCCGAGGATTCGGACGCGGTGGTCGTGCGCCTCTACGAGGCGTGGGGCCGACCCTGCCGGGCAAGGATCACGACGACCCTGCCCCACGCCAGGGTCCTGCTCTGCGACCTGCTCGAGCGCGAGCGGGCCGAGACGTCGCTGGAGATTGACTTCCGGCCCTTCCAGGTGGTGACGCTAAAGCTGGAGGGCGCGTAGCAGCGCGGCGGTCGCGGCGGCCACCGCGACGACGACCAGGAACGGGGCCCGGAGGACGACCGCGACGACGGCCACGACCAGCGCCGCCGCCCGGACGTCGAGGACGAGATGCCGCCCCGTCGAGAATGTCTGGGTCGCCACCAGAGATGCAAGCAAGGCGATGGGGATGAGCGGCACGGTGCGTTGAATGCGCGGGTCCTGCAGCCAGCGCTGCGGCAGCGACAGCCCCGCGAGCTTGAGCGCGTAGCAGGACAGCGACGCAACCAGAACGCCGGCCCACATCACTTGCGCAGCACACCGAACAGCGTCACCAGGATGGCGACGACCAGGAGCGGCATGCCCGCCGGGACGAAAGGCAGGACGGCGATCGCGACCACCGCCGCGGCGAACGCTATCGCCAGCGGTTCCCTGGCCCGCAGGCGAGGTGCGAGCAGGGCCAGGAAGGCGGCCGGCGGTGCGGCGTCCAGGCCGAGCACCTTCGGGTTCGAGAGGGCGTGCGTCGCGACGGCGCCGATGAGCGTGCCGGTGTTCCAGAAGACGAACAGCGCGATGCCGGTCGCCCAGAACGCGTAGCGGCTGAGCTGCGGGTCGTCGCGGGCGATCGCCATCGCGGTCGTCTCATCGATGACGAACTGCGAGGCCGCAAATCGCCGCCAGCCGCGGGCGTTCAGCAGCGACGACAGCCGGAGGCCGTAGAGCGCATTGCGAGAACCCAGGAGCGCCGCCGCGAGGGCGCCCGCCCACACGCTCCCACCCGCACCAACCACGCCGACAAGGGCGAACTGCGACGCGCCCGTGAACATCAGGATCGACAGCGCGCAAGTCTGCGGAAGAGTCAGGCCCGCCGCCGTCGATATGGCCCCGAACGAGATCGCGTACGCGCCACTCGCGATCGCGATGCCCAGAGCATCGCGGAGGATGCCTCTTTGCGGGTCAGCCCCCGATCTTCTTGCCGTCCGGTCCGAGGACGAACCAGGCGGCGCCGAAGTTGTTGACGGCCTGTCCCGAGGCATCCCCGGGATTGTGATCGGTGATGACGTAGTAGAGCGGGTGGCCGGCGTACGTGACCTCGAGCGTCCCGTCGCTGCGCCTGGTCGTCCCGAGGAGTGAAGCGTTCACGCCAGCGCCGGCCTTGGGCGCGTCCTTGGTGAGGAGCGGCGGCCAGTAAGTCGCGCACGCGTGGTAGCACGTCGAGGCCGTGGTGGTGTCCTTCTCAAACAGGTAAAGCGTCTTGCCGCTGCCGTCGACCAGGATCTTGCCAAGCCTGGGGTTGGCGGCGACCGCGACGATCGCGGTCGTGGTCACGGCCGGCACCGAAGGCGAGGGCGCTGACGACGGCGTCGCGCCTCCGCATGCGGACAGCAGCATTAGAAAGAGGAGCACTGCTTTGCGCACGTCGAGGGATACACACCGCAGTTACCCCTCGGGACGCCCAAACGTGACGGTAGGCGCGATCGGGACGACCCGGCCGTTGACCTTCACGAGCTTCCATCCCCCCTCGTGGACCATGCGGTGATGGCGCTTGCACAGCAGCATGCAGTTGTCAAGATTCGTCGCGCCTCCGTCGGCCCAATGCACCAGGTGATGCCCGTCGCACCACGACGCCGGACGCTCGCACCCCGGCCACTGGCAGTGCTTGTCCCGGATGGCCAGCGCCTTGCGCAACGTCCCGTCGACGAGCCGTCTGGAGCGGCCGACGTCGATCACAGTCGACTCCTCACTCAGCAGGACGCGCGTCACGTTGCAGTCGCACGCCATGCGCCGCACAGTCGCCGAGGAGATCGGCAGGGAGAACTCCATCTCGGCCGCGGCCGCGCCGGCCATCCCCTTGATGAGCAAACAGCCGTCCTGAGCGGTGTTGAGGCGCAGCCCACGCTGCTCGGCAAGCTTCTCCTGGTCGCGGGCGTATCCGCTCGCATCGACCGAGTGCCGGTAGTGGATGCATTTGTGGAAGAACCTGCCCGGCGAGTGCGCCTTCGCCAGGGGAAGCAGAACGGCCTCGTCGAACGCGCCGCCAACCTCGGCGGCGGTGCGTGCCATGGTCGCGACGTGGGCATAGCCAATCTCACCTGACCGCATCGAATCCAGGGTTGCGGGCATTTCGCGTTCATTGGCTCCGACCGCGAACGCATTCCAGACCGCAGGAGAGTTCATGTGGCAGTTGAAACGGATCCAGTCGGCGGCGGTGTTGAAGCCTTCGTAGTCCCACCAGCTGGTCCTGTCGAACTCCACAGACAGCCTGGCGAACCGAACTTCGAGCTCGTCGATGGCCTGCCGCAGCTGGATCAGCTCCCCGGCGACGTCCTCGCCGGTTAACTCGCGCTCGACCATGCTGACATGGTCGCAAACGAATGTTCGAGCGGCAACGCTCTTAACAGGCCGAGTCTATTCGGGCGTGACGTAAGCGGCGGTCAGGCCTCCATCCACGATGAACGTCGCGCCGTTCACGTAGCTCGACTCATCGCTCGCCAGGAACAGTGCCGCGCTGGCGATCTCCCGCGCCTTCGCCAGCCGCCCCATCGGCAGGTGCACCCGGCGCCGCTGGTACGCCCCCGGGTCCTCGTTGAAGATTCGCATCAGCAGCGGCGTCTCGACCGGTCCTGGGCACAGCGCGTTGACGCGCACGCCCTGCCGCGCAAACTGCACCGCCAGCTCCCTGCTCATCGACAGCACCGCGCCTTTCGACGCCGTGTACGCGATCTGCGACGTCGCGGCGCCCACCAGAGCAACGAAGGACGCGACGTTGATGACCGACCCCCCACCCGCCTTCAACAGGTGAGGGATGCCGTACTTGCAGCACAGGTACACGCCCCTGGCGTTGACCGCCTGGACGCGATCCCACGCGTCGGGCTCGGTGACAAGGATCGAGTCGTCGTCGGCCGGCATGATGCCGGCGTTGTTGTAGAGCACGTCGATGCGCCCGTAGCGCCTCTCCGTCTCCGCGTACATCTCCCGCACGCTGGCCGCCGTAGTTCAGGTAGTGGTCGATCACGTCGTCGCCGAACGCCTCGCGCGCCATCCGGCCATGCTCGAGGCACGAGATGGCGTCGCGCAGCGCCGACGGGAAGCGCTGGGCGTTCGACTCGTAGGCGTTGCCTTTGAGCTCCGGCGGCAGCTCGAGACCTTCGGCGATCCCGCGCAGTCCCGCCGCCAGCAGCGCCGCGAAGCACAGATAGGCGTTGACGTCGGCGCCGGGGATGCGCGACTCGGTGCGCAGGTGCTGCCCGTGGCCGACGATGCGAAAGCCGCACGTCCGGTTGTCGTGGCCCCACGCCAGCGTGGTCGGCGCCCACGAGCTGGCGGCGTAGCGCTTGTACGAGTTGATGTTGGGCGCGAGAAAGATCGCCAGCTCGGACGCGTAGGCGATGTGGCCCGCGAGGTACTGCTTGAAGACGTCCGACTCGCCGTCGAAGGCGTTGCGCGAGTCCTTCCACAGGCTCGAGTGGACGTGGCACGACGAACCGATCCAGGCGTGGTTCGGCTTGGCCATGAACGTGACCGAGCAGCCGCGCTGGTGCGCCATCTCCTTGATCCCGTTCTTGTACACGACGTGGTTGTCCGCCATGGTCAGCGCGTCGGCGAAGCGGAAGTTGATCTCCTGCTGACCCGGCCAGGCCTCGCCCTTGGAGCTCTCGACCGGGACGCCCGCGGCCTTCATGCCCTTGCGAACGGCGCGCAGGAAAGGCTCGTCGTAGGTGGTCGCGAGGATGTGGTAGTCGAGGATGTAGGGCACCGAGGGCACGAGGTCGGTGTAGTGCTTGGCGTGCGCCTCCGCGTAGGTCTCCTTCATGAGGAAGAACTCGAGCTCGGAGCCGAACATCGGCTCATACCCGAGCGCACGCGCCTTCTCGATCTGGGCG
>WNGG01018458.1_pt1:0-5000 | contig 14226 bp, 9 predicted proteins | sample 5400661 | NCBI WGS metagenome assembly WNGG01 (sample SAMN13153372, study PRJNA577476) | soil metagenome | isolation source: 100 cm soil or saprolite under Garry oak tree replicate 1 | place: USA:California | collected 2016-06-15
CGCGACCAGCTATCTCCTTGTTGATCAGCTTGCGACCGACTTGTGCGATCAAGTGTTTTCGGGGGTAATCGAAGTAACGCTACGAGACTGCGTCGTTTTCGTCGTCGTGGCGCATGGTAAGCTCGCGGGGGTAGTCGAACGTCGCGGCGAGGCGTGGGAGGAGACGGCGCTCGAGCAGCTTGCTGAGAGGTCACGTCTCGAACGCGGAAAGGTTTCCGTTTTCGCTTATGACGCCGCCACCGCGGATGCCGTCGCGGGAAGATTGCGAGCACAGCCTTTGTATGTTGGTTTGAATACAGGGTTCACCGATCCGAGAAAAGTACTCTCGAAACTCGCTAACGAGCGCGACCGCGAGTGGTTCATCGAAATCAACTCAACTGACGGCAACGCCGCGTTGATTAATCTGCGGGAGGGACGCTGCCTCGTGATCAACGCAATGCCGCAACCGGTTGAAGAGTGTGATGCGGCAGGTCTGGCTAGTAATGTCGAGATAGGCCGGTTGCTCGAAGAATGCAAGCGCGTCGGCGGCGCGTTCGACGTGCTTTTCAACTACTCGGGCCAACTCGGGGTAATTGAGGCCTCTCAGCCGTCCTCAGCCTCTCTCGCGCCGGAGAATTCAGATGCCAGCGCCGGAGCGTCTGACACAAATGTTGCGAGCGCGCAGGACGAGGAGCCGGAAGCTGTCACTGAGGTCAAGCGGTTGATGGGCGAGATAGCCGGGGCCCTCGAAGAAGCGGCCCGAGCGGTGGGACCGCACGAGAGCTTCGCAATGTCGCTGCGAGCCGCTGGGCTGCAGATCGCCGATCGCTACCCGTTCCTGGATCCATTTGGCGGGGAGTTCGAGTATCTGGGGGGCGACATTGTCTTGGCAGGACCGATCACTGTCGAGGAGTTGATTGTCGGTGTAACCGAGGCGCTGACGCTGACCGTTGAAGACCTCGCGCGATCGACTGCATACGCCGACCGGTTTCGAGCTTACGTGTCGGAGGATTTGCGGCGGCTGCTGGCCAGTAACTTCGCTGAATTCGAGAGGTTCTCTCTCGATCAGGTCATCCATCATTTGATCGAAGTCGTAAGCACAAACCAGCCGGCGCGAGTTGCTCTCACACCGTCCGAGTAAACCCGTAACCGCACACGATCCCGATGAAGGTTGACTCTGTTCCGTTCGCGCAATAGCATATCGGTCGCCTGAGAGCAGAAGACAGAGCTCCATCCGGATTCGAGCGATGAAAAGACTCGTTGCATTCGTCTGCGTTCTCGTTTCACTGATTCCGTGCGTTGGCCAAGACAAAAAAGCTCCCAGAGCCGACGACCTGGCGACGCGGGCGCGCTCGGTGTTAGCTCAAACTTCGGGCCGCATCGAGCTTACCGGGTTGGGCCAGCCGGTTGAAGTGCTACGCGACAGTTGGGGCGTCGCGCACATCTACGCTGAAAGGGTCGAGGATTTGTTTTTTGCTCAAGGTTTCGTGGCCGCGCAAGATCGCTTGTGGCAAATGGAGATCTGGAGACGCACCGGGGAAGGCAAGCTCGCCGAAATCCTTGGGCCTTCGGCACTCGAGCGAGACAAGTTCGCACGGCTGATGCGCTATCGCGGCGATATGGAAGCAGAGTGGAAGAGCTATGCTCCCGACGCCCAGTTGATCATCCAGTCATTCGTTCGAGGCGTGAACGCGTTCATCGACGAGAGCCGCGATCGTCTTCCAATCGAATTTCAACTAACGGGGATTAAACCCGAGCCGTGGACGCCCGAGGTTTGCCTGACTCGAATGGCAGGCTACGTGATGACCCGCAATGCTTCGACCGAGGTCCTGCGCGCCCAACTCGTGCGAATGCTCGGTGTGGCGAAGACCGAAGAGCTCGTCGAGACTGATCCGCTCAAAAAACTCGAAGTGCCCGAGGGACTCGATCTAAATGGAATCGACAACAAGATTCTCGGCGGCGCTAACGCCGCGGGTGCGCCGGTCTCGTTCGGAGCGAGTCAGGTGAGCGAAGGCTCGAACGATTGGGTGGTCAGCGGCGCGCTCACCAAAACTGGAAAGCCGATTCTCGCGAACGATCCGCATCGCAACATCGGACTTCCATCGCTTCGTTATTTGATTCATCTCGTGGGCCCCGGCTGGAACGTGATCGGCGCCGGCGAGCCGACGCTTCCCGGAGTCGCGGCGGGTCACAATGAACGCATCGGGTTCGGCTTCACGATCGTCGGCATCGATCAGCAAGACCTCTACGTGGAAGAAACAAATCCCAACGATCCGACGCAATATCGCTACAAAGGCGAGTGGGATAAGATGAAGGTAGAGCGCGAGACGATCAAGGTGAAGGGTCAATCCCAGCCGGTTGAAGTCGAGCTCCGCTTCACACGTCATGGCCCGGTGATCTACGAGGACCAGAAGCTTCACCGCGCTTACGCGCTGCGTTGGGTCGGAAGCGAGCCGGGATCGGCGGGATATCTCGCGTCGCTGTCGCTGGATCGCGCGAAGAACTGGCAAGAGTTTTTGAAGGCGCTCGAACGCTGGCGAGTTCCATCGGAGAACCTTGTTTACGCGGACGTGGATGGGAACATTGGTTGGCAAGCAGCCGGATCGGCGCCAATACGCCAGGGCTGGTCGGGATTGCTCCCGGTGCCGGGCAGCTCGGGTCGTTACGAATGGAATGGATGGCTACCGTTGTCGGAGCTGCCCCGAGCTTTCAATCCTTCGAAACATTTCATCGCGACTGCAAATCACAAGATCATCCCTCAAGGTTACAAGCACGAGATCAATTTCGAATGGGCCGCGCCGTTCAGGTTCCGTCGCATTGAAGAAATCCTGAAAAAGGGTGGTAGGTTCTCAGTTGAAGACTTCGAACGCTTGCAACGTGACGAGACTTCGCTTCCCGCGCGTGAGCTTGTGCCGCTGCTCGAGGGACTAAAGATCGACGATTCCGCGGTGAGCGACGGTCGCGATCTTCTGACGAGTTGGAACAGGGTCCTGTCAAAAGATTCCCCGGGCGCCGCGCTCTACGAAGTATGGCTTACAAAGCTCGACGCGGGGTTATCGAAGCTTGCAACCCCGGCCGAGGCAGCTCCAATCATGCGCGGAGGCGTTTCTCTGACCCGCACGATTCGCCTGCTTAAGAAACCCGACGCAAAGATCTTCGGTGCTTATCCGAAGTTAAAACGAGACGAAGTGCTCGCCAGTACGCTGGCTGAGGGCGTAACCGAGTTGCGCTCGCGATTTGGTCCGGATATGAAGCGGTGGCGATGGGGTGATCTTCACCTCGCCGAGTTCAAGCATCAGCTCTCGACTGACGATGCAAGGCGCGCCGTATTCGACCTGAAAGCAGTTTCTCGCGGCGGCGACGCCAACACCGTCAACGCGACCGGCGGCGCGAGGTTCATTCAGCGGAGTGGCGCGTCCTTTCGTGAAATCCTCGACCTTGCAGATTGGGACAACTCGGTTGCGATCAACGTCCCGGGTCAATCGGGTCAACCTCAAAGCCCGCATTACGGCGATCTCTTGCCGCTGTGGGCCGAAGGCAAATACTTTCCGTTGCTTTTCAGTCGCGAGAAGATCGAAAAGCAGACTAGCGAGAGGTTGCTGTTGTTGCCCAAAGTCGCAAGTCAGACCGCAACAAAACAGTAACCGCAATGATTGTGTTTGGGTACATGGAACTCTGGCTGATCTAACAATTACCTGAGCCAAAACGGAGGACGAAAATGCTTAAACGACACACTGCCATTCTGCTGACGTTTCTGATGTCGCTTGCGTCGATCGCCGCCGCCCAAGCGCCTCAAGAGAAGTTCAACCAGGAAGCGATCAACAAGATCAAAGAAGAGGGAATGAAACATTCTCAGGTGATGGACGTCTTGAGTTACATCACCGACGTTTCGGGAGCGCGGCTTACGAACTCGCCTAATATCCGCGTCGCGCAAGAGTGGGCCAAGTCGAAGCTCACCGAGTGGGGCTTGCAGAACGCGCACCTGGAAGCATGGGGCCCGTTTGGACGAGGGTGGTCGCTCGAAGGCTTCACCGCCAATATCGTGAAGCCGCACTACTTCCCGTTGATTGCGTTTCCGAAGGCCTGGTCGCCTGGGACCAATGGCGTTGTTCGCGGTCAGCCTGTCTATTTCGAGGTGAAGACCGAAGCCGATCTCGACAAGTACAAAGGAAAACTCAAAGGCGCGATCGTGCTGCTAAGCGAAGCGCGCGAAGTCAAAGCTCATTACGAGCCGCTCGGACATAGACAAACCGATGAAGACCTGTTGAGGCTCGCGAATGCCGAGCCGCCTGGAATTGGAGGTCCTGGCGGGCCCGGAAGATTCCGACTCACTGATGAGCAACGCGCGGCAATGCAGCTCGCAAACAAGAAGTGGTTGATGCTCCAGGACGAAGGCGCGGCGGTGGTGGTCGAACCAGGACGAGGCGATGGCGGTACTATCTTTGTTCAGTCGGCCAACCTCGCATATCCGGAGGCCACTCCGCAGAACCAGCGCAAAACGATCCGTGACAAGGACGCGCCGCCGATTGTTCCTCAAGTCATGCTCGCCGTCGAGCACTACAATCGAATCATTCGAATGCTTCAGCGGGGCGCACCGGTACAGCTCGAGTTCAACCTGTCGACGAAGTTCTACGACCAGGACCTGATGAGCTACAACGTGATCGCCGAGATTCCCGGAACCGATTTGAAGGATGAGCTGGTGATGCTCGGAGCGCATTTCGACTCGTGGCATTCGGGAACCGGCGCTACAGACAACGCGGCCGGTTCGGCGGTTTGCATGGAGGCGGTTCGGATTCTTCAGTCGCTCGGCTTGAAGCCACGGCGCACGATTCGAATCGGGCTGTGGAGCGGCGAAGAGCAAGGGCTGCTCGGCTCACGCAATTATGTGTCCGATCACTTCGGCAAGCGTCTCGGCGGGCCCGGCTTCGGCGGAGGTCCTCCGGGAGCGGGCGGACCGCCACCCGAGCAAACGGAACCGGCAAGGTCCGTGGCATTTACATGCAGGGCAACGAAGAGGTGCG
>WNGG01018458.1_pt1:10000-14226 | contig 14226 bp, 9 predicted proteins | sample 5400661 | NCBI WGS metagenome assembly WNGG01 (sample SAMN13153372, study PRJNA577476) | soil metagenome | isolation source: 100 cm soil or saprolite under Garry oak tree replicate 1 | place: USA:California | collected 2016-06-15
TCTGCATGCCATACTTGTCCTGACCCGTTTGCATCATCGAATAGATCTGGTGGATCTTGTCCTCACGAACTAAGTTTCGGATGGCCGAATTCGGCACCAGTACCTCCATTGCCAGCGCGCGACCCTGGCCATTCGCCTTGGGTAACAGCGCCTGCGTCAGTATTCCTTCCAGCACCATCGAAAGCTGCGTGCGAATCTGCGCCTGTTGGCCCGCTGGAAAAATATCAATGATTCGGTTGATCGAAGACGCCGCAGAGTTTGTGTGCAAGGTCGCAAACGTAAGGTGGCCGGTCTCTGCTATCCTGAGCGCGGTCTCGGTTGTCTCCAAGTCGCGCATTTCACCGATGAGCACGACGTCCGGATCCTGACGCAGCGCCGCGCGAAGAGCGTCTGAAAAGGTGTGCGTGTCAGAAGGCACCTCACGCTGGTTGACTATGCATCCCTTGTGGCTGTGCAGGTATTCGATCGGATCTTCAACCGTGATTATGTGCTCGTGGCGATCACGATTTACCTTGTCGATCATCGCCGCAAGGGTTGTCGACTTCCCGGAACCCGTTGGTCCGGTGACCAGGATCAGTCCTCGTGGCTTTTCGCAGAGCTTTTCGATTACTGCAGGAAGGCCGAGCTCTTCGAATGATCTGATATCGTAAGGGATCGAACGAAACACGGCGCCGACCGCCCCGCGCTGGTTGAATATGTTTGCGCGGAATCTGGACAGCCCTTTTATTCCGAAAGAGAAGTCCAACTCGAGCGACTCCTCGAACCGGTGCTTCTGCGCGTCGGTCAGCACCGAATAGGCAAGCTGCTTCGTTTCGCCGGGCGTAAGCTCCGAGTACTCCAGCGGCCTGAGCACGCCGTGCACTCGCACCATCGGAGCGGAGTTGGTCGTTATGTGCAAATCCGATCCGCCCAACTCAATCATCTTTCGCAGCAACTCGCTAAGCGCAATCTCAGGCATAACTCCTCCAGTCGTCCTATTTCACTGTTTCTCTGACGACCTCTTCAAGCGTCGTCATTCCCTGTCTTATCTTTTCCAATCCGCTCTGTCTGAGCGTCAGCATCCCGTCTTCTATCGCCTTCCGGCGCAACTCCAACCCTGACGCCCCAACAAGTATTAACTCTCTCACCTCTTCGGTTATCTCCATTACTTCGTAGAGACCAACGCGGCCTTTGTAGCCCGTGCCATTGCAGTTGCCGCAGCCAGCTCCCTTGAATGTTTTTATTTCCTTCAGCTCGCTTGCGGGAAAGCCGACGTCAACTAACGCCTCGTCAGGACTGTGGTGCTCGACCTTGCATTCTTTGCAGATTCGTCGCACCAGTCGTTGTGCCTGAATGAGATTCACCGAAGTTGCCACCAGGAATGGCTCAATGCCCATGTTCATCAAGCGGCTGATCGTCGACGGCGCGTCGTTCGTGTGTAGTGTCGATAGCACAAGGTGGCCCGTCAAAGCGGCCTTGACTGCGATCTCAGCGGTTTCAAAATCGCGGATCTCGCCTACCAGGATGATGTTCGGGTCTTGTCTCAAGAATGACCTAAGGGAGGCGGCGAAATTCAATCCTATCGACTCCTTCATCTGCACCTGATTGATGCCCGGCAGGTTAAACTCGACCGGATCCTCAGCGGTCATAATGTTCGTCTCAATTGTATTCAAGCTCTGTAGCGCCGAGTACAAAGTTGATGTTTTTCCAGAACCCGTTGGACCCGTGACCAACACCATTCCATAAGGCTTGGTTATGTTCCGCTTGAACTTCTCGAGACTCTCCGGCTCGAACCCGAGTTGAGTCATGTCCAGCCGCAAATTCTCCTTGTCCAAGAGCCGAAGGACCATCTTTTCGCCGAAGATTGTCGGCAGGGTTGACACTCGAAAGTCCAGCTCACGCGAGCGATTGTCGAGCCGAACTCGTATTTTTATTCTCCCGTCTTGCGGCAGTCGCTTCTCAGCTATGTCGAGCCTGGCCATTATCTTCAGTCGCGATGTAAGCGCGTCGCGCATCTTCATCGGCGGAGCCATTATGTTATAGAGCACACCGTCCATTCGGAATCGCACGCGAAAATCTTTCTCGTAAGGCTCGATGTGAATGTCGGAGGCCCCTCGGCGAAGCGCGTCCACCAGAATGACGTTCACAAGTTTTACAACCGGCGCGTCCTCCGCCATCTTTTCCAGATTCTCGAGGTCTATCTCCTCTTCGCTGCCCTCTAACTCGAGCTGATCGATGTCGTCGCCAAAGTCCGGCAAGACGGCGCTCTCCGCCACGAGGTCTTCCATTACTTTGGCAAGCTCTATCTCACGCGAAGAGCCGTAATACTTGTTGATGGCGGCATTTAGCGCCGCTTCGCTCACTACGACGGGTTCGACTGACAGCCCAGTCATAAACTTTATGTCGTCGACCGCGAACACATTTGTCGGGTCGACCATCGCGAGTGTTAGCGTAGCGCCCACACGTGAAAGTGGTAACACGGAGTACCGTTCGGCTGTCTCTTGGGGCACGAGTGAAACCGCCGCCGGATCCACCTCGAACAGATCGAGGTTGACCGACGGGACACCGTACTGCCGGCTCAGCACAGCCGTCACTTCCTCGTCGGAAAGCATGCGGAGCTTCACGAGAGTGGACGCGAGCCGCCCGCCGTTGACACGTTGATGGTCGAGCGCTTCTCTCAATTGCTGAGCCGTTATGAGGTTGTCCTTAAGGAGCGATTCGCCCAGCCGGAGCACGTGTTGCAAACAGTGAAGTAGAGGCGCTGTTCTGGAGCTAGTCGGGGAGCGACAGAGGGTTAATCTACATCGAAGAGGGGCAACACAGGCCGGTCTGTCGAACACCAAGTTGCTCGTTAATCTCTGGCCCGTAACCTTTTAACATCGGCCTGATTTCAAGTCAATAATAATCGCGAATCATTCGCTTTCTATGGCCAAACGGGTTATCCCGTGCTGCACTTTTGTTGTAGACATCACGGTGTCTTTTGATGTAATATCACTTGCACTCCGGCAGCTAAAGGGGCAAAGCGGGACCAATCAGAAGATCGGAGCCGCGATGCCGAATAGACACCTGATAGTATTGATTCTGGTTTTCCGTCTTACAGAGTCGTTGTTGTCCTTCGCCCTACCGTCGAGTAGCTCCCAAAACCAGTCTCCGACTGACGGTTTGGCGCCTCAGGTTGCGACCCTGATAATCAATGAATACCTGGCCGATCCGCCGTCGGGCGCCTCAGGAGATGCAAACGGCGACGGCGTGCGCGACGGGACTCAGGATGAGTTTATCGAGCTGGTCAACACTGGGGCGGTCCCGCTGTCGATTGGGATGTTCACGATCAGCGACTCTGCCCAAATCAGATTCACGTTTCCCGCGGGAAAAGTCATTCCTGCTGGCGAGTGCGCGGTCGTCTTCGGCGGAGGCGCGCCAATCGGCGCATTCGGCAACGCGTCGGCAAACGGTCTGGTCTTTGCGGTGGGCGCCTCGGAAGGGCTCTCTTTAAACAATGGCGGGGATACCATCACGATTAAAGATAATCTCGGAGCAATCGTGATCTCGCTCACTTACGGGAGCAGCGAAGGCGGCGCTGGCCAATCCATCACACGCAGCCCGGATGTAAGCGGCAGCTTTGTTAAACACTCAACCGCGGCGGGAAGTAACGCCGCGCTCTTTTCGCCGGGCACCCGAGTCGGTGGCGCGCCGTTCATAACTGGCGCCCCAGTGATCACCTCGATTTCACCAAACGGTGTAATCGCAGGAGCCAGCTTCGTCACGATGACCGTCAATGGTATGAATTTTCTCGGCGGCGCCCAGTTGCGCGTCGACGGAGTGCCTGTCTTTACAGCACTTTTCAGCAGCGAACTGATAGAAGCGCAAATTCCCGAGTCGGTAACCGCGACTCCAGGCACGCGGTCGATAACCGCGCAGAACCCCGGTGGCGCCGTTTCAAATTCGGTCCCATTCACGGTCCTCGGTCAAATCGGGATTAACGAGTATCTGGCCGATCCTCCGGCAGGGTTGGCCGGAGACGCAAACGGCGACGGAGTGAGAGACTCTTCGCAAGATGAATTCGTAGAGATCGTTAATCGGACCACTGACCCGGTTGATGTCGGAGGCTTCACGATATCCGATGCGGACGCTCAACGTTTTCGCTTTCCAAACGGCACGATCATACCCGGCGGCGAAGCAGCGGTCATTTTTGGAGGCGGCACGCCACAAGGATCTTTTGGCAACGCGAAGGCCAATGGTCTTGTCTT
>WNGG01008286.1_pt1 | contig 14225 bp, 9 predicted proteins | sample 5400661 | NCBI WGS metagenome assembly WNGG01 (sample SAMN13153372, study PRJNA577476) | soil metagenome | isolation source: 100 cm soil or saprolite under Garry oak tree replicate 1 | place: USA:California | collected 2016-06-15
GAAACCGCTTCGCAATCGGCGCTAGAGTCGAAGTTCGCCTACACGGGCGAAGCCTCTTGCGGCGCGCCCATACAGACGGAAGCTACCTAAGCGCAAACGACATCCGGGTTCATTTTGGGCTGGGAGAGGATACAAAGATCGAAAAACTGATTGTGAACTGGCCGGATGGCCGGCGTGAAGAATGGGATAGACTTGAAGCTGACCGAATTGTCACCATTCGCCAGGGAACTGGCCGCAGCATCCGGGGCGAGGGCTGAGATTCACCGGGGCATCGCATATGGAAATCCACCGCGCTGGAAATAATGCGCACAGCCTCGCGGCGGAGTTCTGAATAATCTCTTGATGACAACCAGTATTTTTCTGTCTTCCCAAGCACTTCTTTTGAGCACGCTGCCGGAAATCCCAAATTCCGACCCAAATCCACCACCGGAAAATCCTAGCGAAATCGGCGGACCAAAAGGCTGTGCCGTTCAGATCGGTAGAAGCCCAGAACGCACATGATCGCTTTCCCTCTAGTGGAATAGATAACCTGACGAATGCGGAGCAGCGGCTCCCGGCAAGGGATCCCGAGGAGATTGGCGATCCGGCGATCGGCAGCCGTGGCGTCAATTTCCTCATCCGCGTGGCCGATATCCACTTTATACTTCCGTTCTAGGAAAACGAAAAGTGACTCGCGCTCGAGCGGGGCCGAAAGAAGATCCGGGAATTCGGCTGCGCGGAAATAGCACGTTTCGAGGGCGAACGGCTCGCCGGCATTATGGCGCAGTCGTTCGAGCTTGATGACGCTGCTCCTTGGGGGCAAGGAGAGGTGCGCCGTGGCTTCCTCTTCGTTTTCAATGATTTTCGAGGACAGGACTTTGGATCCCGCGGTCAGGCTGCGACCGGCCATCTGCTCTGTATAGCTCATCAGTTTGTTGAAGTGGATCTTTGGAGCCGCAACGAATGTGCCGATGCCCTGGCGGCGTTCGACGATGCCTTCGCGCTCGAGCGAGGTGAGCGCATGGCGTGCTGTCATCAGGCTTACCTGGTGAATCCTTGCCAAGTCCCTTTCCGAAGCAACTACGTCCCCCGAGCGCAGCTCCCCAGACTCGATGCGCTCGCGGAGGTCGCTTTGGATCCTCTGGTAAGCAGGCAAACCGTTTCGATTCTTAGATGGCATCTTCTCTCCCGAATCTGTCGGTCAGCGTGGGCCGCTTGTCATGGTACACAGACCATGCGGCGAACGGATTCCTCGACCGCGTAAATATAAGGTGAATCCAAGTCCTTTCTCCCCAAAACAAATCGATTCCTACCAGGGCCCGCGGATGCACCTATCGCGCGGCCAGGGCCGGCCTCCCAGAGTTACGCAGTACTCGCCAACGAACTGCTATGGTGCACTTTGCGCGTTCTTCTATAAATTAGAAGTTTTCCTTTTATAAAACAGAAGTTTTCCAAAGTTTTCCCCCTTGACAACCACTATTTGCAGCTATATAGCTATTGACCATTCGGCCATCCTTCTGGCAAAGTGTGCTGTTTTTCCGCCGGGGAACCAACAGGAATGTAAACCGATGGACGACCGGCGGTTTCAAATGAGCGGCTTGACGAAGTGCCCGTAACTGCGGGTTCGTTTCGAGTTGCTGCGTTTTCTTTTTTTGGTAATTTCTCAGTCGAGGGTAACCGGGTTGCAATGCATTGAAGATGCTTAAAGGAGGGATGATGAGTAAGGCCAGTAGGTCGTTCATTTTTGGACTTGTTACCCTAGCTGTCCTGAGCGTTCAAACCGTCTTGTTCGTGCCTGCGCTGAAGGCTCAAGTTTTGTACGGCTCGGTAACTGGTACGGTGACGGACCAGAGCGGCGCGGGAGTGCCCAAGGCACACGCAGTTGTCACGAACCGCGCGACGGGCGTCGCGCGTGAAGCGGACGCCGACGACAACGGTCATTACACAATTACGGACGTAGCACCTGGGGAGTACGACCTCAAGGTCACAGCCAGCGGCTTCAAGCCCCTTACTCAAACAAGTCTTACTGTCGGGGCCAACACTGTCACCAACGGCGACACAAAGTTGCAAGTGGGCGCGGTGTCCGAACAGGTCACCGTCGAGGCATCTGTAGTGAATCTGCAGACCGAAAAGAGCGACGTCCACACGGACCTCAGCGAAAAAGCCATCCTGAACATGCCGCTCAACCAGTACCGGAATTTCCAGACGCTGATCAATCTTGTGCCCGGCGCGACTCCCGGGAAATTTCAGAATGCCATCGCCGACACGCCGGAACGCGCTTTGAGCACGAACATTAACGGCACGAATCGCAATAATAACAACACGCGCGTGGACGGCGCCGCGGACGTGTTCGTCTGGCTGCCTCACCATGCCGTTTATATTCCGCCGGCAGAGACCGTTCAGGAAGTCAACATTTCTACCAATAATTTCGATCCCGAGCAGGGGATGACGGGCGGCGCGGCCATCACCGTCATTACCAAGTCAGGCACCAATCAGTTCCATGGAGTTGGTTTTGAGTACTTTCAGAACCAGGCTCTGCGGGCAAAGCAATTCTTTGAGACTGGCCCCAAGGGGGACAGTAAGCTCAATGATTTTGGCGGCACTTTCGGTGGCCCCATCAAGAAGGACAAGCTGTTCTTCTTCGGAAGCTACGACGGCACCTATGAACGCGACAATCGCAACACCGGGCTTGTCACATTGCCGACTGCCGCCATTCGCGCCGGAGACTTTACCGGCACGGGGACTATTATCTATAACCCACACACAGGAAACCCTGACGGCACCGGACGCACACCCTTTCCCAACCAGGCCGCCATCCCGATAGATCCTATCGCGGCGAAGATCCTGGCTCTTATTCCGACTCTGGCTCCCGGAGCACCCAACACCGACAACTATTCCAAGTCGGCTACTCAGAAACTGAATCGCAACAACTTTGACGCCAAGGTGGATTGGAGCCGGACATCCAGCCACAGCATCTTTGCCAAGTACAGCGCCATGAAGTCGGTGTTTCACGGTGAGCCGAGCCTGGGCCAGGCCATTGGAGACTGTGCCTGTGACGGCAGCGAGTACGGCCAGACTCCGGACTACGGGACAAACATTGGATCGGACGTCCTGGGGATTCCGGGCACCAACAACGGTTCCGACCTGCGCAGCAGCGGTTTCCCCTTATTCGCTATCACGGGCTATGCCAACCTAGGTAACCCCGAGGGGTGGAACCCCGCTTTCCGAAATGATTGGAGCTTTACCACTTCGCACAACGTGCGGTGGTCTCACGGTAAGCATCAAGTCAGCGCGGGAACGGACATTATTCACCACCACCTGAACCACTGGCAGCCGGAACTTGGATCTGGCCCGCGCGGAGAGTTTGACTTCGGCGGCAGCACAACGGCTCTCAATGGGGGGGCCTCCCCGAACCTGTTTAACGCCTTCGCGCAGTTTGAGCTCGGACTCTTCGACGGGACGGGCAAGAGCGATCAATTTATCAAAGCAACGGCCAAGGAATGGCAGTTTGGATGGTTTGTTGGGGACCGCTATCGCATCACCAACAAGCTCACCGTCACACTGGGCCTTCGGTATGAATACTATCCGCTCATGACGCGCGATGGGGCTTTCAAGTTCGATCGCTATGACTTCACAACGGGCAATGTGTTGCTTGGCGGGATAGGTGGCAACTCCGCACACCTGGGAGTCACCACCAGCAAGAAGCTCTTCGCCCCTCGAGTTGGATTTGCGTATCAGATTAACAACGGCACGGTGGTGCGAGCGGGCTTTGGCATATCAGTCGATCCGCTGCCTCTCGCAAGGCCACTCCGCGGCTTCTACCCGCTCACGGTGGGCTCGAACTTTGCCGGGGTAAACGGCTTTGTTCCGGCGGGGTCATTGTCGCCGCTAGCTGCGCCGCTTCCGGGCGGACCTCTTCCCGTCGGTATCCCGTCCATATGCTGTCCCGACATCAGCAGCGGGACCATTCCTCTTCCGCCCCAGGCACTGGAGCGGAGCGTTGGCCCCGGCTTGCTAACGAGGGGCTACATCGAGTCCTGGAACCTCATCGTGGAGCGGAAACTTCCAGCGAACTTCTTCTTCTCCGTGGGCTATGTGGGTACGCAGACAGTTCACCAGTTCGGTGACCTCGACCGCAACGCGTCTCTCCCTGGCACGGGTCAGGCGGGGCAGCCTTACAACAAACCCCAGTTCGGGAACCGCACGGCCAGCACTTTGTTTTGGCAGGGCTTCCTGAGCTCCAACTACCACTCCCTCCAGGCTGCCATCACGCGGCAGTTCTCAAAGGGTCTCATGGTTAAGGGCGCCTACACGTACTCGAAAGCCATCAATTGGACGGATGATGACGGGTGGGCCGGCCTTAACTGGAACGATCCCAACATCCTGCGGCGCAACCGCGCCCAGGCGGGTTTCAATACCCCGCAGATCTTCCAATTGGCATACGTCTACGAATTGCCATTGGGTAAGAACAAGCAGTGGGCGAATGGTGGCGGCGCGGCTACGAAGATCCTCAGCGGCTGGCAGACCAGCGGCATTTTCAGCGCCGTGTCCGGCCAACCCTTTGGTCTTACGGCCTCAGGGGCTTCATTGAACGCAGTAGGTCAGACCCAAACGCCCGACCAGGTCGGGCCCGCCAAGAAACTTGGCGGAGTCGGTCCCGGCAATCCCTACTATGGCCCTGCGGCATTTGCGCCCGTGACTCGCGTTGGTTATGGCAACGTAGGGCGCAATCCTCTGCTGGGACCTGGCGCCGTGAACCTGGACTTTAGCCTGTTCCGCACCGTCAAGATTACCGAACGCTTCGATTTGCAACTCCGTGTCGACGCCGCAAATCTTTTCAATTCACCACATTTCAACAACCCCAATGGCGACCTTACCAGCGGGAGCTTTATGGAAATCAATGGCGCCAAGTTCGACGAGCGGCAGTTCCGCCTCGGCGTACGTTTCTCGTTCTAATCTGTAGAACTTTAGCCCGGGGCACGGCACGTTACAGCGTGCCCCGGTATTCCGTCTCGCTTCGCCAGCCCGCAGCATGACAGTGTTTTTTCCCGTGACCGCTAAAACCCGTAGCCAAGCAGAAGCGGAGGATTTGTCGTGAAAAGATGTGCTGGCATAATCGCCGTGGCGCTATTCCTAGGGTTCGGTGCATTGGCTCAGGCTCCTCGCGAAGGCGGCTGGGTTCCTCTCTTCAATGGGAAAGACTTGACCGGTTGGAAGAAGAATGGCGACGAAAAGTGGCTCGCGGAGCAAGGGACCATCCTGTGCGAAAGCACCGCCAACAAGTACGGGTATCTAACCACCGAGAAGACCTATCGCGATTTCACCTTGCGCCTCAAGTTCAAGGGCGAGGCGGCAGGCAACAGCGGTGTATTCGTTCACGCCAAGATTACCGGCATTGACCCGCAGCATGGGCCCGACATTGAGGGAATGCAAGTAGAGGTCGACCCCAATGCGGGAAAACATACGGGCGGTCTGTACGAAAGCGGCGGGCGCGGCTGGGTGGCGATGCCCACGGCAGAGGGCGAGCAGGCGCTGAAGCCTGGCGAGTGGAATGACCTGGAAGTTTCGGTGCATGGCGCGCATCTCGTTACACAGCTCAACGGCACAAAAATTGTGGACTTTACGGATTCGTCGCCCAAATTCGTAGACGGTGTAATCGGTTTGCAGATTCATACCGGCGGCGGTGTGAGAGTGCGGTGGAAGGACATTTATATTCAGGAGCAATAGAATGCGCTGGGTGATTTTGATCAGCGGCGCGGAATGTGCCGCCAACCGGGTAAACCATGAATAGACAGAATCGTCGCGCTTTTTTGCAAACTTCTGCGGCGACAGCCTTGACCACTCCTTTCGGCAGGAGGTTTGCAGCTAAGAAAGATACGGTGGTTGCGGGCAACCCCGCAATTGAGTCCCTCAGCCCTGCTCAAAGCGCGCCCCGTGTAGCTGCCAACGAAGGCAAGAAGCCGTTGCGCCTTGGCCTGATCATCGGGATCGGCAAAGATCCGGATGCCGCCATGGCCAAGGATCGCGATCTCGGTCTACCCACAAGCCAGGTGTTTGTGGACGAGTTCGACATGGATCTTGTCGGCCGCCTTCGTCAAGCGCTCGAGAAGCACCAGATTGAGGCCACCTCTCTGGTCGTCGGAGGACCAGGAAAAGAAGTTTGGGACTTTTATCAAGGGCCGCTTACGATTGGCCTGGTTCCGCGCGAGACGCGCGCTGCGCGAATCGCCCACATCAAAAAAGCCTCAGATTTTGCCAAACAATGTGGCATCCAGGCCGTGCAGACGCATTGCGGATTCATACCGGAGAATCCCAATGATCCGGTCTACAAGGAAACGATCGCAGCGTTGCGAGAGGTGGTTGGCTATTGCAGAAACAATGGGCAGAACTTCCGCTACGAGACCGGCCAGGAGACCGGCCAGGAGACACCCATCACGTCGTGCGCGATTCAGGACGTAGGGCTCGACAATCAGGGCGTGAACTTCGATCTCGCGAACCTGATTCTCTACGGCAAGGAAATCCCGTCGACGCCATTGAACTCCTCGGCTCGTATGTCCAGGGAATCCACGCGAAGGATGGGATGTGGCCGGCGAACCCGAGGGAACTTGGCAAGGAGGTCCCCATCGGCAAGGGCAAAGTGGATTTTCCGCGAATTATCGAACGGCAGAGGCAGCTCAACTATCGCGGCGCGGTCACCATTGAGCGGGAGATTTCCGGACCGCAGCAAGTGGCGGACGTTCGCGATGCGAAGACGACATACTTGGAAAACCTGATCGGGTAGCACCGGGCGACGGGAGGAAACATGACAGGCGAAGCGAAGCGACCAAACTTCTCGAGTGAACTGGACCGCCGGAAATTCATCGGCGTGGCGGCGGCGACGGCAGGCGCAATACTCATCAGACCGAAGTTGGTACGCGGCACGGCTGCAAATTCCGCCATCCGCGTCGGTTTGCTGGGCTGTGGAGGCCGCGGTACTGAGGATGCGTCCAACCTTGTCGACACGGGCAACGCGCGCGTGGTTGCGCTGGCTGACATGTTCCAGGATCAACTGGACAATGCCCGCAAACACTTCGACGGAGTGCAGCAGGCCAAGGGCTATTCAGCAATTGATGCTTCGCAGACCTTCGTTGGTCCCAAAGCCTTCGAACAGATGGCGGCCTCCAAGGAGGTAGACGCCGTGGTGATCGCAACGCCTCCTTATTATCATCCTCAGCACCTGGAAGCCGTCGTCGCTGGGGGAAAGCATGTCTATCTTGAAAAGCCCGTGGCGGTGGACGTGCCCGGAGCCTTGAAGGTGATCGAGATCGGCAAGCGTGCGGAAGGAAAACTCAGTCTCGACGTGGGATTCCAGATCCGCGATTGTCCGCCGTTTGTTGAGCTGGTCAAGCGCATCCATAACGGAGCCTTGGGCACGATGGCTTGCGGCGAAGCGCATTATCTGGCTGGCTACATCGACAGGCCGGCCTGGCCCGATGCATCTCCTGTTGAGAAGCGCCTGCGCAACTGGGTCTACGACCGCGTCCTTTCGGGTGACATCATCGTGGAACAAAATATTCATGTCATTGACATCTGCAACTGGGTTCTCAAGAACCACCCATTGAAAGCTTCCGCGACGGGAGGACGTCTCGGCCGCCCGGCGAACGATGGTGACGTCTACGGGAATTACAACGTCGTCTTCCATTATCCCGACAATGTAGATGTGACCTTTAGTTCTACGCAGTTTGCGAAGGGCTGGTGGGACGTGACCGAGCGCTTCTTCGGCACGAAGGGCACTTCGCAATCTCCCTACACAGGCCCGCTCGGGATCTGGGGCGACGAACCATGGCAGGCGCCTCAGACGCTCAAGCCTGGCGCCGAACCGCAGGCATTCTCCGTAGCGGGAAATTTCACGTCCAATTTGGAATTCGCGGATCGCGAAAAGAAGAAAGCTTTCGTGGAAAGCATCACCAGCGGGAATTTCCATAACCAGGCCGCGAAGGGCTCTGAATCGGCGCTTTCCTGCATGATGGCCCGCAGCGCCGCATACACGGGACACGAGGTGAGCTGGGAAGAAACCATGAAGTCTAAAGAAGTATGGGATTCAAAGATTGACTTGAACAAACTGCGCTGAGGTGTGACGATGCGTCTTCCATCCCGTCGCGAGTTTCTGAAATCTTCGGTCCGTGTTGCCTGCACGGCAGGTCTTAGCGGCCGCGCTCTGGCTGACTCGCTGGTGGTCAACGTACCCTCTGAGACCCTATTATTTCCGCCAACACTTTCCATCAAGAAAGGCGTTTGGTTTGAAATGTTGCCTGCGAAGCTTAGCATCGCCGATCGCTTCAAAATGGCGCGAGACGCCGGCTTTGAAGTTGTACAGGCGCCGACAGAACCGGACGAACACAAAGCTGAGGAGATCAAGAAAGCCGCCGAGGCAGCCAACATCCGCATCGATTCGGTGATGAACATGGATCATTGGAAGTATCCATTGTCATCAAACGACCCCGCGGTTGTGGAGAAGAGTCTTGCGGGAATGCGGACCTCTTTGCATAACGCCAAGGTCTGGGGAGCAGATGCCGTTTTGCTCGTCCCGGCGGTGGTGAATCCGCAAACGTCCTACCGTGACGCTTGGACGCGTTCGCAAAAGGAAATCCGCACGCTGCTTCCGCTCGCGGAAGAATTAAAAGTGATGATCGCCATCGAAGAAGTTTGGAACAAATTCCTCCTGAGCCCGCTTGAGATGGCCAAATATATTAGTGAGTTTCAAAGTCCTTGGATAAAAGCCTGGTTCGACGTGGGGAACGTGCTCCTTTACGGTTATCCGCAGGACTGGATTCACACCTTGGGAAACAGCATCGTCAAGGTTCACGTCAAGGATTTCAAGCGCAAGGAAGATGGATACGCGTGGGTCAACCTGGGTGACGGGGACGTGGACTGGGCCGCAGTGCGGCAGGCCTTTGCCGACATAGGTTATTCTGGCAGTGCCATCACCGAGCTTGAGGGAGGTGATGAAGCCTATCTCCGTGACGTAGTCCGCCGCTTTGATCGGTTTGTCCTTGGCCGTGGTTGACCCTATGCGAAGAGTCCCGCACGATTTTGGACCGAGCGCCGAACCTCGCGCCCAGATTTAGCTGTGTTCCGCCCATCATTGATGGTTTCGCGACGGAATTTCATAGCAGGCGCCGGGGCTTTGCTCCTTCCGCGGCTGCCGGAAAAGAGAGCTGATTTAAAGCCTTCTTCCGCACTTTCCCCAATTCGTTTCAGTGAAGTTGCCCGGCGAGCCCGCCTGGATTTCGTCCTTCAAAACAACCCTACAGCCCGCAAGCATATGATCGAAACGATGCCCGGAGGCGTCGCGGCTTTTGATTACAACAACAACGGGCGGATGGACATCTTTTTCACAAATGGGGCTTCGATTCCCTCCCTGGAAAAGGACTCGCCAAGGTTTTTCAATAGGCTTTACCGAAACGACGGCGGAATGAAATTCACAGACGTCACGTCGGAGGCCGGAGTCGCGGGCGACGGCTATTCGATGGGCGTGGCCGCAGCGGACTACGACAACGACGGCTATACGGATTTGTTTGTCGCTGGTGTCTACCGCAACATTCTTTACCGCAATCTGGGCAACGGAAAGTTCGAGGACGTGACGGAGAAAGCGGGGATTAAGAGCGACAAGTGGTCCGTTGCTGCGGGTTGGTTTGACTACGATAACGACGGCTGGGTAGACCTCTTCGTCGTCAATTATGCGCACTGGACTCCCGATTTTGACCGGTACTGCGGCGATCGTGAGCGCAACCTGCGCGTGTACTGCCACCCAAAATATTTTGAGGGTTTGCCGAATACGCTCTATCGGAACCGGCGCGATGGAACTTTCGAAGATGTCACCGCAAAGGCAGGCATTGCCGCGCACATCGGCCGCGGGATGAGTGTGGCTTTTGCCGACTATGATAATGACGGCTTCACGGACATCTTTGTCACGAACGACAATTTGCCCAACTTCTTGTTCCACAATCTTGGCAACGGAACGTTTGAAGAAGTTGCCCTCCAGGCTGGTGTGGCCCTGACAAATAATGGGTTGCCTATCGCCAGTATGGGAGCGGATTTTCGTGATTTTGACAATGACGGTCTTTGTGACCTCAACGTTACGGCTCTGGCGGGCGAAACATTTCCCCTATTTAAGAATCTTGGCAAAGGCTCATTCCAGGACGTAACCCACAAGACCCGGCTGGCAACGCTTTCTACCGCGCGCAGCGGCTGGGGCAACGGCCTCTTCGATTTCAACAACGATGGCTGGAAGGACCTGTTCACCGCCAATTCCGACGTCAATGATTTGATTGATCTTTTCGGATCCACACACTACAAACAACCGAACAGTCTGTTCGCCAATCTCGGGGACGGAACCTTCCGCGATGTTTCCCTAGAAGCGGGGTTTGATCTAGCGCGAGCCCATCGCGGTAGCGCTTTTGCGGATTTTGACAACGATGGAAAAATCGATGTGGTCGTCAGTGCCCTCGGTGAGCCCGCCGAACTTTGGCAGAACGTCAGCCCCGACGCGAATCACTGGCTCGTCGTGAAACTGACCGGCACTCGAAGCAACCGCGACGGCATTGGCGCCAAGATCCGACTGGGTAATCAGTCCAATCACGTGACCACCGCCGTGGGCTACGCTTCTTCCAGCCCGTCAACTGTGCATTTCGGAACGGGGAGGCTGGAGAAGATAGACCGAGTTGAGATTCGCTGGCCAAGCGGCACAGTCCAAATGCTGCGAAATGTCGCAACCAACCAAGTCCTCGAAGTTCACGAGCCCGCAAAATAGCTTGCGCGTTCTTCGACTTCTTTAGGGAGCGGTGATCTCCGTCTCTCGCTTCGCCGCCTCGCGTGCTGCGGCAGCCGAACGCTGGATCGTCTCGTATTCGGCTAGCGTCTTTGTGGCCAGCCCGTGCTGGCCACTTGCCTGATAGGCTTGCGCGAGCTGGTAGTGCAGGCTGCCATCATCATCGGTAGGCAGCGCTGCTTTCAGATGAGGAATCGCATCCATGACTCTTCCCGCGGCGAGGTCAGCGCGAGCCAAGGATTTGTGGACGGCCAGAGATTTAGGATCGTGAATCGCCGCACGCTTGAGCAAAGGGATTGCCTCTTCTGCGCGTTGCAAAGCGAGCAACGTGTCACCTGTCAGATAATTCAACTCGGCCGACGCAGGCTGTTGCCGGAGGAGGTTTTTAAACAACTCCAGAGCTGCACTGTAGTCATGGCCAAGCTTTAGGCTGATGGCGAGCTGTCTTTGGAGTTCTGCGTCACCGGGCGAAAGCTTCAGCGCTTCATGCCACTCGCCGGCAGCTTCACTGTATTTCTTTTGATTGTTGAAAATGTTGGCCTTTAGTTGGTGCAGCTCCACGGAAGGTGGCAACTCGCCGAGCTGAGCAAACGCCTGGAGTGCCAACTCGTTGTACACTCGCGACCGCCAGTAAAAGGACTCGGAGGTGCTGACTCCTTTTGCCGCGGTGACCAGCTCACTGTACCGTCCCGCTATGTAATCACACTCCAGCGTTTGCTTGGCGCAGTCGGGCGAAGGAAGTTGCGATTCCTTCTCCTCTTCCACGGCTGCCCAACCCGGATGTTCGGTTTGCCGATAAATCTCCGCCAGCGCCCTGTGTAAGCCGCGCAACGTTGGCTTCTCCTCTAGCGCGCGACGGTAAAGATAAAACGCACTTGAAAATTGTTGGTCCCGCAGGCGCGTTTCCGCTAGTAAGGCTAGTGAATAAGAAGATTGAGGAGCAACCTCTTGTAGCTTGTCGAAAGCGCGACCAGAGAGCGATTCGTAGGAGCGCCCCAGCCCGTACCAAGCTGGCGGATTTTCGGGATCAGCCTCAGTGAGCTTGTGGTATTGCTGCGCTGCTTCTTCCACACGGCCCAGAGAGAACAGTGCGCCTGCGAGCATTTGCGAGGCCTCACGGTTTTCCGGCTGCAAGTTCAGGACTACTTGAAGGGCCTTAACGGCCAAGGTCGTCTCGCCCAAACTCAGACGAGCACTCCCGAGGAAAAGCCACCCGGGCGCGAGGTCCGGCTTGAGCTTAACCGCCGCCTCCAACTCAGGGATGGCCTCCCGCTGCCTGCCAGCCATATCTAGGGCCATGCCGAGGTTGAGCTTTAGGCCGGGGTTGTTGGGAATGGCCCGATCTAGTTCCCGGTAGAGAGGAATGGCCTGAACGAATTTCCCTTCTGCCATCAGCTCCTTAGCTCGCTGGGACTTAAGTGCCAAGCGATCTTCCCGGGGCCAACGGGCCGCCTGTGCCGGGATCAACGCCAGGAAAAAAAGAAACAGTCTTGCAGTCTTCACAAATAGCCCCGAAGAGAAAGCTCGGAACAAAGTATAGGCCGTCTCAGTCCTCACCTTATCTACGTATTATCTACGTACTGCTACCTGATGCTACAAGGCGATACAGATGAATCGCTACGATTCGTTCACCTATCCGCAAGCCGGATTCCAGTTGCATGGTCGTTTGTCGCTCTCGAAAATTGGCGACATCAAGGTAAAGTTGCATCGCCCCATCCAGAGTCTAATCGCCACACACCAGGAAGGATGTCCTCCGCGGCCTTGCACAGGCTTGGCTGCACCAAACACTTCGTATTGATTGCAAATGCCAATGTTCTTTGCTGATCTCGCAAAGACGAAGGGAATACCACCACAGCCGCGGTCGGTTTCTCTATTCGACTCACAAGAAATTGATTCGGTAAGCGACTCAGCAAATCAAACTCGAACCATTCTTGAATCGAAACTGACGCTAACCGGTACCAAGCCGTCCACTCAGTAACGTTAATGCGTCGCAAGTTCCCCTCGTGCATCGTTATGTCCAGAGTGAGTTCCGTAAGTTCGACAAACCCGAGACGGGCAATTCCATTCACAATTTGCGCTTCGTAAGTTTTCTCCACCCCATCGCGGCTCTCCACCCAAAACTCCTTGCCTGAACGCGTTCTCCACGCAGCGATTTCACGCTCGGCATCCGCCGTCGTACGTATTACCTGCGCCGACTTGACTAGTGCAGTGGCTGACGCGTGGACATGGCTAAGGTATGCTGCGATTCCCAGTCCGAATAAACCGATCCCCGCAACCAGCGCCACGAGTCCTGTCCACAACCAATGACGAGTCAATCGGCCCAATTGCCCCCGATGCTTGCAGTATCTGCCCGAGGATTAGACACCACAGCGGACCGCTCGGCCTGCGAGGGTCATTAATCGCGCCGTACCGGGTTATAATGATCGGCAGGGGATTGCAGATGGCCAATCAGTACGTTGAACAGCGCGACGGCTGCTACTATGTATCCGGGACTCGGGTTTCGCTCGATTCTGTCGTGTACGCATTTCTGCGTGGTGTGGCTGGCGAATTGTTATTTCGCCCATGATTCCTCAGGATTCCCCGGCTTGCGTGTCCCTCGCCAAAACTCAGAGCGCTTTTAAAATGAGTGACATACGAGGTGGCCTTGAAACATGTTACATGGATGAACATTCGGGCTTGGCGTCGTTCCGGCGAACGCGTGACTGGCCAAATAGCAATTCGCCATAGACAGGAAGACATGTCCCTGCTCCGGCTAGAGCCCATTGGAACGAACCGGGCCGCAACCGTGGCCAGCATCGCGGATGAGGACAAGTTCCGGGCTCTCGACCACTGCGCTGGATGCGAACGATGCCACCAGGTGCTAGTCGGACCTCGTAAAGTATGACGTTTTCGTGACAGTTTTTGCGGCCCATAGAAAGAAGTCAAATTCGCATCGGTAACGTGTTGATTTTGCAAGATGAAAAAATACTTGTGAGAACTGCTCATGCTAGAGCGTCTGGTGTTACCCAGACGGTCGGGGTGAAGCTCACTTTGATTAAATCCTTTAGATTCAAGGAGTGGCGCGCCCTGAGAGATTCGAACTCCCGACCTTCTGGTTCGTAGCCACATAACCAATTTAACCAAAACTTGCCGGAGTGAGCGCAAACCAGAGGAATGTCAGTGAGTTGTGACTAACTGTGCGCAGCTGCCTGTTCCTTCTTTCATCGCCGATAATTGTCAGCGATCACACAGGAACGTAGTTTTTTGAACATTCGCCGCACGCTATCCTTACCGCCGGACCTCGGCATCGGGGATCAACAAACCGGCCTTTGGCGATGAGAAACAACACGATAGAAGGAGCCGGGGTGCGCACTCAGGATCATGGGTTCGCACCGGCAGACCGTTGTACTTCTCCCGGCGAAGTGATCAGAGGGCAACCATGATCCGTCACGGATGC
>WNGG01024657.1_pt1 | contig 14223 bp, 9 predicted proteins | sample 5400661 | NCBI WGS metagenome assembly WNGG01 (sample SAMN13153372, study PRJNA577476) | soil metagenome | isolation source: 100 cm soil or saprolite under Garry oak tree replicate 1 | place: USA:California | collected 2016-06-15
CCGTCCCTTCGACGACGCGGTGCGGATGGGCAACACGCTCTACCTGGCGGGGCGTATCGGTACCGACGCGGCCACGGGCAAGGCGCCGGCGGACGCGGCGGCCGAGGTCCGCAACGTGATGGACCAGATCAAATCGGTGCTCGCGCAAGAAGGCATGACGATGGACGACCTGGTCAGCGTCACCGTCTACTGCACCGACCTCTCGCTCTACGGGACCTTCAACGACGTCTACCGCACCTACTTCACCAAGGGGTTTCCGGCGCGCGCGTTCGTCGGCGCCGGGTCGCTGCTGGCCGGCGGCCGGTTCGAGGTGCAGGGAATCGCGGTCAAGCAGTAGAGCCACTACGGCGTTCGTGTGCGTTTGCCGCGCGTAGCGGAGCGTTTCCTCATCGGCGGACGTGAGGATTCATTCCGCGTCCGCCTTTGATGATGGAGACCGCGAAGCGAAGCGCGCCACATCCCGAACACTCCGCGTCGGCCTCGTCTCCGACCTGCACGGCCGGTTCGATCCGCTGCTGCCGAAGGTCCTGCGGGGCGTCGAGCGCATCGTGCTCGCGGGCGACACCGTCGACGAGACGCTGCTCGATCGCCTGCGCGAGATCGCGCCGCTTCACGCCGTGCGGGGCAACAACGATCTCAGCCCGGGTCTGCTTGTCCTGCCGGAGTTGCTCGATCTGGAGGTGGAGGGCGTGCGGATCCTGGTCGCGCACGACCGGAAGGACCGCCGGCTTCCGGCCGCGATCGAGCGGAGCCGGCCCGACGTGCTCGTCGTCGGGCACTCGCACCAGCCGCTCGTCGCCCGCGAAGGGCGGCTGCTGGTCGTCAACCCCGGAAGCGCCGGCCCGCGGCGCTTCCGGCTGCCGCGCACCGCAGGCACGATGACGCTCGCGCGCGGTCGCCCGCCGCGCGTTGCGCTGTGGGACCTCGACCGCGACGCCCCGTATCCGCTCGCGCTCTCGCGCCGCTGAGCGTCACTTGCCCGCGGCGAAAACGTCGATTCTTCCCGGGAAGAGTCGACCGGTCAGCGATCGACTTTGTCCAGTGTCCAGATCAACCCCGGCGCGAACCGTCCGGGGTGGGCGCCACCCGTCCTTGACCGCCCCCGCGCGAGCGGCGTAGCCTGCCCGTATGTCCCTCCTCCGGGGGTCCTTCCCATGCAGGATGCCCACTCGTCACACCGGCAGCCTTGCCTGCGCGCTCCCGCCCGTCCGCGCATGTTCACTTCCCGTCGCCGTCTCCGCTCTGCCCCGACGCCGGCCACCGATGCCGGATCAAACCACCTATGGCGTCTCATAGAGGATCTGACCATGCGAGGGATACATGGCTTCACATTGTTGATGAGCGCCCTGATGTTGGTGGGCGCAGGGTGTTTGCCAACGAACAGGGTGCCGGCCACACCTAAGCCGCCGACGCCGAGGCCGGTGTATCCACCCCCCGATCCGGATTGCGATATCACCTCCATCCAAAAGTTGGCCACCACTTATGAAAACTACTCAACCCTCCCTGGCTCGACCCTTAAGGTCATCAGCAAGCAGGATCCGAAGGGGATCTACCAAGTCTACACCATGGAAGGAGATCACGCCCCTGTTTGCATTTCTTGCGCGCCGGTCCCTGGTGGGCCGCGGGTCGATCGCCACAAGATGATGGTCGGCCTGCACCCCTCTGGACGATGGATCTTCGTCGGCGTCGAAGAAGATTCCCACCATCTGAGGTGGCTTCCCCAGAGCTGGCAGATAGAGCTGATGCAGACCGGTAAATGGTTGAATATGTGGATCACCACACCCAGGGGCGACCGGTGGTACCAGATGACGAAATTCAGCTCCGCCCCAGGGTCCGCTCAGGGCTACGTAGGGCCCCCCTGCTCCTCCGACGGCAAAACAGCCGTATGGACGGAGCTCGTCGACGGAAATGTCCTCATTAATCGATTCGGACTGTGGAAGTTGTACGCGGCGGACTTCGTGGTCAGGGACGGTGTCCCGAGCTTCATCAATAAGCGCGACATGAGTCCCCCGGGAGCCCATTGGTTAGAGGTGGGAAATTTCGCGCCCGACAACAGGCATATTCTATTGTCCACGGATTTGGGACTGCCCGAGCCCCTCAATCCGGAAGGACAGGATCAGTGGTCCTTGGACATCTATAGCGGAAGACTTCAGCGCCTCACCAACACGCCTACGGTCTGGGACGAGCACGGCGTCTATTCTCCTAATGGCAGGAAGATCACCTTCATGTCTTCCTACCCATACCACCTGAGCGATCCGAACTCGTACCATACCTGGACCTTGAGGACCGAAATCATGCTGATGAACGCGGATGGGAGCGGGTTGCAGCAGCTCACCCATTTCAACGAGCCCGGCCATCCGGAATCCCAGGTCGGGAACACGGTTGCCGCCGGTGGCATGTTTCAAGACGATGGCTCGCTATTTGTTTCGGTAATGAGTCCAAACTTCGGCAAGACCAATTGGCAGATTTGGTTCAAGCGAGGATGCGGAATGAAGTAGGCCCCGCATCGGGAGCGACCGTCGACATCAGCCGCTCCCGGCCCGATCGCGATCAGCGTTGGCGGGGGACACGGCGCTTCAGCTCCTCGGACCAATTGAGGACGACGTTGAGCTGCATCCAGGGTTTCTTCCCTTCGCCGCGGATCATGACGAAGGCTCGGTCGTCGGGCGTCACATCGTAGTTCGCCAGGTGACCAGCAAATGCGTAGTCGCCCTCGAACAGCACTTCGGGCTTTCCGAGGGTGATTCCACCTCGATGGCTGATCGAAGCCGCCATCATCTTGTCGCCGTTCAGGTAGAACAGCTCCCGACCACTGCGCGACCAGACCGGACTGTTCCCCCCCTCGTTCGAGACCTGTCGCTTGCCGCCAAGCCCCGGGTACGGCTGTACATAGACCTCGAGCCGACCGGACTCCATCGACGTGAAGGCGACGAGACGACCGTCGGGGGAGAAGACGCCATCCCACTCTCCGAATGCCGAGTTCGCGATCGGCCGGCGGGTCCGACGTCCCGTGAGCGGCTGGACCCAGATGTCCGGGCCGTGAGCGTAGCTCTCTTCCTGGAAGATCAGCGCGCGGCCGTCGGGCGACCAGGATCCAGCGAAGAGGTCCGTCTCGCTTGTCACCAGCGGCTCGGCGTTGCCGGATCCGTCTGCGGGCTGGACAAAGAGGTTGAACGGGCCGGTGCGGTTGGATCGATAGAGCAGGCGTCGGCCATCGGGCGCCCAGATCGCCCCCTCGTTCTGATGCCCATCGAAAGTCACACGTGTCAGCGAGCGACGTGGAACGTCGTAGACCCAGATGCTGGAACCCGTGTCGTCGCCGATGCTGACTGCGAGCCGCTGGCCGTCGGGGGAGAACCTCGGCCAGTGGAACGCGCGCCGGAGGTCCGAGATGGGGCTGGCATGACCGGATCGCTCGACTCTCCAAAGGATGCTGTCAGAGCCTTGCCGAAGGTGATGCAAGGTCGCCAGGGCGCCGTTGACCGATACGTCGAGCCTGCCGGCAGCGACGGCGCCTTTAGCGTGTCCTAAAGGCTTCTCGAGCATCTCGATCGGAGATCCCTCGACGCGGACGTTGCGGGCGTCGAAGGGAACTGCCCAGAGCGAGTCCTGGATCGTGAAGAGCAAATGCCCGCTGGGCGCCAATCGCGGGCCCTCTCCCCTTTCGATCAGGGTTTTTCGCTCGCCGGTCGACAACGACTGGGACACGATCCGGCTCCGCTCCGACGTGTCCATCGACTGATAGAGCAGCACCTTCCGAGCCGGCAACAGCAGCGGCCAGCGATGGCTCATCTCGCCGGCACCTTCGTCGAGATGGCTGACCGGTTCCGGTGTGCCACCCTCGGCCGAGACGCGCCAGATGAGGCTGGTCCTCCGGGGAGCAAAAAAGATGGTGCCGTCGGCGGTCCAGGTCCCGCCGCGGCCGTCCGGAGCCTCGCACAACACCTCTACCGCCAGCGTGTCGAGCGAGATCTTCTTCAGGCGCCCTTCGGCGAAGAACCCTAGCCATCGGCCGTCAGGCGAAAAGAACGGGCCGTAGCCACCTTCGGTGCCGGCGAGCGCCGTCGACGTGAGCCGATCCATCGAGTGCAGGAACAACTGACCGACCCCCTGCCGAGCGCCGCGATACGCGATGAAGCGGCCGTCCGGACTGAATGCGAGCAGGCCGCCGTCGCCGCCCGCCAGCCCGGCGGCGGTGACGCCGCTCTGCTCGACGTCGATCGTGAAGCGGACCGCAGCCCTGGACCCCTCGGCACGGCGCATTCCGCGCCAGGCGGGAAGGCCGACCGCCAGCGCGCCGGCAACGAGCGCCAAAGCGATTCCGATGGCAACCCGCCGGCGACGATCGCCGCTATCCGGTTGAACGCGGCGGGCCAGGGATCCGGCACCATCGACTGATGCCATGAAGCGGTAGCCGCGGCGGGATCTGGAGCGGCTGATCCTGCAGGCCGACGCGGGAGCCGTTCTTCCGCAGCTCCCCCGCGCGCAGGTCCAGCTCGAACGACCCGAACCGAATGATCGCTGACGTAGAGTGTAGTGGGTCGGACATGCGCAAACCCAGTCGGCTCAGCGGTCGACGTCTTCCAGCATCCAGATGCCGCCGACGCTGTCTACGATCGGGAGGACCAGGCTATCGCGAGCAATGCCGATTTCCATGTCGAAGACATTTCCGAGGATACGAGTCGTACCCGTGTACGCAGTGACCGGAAACGCCTCGCCGAGGAGTCGACCCTGGGTCGGGTCGAAGCGGATCCCCCACATGTTCAACTCACCCCCGCGCAACGATACGAAGTAGATCGTCCTTCCGTCAGGCGCCCAGCGCGGCTTGTCTTCCCAGTCGATCCCCTGGGTGACCTGGATCCACTGGCCCCCCGACCTGGGGACGACGTAGACCGTCGCAGTGCTCGTATCGACGCGGGGGGCAGCGACGAAGGCGATCCATCGGTCATCCGAAGAGAGCGTGGCCTGCCATATCCCATTCCAGGCATCCGACGTCACGACGCGGGCCCGGCGCTCGGCGGCCGGCGCGGCGGATAGAGGAAGCAGCACGATTGCGCTCTGGCCAGGCACGTAACGTTCGCCGCTAGCCCGCTTTATTCATGAGGCATTCGGTAACAACGATGTTCGACGCCGACAGAGCGGGTCGTTTGGCACTCCTGGTGTCACTCGCGAAAGGTCAGAGTGTCGTTCGGTTGGATTGCCGCTTGCAGTCGTTCCTCTGCCGCTGACCTTCATCCGGCGAAGTGATCTGCTGTTCCTGTCCCGTCGCGGCGTTCAGCGTTCGAATTGTGAAGGACGAAGCCGTGCTGGCGGGTCGGTATCCGTAGACGATGCGAGTGCCATCCGGGGACCAACAGCCCGGGAGATGGATCGCCGCAACCCCCCCTCCGCGCTCCTCGCCGGGCTCTGTCTCGTCGACGGCCAGTTGACGCTCGTGGCCGTCGGGGAGCGATTTCTCGATGAGGAGGTCCCGGCGGAGGCGACCGGGTTGAACGGTCCATAGCAACAGCTTGCGGCCGTCCCGCGTGATGTCCGCTACCAACGAATACCACTCGGGGGGCGTCAAGGGTTGTCCTTGCCCCGTGATGCGGCCCGCGACCGGATCGAAGGGGAAGCGCCAGATCCGAGCGGCGTTGGCGGTCGAGGTCACGAAGGCGAGGCGTCTGCCATCGCGAGACAGCGCGAGGTCCGTGTCGGCGCCCGGCCCGGTGGTCACGCGCTCGGGGCCGTCCACCCAACGCAGGGTCCCAGGGTCCACACGCACCCTCCAGATGTTGCGCACCTGGCGCGACAGCGTCGTGAAGAAGAGCGTGCGCCCGTCTGGATGCCACGTGAAATTCTCGAGGTCATAGAGCGATAGAGACGCTTTCGCCATCGCCTCCTGGACTTGCGAAGCCAGCTCGGACTTCACCGGGACCCCACCCTCGGCGGGCACGGTCCAGAACGTCAGAGGCTCTCTGTGGTGGGGGGAGCTTTCCCAGACCGAGAGCCGCCGGCCATCCGGATGCCAAGCGACGCCTTGTTGAGTCGGCACCTGTGCCAAGACCCCGCGCGGGCCCCCGTCGTAGGACGCGTCGAGAACCTGTCGGGGCGGGCCGCCATCGGGCCGCACTACGTACCAGTGCGGCGAGGTGCCGCCTGCGAGGAGAATGCGCGAGCCATCCGGCGACCATTTCGGCCTGTAGCCGACGGATGTCAGCATCTTCTCCTCGCCCCCGAGTACGGAGACGAGGAAGAGCCCGCCGCCCTGCCGCTCCGAGCGGAAGACGATCTGGCTGCCGTTGGGGGACCAGTCAGGCTGGGAGTCATCCGCCGGGTCTTTGGTCACCTGTACCGCATCGCCACCGGCGACCGGCTGCACCCAGATGTCGAAGTTGCCGGACCGGTTGGAGGCGTAGGCGACGAACCGGCCGTCCGGGGACCATGTCGGCTGGATCTGCACTCCGGGGTCCGTCGTGATCCGGGTCAGGCCGCTTCTGGCGGGTACGGCGCGCCGCCCGGATGAAACCCGAACGGCGATCGCGATCGCGAGACCGATAATGACTGCGATCGCCACCGCCGTCACTCCATAACGACGCGCGAGAGCACGCGGCGGAGTTCTTGTTGCGGCCACTCCGCCATCGACCGATCCGATGAACCGATAGCCGCGCCGCGGGACCGTCTCGATGAATCGTGGTGAGTCCGCCGCGTCGCCGAGCGCGTCCCGCAATCGCTTTACGGCGGCGTTCAGGCCGTGCTCGAAGTCGACGAACGTGTCGGCCGGCCAGAGCCGCTGCCGCAGATCTTCACGCGTGACCATCTCGCCCGGCCGCTCAAGGAGGACGGACAGGATCTGCAGCGGCTGATCCTGAAGGCCGACGCGGGTGCCGTTCCTCCGCAGCTCTCCCGAGCGCAGGTCGAGCTCGAACGGGCCGAACCGGACGATGCGCGTTGCCGATGGCGGAGCATCGATCATCGCGCGCCTCGCTATGCCTGAAGCCGGGCTTGGCTGACGGACTGTAGCACCGGCGGCGAGCCGGCGCCACAGGTGACCTGGCCGCCCAACCGCATGTTGATAAAGCCGTTAGCGCGTTACCTCCGTTGTCCGAACCCGTGACTCGCCCGTCATTGAGGTACCCGTCCCGCGGCGGACCTTGGCGTCACGGAGGTGACGCCAATGGCCACAAGTCGAAGGCTTTCCGCAGTCGCGGGGATGGTGACCCTGGCCGGTCTGGCCCTGCTATCGAGCACAGCCGCGACGGCCGGCTCGAAGGGGGCGATGGCCGTCACGGCCGACGAACCGAATGCGGCCGCCGTCAACCGTGCCCTGAGCCTGCTCCCGCGTCGACCGGACTACGTCGCAGTCATCGACCCGGAAACGGTCAAGCCGGAGGTGCGCGAGACGTTGTTCAAGGTCGACGCGTTCATTTCCGGAGGCCAGCCGGTCGTCTATCTGAGCCCTCACAGCGAGGTCCTGAAGGGCGCGCGGGAGGGCTCGCGGATCCACACCTACATGCTGGCCGCCATCATCTGGCACGAGATGGCGCACCTCGGTGGAGCCGATGAGCGCGAGGCACAGCGCAAGGAAGAAGGCCTGTGGAAGAGGTTCGTCGTCGAGAAGCGGGTCGACCAGGTGACCGCGCTGCGTTACCTCAAGCTGATGGATGACCGTCACAGAGGGCAAGAATTGACGGTTTCTATCGCCCCGTGACCTCGCGCAGGACGCGGAGGTGGTTCCCGCCGAGGATCTTCCGGACTTCCTCCTCGCTGAAGCCTCGCTCGAGCAGCTTCGCGGTGAGGGCCGGCATCTTCGAAACGTCCTCCAGCCCTGCGGGGACCATGTTGATGCCGTCCCAGTCGCTGCCGATGCCGACGTGGTCGATCCCCGCGATCTTCACCGCGTGGACGATATGCGCCACCGCGTCGTCGAGCGTCGCCGCGGCCGGCTTCATCTCGCCGTATTCCTTGAGATAGTCCGTCCGGGCGAACTCGTCGAGCGCGTGTCCCACGAGGTCGGGCTCCGTGGCCACCGCCTGCCCGATCCGCTGTCGCAGCGCCGCCGCGTCCTTTGCGCTCACGAAGCCGGCCCCGAAGTTGATGCCGATGACGCCGCCGTTGCGGGCCAGCGCGCGGATCATGTCGTCGGTCATGTTGCGCGGCACGTCCGACAAGGCCCGGCAGCTCGAGTGCGAGGCGATGACGGGCTTCGTCGTCACCGCGAGCGTGTCGTAGAACGTCTTGTCCGAGACGTGCGAGATGTCGACGATCATCCCCAGCCGGTTCATCTCCCGCACCACCTGCCGGCCGAAATCGGTGAGGCCGTTGTGCACCGGACGATCGGTGGATGCGTCCGCCCAGTCGTTGTTGCGGAAATGCGTGAGCGTCATCGACCGGATGCCGAGGCGGTGATAGACCCGCAGCACGGCCAGGTCGTTCGCGATCTGGTGCCCGCCCTCGAGCGTGAGCACGGCCGCGATCCGGCCGGCCCGCGCGATGCGCTCCACGTCCGCCGCCGTCGTGGCCAGCTCGATCTGCTCGGGGTGCGCGTCGAGCACCGACTGCATCGCGTCGCGCAACTGCAGCGTGCGGCGTACCGCCTCCGAGCCTTTGTAGAAGGTGGGAACCCAGAGCGCGAAGTAGGGCGCGACCATGCCCGCCTCCTTCAGCCGCGGCAGGTCGACGTGCCCGCGGCCCGTGCGGCGCGAGATGTCCTCGTTGCCGTTCAACACGCGCTGCAGCGTGTCGATGTGGCTGTCGACGCCGATGAGGCTCGCGTGGATGCGGCGGGCGCGCTCCGATGCGTCCTGGCCGGCGCACACGGAGGCCAGCATCACGGCGCAGAGCGCCGCGGCCGTTCGCGACAGGGCTCGGCAACACGGCATGAAGAGGTGCCGGCAGTGTAACATTGCGCCACCGTGACCCGGCGACTCGTCCCCGCGCTCGTGGCCGCCCTCCTCGCCGCCGGGATCGCCGCGTCGCCCCAGAACCCGGAAGAGCCGCACGCCTCCCCGCGGCCGGTGGCTCTCCAGCCGCTGGCCCTGCACGCGCGCCAGATCGAGACCGCGCTCGCCTATCTGGGCCAGCCGCTCCCGCCCGCCGACCACGCCGCAATCAACGAGGCGATCGCGCTCGACGACGAGGTGGAGGCGGTCAAGCGCATAGAAGCCGTGCTGGACCGCTACGTGCTGTTCGAGGTCGAGATCAACCCCGAGAGCCGGGTGAAGGTCGCGCAGGGACCGGCCCGGCCGGAGCTGGTGGAGCAGGGCTCGCGCCTGTTCCTCGTGAGGGTATCGAACCAGGCCGGCGTCACCGCGACGCTCGCGGTCGAGAGCCCGAACGCGGGCCGCGTCTCCGTGCCTTCCACGGGCGCGCCCGACCCCGAGCCGAAGCTGACCGCGGCCGACACGCGCGACAAGTGGGCGGAGCTGTCGATCTACGACAAGCCGCCGCTGTCGGCCAAACTCAGCGGTCTCGTGCTCGAGTACCGCATCGTCGAGATCTACAGCCGCGACCGCGGGCAGCGCTCGGCCCGCGTATCGTTCAACGTCGGGCAGGGCACGCAGGACATCGGCTTCCGCAACGACGTCGTGGTCGTCTTCAACGCGCTCCCGGCGCGGCCGGTCACGCTGCGCGTGCGCGACGAGAACGGGAACCCGGGCATGGCCGCCTTCGTCATCCGCGATGGCCTGGACCGGCTCTATTCGGCGCCGTCGAAGCGGCTCGCTCCCGACCTGCCGTTCCAGCCGCAGCTCTACCGCGGCGATGGAGAGACGGTGCTGCTCCCCGACGGCTCGTACACCGTCTCGTGGTCGGCCGGGCCCGAGTACGTGGAGGGAAAGGCCCCGCTCGTCGTCTCCGACAAGGGCCGGCGCGAGCTGGCCGTCTCGCTCCAGAGATGGATCGATCCCGAGCGCTACGGATGGTACTCGGGCGACCACCACATCCACGCCGCCGGCTGCAAGCACTACCAGGACCCCACGCGCGGCGTGAAGCCCGACGACATGATGCGGCAGATCCTCGGCGAGTCGCTCAACGTGGGGTCGGTGCTGACCTGGGGCCCCTGTTACTACCACCAGAAGCAGTTCTTCACCGGGCAGGACGACAAGCTGTCCCGGCCGGGACGGCTGATGCACTACGACGTGGAGGTCTCCGGCTTTCCCTCGAGCCACGCCGGCCACCTCGTCCTGCTCGGCCTGAAGGACCAGGACTATCCCGGCGCCTCCCGCATCGAGGACTGGCCAAGCTGGGACCTGCCGATCCTGCGCTGGGCGCGCGGGCAGGGCGCGGTCGTGGGCTTCGCCCACTCGGGCTGGGGCCTTCAGGTGAAGACGAGCGAGCTGCCCAACGACGAGATGCCCGGCTTCGACAGCATCGGCGCCAACGAGTACGTCGTGGACGTGACGCATCCCGACTCGGTCGACTTCATCTCCGCGGTGGACACGCCCCACGTGTGGGAGCTGAACATCTGGTACCACACGCTCAACGTCGGCTTCCGCACGCGCATCAGCGGCGAGACCGACTTCCCCTGCATCTACGGCGAGCGCGTCGGTCTCGGCCGCACGTACGCCAAGCCGGCGGGCGGCCTCAGCTTCCCGGCTTATCTCGACGCGCTGCGCGACGGGCGCAGCTACGTCTCGGACGGCCGCAGCCACCTGATCGACCTCACCGTCAACGGCCAGGGAATCGGCACCAACGGCAGCGAGCTGTCTCTGCCCGCCGCAGGCACCGTCAGCGTTGCGGTGCAGGTGGCGGCGCTGCTCGACGCGGCGCCCGACGAGAAGGTCCGCTCCGCGCCCTACGACCAGCAGCCCTACTGGGACATCGAGCGCGCCCGCATTGGTACGACCCGCGAGGTGCCGGTCGAGCTGGTCGTCAACGGCCGCGCCGTCGCGCGCCGGACGGTCGTGGCCGACGGCCAGCTTCGCCCGGTCACCTTCGACGTGCCGATCCAGAAGAGCTCATGGCTGGCCGTGCGCATTCTGCCGTCCGCGCACAGCAACCCCGTGTTCGTGACCGTCGGCGGGGCCCCGATCCGCGCCTCGCGCCGGAGCGCGCGGTGGTGCCTGGCCGCCGTCGACCAGTGCTGGTCGCAGAAGCGCCCGCAGATCCGCGAGGCCGAGCGGGACGCGGCCCGCCAGGCCTACGAGCACGCCCGCGAGGTCTACCGGCGGCTGCTCGCCGAGTCGGTCGACGAGTAGCCGTCCCTCCGCTGGGAAGCCGCCGTCCCACATCCGCACATGTTCCGCGCCGCCGCGCCGGCCGGCGTTCATGGCAAGTCACGTCCGTGGACCTTCGTTACGCGGTGCGGATGATCCTCAAGAGCCCGCTGCTCTCGGGGCTCGCCATCCTCTCGCTCGGCCTGGGCATCGGGGCCAACACGACGATCTTCAGCGTGACCAACGCGCTGCTGCTGCAGAGCGTGCCGGTGACGGAACCGTCGCGCCTGGTCGAGGTCTACACGACCGACAAGAAGAACCCCGGCTTCGGCCCCCTCTCGCACCTGAACTGGAAGGACTACGCGAAGGACGGCGAGGTCTTCGAGGGCGTCCTCGGCTACGACTGGACGCCGATGAGCCTGAACACCGGCGGCGAGCCCCAGGTCCTCTTCGGCCAGCTCGTCTCGGGAAACTACTTCGACCTGCTCGGGGTGCGCGCGATCGTAGGCCGGACGTTCGGCCCGCGCGAGGACGAGGTCCCGGGGCGCGACCCGGTCGCGGTGCTGAGCCATGCGTTCTGGGTCAAGCGCTTCGGCGCTGACCCGAAGGCGGTGGGCCGGACGCTGAACCTCAACGGCGCGCCGTACACGATCGTCGGCGTGGCTCCGCCCGAGTACAAAGGCCTGGACGTCGGCGTGCGGCCCGAGGTGTGGGTGCCGATGGCCATGAACAAGCAGGTGAAGACCGGCATCAACTGGTACGAGGAGCGGCGGGGGCTGTTCGTGTTCACGGTGGGCCGGCTGAAGCCCGGCGTCACGCCGGCCCAGGCCCAGGCCCGGCTGGCCGTGATCGCGCAGCGGCTCGAGACGGAATACCCGAACGACAACAAGGGCCGCAGCGTGACGGTGATGCCGCTGGAGCGCGCCATCGTGAACCCGAACGCGCGCGACGGTGTGGTGGCGGTGACGTCGCTGCTGATGACGATCGTCGGCTTGGTGCTGCTGATCGCCTGCGCCAACGTCTCCAACCTCCTGCTCGGACGCGCGCTGCACCGCCGGCGCGAGATCGCGGTGCGGCTGGCCATCGGCGCCAACCGGCGCCGGCTCATCCGCCAGTTCCTGACCGAGAGCGTGGCCCTCGCCCTGCCCGCGGCCGCGCTGGGCGTCGCCATCGCGTACTGGGCCCGCGGCGGCCTGCTCGCGCTGCTGCCGCCGCTGCCCGGGATCGCCATCGCCCTGGACCTCGACCTCGACTGGCGCGTGCTCGCTTTCACGATGGCGGTGGGGGTGGGCGCCGGGATCCTCTTCGGCCTCGTGCCCGCGCTCCAGGCCAGCAAGCCGGACGTGGTCGACGCGCTCAAGGACACCGACCGCACCGGCGCCACGGCGCGCCGCCGCTTCGGCATTCGTGACGTCCTGGTGGTGAGCCAGGTTGCGCTGTCGCTCGTGGCCCTCGTCGGCGCGGGCCTGTTCCTGCGCAGCCTGGAGGCCACTCGCAAGATCGACGCCGGGTTCGAGACGAAGAACCTGCTCAGCGTGGCGTTCGACCTCGGCCTCCAGGGCTATGGTCAAGAGAAGGGCGCGGCCTTCCTGCGCCAGGTGCGCGAGCGTGTCTCGAGCCTGCCGGGCGTGGCTGCCGTCTCGCACGCCTCGGCGGGGCCCCTCGCCGGCTCGGTCCTGCGCTCGGTGTTCCTGGAGGGAGGCGACGAGAACGACCGCACGCTCGTCCAGGTGAATACGGTCGGCCCCGGTTACTTCGACGCGATGCGGATCCCCATCGTGCGGGGCCGGCCGATCACCGAGGACGACAAGGCGGGCGGCCCCAAGGTGGTGGTGATCAACGAGACGATGGCGAAGAAGTTCTGGCCCCAGGGCGACGCGCTCGGCCGGCGCTTCCACTTCTTCGGCGCGAGCGAGCCGTGGGCCGAGATCGTGGGTGTGGCGCGCGACGCGAAGTACACCTTCCTGGGCGAGGATCCGCAGTCGTACATCTACGAGGCCCACGCGCAGCGCTACTCGGGAGCGCAGACCCTCATCGTCAGGACCACCGGCAACCCCCGGCCCCTCCTCGTCCCGGTCGAGCGCGAGCTGAAGACGCTCGACCCGGAGGTGCCGCTCACGGCTCTTGCCACCGTCGGCAAGACCCTCGACGACGGGCTGTGGGCGCCGCGGGCGGGCGCGTCGCTGCTCGGCCTGTTCGGCCTGCTCGCCCTCGTCCTCGCCGCGGTCGGGATCTACAGCGTCATGTCCTATGCGGTGACGCAGCGGCAGCGCGAGATCGGCATCCGCATGGCCCTCGGCGCGCGCCGCCAGGACGTGCTGGCGATGATGCTCGGGCGCGGCATGCGCGTGGTGGCCGTGGGCCTCGGCGTCGGCCTGCTGATCTCGTTCGCGCTCGCACGCCTCGCCTCCAGCCTGCTCGTGGGCGTCAGCCCGTGGGACGCGGCCTCGTTCGCCGGCGCCGCCCTGGTCCTGGCCGCGGTGGCGGCGGCGGCCAACTTCTTCCCCACCCGGCGGGCGGCCGGCATCGACCCCACCGTCGCCCTCCGCTCGACCTAGCGCAGGCCGAAGGTGATGAGGAGGTTGCCGGGGCGGTTGAGGTAGTGCAGGTGGCCGCCGGCCGCCACCGTCACGAGCTGTTTGCCGTTGGCCAGGAACGTCATCGGCGCCGCGTTCACGCCGCCCCGGGTCTTGAACCGGAACAGCTCGCGTCCCGTGGACGCCTCGAGGGCCACGAAGGCGCCTCCCACCGGCGAGCCCTCGCCGTAGAAGAGAAGGCCTCCGTCGGTGGCCAGGGCACCGCCGACCAGCGGCCGCGCGGTCTCGTTCTGCCAGCGGACGGCTCCGGCGTTCAGGTCGATGGCGGTCAGGGTCCCGCCGAGGCCGGTCAGCCTGATAGCCGGGAAGCCGCCGAGCCGGAAGCTACCGGGTCGGGGCCGTCGCTCCGGGCGCGCGATGTACCTTGCGGGCTGGACGACGCCGGAGACGAACGCCAGCCCGAGCCCGGGATGTACGGCGACCGGCGACCACAACGATCCTCCGTCCACGCTCGGCTGCACGAGCGCGCCCGTCCTCGAAGGCGGCGTGAA
>WNGG01005415.1_pt1 | contig 14221 bp, 5 predicted proteins | sample 5400661 | NCBI WGS metagenome assembly WNGG01 (sample SAMN13153372, study PRJNA577476) | soil metagenome | isolation source: 100 cm soil or saprolite under Garry oak tree replicate 1 | place: USA:California | collected 2016-06-15
GAGCTGACAGAGATACCCATTCATCTGAGCGGATTGATTCGATTTCGCCCAGACAGCCCGTTGGACCCGTACTTCGGAGCGGGGGTCGGCTACATCCTGACGAATTTGCAGATGGGGAGCGAATTCAAGAACAAGGCCGCGGAAATCGCCGGATTAAAGGTGGGTATCGCGAGCGAGGGCGAGTTCACCACGGACAACCGCTGCAATCGCGTCGATCTCCCGATCGGTGAGAACTGCACCAACTTCAAGCCCGGCCCGCTCGAGGCGAACATCAAGAACGCCTTCGAGTTCCATGCCGTCGGTGGCGTCGACTATTACGTCAACGACCGCTTCTCGGTCTATATGGATGCGCGGTATGTCTGGACCCAGGGGGCCGTGGACATTCGCAGCGACGACGCCCACCAGATCCGCTTCGTCGTCCTGGACGAGGGCCAGCTGCTCACGCAGACGATCGTCCAGACTTCTCCGGGGCGTTACGGACCCGGGACGTTCAACCCCAAGGATCCGTCGACCTGGTATCTGTGGGAGGACATCGGTGTTCCCGCGAACGCGGACTTCCACAAGATGTGCCCGCAGTGTCAGGGCGACGGCTACCTCGAGACCGAAGACAAAAACATGAACGGGGCGCTGGACGAGACGTGCCAACCCGGCGTCCCCAACGCTGACTTTTGCGAGGACGAGGGGTGGCTCTACAAGCTCCCGCCGGGCTCGCGTGACATCGACGAATCCTTGAGGATGTTGTGCCCGGACAACAACGGCGATGGAATCCCTGACTGTGCCCATAACCATATGCTGGACACCGAGGACGCCAACGGCAACGGCATCCTCGACCGGTATCTTGTCTACGGGGTCGACATCTGCACGACCACGCGGGCGGCCGGCAATCCCCGCTGCGTCGACGTCAAGGGCAATCCGATCGTCCCGCCGCCGGACGACTCGAACGCCCATTACGTCTGGCCGGAGGCCCCCGTGGCGGGATCACCTCCGTTCTGCGTGCAGAGGCCGGAGCAGATCGGCCCCTTCACTCACCTGACGGAGAGCGGCTGCCCGCCGTTTCCCAGGAACGCCAGCGGCAATTTCGCGGCGGTCGGAACCACATCGGCCGACAATGCCGCCGACACCTACGTGATCCAGGGCGGCCGGATCCGGATGGGCGGCTTATCCCTGGGTGTCGGTTTCAGGTTCAGTTTCTAGCATGCGCCCGCGACGCTCGCCCCCGCCGCCCGCACCCGGCACGATGATGCGTCGCAGGGGAGGCTCCTCCTGACCACACAGTCGAATCCGATGCTCCTGCACGACCGGGACCTGACGCGATCGGGGGACTGATCGGGTGCTCGACATCTACGTCGACGCGGACGGTTGCCCGGTGAAGGAAGAGATCTATCGCGTGGCGCGGCGGCACGGGCTCGGCGCGACCGTGGTCTCCAACACGCGCATCCGGATTCCGGAGGAGGATCGGTTCACGCTGGTCGTCGTAGGAGACCGCTTCGACGCCGCCGACGACTGGATCGTCGAGCACGCCGCCCGGGATGACATCGTGATTTCGGCGGACATTCCGCTCGCCTCCCGCTGCCTGCGAAAGGGCGCCATCGTCCTCGATCAAAGGGGCGGGGCGTTCACCGAAGACAACATCGGGGACGCCCTGGCGAACCGCGAGCTGCTGTCTCATCTTCGCAATCTCGGGACCGTCACCGGAGGTCCGCCCCCGTTCAGCGCGCGCGATCGCTCGCGATTCCTCCATCGACTCGACGAAGCCATCAGGGCCGTCCGCCGGAGGAACCCGTGATGTCGACGCGCCCTCGCAGCGCCTTGACCCGGCCGCGCCTGATCTTGCCGCTCACCCGCCTCATCTTCGAACCATGCGTCGCCTTCGTCGGGCGCCGCGGGGGCTGCACGGCCGCCGCGGCGGCGATCATGGCGCGCAGCCGCGTCAGGGCGTCCTCCCGGTTGGTCTCGAGGCTGCGGTGGTTCTGCGCCTTGATGACCACGACGCCGCCGGCGCTGATCCGATGATCCTTCATCCGGAGCAGCCGCATCTTGACGGCGTCGGGCAGGGACGAGGCGCGGATGTCGAATCGCAGGTGGACGGCGTTGGAGACCTTGTTGACGTTCTGTCCGCCCGCTCCCTGGGCGCGGATGGCGTCGATCTCGACCTCGCTCTCCCGCAGGGTGATGGGAGATGCGTCTCGACTCATGGATCACCGACTGCGGCCCGGTCCGGCTCGGCGGCGCGCATCGCGCGTCCGAGCAGCACCTGGACCCGGTGCTCGCGACCGTCGTCGGACAGGGGGACGAGCGCTTCTCCCGGGAGCGCGGCCCCATCCAGGCTGACCCGGGAGACGCCGCGGCAGACTCCCTCCGGGTTCTCGACCGAAATCCGATAGAGGGTGCGGCCATGACGGTAGGTGATCTCGAAGCCTTTCCACAGCGGGGGAATGCACGGATCGATGCGGAGCGTGGGACCTCGCTTCCGGAAGCCGAGAATCCACTCCAGGCCCGCACGGTGGAGCCAGCCCGCGGCCCCGGTGTACCACGTCCATCCCCCCCGTCCCACGTGGGGAGATTCGGAATAAATGTCCGCGGCCACGGCGTAAGGCTCCACCCTGTACTTGTGGACGTCCGCACGACTGTTGGCGTGGTGGATGGGGTTCAATAGATCGAAGAGATCGGCGGCCTTGTCCCCCGCGCCGAGCTCGGCGAAAGCGATCACAGCCCAGATGGCGGCGTGCGTGTACTGCCCGCCGTTCTCGCGGATCCCGGGGGGGTATCCTTTTATATACCCTGGGTCGAGGCGTGTCCGATCGAAGGGCGGGGAGAGGAGCAGCAGAAGCCGATCCTCGCGCCGGACGAGCTGACGCCCCACGGATTCCATCGCCTGGCGTGCCCGCCCGGTGTCGCCGGCACCGGAGAGGACCGCCCAGGATTGCGCTAAAGAGTCGATCCGGCATTCGTCGTTCGCCGCCGATCCGAGCGGCGTTCCGTCGTCGAAGAAGGCGCGTCTGTACCACTCCCCGTCCCACGCCTCCCGCTCCAACGAAGCCTGCAGCGAAGCGGCCCTCATCCGCCACCGAACCGCACGCTCGGCTTCCGAGCGCCGCTCGGCGATCCGGGCGAACTCCCTCAAGTTCGCGAGGAGAAACCAGCCCAGCCAGACGCTCTCTCCCCGGCCCTCGTGGCCCACACGGTTCATGCCGTCGTTCCAATCCCCGGCGCCGATCAGGGGCAGGCCGTGGCGGCCCTCGTCCAGGCTCCGATCCAGGGCCCGCGCGCAGTGTTCGTACAGGGTCGCGCGTTTCACCGATTCCGCGGGCTCGAAGTACGCCTCCTGCTGCCGATCTTTGAGTGGCGTCCCCTCGAGCCAGGGGATCGTTTCGTCGAGCACCGTCCGGTCCTCGCTCGTCTCCAGATAATGGGCCACCGCGTACGGAAGCCAGAGGCGGTCATCGGAAATCCGTGTCCTCACCCCTCGGCCCGTGGGGGGATGCCACCAGTGCTGGACGTCACCTTCCTTGAACTGCCGGGCGGCGGCCCGCAGGAGGTGCTCGCGCACGATATCGGGCCTCGCCACGGCCAGGGCCAGGGCGTCCTGGATCTGGTCGCGGAAACCGTACGCCCCGCTGGACTGATAGAACGCGGATCGGGACCAGATCCGGCAGGCGAGCGTCTGATAAAGAAGCCATCGGTTGAGAAGAAGATCCAGGGAGGGATCGGGCGTCCTGACCTGCACCGTTCCGAGCACCCGGTCCCAGTGCTCCTGAACCTCGTTGAGAACCGAGTCGCAGTTCATCGCGCGGTAGCGCCCGACCAGGGATCGGGACTCCTCGCGGCTCTCACCCTGCCCCAGGAGGAACAGCACCTCGGTGCGTTCCCCCGGCTCGAGCTCGACAATCGTCTGCAGCGCGGCGCACGGATCCAGGCCCGCTCCGGTGTGTCCCGAGAACTCCTCGCCACGCAGGAGCGACGCGGGATGGTCGAGGCTCGCGTTCCGGCCCAGGAACTCGAGGCGGTCGCCGGTCCAGGAGGCCGGGCGCCCGCCCAGGTCGGCGAAGGCGACCCGGTCGGCGAACTCCCCGTTCCAGGGGTTCCGCGCGAACAGGGCGCCGGTCGCGGGGTCGATGTCGGTCACCACGAACGGCGCGGAGCCCGTGCGCGCAACGCCCAGCACCCACTCCACGTATGCCGTGACCGAAAGCCGCCGTTTGCGGCCGGACCGATTCTCGAGAGCGAGGCGGGAGACCTTGATCGGGTCGCGCAGCGGCACGAATTGCAGCAGATCGAGCGCGATGCCGTGGGATGAGTGCTCGAAGCGGCTGTATCCCTGGCCATGCCTGATGACATAGGGTCCAGCGTCTTCGCGGATCGGCAGACAGGTCGGTCCCCAGACCAGCCCGCTGTCCTCGTCGCGCACGAAGAAAGCTTCGCCCGGCGTATCGCTGACGGGATCGTTCGACCAGGGCGTGAGCTTGTTCTCCCGGCTGTTCACGGACCAGGTATATCCCGAGCCCGATTCGGAAACCTGGAATCCGAAAGCCGGGTTCGCCACCACGTTGATCCAGGGCGCCGGCGTCCACTCCTCCTTGCCCAGGACCGTGACGTATTCGCGGCCGTCCGGCGTGAATCCTCCCAGGCCGTTCCAGAACTCGAGATCCGGCACGGGAGGGGAGAGGGTCTCCGGTTTTTCGCGCACCGGGCGGCGACGCACCGGAACCGGCTCCGGCCTCGGCGCCTGCTGCCTCACCACCTGCTCCGACAGCGTTCCCCGGTTCGCCAGGATCAACACGCGCGCCGCCGAGCGCAGGACGGCCAGGTCTTGAAGAGGCAGGAGGTCCTCCCGCAGCACGAAGACGCCTCCATGTTCCCCGTGCGACTCGTGTCCGACCGCGGACTGGCTCGCCCGCACCATGGCTTCGACCGACTGCTGGAGGTCCTGCGCATAGGAGGTGCCCTTCGCGTTCAGGATCACCAGATCGGCTGAGATCCCCTTCATGCGCCAGTACTCGTGCGCGCGCAGAAGCTGTCTCGCAATGTCCCGTTCCTCGTCTCTCTCGATCCGCACCACGGCGATCGGCAGATCTCCGGAGATCCCGTGGGCCCAGAGCCCGGACGGACCGCCGCGGTTTCCGACCAGCTCCTGAGGCCCCGCCCGCAGCGTGCGATCGAGGTACAGCAGGCGATTGGCCAGACGCTGGAAGAGATGCGCCTCGTCCCGGGTGATCCGGAGATGGTGCAGCTGGACCTGGGCCTGTGTCCAGGCCAGCGCGCTGGCGCGCTCGAACGTCGCCGGCTGGCGATACTTCTCGGCGATCTCCAGGGCCTGCTCCCGGGAAGGCGCCACGAGCGTCGTGAACACGACACGCGCCGTCCCTTGAGGAGGAATCGCCACGCGGTGCCTGAGGCTCACGATCGGATCCAGGACCGTCCCCGCCGTGTTCGAAAGCACCCCACCTTCGCTCACGGCGAGCGGCGCGCGCACCCCGTGGCCCCGGCCCAGAAAGCGGCCGCGGTCGCTCTCGTACTGCAGCGTGCCGACCGTTTCTCCCTCGGGTGCGGCGAGGTGGGCGAGCCAGACCCGGGCCTCGTCCGCCGAACGCGGGCGCCGCGTCGCCAGCAGGGTCCCGAGCCCGGGCACGAACTCGGTCTCCACAAACAGGTTCGAGAAGGCGGGATGGGCCTCGTCGGCGGTCTGCGGAGCCAGCACGACCTCGGCGTAGGACGTGAAATCGATCTGACGATGCCGGTGTTCGAGGTTGGTCACCGTCAGCCGGCGCAGCTCGGCATCGTCCTCGGGGGACACCACGATCTCGAGGACGATCGCAAGGGACGCGTCCCGCTGCGTGATCTTGGCCCGGTCCTCGGAATAGACGACATCGTAGTGGTCCGCCTCGGTCCCGCAGGGCTGGAAGCCGGCGGACCAGACGTCACCGGTCTCCGCATCCCGCAGAAAGACGAACGTGCCCCAGCAGTCCCGCGTCGTGTCCTCCCGCCAGCGGGTGACGGCCAGATCGCCCCACCGGCTGAACCCGGCCCCCGCCGCGGTGATCATGACCGTGTAGCGGCCGTTGGACAGCAGATGGGTGCGGGGCGTGATGTCGTGCGGCGATTCGAACCGCCGCAGGGTGGGGGGAACGAGATCGCGGACGTGCGCGGCCTCCAGCACCTCCTCACCCCGGGGCCGGGTCACGGCCACCGAGCGTGGCGTCCGTTCCTGGAGCAGGAGCTCCGCCGCCTGGACCAGGGGATGGGAATGGAAGCGCCTCTGGGTCGCTCCGTCGTGGACCACGTTCCCCATGGAAACGACGGTCATCCCTTGATGGTGGGCCATGTACGCGCGGACCACCGCGACCCGGGCCTTTTCCGGCAGCCTCGATGGGGTGTAATCGAGCGCGTCATAGAACCCGTAGGCCCCTCGAGCTCCCGCCTCCTCGAGCCGGGCGAAATTGACCAGCGCGGCCCTGGGATCCACCATGGCCGCGAGCGCGGTGGCGTAGGGAGCCACCACCACGTCTTCGAACAGCCCACGCTTCAGCCCCAGGCCGGGCACGCCGAAATCCGAGTACTGGTACGTGAGCTCCGCGTCGCGCACGTTGTAGGCCGATTCGGAAATCCCCCAGGGAACCCCCCGCTCCGCGCCGTACCGGATCTGGCGCCCCACCACGAGGCTGCAGGTCAGATCCAAAAGGCTCCGGGCGGGCTGCCGCATCACGAGAAGCGGCATCAGGTATTCGAACATCGACCCCGACCAGGAAACGAGGGCCGCACCGCGGCCCACCGGCGTGAGAGACCGGCCGAGGAGGAACCAGTGCTGGGGCGATACGTCGCCCTTGGCGATGGCCACGAAGCTGGTCAGCCGGGCCTCGGAGGCCAGCAGGTCGTAGCTGCTGGGATCGAGGCTGCCGTCGGTCACGCGGTAGCCGATGGAGAAAAGCTTGCGGGAGGAATCGAACAGGAACTGGAAGTCCATCGCCTCGACCATTCCTTCGGCGACCGACGCCAGAGCGGAGAGACGGCGATCGAGATCCGCGGCCGCCAGGTCGCGGGCATGGCTCCGGACGGAGTCTCGAACCGCCCCCGCCCAGGCCAGGATGTCGGATCGGGCCCCGTCCTCGACGTCGCCTGCAAGCCTGCGGGCGATGTCCAGGAGGCGATCGGCCCGGGTCTGCAGCTCATCGAACCGACGGACCCGCTCGGGACGAGACGTCGGGTGATCCTCCAGATCGTCCGACATCGCGTCCGCCGCCTCGCGGAGCTGCACGGTCGCAACCATCTGCGCGCGCGGGTCGATCGTCGCAACCGAATCGAGAAGCAGCCGAAGGGCGTCCCGGATTCCGTCGAAGATCTCAAGGCCGAAAGGGGGGAGATGCATGAGCTCGCGGCAAGCTTGAGCCATGGCGATCAGGTGCCCGGCCAGGTTGCCGCTGTCCACGGTCGAGACATACATGGGATCCAGCGGCCGGAGGTTCCTGGTGTCGTACCAGTTGATGAAGTGGCCGCGGACGCGGTGCAGGTTCGTCATGGTCTGGAGCGTTGCCTCGAGTCGTTCCGCCATGTCCAGGACCCCGATCCAGCCGAAATCGCGGGCGACCGTCGTGCTGAGCAGGTAAATCCCCAAGTTCGTCGGCGAGGTGCGGTGAGCTCCCGCCGGCTCGGGGTCTTCCTGGAAGTTGTCCTGCGGCAGGGCGTGATCCTCCTGGTCCACGAACGCCTCGAAGAAGCGCCAGGTCCGGCGCGCGACGAGCCGCAGGGAGCGCGTCTCCGCGGGGGACAGGACCTGGGACTTCGCGATCTTCGAGGGGACGCTGATCCGCCAGGCGAGGACGGGTGACACCACCCAGAGGACAACGAACGGCATGGCCACGGGCCAGGCTGCCGGTTTGAGCGCGACGAAGAGCAAGCCGGCTAAGAAGGCCAGGAGCACGCCCCAGCGGAGGTGCCGGCAGAAGGCCCGGAGCCTCAGGTCGGCACCGTAGCCTGCCTGCGCGGCCGTCACCCATTCGAGAAGGTTCCGTTTCGTGACGTAGAGCCGGCCGAGAGTGCGGATGATGGCATCGACCATGAGCCAGGTCTGGTGGGCCAGCATGGCGATGGCCAGCAGTGTCTGCGACAAGGCCACAGAGACGTCGTGGCCCACGGCACGAAGATGGCTTCGCTTCGAGATCCCCCAGCGCCGGGGGACGAGGCCGTCGAGGACCGGGATGACCGCGGGCACCATGACGGATCCAACGAGCAGACCGGTCCACAGGAGCGGAGGAACGGCCGGGAGGATCCAGGCCGCAACCGCGACCAGAAACGCCGACGGGGCGGCGAGGCTCCGGCGGAGATTGTCCAGCATCTTCCAGCGGCCATGGGTCGGGACGCGGGTCCTCTGGCCCAGGATCCAGGGCAGCAGCTGCCAGTCACCCCGCACCCATCGATGGTGGCGGCGGGCGGCCACCTCGTAGCTGGTGGGGAATTCCTCGAAGAGATCCACGTCGGTCGCGAGCCCGGCGCGCGCGAACGAACTCTCGAAGAGATCGTGGCTGAGGAGACTGTTCTCCGGGACCTTCCCCTCGAGCGCCGCCTCGAAGGCATCGATGTCGTAAATCCCCTTGCCCGTGTACGACCCCTCTCCGAAGAGGTCCTGATACACATCGGAGACCGCGGCCGCGTAAGGATCCACCCCTCCGGGGCCCGAGATGATCCGCTGGTAGGTCGTGCTTCCCGGGCCCGTCGGCAGGGACGGCGCAAGGCGCGGCTGCAGGATCGCGTAGCCCTCGACGACACGCCCCTCCCGGGGATCGAAGCGCGGCCGGTTCAACGGGTGCGCCATCGCCCCGACCAGGCGGCGGGCGGTCTCCCTGGGAAGCCGGGTGTCGGCATCCAGGGTGATGACATAGCGGACGCCCTGCGGCACCGTGGGCGGCACGCCGTTGATGGGAATGAACGTGGTGTCCCCGGCGCCGCGCAGAAGCCGGTTCAGCTCATGCAGCTTCCCGCGCTTCCTCTCCCAGCCGATCCACTGGCCCTCCTTCTCGTTCCACAGACGCCGGCGATGCAACAGAAGGAAGCGCTCCCCGCCGCCGGGCGGACTCCCGTAGCGCGAGTTCAGGTGCGCGATGCCATCGGCCAGCGTGGCAAGAAGACCCTCGTCGCCGGGCATCCTCTCCTCGGTCGCGTCCGCCCAGTCCGTGAGGAGAGCGAAGTGGAGATGGCCTTCCGGATTCGCCAGGTAGTGCACCTCGAGCCGCTCGAGCTGCCCCTCGATGTCGTCCTGGTGCGTGAGCAGCGTCGGCACGACCACCAGGCTGCGAAGCTCCCGGGGCACGCCCCCGGCCAGATCGAGCTTGGGGAGCAACCTGGGCGGGACGAGAAGCGGAACGAGGCGGTGGACGAGCGACACCGCGATGTCCGAGGCAGGCACCAGGCCGAGGATCCCCAGGAGGACGAGGATCCAGGAGGCCGCCCCGGCGGTCCAGGTCAGGAACAGGAGGCCGGCAAGCAGCAGGGCGGTGAGGGCGGCAATCCCTCCCAGATAACCGCTCATCGCGTGGGCGCGATAGGCGCGTCGGAGCCGGATTCGCAAGGGGACGTGAAACCCCAGACGCCTCTCGAAAGCCCTCCGGCCGCCGGCGACGATGTAGTACCCCGGGTCCTCCTCGGCGCGCTCCGGGACGCCGGGAAGCGGCTGCGCCGGCCCGTTCTCCCGGACTGCGCCCCGGGCCAGGAGCGCCGCTTCCCGCGCCACCTCGATTTCCGAACGGCCAGAACGACGGGAGAGCAGCTCGATCCGGGACCGGTACTCGTTCCGGGTCGTGAAATCCATGGCCGCGTACCCGGGAGCGGTGCGCAGGGTTTCATCCACCAGGCTGACGCTCTCGAAGAACACGCTCCAGTCGATGGAGGACATCCATCGCATGCTGGTGATGATGTTCCTCACGGTGACGTTGGCCGCAGCCTGGGCCTGGTGTTCCTGGGCGACCACCTCGTCCCCCGCGGTCCCCTGGGTGCTCAGCTTCTTTTCGAGCCAGGCCGGGGCCGGCGTGATCGAAGGGTCCTGGCCGCGCAGCCGCTGGACGAGCTGCACCGCGAAGGCACGGGCCGGTGGTGCGTCCCCCAGACTGCCCAAGACCTCGTCCGGGCGCTCCACCGGCCGGGCGCCGAGACCCAACAGGCGATCCGCCAGCTCGTCGGCCCGGGCTCGCTCCTGGCGGGAGCGGATGATCAGCTGGGACAGGCGTCGCAGATTCTCCACGAGGGCGACACGGAGATGGATGGCGACCGCCCAGAGCTCCCCGATGGTCAGCGGCTGGACACGCTGGTAGGCGCGGACGAACCGCTGCAGCGTCTCCGACTCGAAGCGGCTGTCGGTATGGGCTACGTAGGCCCAGGCGAGCCCGTAGACACGCGGGTATCCCGCAAGGTGCCCCGCGGCGATCTTCGGCAGCAGGCGATAGTAGCCCCCCGGGAGGTGGTCCCGGATCCCCCGGAGCTGTTCGTCGACGACGTGGAAGTTGTCGAGGATCCACTCCGCCGCGGGCGTGATCTCGTGCTTGGCCAGAACGGTCGCGGCGATGTTGCGGTACCCGGCCAGAAGCACGCTGGCGTTCTCTCGGACCCTGGAAATGAGATTGCGCCCTCTGGGGGGTTTCTCGGAGGTGCGATGGGCGGAGGCGAGGCTCTCGGCGTGTTGCTCCAGGCGCTCGATGCCGAAGAGCTCGGCGCGGATCGGGTCTTCGCCGGGAGAGGAACTGTCGCTGACGGCGTCGGCGGCCTTCACTTCGAGCCTCCGTGCGGGAACAGTGAGCGGGTGTTTCCAAGGTCGGCGTCCTGGACGCTGACCCGGCTTCCGGCGACGGCCGTCAGTCGAGGCTGGGGTGGGGCCCCGCAGCTTCTCGCGCTCTTGCTGGAATGCGGTTCATTGTACTCTGTGAATGAACCATGGGGCGGAGTGATTCTCGCTCCCGGAGCACAACGCCGTGGGCCCCGGCAGTCGACTCCAGTGCGGGCTTACAGGGGGCGGTCGGCGGGCCGCGTATCGATGGACAGGGTCCAACGCCCCGTCTCGCCTTCCTGACACGCCAGGGTCCTTACGTCGGACTTGACGCCGACCGAGTACGCCTCGTGCGGATGGACAATCGTTCGCGACACGCTGTCAAGGTCTCGGCCTCGCGCGACTCTCGAGAGAATTTCGTACCATCCTGCGATCAGGGTGTGACCGAGCGGGGAGGCGGAGTCCAGGTGATACGTCCATGCCAGTAACGGCGGCTCGAACCTGAGGACGATCTCCTGATCCGGGTCGATCCGGAAGGACGTGGGTCGCAATTTCATGGAAAGGGGAAAAGCGGGCGAGCCCGCTCCGATGTCCTGCTGCAGGGTCGCCACAAGCCTGTCAACCCTCTTGTGCCAATGATAGTAGACAAGCTGATCGACGAGCAATGCGAACGCACACAACGAGCCGAGGACGAGTACGAAGCGCAGCCACTTCCTTCGCTGAGCGGCGGCGGCGCCACAAGCCAGGAAGGCGGCCAGGGTCGCGGTGAGCGGGAAGATGTGTCGTCCCTCGCCTGACGCGACACAGAACGAGAAATAGGCCAGGAGGCTCGCCAGACCGCCGAAGAGGATCGTGTAGAGCACCGTCCTGAGCAAATCGTCCTCCACGATGATACTCACGGTCTCCTCATGACCCGGCGCGGGCGCAGAGGGGGTCGAAAAACGCATGCGGGATTCGAGCCAACCATAATCTTCCGCCCGCAACGACTCACCGAGCGAGCGTGGCCCCCTCTTCATGCGAGCCTCTTCCCCGTCTGTCCGTAACTCGACGATTTACGACGCTTCTTGCCCTTCTTCACGGCCGCGCCGCGACGGAGCGTGATCCCTGGACTTCGCCCGTGAATGGAACGGCTCCTTCAGCACCACCTTGACGCCGGCGATCGTACCGGTCAGGGCATGGCGCACCCTCTCGCCGGCCTCGGATCCGATCTGCCCGGCGGCCTTCAGGGCCCCGGCTGCCGCGGCCGACGCGGCTTCCGTGACGTCCAGGCCCAGCTCCTTGGCGCCCTGGATCGCTCCCTCGACGAGCCCCTTCGCCGCCGTGCCTATGTCACCGGACATGCGCGCGGTCGTCTTGATCACAGATTCGGCCGTCTGACCGATGGTCTCGAGATTGGCGGCACCAGCCTCCTTGGCGCCACGCAGCACGCCAACGACGATGCCCTTTGCGGCCGCACCGAGATCGCCGCCCACCTCCATCACCGCCTGGATGGCGCCCTGGATCACGCCCGCGCTGGCGTGCACCAGCGAGGTTGCGATGCCTCCGAGACCCTCGATCGTTTTCGCCACGGTCTTGCTGACGGCGTTGACCAGGGCACCCGTCACATCCCCTGTCCCTTCGATGGCGTGCACGATCTTGTCCTTCACGGACTCGATCAAACCGACGTCTTGCTGTTTCTCCATCGGTCACCTCCGGTGCTTGATTCGTGAGACATCGTTCGATGACGCCGATCACGCAGCAAATCCGGTGCCAGAAGGGCGCTTGGGTCCCGGGCCGACGGAAGACAGCGGTTATTCAATTGCTTACGCGCACACTCGGAGGGCCTTCGAGCCCGGTCCCGAGGTGACAGGCACCGCGATCTGTCCACAGCAGGGGACTCTGCGCGTGCGCCGCGAAGACCACCAGGGTGTGGGGGGGCGCTCAGCCAGGTCCGCCACCGGCGCGCATCGCGCGCTCAAGCGTATGCGCGCGGAATCCGAGAAGAGGAGTCAGGCGCGCCGCGCTCGCGCTCGATGGCCTCCTCCCTCCGGCATTGCTCCGCCCGGGATCGGTACTTATATTGAAGTGGATGCCGACCATCGGCAGGTACGAGATCCAGCGCGAGATCGGCCGTGGGGCCATGGGAGTGGTCTACCTGGCCCGCGATCCCCGTCTGCACCGCCAGGTCGCGGTGAAGACTTATTCCTTGCCCGACGGGGTTTCCGAGGAGCTGGCAAAGGAGTTCCACGCGCGATTTCTCAGGGAGGCGCAGGCGGCGGCCTCCCTGTCTCATCCGGGCATCGTGACGATCTTCGACGCCGGCGAGGATGCGGCCCGGAAGCTTCCTTACATCGCCATGGAGTTCGTCCAGGGGCAGAGCCTGAAGCAACGCCTGGACAAGGGTGATCGCCTGGACCCTGCATGGGTTGTCGCCTTCGGCGCCGTCCTCGCGGATGCCCTGCACGTGGCCCATCGGGCGGGGATCGTCCACCGGGACATCAAACCGGCCAACATCCTGATCCGAGAAGGGGACGGGGCGGTGAAGATCGCCGATTTCGGCGTGGCGCGTCTGAAGACGTCGGACCTCACCCGGTCCGGGACCTCCCTGGGGTCGCCCGGCTACATGTCTCCCGAACAGGTCCGAGGCGGCGCCCTGGATGGACGCAGCGACCTGTTCTCCCTCGCAGTCGTCCTGTACGAGGGGCTGTGCGGCAAGCGACCGTTCCAGGGCGACGATCTGGTTTCCCTGGCGTACTCGATCGCCCACGACACGCAGGTGCCGCTCAGCCGGCAGCTCCAGGGCTGCCCGGCGGGTCTGGACAGGTTTTTCGATCGCGCCCTGTCGAAGGACCCGAACCAGCGTTTCCCCGACGGGGCGGCTTTCCGGGAAGCCTTCCTGGATGCGGGCAAACGGCGATTTGCGGACCAGGTGGATCGGACGGTGGTGGATGCGGCGACCGTGGTGCCGTTACCGGCGGCGAATCAGACGCTCCCCGCCGGTTCTCCGGCCTCGCCGGGTCCCGGACCGCAGCCCGCGGGTCGGGGTCGCCGGATCGCTTTGAGCTGCGCCGCGGTGGCGCTGCTCGCGGCCGGTCTCGCCGCCGCGGCCTACCTGCGACCCGGCAGGCCCGCCCCTCTGAGGACCGTCGCGCCCCAGGTTCGCGCTCCCCACCCGGCCGCTGCCGGCGCCAGCCGGCCGGCTTCCCCCCGGGAGGAGGCGGAGCGCCAGGAGAAGGCCGGGCCTCAGGACAGGACCGTGCGGGACGCCGCGCCCGTCGACATCGAGCCGGTTCCCGGTCCCCCCCGGATACCTCGGAGTCGGCAATTGACTGTTCCGGCGGGCACGGTGATCCACCTCACCCTGGACACGGCCGTCGGGTCGGCCTCCAGCCATGCCGGAGACACGTTCACAGCCAGGATCGTGGACCCGGTGGTGGCGGGTGATCGGGTGGCCATCCCGCCCGGGAGCAGCGTTCACGGCCGCGTCAGCGACGC
>WNGG01005416.1_pt1 | contig 14221 bp, 13 predicted proteins | sample 5400661 | NCBI WGS metagenome assembly WNGG01 (sample SAMN13153372, study PRJNA577476) | soil metagenome | isolation source: 100 cm soil or saprolite under Garry oak tree replicate 1 | place: USA:California | collected 2016-06-15
TTTGCGTTTGCCGACGTAGAGAACGGAGGCGAGGGCGGCGATTCCGGCGATGTTGTGCACGACAATTCCGCCGGCAAAATCCTTTACTCCCCACTGCGCCAGGATGCCGCCGCCCCACACCATGTGGACGAATGGGAAGTAAACGAAAATCAGCCACGCCGTCAGAAACAGCATGTAAGCCTTGAAGGTGATCCGGTTCGTGAATGCGCCAGTGATAAGCGCTGGAGTGATGATGGCGAACATCATCTGGTAAGCGCAGAAGACGACCATCGGGATCGTGTCGTTCGGCGATGGCGTAGAGAGCGTGATGCCGCGCAGACCTGCCCAGTTCAGGTTGCCTATAATGCCAAAGAAATCGGTGCCGGTTTTCTGATCGCCGGAGAAACAAAGCGAGAATCCGAAGGCCCACCACAACACCGTGGTCCAGCCCATTGAGACGAAACTCTGCATCATGATGGCCAGCACGTTCTTTCGTCCAACGAGCCCGCCATAAAAGAAGGCCAGCCCCGGCGTCATTAACATCACCAGGCTGGCGCACAGCAGCGTGAAGGCAGTATTGCCCGTATCGAGATGCAACATAGGTTGTCCTCCGGTAGGCCGCGATTATTTCCATTCTGGGCAGGGGGGTCAAGGCTGTTGGAGTTGGTCGAGAAGGCGGTTGGGTCCCAGGACGTTCACACGCAGCTCGCCCAGAAATCCGAATTGCTGCTGCTCGATTGTTTGATCGACAAGCGCACCTCGGGTGCTGCGTTCGGTCAGCAACCGGTGTTGCCGCCACTCTCGGCGCATCGCGGGGTCATCGTCGGCGCCCCGCACCGTAACGGACTTTTGAACCTTATTCGCGGCAGCGTCATTCGCGAAGTCTCCAACTCATTTCCGGAAGAGATCGATCTGCTCGTTTACGCCTGATCGTTTGACAAGTCGCTTAACTCGTCTATTAAGAGGGCCGGCTCGTCACACCGAGTCGTCGTCAGAAGTCCGCGCATCCCCGAGGGCTAGCGCGCCGGGGGCTGTTCCGAATCCGAAGTAGAAGCTGCATTCCTGCGGCTTTCGGCACCGAGAATGGCTTGCTCCACCCGAAAGGTCGGCAACATCGGAGCAACGCTGGAACATCATGAAGCTATTTTATACAGTTATGTTTTTATTATCGTTGGCGTCGGCCGCTTTCGCGCGCGAGGAATCGGTCCTGGCGCGTGTCACCAGTTACTGGGCAGATGAGGGAGCTTCCGTCAAATATGCCAGTACGGGCCGACGATTGCGCGCCGGACATTGTGCGGTCGATCCAAAACGAATTCCGTACGGCAGTAAAATCGTCTTCCCTGATCGCGCCTGCACCGCGGTCGACACCGGGCCGGCGGTCATTAGTCGCAAAGCCGCTCGTCTATGCGCGCGGACTGCGAGCCAACTCAAGGCCATCGTGGTCGACCGATTTTTTGAAACAAAGCGAGAGGCGATGGCGTGGACGAGCGCGCATCCCGAGTTCATGACACTTCACGTTGTTCCGCCCGGGTCACACTCAGAGCCGACCGAGCTGTAGTCGATTACAAATAAAGATCGGATCCTTTCTATCAGCACGAGAGGTGTTTATGACGGAGATAGCTCCGTCATCCTGGACAGGCACGGAAAAGGCTGTAAATAGATGGAGATGAAAACGATCAACGCGCCAAAGCGCGCCGCCGGGTTCCGGCCGGCTGCATAAAGGCTCGTTCGATCTCGCCAAGTTGGAGCCCGCTTTTCGCGGCACCCCAGTGGTCGAATCTTACCACGCGCGGGTTTTTGCGCCGGTCGTCCGAACCGAATTCGGGAATCACTTTCAACAATTTAGAAAATTCATGAAACCAACACCTCAAATTACAATCAATCAGCGCGCAGCCCGGAGTTTTCCCTTAACGGATTATTCCTTTCAGACGACCGTCGAAGCGCCGGCCAACACTGCCGCCGCTCTTCCGGCAACGAAGCCGCGCGCGTTCTACAAAATGAGCAGCGAATTCTTCGAGGCCGAAGCACATCTCGATTATTTCGCCGAGCTTTTTTTCTTCATTCTCATCACGGGAATCGCAGTATGGCCGGTCATGTCGATGCTCGCCTGCCTGGCGTGGATGAAAATTGTGTTCTAGATGCACGGGAAGCCAACCGCTTCCCCTACAGATTTCCTCGTGCGCGATTGTCGATCTTAGCCTCAAAGCTCAATGACTTGCGCAGAATGGATGTCTTCGCTGGCGCGAATTTTTTCGAGCAACTGCGCGTCCAGCGCGGAGTCGAGATTTAAAACGGTGAGCGCAGTGCCGCCAGCTTGATTCCGGCTCAACGACATCGTCGCGATATTTACTCCGTGATCGCCGAGCAAGGTGCCGACGCGACCGACCATTCCGGGGCGATCGGTGTTTTCCAAAATCAAAACAACGCCGTGCGGACGCGCTTCGACCGGTCGGCTGTTCACGCTGACAATGCGCGGAGTCGCGCCAAAAAACGCGCCGCCGACGGAAACGGTTTTACCATCGGCGACGGCGGAAAGTTCAAGCAAGTCGGTGTAATCGCCCGCTGCACTCAAGCGCGTTTCGGTGATTTTGAGTCCGAGGCTTTCAGCAAAGGCCGGCGCGTTGACCTCATTTACTTCGCTGCCACCGGCGCTTTGTAAAAATCCCTTCAGGATCGCGCGGGTGATCGCAGTCGTATCGACCTCGTTAACTTTGCCGCTGTAATTGATGTTGAGGGTGTCCACGCGTTTAGGCGCGACTTGCGAAAGAAATCTTCCGAGCTTTTCCCCGAAACGCAGATGCGGTCCAATGATCGACAATGTTTTGGCGTCCAGGTTCGGCATGTTGATGGCGTTGCGAATTGTTCCTTCGAGCAGGGCTGCGCGGACCGATTGCGCGATCTCGATACCGACACTTTCCTGCGCCTCGGCAGTGGACGCGCCGAGATGAGGGGTGAGAACAAGGTTCGGCGCCAGGCGGAGCGGCGAATCGTCTGGCAAGGGCTCGTGCTCGAAAACATCGAGCGCGGCGGCGGCAACATGTCGATCTTGCAAGGCGCGGGCGAGCGCGGCTTCGTCGACAAGTCCGCCGCGCGCACAATTGATGATGCGGACGCCGCGTTTTGTTTTTTTTAACCGCGCCTCATCGAGAATGTGTCGCGTTTCGTCGGTCAGTGGTGTGTGGAGCGAAATGAAGTCTGCCGTTGCCACGAGATCATCGAACTCATCGACGAGTTCGACTTGCAAACTTCGCGCGCGCGTCGCCGAGAGGTATGGATCGTAAGCGATGACGCGCATGCCAAAGGCGATGGCGCGACGACTCAGCTCGCTGCCGATCCGGCCCATGCCGATGATTCCGAGGGTTTTATTGTAAAGTTCGACGCCTTCGAAATTTTTGCGGTCCCAATTCTTCTGCCGCACGCTCGCGTCGGCCTGAGGAATTCGTCGCGCGACTGAAAGCAAAAGCGAAAAGGCGTGTTCGGCCGTGGAAACGGTATTTCCGCCGGGCGCGTTGAGCACGACAATCCCGCGGCGCGTTGCTGCCTCAATATCGACATTGTCTACACCGACGCCGGCGCGGCCGACAACGCGTAAACGCGTTCCGGCGTTCAAGATTGTCGAATTAACTTTCGTTTCGCTCCGGACAATGATCGCGCTGAATTCTGGGATCAGGGCGACAAGTTCGGATTCGGTTAGGCGGGTTTTAGTAATGACATCCAACGCATGGTCGCACGAAAGCTCTTCGATACCACGCGGTGAGATCGTATCGGCAATGAGAACTCGCGGCGCAGTCATACAGGAAGCAAAGGTTCAACAGCCTGCCCTGAGCGCAAGTCGAATGGGTTTAACATCGAACGTCCAACGTTCAATTTGTATCGCGGTCCGTCATACCAGGAGCGCCACAAGCGCGTGGCTCCTAGCTTTAGCCGAAGATCAGCAATTGAATCGAGTCGGGCAAATGTTGGGCGACGTTGGTGACCACACTGCCCCGGAGAAGATTGGCGAGAGCAGTTCGTTGCGTTGCGCCGATGACAAGGTAATCGACGCCCATCGTGGCGGAAAGATCGACAATCATGGCGGCGGCATCCGGGCTCACCGCATACACTGGCACGACGCAAACATCGCGCTCGGCTCCGAGCTTGAGCATCAACGACATGATGGCATTTGCTTCGGGATCGTTCTGCCATTTCGCGCGACCGAGCCGCGCCGGCCCGCCGGAAAAGTAAACGGCAACTTCTTTGACGTAGAGCACGCAGAGAGTCGCTTTGCGCAACTGTGCTTCGTCGAGTGCGAACCTGAGCACCGGCGTGATGCCACGGGCCGCGACCATGATTTTTTGCCCCTCTTGCAAACGCGGTTGCATGGTCGCCTGGAGATCTGGCATGACCATTTCTGCGACTTGGCGAGTAACAGTCACTGTCGTCAGGCCCTGGCGCTTTAACGTGTAGGCGCGCAGACCTAGTCCGCTGATCAACACGCAAGTGACGAAGAACAGCGCGTCCGGTTTCGTGTGTGCGAGCGTAAATTCGACGGCGAACAAAACGACGAAGGTGATCCCGAACAGCAGGCGGTCGTACCAAGTGAAATCAATCGCGCGATTGAATGAACAAGAACCAACGTTCACGGTGATGGCGCCGACAACTCCAATCGCGTAGAGACCGGCGAGCGCGGTAAAATTTGCAGCGAAAAGCAGAACGATTGCGGGCAGCCCGATACCGATGAGGAGCGGATACATCGGGACGCCGTGGCGATTGAGGCGCTTGAATTGGCGCGGCATCTCGCGATCGCGTGCCATCATGTAGAGCAATCCGATGATTGCCACGATGGCGGTGTTGGCGGCGCTTAGGAGCAGGAGGAAGAAAACGATGCCAACAATCCAGCCAAAGAGGTTGCCGATTGGAGGTGAAAATGTTGCGGTTGCGAATTGCTCGCCGATGAAACGCAGCATGTCTTCGCTGCGCTGCTGCAAAACGGCGTTGATGGCGGTTGGGTCCGAGAGGTGCAGCGTTTTGCCCAGCACCGCCGGCAAGGAGAGCATTGCCCAACCCAGCAGAGCGGTGCCGAGAACAACTTCGATAGCCACGGGCGTAATCGCTTTGAGCGATTCGCGGCCGACATTTGGTCGCTCCATCGTGGCGCCAGGATCGAGCTTCATAACACCGGTGACATTCGCGATCGATTCGGCGCCAGAGAGCGCCAGGATCACGCCGACGAATTGCACCCACAATGTGCTCAGACTTTCGTGCCGCGGTTGAAGGAACTGCGTCGTAAAATGCGGCGCACTAATCGCGATTAGAGCGATAACGACGACGACCGTCGGTAGAGCGAGCGCGACGGCAAGACTGCCAGAATGCTTCGGGCCGAAATAGTTGATCACCCCCATAATCAAGAGCACGGCGATCGTGGTGAGAGCGATGTGGTCGCGCAGCGACTTGATCCAGGCGACATGTTCCGCGCCTGAAGTGATGTAGGTCAACGCCGACCAACCGCTCAGCGCCGCGGTGACGGTCAAGTCGGCTAGTAGCAAAAGTGCGCCGACCACAGCAAGCAATCGCCCTTGCGATCGGGCCGCAGAGTAAACGCCGCCGCCATCGGGGAAATGGCGGCAGATCACCATGTAATTGATTCCGACCAGCCCGGTCAGCGCGCAGACGGCGAGAATGATCGGCAACGAGGAGAACCCGGCGGCAAGAAAGGCCAAACCGATGACATAGGCTTTGCTCGTGCCCCAGTCACCATAGAGAAGCGCACCCGCGCGCTTCCAATCGACATTTCGCGGGCGATGCACCGCCCCGCTCTCCGTGATAATCAAATCAGCCATCGCTTTGCCGTGTGACTGTTCAATGTCCGCTTGTTTCCTGGCAAGCTCTTTATGTGGCGTGCGTTTCCCGCGCAGGTCTCATCGGCAGGATGCCGATACCACCACTTCGATCTCGGCGGTTTGCGGGAACATGTCGAGTGGCGTGACCGATTCGATTTTGAATTTGTCGCCTAGCTCCTCCAGGTCGCGTGCGAGCGTGGCGGGATTGCAGGAAACATAGATAAGTGTGGCTGGGGCAAAATCGACAATCACTCGCCGGGCGCCTGCTGACAGACCGCTGGCGGGAGGATCGACAAGCAACGTTGTCTTCGCCATAGTGACGCGCGTCCTCAGGCGCGAATCAGCAGAGCGTGCGGCTGAGACAACCGCCTCTACAGCATCCGCGTGTAGAAGACGCTCAAGTTCGACATCAACGTTTCCGGCGACGTAGGTTTCTTTCGTGGTTGCATTCTCTCGCGCCGCTTCGATTGCGAACGTGTCCCAATCAATTCCGATAATTCGTTCGAACTTTTCGAGCAACGTCTTCGCGAAAAAGCCGGCGCCGCAATAGGCGTCGACGAGCAATTCCTGACCGGATGGAATGAGTCGCGCAATCAAGTCGCGCAAGGGGCCCGCGACAGCATCGTTTGCCTGGAAGAAAACGCGCGGGCCCGGCTCAGCGCGGAGAGTGTAATGACCGTCTTCCACCCGTCTGCAGCGAAGATCGAGAAGTGCGTCGTTCACTTCCGACCTGGCGATGAGGCAGGCTTCGATGTCGAGCAAGCGATGTGATTCGCGGCGGAAAAATCCAACCACGCCATCCTGTGCATGAACCGTGATGCGATTGCGATAACCATAGGGAGACGGTGAGGGGATGATTGGCCGCATTGGGACATCCGCGAGTTTTCCGATGCGACGCAAGACATCCTGAACCTGACGGAATTTAAGCGCTAACTGATGCTCGTAATCGATGTGCTGATAACTGCATCCACCGCATCGACCGAAGTACGGGCACGGCGGTTGGACCCGGTGCGGTGAGGCTTCCACAAGATCGACAAGTTCGGCCTCGGCGAATTGTTTTTTTTCTCGAACGATTTTCGCCGACACGCGTTCGCCGTCGATCGTAAACGGAATGAAAACAGCCTTGCCGTTGTCTCGCCCGACGCCTTTTCCGCCAAAAGCAACGTCTTTGACTTTTAGATCAACCGTGCGCAAATGAGAAAGCTGGGGCGCTGAATCCCGGAACGCGCGATTTTAATTCGAAACAGATCCCGCTCCGACCGCACGTTCCATCGCGGCCTGGAGTTTTTCAAACTTCACCGGCTTTACCAAGTGCTCGGAAAAGCCCGCCTGCAGACTTTTCTCGATATCGCCGTGAGGGCGGCATCTACAACGCGCTCAATAATCGCGCACGTAGGAATACTTCGATTCGTTGCCAAGCTCGGGTGGGAATTCCGGGTAGCCTGCGTGAATCCACGGAATATCGCTCGGGAGCAGTGGATAGTAAGTTCCGTGACCGAGCGGAAACGGAAAGGTCAAAACTTCAACAAAACCCGCGATATGCCGGGCCGCCGAGCGGCCGACTCCGCGCACAACTCCATAACCAAACGCGGCAGCGTCACCTTCGTCCTTGTCGATCTTCCCGACCGTGGCCGGAATCTCCGCAGACCCGAGAAAGAAGTTGGATAATCCGCGGCCAAGCTTGCGTGTTGGGCCATAATCGTTTGAAGGCGGATCTTGAATATCGGCGAATGAATTACCGGCGATGGCGAGCGCGAATGCAGCCGCGAGAAGAATTTTCATAAGGCAACCCAAGCTAATCAAATTTCGAACGAGGAAAGCAACATTTATTTTCGGTTCTCGGCCGCGATCCGGTTCTGTGTCACGATCATCGAGATAGTGATGGTGACGGCAAGGATGAACACGACCACGGCAAGTGAGATCGGCGTCGGCACCGGGAAATAGTCCGCCACGATCATCTTGATTCCAACAAAGGCGAGGACAAGGGCGAGGCCGGTTTTCAGATAGATGAAGCGGTCCATGAGATTCGCGAGCAGAAAGTAAAGCGAACGTAAACCAAGAATGGCACAAATGTTAGACGTATACACGATGAAGGCATCACGCGTGATCGCGAAAACGGCCGGAATGGAATCGACCGCGAAGACCAGGTCCATCACGTCGATGAGGATGAGGACCAAGGCCAGGGGCGTGAACATCCAGCGATGGTCGATCTTTGCCATGAAGTTCTCGCCGTAAAAATCTCGCGTGACCCGGATGCATTTTCGACAGCTCCGCATGACAAAACTGTTTTCGAAATCGCGCTGACCATATTTCCCCGAAAACATCCGCACGGCCGTGAGCAACAGGAATGCGCCGAAGAGATAGAGAACGAAATGAAAACGTGCCACCAAAGCGACGCCGAGCCAGATCATGATCCCGCGCATGACCAGCGCGCCAAGAATGCCCCAGACCAGCACGCGATGCTGCGCAATGGGAGGAACGCGGAAGTAGGCGAAGATCAGAACAAAAATGAAAATGTTATCGACGCTGAGCGAGTATTCGATGAGATAACAGGTCAGAAAATCGAGCGCAGCGTCCGGGCCGCGCAATTTCCAGACCAGCAGATTGAAGAGAAGGGAAAGCACCATCCAGATGGCGCTGCGTCGCGCCGCAGCACGCATGCTCAAGGCGCGGTCGCGCCGCTTGAAGCTGACAAGATCGACAATCAGCGCGACGAAAACGCCTGCATTGAATGCGATCCAAAACCAAATGCTCGTCGGCACCGTGGCACCGTTTCATGCCGCAAGCCTTGCGGCAATCGTAAACAACAACGCGCGTTCGAGTTTTTTCTCGCCATCCCGACCGTTCATCGTAATTTGTGCGACCTTTGATGGATGCGGAACTGCAAAAACTTGTCGAATCCGGGAAACTAACTTCAAAAGCCGCCGAGCAGCTCGATAAACTCAAGCCAGGAACTTTTTGTCTGCATAAAAGCTGGGGGTTTGGCCGCGTCTCCGAATGGAACCTGCTCCTCAACCAGATCATCATCGATTTCGTGGGCAAGAAAGCGCACCCGATGCAATTGCAGTATGCGGCGGAAAATCTTGCCGCTATTCCACCGGAACATTTTCTCGCGCGGAAAGCGAGCGACCTCGCCGTAATCAAAAAACTGGCCAGGGAAGATCCGGCCGCCGTCATGCGAAATGTCCTTGAGAGCGCCGGCGGCAACGCCACCTTGCCGCAGATCGCACAATGGCTGATCGGGGACGTCTTTAGCGAAACGGAATGGAAACGCTGGTGGGAATCGGCCAAGAAAGTTCTCAAGAAAGACGGGCATTTTTTTATTCCGACAAAAAAGAGCGTGCCGATCGAGCTTCGCTCCGCGCCGGTCTCGCAGGCCGGTGAATTACTCGCGGCTTTTAGTCGGGCGCGCCGGCCGAAGGAACAGGGCGCTGCCCTCGACCAGATTATCAGGCTGGCCGATGAATTTAAGGAACCGGACAAACAGTTGCAGCCGGTTATCGTTGCCATTGAAAACGCAGCTGCCCGCAATCAAAAGCTGCATCCGGAGCTTTCGTTTGAATTACTGCTCGGCCGTGATGATCTGCTCGCGCGCATTCCGCAGCTAAGAACAACGCACGTCGGCTTGACCGTAGCCAAAATGATCGTTGCGGAAGAGCCGCGGTTGATGTCGATCTTGCCGAACTTGCCCGCCGCCAAGGAAAGACGAATTCTCCAAACGCTGCCGGAAGCACTCGGAGAACGCTGGATGAACTCCGCGCTGCGATTGATTCAAGCCAGCAGCGCGAGAGTGATCTCGCAAATCGCGAAAGTGTTTGCCGAGCTCGGAAAGGAAGCGGAATTGCGTGGCGCATTTGAGCGCAGCATCCAGGAACATTCCGCCACCAGCGAAATGCTCATCTGGCTGTGTAAAGAACGCGATGGCGCATGGCGCGAATTGATCACGCCTGATCTCTTGACCGCTATCCTGGCAGCGGTGGAACGCGATCAACACCGGGAAAGTCGCGCCAACCGCCTGCGCGATCTTGTCCTCGAGGATCGAGAATTGATTACGGACATGTTTGCCGGCGCCGATGTCGGTGTGGCGCGCGATACGGTGCGGCGACTCCTCATCACCCCGGCGTTCGACGAATTGACGAAACGATCGCTTCTGGCGCGGATCGTTAAGCTTTATCCGGAGCTCGAGATCATGATCACCGGCGGACAACGAGAGGAAAAGGCAGCGGCTCTCATTGTCTCATGGAGCAGTTTGGCCAAGCGGCGAGCGGAGCACGAAGAGCTCGTGAAAAAGAAAATCCCTGAGAACAGCAAGGAGATCGCGCTGGCGCGATCGTATGGCGATCTTAGCGAAAATTTTGAATTCAAAGCAGCGAAACAAATGCAAGCTGTGCTCATGCGTCGAAAGGCGGAACTCGAGCAAGCCTTGCACAGTGCGCGAGGCACTGCGTTTGAAAATCCAGACACGTCGCGCATTTCCATTGGCACCATCGTCACGTTGCGCGATCCGGACTCTGGGCAAGAGGACACCTATACCATTCTCGGCGCATGGGACGGTGACCCCGAGCGTCATATTATCTCGTATCAAACTGCGATCGGCCAGGCCTTGATGGGTCACAAGGTCGGTGATGTCGTAACTCTGAACAAAGACGAGGGAGCAGGTTCGTTTGAAATTATTTCAATCTCAGCAGGTCCGATCGATCAGACCCCGGTTGAAGTGGGGGACGCCGCGACCGTCGACGCAGTAAGCGCCTGATGAATTCGCGTCCCCGTTTGCGCGCGCGAGACGCCCGGTCTTGACACAATGTCGTGACGCACGCTTGCGCGCCAACGGAGTTTGACGCATGAAACTCTCACACAAAATCCGAAAGCTGGCTGATCCAGCCGTCGCGGTAAGCTTTAAACGCGCCGTCGCTCGTGCAGTGCGCCCACTGCCAGTGAGCCGCTTCATGTCGCAAATTGACCAGGCCGAGTTGAAACGGATCCGGCAAACCTACGGCGTGCCCGGAAGCCGTGACTTTCCGAAATATGTCGAGGCTGAGCGCTTTTTGAAATTAAACATTCGTCGCGCCCAGGACCTCGGGCTCGATCGGATACCAGCCCAACGCATTCTCGATCTTGGTTCGGGCGCTGGATACTTTCTGTTCGTGACGCGTGTCTTGGGCCACAGCGGGCTCGGAATCGACCTCGATAACTATCCGCTTTTTCGCGAAATGCTCGAATTGTTCGGGTTGCGGCGCATCATTCATCGCATCGAGAAATTCAGCCCGCTCCCGGAAACTGGCGCGCGATATGATTGGATCACCGCGTTCTCTATCGGGTTTTCCGGCCCTTTGCAGCCGACCCCGTGGGGAGTCGCCGAGTGGGACTACTTTTTACAAGACGCAAAACAGCACTTGCGTCCAGGTGGCCGGATCTTTCTGGATCTGAACCCGACCCGTAATGGTTCGTTTTATACTGACGAACTGCGCCAATTTTTCCTGGATCAAGGCGCAGTGATAGATCGTCGATCCAAGCTGCTTTTTCCTCCCAAGTGACTGGCCGAATCGGCTTGCAATCGAAATTGCAGCCGTTGGATAATCGAGAAAAGCCTTTATGAATAACAGAATCAACCATCTCGCTGTTTGGATTCTGGTGGTTGTTCATCAACTGATTGGCTGGGGCTGGTACGCGATCTTTGGCGAAATGTGGCTGAATTATCACGCCAAGACGATGACCGACATCGAGCGCACGCACAGCGTAGGCGCATATCTAATCGCGTTTGTCGCATCGATCTTCGTCAATTACGCGCTGGCGTGGTTGATCAGCCGACTCAACGCAACGAACGCCGTCGCCGGTCTGAAGATCGCGCTGATCTGCTGGTTCGCGTTCTTGTTCGTTGAATATTCGACCATTTCCGTGTTCTCCGCTTTCGAAACAAATCCCTGGCCGCTCGTTTTCATCGACATGGGACGGCCGTTTGTCGCCTTTTCAATCAGCGGCCTTCTCCTCGGCGCCTGGCGAAAGCCGGCGGTGTAGTGGCTGCTGCCTGCTCGCGAATACTTTCGGAGTCCTCAGCGGCAGAACTGTAGCGGCGGTCTATCTGTGCCGCTGTAAGCCTGAAAGCGAAAGCGGATGACCGTCAAAATCATCCATCATAAGCGGCTTACGATGAATCCTTGCAGTGCGAGTGTTGTTCTAGCGGCCCGCTGTCTGCTCGCTTAAGCTTTCCGGAGTCCTCAACGGCAGAACTGTAGCGGCGGTCTACCTGTCGCGTCGTAGCGTTCCAGCGAAGACGGATGACCGTCGAAATCATCCTATCATAAGCGGCTTACGATGAATCCTTGCAGTGCGAGTGTTGTTGTAGCGGGCCCGCTGTCTGCTCGCTAAAGCTTTTGGGGTCCTCAGCCGCAAATAATGGATGCAACGTCACGTTGCTGCGCGTGCGGACACGCACCTCTCCACCTTATCGATCTTGCGCAGCAAAGCCGGCAATCACGGAGTCGACGCGGGACTTGGCGAACTCGGTTCCGCTGAAGCAGAGCTCGTCGCTATTTTCGTCGCGCTCATGACGTAGGTCACAGTGACGGTCGAGCCGATCTTTAAATCGGCCGAACCTTTCGTCGTCGGATCGAGATCAATCTCCACTCGCTCCGTTCCCTTCTGCACTGTCACCATGCTACCGGTCGCCGCGACCACCGTTCCTGTGATTTGATAGCTCTTCGCACCGGCGGCGAACGCAACGCCGCTAAACGCCAGGCTGACCGCAGCCAGTAAACAAATAATTTTCGCATTCATAGATTGGCGATAAGGCCGAACAACCGGTGACGCAAGATTTGGAAGATGTCGATCTTCGTTTCGCGATTACTGTAGCGGCGGTCTATGACCGTCGATCGATGCATCGTAAGCCGCTTATGATGCAGGCTTCGCAGCGTGCAGGGGTGAAGATGTCGATCTTGGCGTAATAGCCGGCTGCCTGCTCGCGAAGGCTTTCGGAGTCCTCAGCGGCAAATAATGGATGCAACGTCACGTTGCTATTCCTTCGGCGGCGCGGGTATCGCTCTAACGCCAACGCGGGCTAGGTATTCGTCCGCCTGGAGCAGATCGGTCCCGGCGCGCTCGACAATCTTGAGCAGATTATCCATCGACGAAACTTCCTCGAGCTGCTCGGTCAGGAACCATTGCAGGAAGTTGATCGTGATATAATCGTTCTCTTTCCGGGCCAGCCCCACCAGACCGTTGATTTGCTGCGTGACGTGAATTTCCTGATCGAGCGAAAGTTTTACCGCGTCCTTTGGAGTCTTGAAATTCGATTTCGGCGCGTCGATCGCCGGGATCACCACACGTCCACCGGCATCGACCACGTATTTAATGAAACGCAGCGCATGCCCTTTCTCTTCCTCGGCCTGCTGGAAAAAATGCTGCGACAATTGTGGCAGCGCCTCGGCCGCGAAATGCGCCGCGATCGCGTAATACTGCAACTCCGCGCTGAACTCATACCCGATCTGCTCATTGATTGCGTCGATGACTTTTTGGCTGGTTAACATACGGAAATCCTACAGCCAATTTATGAGATGCAAATCCCAATCGCCTTAGCGCCCAGCCTCGAACTCGCCTGCCACGCCGTAGCCTTGGCGAAGGCGGGTTAGCATGACAAAACCTACCGCGGATTGCCCGCCTTCGTCCAGCGACAACGGCGCGGCGGGCGCGGATGCAAATGGATGAATTCTGGGGAGCACAAGCCGCTGGCGTGTCGCATTCGGCGGCTCGCCGAATCACTCTCGAGGATCTTTGGGTCGTAAATTGCGACCGCATCAATGCAGCATATCTTTACGCGGTTGGACTGCACTGCTAAAATAGAATCCGAATGAAGCAGTTCACGCTCGAATATTGGAAGGATGACGGCTGGTACGTTGGCCGGCTGAAAGAGATGCCTGCGGTGATGAGTCAGGGGGAAACGCTGGAGGAACTGCAGTCGATGATTCGCGACGCCTATCATCTGATGGTCGAGGACGCGGCGGAAAGCGCGTTCGTGCCGGAGGAGAAGCAAGAACTGTCGATCTCGCTGTGAAGCGGCGGGGGCTCGTGCGGGGTCTGATTGATCGCGGTTGCTATCTCAAACGCCATGGCGCGAACCATGACATTTATGTAAATCCGGCCAATGGGCGAACCGTTCCGGTGCCGCGCCACACTGAAATCAAAAACACACTCGCTCGAGCCATTCGGAAACAGCTCGGTTTGGAATAATCACGATCGGGTGCACAAATTTTGCTGCATCATAAGCCGCTTACGATGCATGAGGACTAGCTAGCGGGTTTGGAAAAACTGCTGCGACAACTGCGGCAACGCCTCGGCCGCGAAATGCGCAGCGATGGCGTAATACTGCAACTCCGCGCTGAACTCGTATCCGATTTGTTCGTTAATGGCGTCAATTACCTTCTGACTTG
>WNGG01010823.1_pt1 | contig 14221 bp, 11 predicted proteins | sample 5400661 | NCBI WGS metagenome assembly WNGG01 (sample SAMN13153372, study PRJNA577476) | soil metagenome | isolation source: 100 cm soil or saprolite under Garry oak tree replicate 1 | place: USA:California | collected 2016-06-15
TGTGGGCACCTCGTGCGGCGCGTGTCGCAGGGCTGGCGGCGCTGCGGGGCGTGCGGACGGCAGTATCGTCGAGGACTGCGAATCCGATGAAGATCAACCTGACGCTTCCGTCGGCGCGAACCGTCTTCATCGGAGTCGCCGCGATCGTGGCTGCGGGCCTCCTGGTGGCGGGCGGCTGGTACTGGCACGCCACGACCCAGCAGCGGGCCATGGCGGTGTACGCCGAGGCCATGACCCGGGCTCAGCCGGCGCAGAACCCCGAGGCCACCAGCGAGACGCGGGCCGCGGCGATCCGCGAGCTGGAAGCGGCGCTGACGCAATATCCCTCCGGTCGCGACGCCGCGCAGGTCGCGTACCTTCTGGGAAACCTCCGGTTTCAGTCGCAGCAGTATTCGCAGGCGCGCGGCGCGTTCGAGCTCGCGGTGGCCCAGGGCGCCTCCCGGACGCTCCGGACGCTCAGCCGGGGCGGCGTGGCGTACACGTGGGAAGCCGAACGGAACTACCCGAAGGCGGTCGAGGCGTTCAAGGTTGCCCTCGAGGGACTCGGCCCGAAGGACTTTCTGTACGAGGAGCTCCTGCTGGGGCTCGGACGCACGCAGGAGCTCAGCGGCCAGAAGGCCGAGGCGACCGCGACCTATCGTCGGGCGGTCAGCGAGCTTCCGAACAGCCGGCGCCTCGATGAGATCAAGGCGCGGCTGGCCGAGCTCGGCACGTGATGTCCGGCGCGCGCTCTACTGCCGATAAGAGGGATTATGTAAACTAGAATGAGGATCATCCACGAGTGCCCGCGGGTGGTCGTCGTTGCCTCTCTCCTCCTGGCCGGATGCGTGAGCCTTACGCCCCAGCAGCGGGCGAAGGTCGATGAGGTCCAGGGCTTCGCCGACCGCACCACCGCGCTCTACCGCGTTCCTGGCGTCCGGATCTCGATCCAGCCGGCGACGAATCTGAACATCGGTGCGATGTACCGCCAGGGCAACATCTTCGTGAACGTGCGGATGCTCGACTCGGCCAGCTTGACCAAGGTGATCGCCCACGAGCTCGGGCACTACGTGCTCGGGCACGAGCCGGCGGCCAGCGTCAGCTCCCAGGCCGACTGGCAGCGCGCCCAGGAGCAGCGCGAGCTCGACGCGAACGCCAAGGCGGTCGAGATCCTGATGCGCGCCAACGGGATGTCGCAGAGCGACGCGGTTCGAATCGTGATCGAGGCCCTGCAGAGGGCGCAGCGAGCCGTCGATCGGGGTGCCCCGTTGACGCCCGGGCACCTCACGCCGGCCGCGGAGCTGGCGGACCTGAAGGCCCGGTTTCCCGAGCCCCGGTAGGGCGCTCTATCCCGGGATGTGGGCTTCTTCAGGCAGCTCCGACCACCGGGGCTTCCACTCCGGCACCGCGAGGCCGAACTTCTCGCAGAGATCCTTGACCTCGACGGCAAAGGCCTGACGGACCTCGTCGTTGTCACGGAGCTTGAGCTTGAGCCGGCGATATACCTGATTTTTCGGCGATCCCGGCCGTCCGAAGATGTTCATCGTGCGGATGAACCACTTGGCGAACGTCGTCTGGGCCTCGTCGTGGGTTCGTGAATCTTCGGCGAGCTTCTTCACCCAGTACTCGCCGTGGCGGATGTGGAACTTCTCCTCCTTGAAGATGCCGTCGATGGCCCGTACCCACGGGCCGTAGGAGCAGCCGCGCACGTCTTCCAGCTGGTGTCCGGCGCCGCGGTCCATGCAGAAGTTGAAGAAGACGAAATCGGCCCACGTGTCGATCGGGTAATAGAAGATGTTGACCCGCTTGTCGCTGGTGATGCGCGCCGTGCCGATGTCGGCGCTGTTGTCGATGCGCATCGTGAAGGTCTCGTCGTGCTGGCGGACGTGGCGCTCCACGTCGAAGCCGAGGTCGCCGAGGAGGCCGTACATGACCGCGGCGTGGCGCAGCTCGTCCTTCACGATCTGGGCGACGACGTGCTTCTCGTCGACCGTCGGCGCCTTGGTGATCCACGGCACGTAGCCGTAGCCGCCCGCCAGCTCCGAGTCCGCCTGCATGGTCAGCAGATGGACGAGGTTCTCGCGATACTCCGCGGTCATCTCGTCCGCCGATTCCAGCCGGACGCCCCGCTCGATCTTCGCCATCATCGTCTGCGCCAAGTCGCCCATGGGCCCCTCCGCTTTCAGCATACTCTACCCGCGTTCGACGACGCGTACGGCCTTGCCCTCCGCGCGCGGGATGGTGCGCGGGGCGACGATCGTCAGCTCGATCGAGAGGCCGATCGCGCGCTGGAGCCGCTCGGCGGCGCGGCGTCGCAGCATCACGATCTCCGGGTGCTCGGCGCTGAAGCCGCCGCAGCGCGCGACCAGCTCGGGTGACGGCTCCACCTGGACCTCGAGCCGGGCGAGCGTCGTCCCGCGATCGAGGACGAGCTGGTAGTGCGGCACCAGCTCCTCCACGCCCAGCAGCGTGCTCTCCACCTCGGAGGGATAGAGGTTCACGCCACGGACGACCAGCATGTCGTCCGACCGGCCCTTGATGCGCGCCATTCGCGCCGAGGTGCGGCCGCAGGCGCATGGCGCCAGCGTCAGGGTCGTGATGTCGCCGGTCCGGTAGCGGACCAGGGGCATGGCGCGCTTGGTGAGCGTGGTCAGGACGAGCTCGCCTTCACGCCCGGGCGGCAGCGGAGCTCCGGAGACGGGATCGACGATCTCCGGCAGGAAATGATCGTCCGCGATGTGGAGGCCGGCGCGGGCCTCGCATTCGCCGGCGACCCCGGGGCCGATGATCTCGGAGAGGCCGTAGATATCGAACGCCCGAAGACCGAACGCGCGCTCGAGCGCGGCGCGGATGCCCTCCGTCCACGGTTCGGCGCCGAACATGCCGACGCGAAGCCCGAGCTCGCGCGGGGCGCTCCCCTCCTCGGCCAGCGTCTCGGCCAGATGCAGCGCGAACGACGGGGTCGCGGCGATCGCGTCCGGCCGGAAGTCCTGCAAGAGGAGCTGGTGGCGGGCGGTGTTGCCGGAGGAGACCGGGACCACGGTCATGCCGATTCGCTCGGCGCCGTCGTGAAAGCCGAGCCCGCCCGTGAAGAGCCCGTAGCCGAAGGCGATGTGCAGGAGATCGCCGCGGCGTGCGCCCGCCGCCGTCATCATGCGCGCCATCACCTCGCGCCAGACGTCCAGGTCCTCGGCCGTGTAGGCGACGACCGTCGGCTTGCCCTTGGTGCCGGACGAGGCGTGGACGCGAGCGAGCTGGTCGCGCGGAACCGCCAGGAGCCCGAACGGGTACTGCTCGCGCAGATCCGTCTTGCGCACGAAGGGAAGGCCGGCGAGATCGCCGAGCGTGCGCGGCGCGGCCGCCCCGAGGCGCTCACGGTGAAACGGAACGCGCGCCACGGCCCAGCGGACGACCGCCTGGAGCCGCTCCAGCTGCAGCCGCTCGCGCGCCCCGGGCGACATCGTCTCGGCCTCGAGGTTCCAGATCGCGCCGGAGCCGTCGGGCCGGATGCCGCTCGGGACGGCCGCGCTCACGTTCCCGGCAGCCGTCGGCTCGCGGCGCGGCGTGGTGGCTCGGGAAACTGCTGATCCACGATCCGGTGATGGCGAAGGCCGACCGCTTCGCGCTGGATCAGGAGGGCCAGGCGCGCGTGGTGCGCGCGGACCCGCGCGGTCTCGTATTCGCCCAGGAGCCGCGCTTCCGCGGCACCATCGGGCGCGGCGTCGAGCCGACGGCCGACTGACGCGACGTGAGCGAGGGCCGCCTCGAGCCGTTCGCCGGCCCGCCCGAGCGCCGCCGCCTTTTCCTGGGCGATCTCGGCGTTGATCCGCCGATGGGTCTCGTGCAGGCGGGTCATCGCATGCGCGCGATCGCGTCGAGATACACGGCCATCGTCCGGTCGATTTGCAGGCGCACGTCGAACTCGCGCTCGGCGATCTCGCGGGCCCGTCGCGCCATGCCGCGCCGGCGCTCGGGATCGAGCAGGAGCCCGATCGCCGCCTCCGCCAGCGCCGCCGGGTCGCTCTTGGTCAGGATGCCCGTATCGCCGTCGCGGACCACCTCGTCGCACCCGGGCGCGTCGACGGCGACCGCCGGGAGCCCGCAGGCCGCCGCCTCGGCGAGCACGAGGCCCTGCGTCTCCGTCTCGGACGCGAACAAGAAGACGTCGGCCGCCTGATAGCACTCGGCGAGCTCGTCGTGCGGGCGCACGCCGAGGAAGCGGATCCGCGGGGCGACCGACAGGCTGCCCGCCAGTCGCTGCAGACGCTCGGCTTCCGTGCCGTGCCCGACCAGCACCAGGCGCGCCGCGGCCACGGTGGACGCGATGCGCTCGAACGCGACGAGGACGCGATCGACGCTCTTCTCCCGATCGAGGCGCCCGACGTAGAGCACCAGCGCGTCGCCCTCGGCGACGCGATCGGCGTCCGGACGCCCCGCGCGTGGAGCTCGTCGCGGACCACCGTCGAGGGCGCCAGCACCGCATCGGCGCGGGCGGCGAAGCCGGCGCTGAGCCGCAGCGCGGCCGACTCCACCAGGCCGAGCGGCAGCGGGACGTAGTGCGCGTACTTCTCGTAGCGCGTGTGGTAGGTGAAGACGAGCGGCCGCCCCGCCCGGCGGGCCAGGCGTCGCGCGGCAGGACCGAGGAGGAACGGGTGGTGCGCGTGGATGACGTCGAAGTTCAGCTCGGTGACCAGCCGGCCGATTCGCCGCGAGTACGGAACGGCGAGGGCAAACTGCGGGTAGGTCGTGGCCGGGATCGAAGGATAGCGCACGATGCGCGCCGAGGGATCCTGCGCGCCGGCCAGGCGCGGTCCGAAGACCCACGCCTCGTGCCCGGCGGCCTCGAGACCCTGCCGGAGCGTCTCGACCGAGATCGTGACGCCCCCGCAAAACGGCAAGTAGTTGTTCGTGAAGAGCGCGATCCGCACCGGCTGACGTCCGTCAGGCTTTGTTGAACTTCTCGAAATCCTCCGGCTTGATGTTCTGCAGCCACTCGCGCAGCTGATCCGGGTCGTCCGACTTGGCCGGCTCGGCCTCTTTCGTCACATCGAGACTCTTGGCCTTCCGGATGACCTCCTCATCGACGTAGATCGGCGCCGCCACCCGGAGGGCGAGCGCGATGGCGTCCGAGGGGCGCGAGTCGACCGTGTACTCGGTCCCGCCGAGCTGCAGGTGCAGCACCGCGAAGAAGGTGTTCTCCTTGAGGTCGGTCACGACCACCTTGAGCACCCGCGCCTCCAGCGTCTCCAGGATGTTCTTGATCAGGTCGTGGGTCATGGGGCGGGCCGGCGCAACCTTCTCCAGCTCGAGGGCGATCGCGTTCGCCTCGAAGATGCCCACCCAGATCTGCAGCGACCGCTTGTCCTCCTCGTCGCGCAGGATGATGATCGGCATGTTCGAGACCTGGTCCAGGGCCAGTCCGCGCACCTTCATTTCGACAAACATGCGGTCTCCTCCGGTCGGGACGCGAGCGTCCCGCGCAGGCTGTGCGGCAGCGCCTGGTCGATATGCACCCACGCGAGCTCACCGACGGACGCGCGCCCCTGCCCGTCGAAGTTCACGACGCGATTGCAGCGGGTCCGGCCCGACAGCTCCCCTGCGTTCTTCTTCGATGTCCCGTCCACCAGCACCTCGATCGTCCGGCCCACGAGCCGCCGGCTGTGGTCCGCGCTCACGCGCTCCGCCGCCTGGAGCAAGCGGGTGTTGCGGTCGGCCTTCACCTCGTCGGGCACCTGGTCCGGCATCGTGGCCGCCGGCGTCCCGGGCCGGCGCGAGAAGCGGAACACGAACACGTTGTCATAGCCGACGCGCTCGACCATCTCGAGCGTCTTCGCGAAGTCCGCCTCCGTCTCGCCCGGGAAGCCCACGATGAGGTCCGTGGAGAACGCCATCGTCGGGACCGCGTCGCGGATCTCCGCGACCAGCTCGAGATAGCGGTCGCGGGTGTAGCCGCGATTCATGCGCTCGAGTACCTGGTTGGAGCCGGACTGGAGCGGCAGGTGAAAATACTCGCACACCTTCGGGACGTCGCGCATGGCGCGGATGAGCTTGGGCGTGAGGTTGTAGGGATTCGACGTGGTGAAACGGATGCGCGCGATGCCCTCGACCTCGTCGACCCGTGCGAACAGCTCGCCCAGATCAGTGGGCGGAGTCAGGTCGCGCCCGTATGCGTTCACCGTCTGACCGAGCAGCGTCACCTCCCGGCAGCCCTCGGCGGCGAGATGGCGCACCTCGGCGACGATGACGTCGGGCGCGTAGCTCCGCTCGCGCCCGCGGGTCTGCGGAACGACGCAGAACGTGCAGTGCTTCTCGCATCCTTCCATCACCGTGACGAACGCCCTGAGGCGCCGCGCTGACGGCGGGCGCGCCGTGATCTTGACCAGCGGCCCCTCCCCGGTCTCGAGCACCGGACGCCCCTCGCGCCGGAAACGGTCGACCAGCTCGGCGACACGGGCGATGGCGGGCGAGCCGAACACGAGATCGACAGCGGGCGCCCGGCGCTGGATGGCGTCCTGGTGGAGCTGAGCCATGCAGCCCATGACGCCGATGACGAGTTCCGGCCGCTGGGCCTTGAGCAAACGCAGCTCCCCGAGCTTCGAGAACACCTTGTCCTCGGCCTTTTCGCGGATGGCGCAGGTGTTGACGAGGATGAGGTCGGCCTCGGTCTCGTCGGCGGTCAGCTCCCAGCGGTGCTCGCGCAAGAGACCGGCGACCCGCTCGGAGTCATACTCGTTCATCTGACAGCCGTACGTGATCAGATGGAGCTTGGCCATTCGTGTCTGAAAAATCCTGCGTTTGCGGTTGCATTCGACCGTAGCACCCGCCGTCGGGCAAGTCAAACCACCGAGGCCTACTCGATCACCTGATTCCAGCCGGAGAAGCGTTTCGGGCTCTCTCCGCGACCCTGACCCGCCTGCCCGGCTAGTTACGAGGAAAGAAATGGGGGGGCGTCTCGGGCCTGTCCTAGCGACCGTGATGTGCCCGCCCCGCAGGTGGGGAGGAAATGGAGGGGGCGTCTCGCCCCCTCCATTTCGGTAATCAACCGATCAGTCGATCTCGTCCGGCCGGCCGCCGGGTCGCGCCGAGACGGGCTTCTTGCCGGCGTCGGCGCCGTGCCCGTTGCCGTTGCCGAAGGTGAGCGGCGGCTTGACCTCGAACTGGCGCTCGAGGCGGGAGCGCCGCTCCTTCCAGCCCTCCTGGTACTCGAGCTCTTCCTCGTGCAGGGTCGCCGGCTGCTTGACGCCGTGCGCGTGGCGGAACTGGATGGCCAGCTGCGAGGCGGTGCGCCGCACCTCGTCCCACGGCGTGCCGAGCGCGAACTGATCGGAGATCGCGCCGATCCGACCGGTGTGGATGTTGCACGAGAGCGTGACCGCCGACAGGATCGGTCCCGACCAGTAGGACGTCTGCGAGTTGATCGGCATCGGCAGGATGTGCAGGTTGTGGCTGCCGCGGCAGTCGCCGGCCACCATGGGCGCGGTGGCCCACGGCGAGGTGATCTCCCCGGGCGCCGGCCAGTCGCCCTGGGCGAAGGCCATGAGCACCGGGTCGTCCTTGCCGCCGTAGGTGAAGCCCTTCTTGGTCTTGATGTTGTGCAGCCGCTCCGCCGAGCAGATGTAGCCAAGCTGATCCTTCTCGCCCTTCTCGTTCCGGCTCCAGATGCGGGCGATGACGAAGCGCGAGGCGCGCGTCAGCCCCTCGATGTCGTAGAGGTCCTCGGGCGCGCGCAGCGTGATGACCTTCTCCTGCAGGCCCTTGGCGAGCTCTTCCATCTTGTTGTCGAGGGCCTTCTGGTCGCGCGGATGGGCACCGGCCTCGATTGCCTGAGCCTTGGTGTCGAGGTCGACGATCTCGAAGAGGTAGCCGCGCTTCATCTTGGAGGCGGCGATGATCAGGCCGGTGTTGAACCGGGGCAGCATGTAGGCGCCGGTGGCGTAGTGGTTGAACGCCATGGGCTCCGTCTTGTCGGCGAAAGAGAGGAGCACGGTCTGCGAGGGGTTGTCCTTGCGCACCGGGAACGGCAGCGCCACCGTGGCCGGTCCGGCGCCGCGGAGGTTGCCGGTGAACGCGTCGGCCACGAGGTCCTGGCCCGGGCCGTACAGTCCGAGCTCGGCGGCCTTGGTGGCGCCTTCCTGGAGCGCGTCCCACATGAGCTCGTCGACGACCGACATGTCTACCGTCTCGGTCATGATGCCGGTGACGGCGCAGTCGTCGCCGGTATGGGTCACGATGAGCGAGGTAAAGATGGGTTCCCCGCGATAGCTGTTGTTGTCGAGGACGTACTTGGCAATGATCGACTTCACCTCGTCGGCCGCGACGACGTGGCCGCCGACCCCGCCGACGTCCGCCTTGGTGGCCTTGATGAAGCGCCGGACGAGGGCCGGGTTCTTCGCGAAGATGTACGACTTGTACGAGAAGATGTTCGGCGTGTTGGTGACCGGGATCTTCTCCGAGACGGTCACCGGCAGGCCGGCGAGCTCGTCCTTCGACTGGTGGTAGTTCGACATCGCGATGGGAGCCTGGCCGTCCTGAGGGCCGTAGCGCCGCGCAGACATGCGCACCTCCTGGCGTGGGTCGGGGTGTGATTTGCGAGCTTGCCGTCGAGGATAGCGGGGTATACTGGACGCCGTCAAGCAAGAAATTTACGGAAGTGAAATTAATTTCTATACGGTGACTCGATGAAGTCCGCCTCCCTCACGTCGCGCGAGCTGCGGCAGACGGTGCACTGCCTCGAGCTCTACTATCGCCAGGGGCGGAGCCAGAAGGACATCGCGCGCGCGCTCGGCGTCTCGGCCGCCACGGTCTCGCGCCTGCTCCAGCGCGCCATGGACGAAGGGCTCGTCCGCGTCGAGCTCGATCTCCCCCGCCGCGAGCAGCTGGAGGCGGGGCTGGTGGAGCAGTTCGGTCTTCGTGACGCGGTCGTGGTCGCCGCCGGCGGCCGGGGCGACGTGAAAGAGGAGCTGGGCGCCGCCGCGGCGGCCTACTTCGAGAAGATCGCCGCCAACGGCCAGCGCGTCGGGCTCTCGTGCGGCGTCACGCTCTACCAGACGATCCGCCACCTGCGCGAGCGCCGCTTGCGCGACCTGGTCCTCTATCCCCTGTCCGGCGAGAGCACGCTCGAGCTGGTCGACCTGTTCCCGAATACGCTGGTCGGCATGATGGCGGCGAAGTACCGGCCGCACGTGCACGCCTACGCCCTGCCGGTGCAGCACCTCCTGTCGCTCCGCGAGATCGAGCGCGCGCGCCGGAGGCTCCTGCGCGATCCCGAGGTCCGCCGGATCTACGAAGCCGCGCAGGACGTCGACATCGCCCTCGTGGGAATCGGCGTCATCGGCGAGGACACGCCGGGGTTCTGCTCCCTGGCCGAGTCTTACGGTGTGAGCGTCAAGCGGCTGCGCCAGCTCGGCGTCGTTGGTGAGATCAACTATCAGCCGTTCGACCACGAAGGGCGCATCGTGGATCGCCCGGAGCTTCGCGCGCTGATGCGCCGGGTGCTCTCGGTCGGGGGCGACCGGCTCCAGGCCCTCTCCCGGCGCGACGACCGCCATGTCGTGGCGATCGCCGGCGGCCGCACCAAGCTCGAGGCGGTGCGCGGTGCGGTGGCCGGCAAGTTCATGAACGTGCTGGTCACCGACGAGGACGTGGCCGCCGCGCTGCTGCGGCGCTGAGGGCAATCGGCCCGGCTAGCTCCCGGCGCCCGGCACGGACGCTTCATCGAAGGCGCCGATCTTCCTGAACTTCTCGTAGCGGTCGGTCACCAGATCATCCGGCGACATGGACGCGAGCGGGCGCAGGTGCTCGCGGAGCGCCTCGCGCAGGTTGCCGGCCGCGCCCTCCCAGTCGCGATGGGCGCCGCCGACGGGCTCCGGGACGATCGCGTCGATCACACCGAGGCGCAGGAGATCGGGCGCGGTGATCCGCATCGACTCGGCGGCCTCGGGTGCCTTGGCGGCGTCGCCCCACAGGATCGCGGCGCATCCTTCGGGCGAGATCACCGAGTAGATCGCGTACTCGAGCATCAGCACCCGGTTGCCCATCCCGATCGCCAGGGCGCCGCCGCTGCCGCCCTCGCCCGTCACCACCGAGAGGATCGGCACCCGCAGCGCCGCCATCTCCTTGAGATTGCGCGCGATCGCCTCGGCCTGGCCGCGCTCTTCGGCGCCGAGCCCGGGATAGGCGCCGGGCGTGTCGATGAACGTGACGACGGGCTTAGCGAACTTCTGGGCCAGATGCATGAGCCGGAGCGCCTTGCGATAGCCCTCGGGATGCGGCATCCCGAAGTTGCGGGCGATCTTCTCGCGCGTGTCCCGCCCCTTCTGATGACCCACCACGACGATCCCCCGCCCCTCGAACCGGGCCAGGCCCCCGACGATCGCGGCGTCGTCACCGTACACGCGGTCGCCGTGAAGCTCGATGAAGTCGTCCAAGAGGAGCTTGAAGAGATCGCGCGTGTGCGGCCGCTTCGGGTGCCGCGCGAGCTGCGTGCGCTGCCAGGCCGTCAGGCTCGCGTAGGTCTTCTGGCGCAGCCGGACAAGCCGATCCTCGAGCCTGGCGATCTCCTCGCGCGTCTTCTGCGTGGCCTCCTGAGCCTGAAGGCCGGCGATGCGGTTCTCGATCTCGATGAGGGGCTGCTCGAAGTCAAGCGCGTCCGGCATAGTCCACGCTGATCGCGCCGGCGCCGAGAGCCGTCTCGCCCTCGGCGACGAGCTCCTTGCTTCCGTCGACCGAGAGGCCGCGGGCCCTGACGACGACTTCCTGGGCATCGAGCAGGAGGTGCAGGAACACGGGCACGCGCCCGGGATGCTCGCCGCAGATCTTTCGCACGGCCGCGAGGGCGACGCCCGGGTCCTCGCCCGGCGCGATGCGGATCCGGCAGGCGCTGGGCTCGGCGTCCGCGGCGCCGGGTCGCGGACGCCCTGCGGACTCCGCCAGGGCCTGCTCCAGCAGCCGGACGTCCTCGGCGAGCACGACGCGGCCCTTGTCGCCATCGTCGACGCGCCCGCGGACCAGCACCGCCTCGCCCGAGCGCAGGCACGCCGCCGCCGTCTTGAAGGGCTCCGGGAACACCGTGACCTCGACGGTGCCTTCCATGTCCTCGAGCGTGAAGAAAGCCATCCGATTGCCGCTCTTGGTGGACGTCTCCTTGAGCCCGGCGGCGTGACCGAACAGGATGACGCGCGCGCCGTGACCCTTGGCGGCGAGGTCGGCCGAGGTCGTGACGCCGAGCGGCTCGACGACCTCGCGATATCGGGCCAGCGGGTGCCCGGAGATGTAGAAGCCGAGCACCTCCTTCTCGAACGCGAGACGCTGGTCCGCCTCCCACTCGGGTATGACATCGGCCGGAGCGCTCGAGTGGGCCGGCGCCTCCGGCAGGAGCTCGAAGAACGAGCCCTGGCCCTCGGCCCGATCGCGCTGCTGGCGCCCGCCGCTCTCGAGCGCGGCGTCGGCGGTCGCCAGCAGGTGCGCGCGCGTGAGCCCCAGCGAGTCGAACGCGCCCGCCTTCAGGAGGCTCTCGACCACGCGCCGGTTGACGAGCCGGAGATCGACGCGCGCGCAGAAGTCGTCGAGCGTCCGGAACGGCCCCTTCTCGCTCCGCGCCTTCAGGATGGATTGCATCGCCGCCTCGCCGACGTTCTTGATGGCGGCCAGGCCGAAGTGGACCGTGTCGCCGGCGACGCTGAACTGCACGGCCGACACGTTGACGTCGGGCGGCTCGACGCGGATGGCCATCGCGCGGCACTCGTCGATGTACTTCACGATCTTGTCGGTGTCGCCCATCTCCGAAGTCAGCAGCGCGGCCATGAACTCGACCGGATAGTTCGCCTTGAAGTACGCCGTCTGGTAGGCGACGAGCCCGTACGCCGCGGCGTGGGAGTTATGGACGGCAATGCCGTTCGCGATGAAGCTCCGTGTGCCCGGAACCTCGAAGTCGTACGTCGGCTCCACGCCCTCCAGGACGAACCGCTTCGGCCTCGACCAGCCCATCGACGGATCGACCAGCGCATGCAGCGCCGGTGCCTCGAGGCGGTCCGCCAGATATTCCACGGTGTCTCGACGGATCCCCCCCTTGCGGCGATCTCTCGCGACGAGCCGGTAGGCGAGCCCCAGCGCTCTGCAGCCTGCTTTCAAAGTGGAGAAGCGCTTGAGAATCGCTTCGCGCAAGGGCTCTCGGCAGAGATCAGCCGGAACGACATCGACGGTTCCTCGCGCGAGGAGGGTTCGGGTGCTCGCATATGAGGCTCTGAGCGCCGCGAGGGCCGCCCGCTTTGCCCCGACCAGATGGGGACCGACGAGCTCATCGAACCGCACATAAGCTCGTCGCCCACCGATGAGATTCACCGTGTAGCCGACGCGGCGACCGCCACGGTACGCAAAGATCTTCCGATGGATCGTGGAAGGAATACCGAGCTTCAGGAGCAAGCGGCGAACGTCGTCTGCCAGTCCGCTGGAAGATGTCGCGTAGTAGACCGACAGAGTCTGGCGATGAACGCAGCCATCGCCCTGGAACAACTTTGCGACGAGGATCGAGATGGCATCGCGATCCCAGCTGTCGACGATCACCGGGATCCGCTTATTGACAGCGATCTTTCCCTGGAGACCACAGTCTCCGAAGAGGAATTCGACGGCCTCCGAAGGAGTCGTCCGATCGATGCGGACCGGTCGTACCGACGAGGCCTTGGGGCTCGGGCGATGTTCGATCCGGGCAACCGTGTTGGCGAACGCCGAGACGGCCAGGCTCATGTCCTCGAGTTCGTCCGAGACCGTCGAGTGCAGATAAAAGTGGCTGTCGTATCCGAGGCTTCCTTCCGATATGGCGTAGCCGAGCAGGGCGGGCAGATGCCATGGCACCGTCGTCGCTCCGCAGGGGAGCTCACGAGCGACGGCGACAAAGTCGTGGGGAGTGACATCCTCTGCGTTCACCCACCCTCGTGGGGTGAAGATCGGGTGATCGGGCGTGCACCGTAGGGTCATCCCGTTGGCGAGTGTCAGGCGGCCGACCTGGCGACGCCCGCTCGGGCGGACTTCGAGTGCTCGGAATGCACCGTCCTTGGTGAGCACGAGATCGCCGGTCCGAATCTCGGTGATCGGCTTCAGGCTGCCGTCGGCCATCTCGATCGAGGCGTCCGAGCTGAGGCACTTGTTGAATCCGTAGCCCGCGAACTTCTCCATCAGCTCCCAGACGCGCTCGGCCTTGGCGGCGGTGGTGCCCCGCTCGCGGCAGCCGCCGAGGAACTTCTCGCGCTGCTTGGCCATCAGCTCGCGATCCTTCTTGCCCATGGCGCGGCGCAGGATATCGGCCTCGCCCATGGTGAAGCCCCCCATCTCGGAGGCGATCTGCATGATCTGTTCCTGGTACACCATGATCCCGTACGTCTCCCGCGTGAACTTCTCCATCGCCGGGTGCTCGTACGTGATCCTGGACCGGCCGTGCTTGCGCTGGATGAAGTCGGGGATGAGCTCCATCGGGCCGGGCCGGTAGAGCGAGACCATGGCGATGAGGTCTTCCAGCCGCTCGGGCCGGAGCCCGCGCAGGGCGTCGCGCATGCCCGACGACTCGAGCTGGAAGACGCCGAACGTCTTCGCCTCGGAGAGCATCGTGTACGTCCTGGTGTCGTCGAGCGGCAGCGCGTCGAGGTCGACGTCGACCCCCCGGGATTCCTTGATCAGCGCCACCGTGTTGGCGAGGACGGTGAGCGTCCGCAGGCCCAGGAAATCCATCTTGAGCAGGCCGAGCTTCTCGATCGGCCCCATCGCGTAGCCGGTGATGAGCTCCGGCCGCTTGGGGTCCTTGTAGAGCGGGATGTACTCCTCGAGGGGCTCGTCGGAGATCACCACGGCGGAGGCATGCACCGAGGCGTGGCGGGTGCAGCCCTCGAGGGTGCGCGCGATCTCCCACATCTCGCGGACGGGCGCCTGGCTGCGCACCATCTCGGCCAGCGGCAAGGACTTCTGGTGGGCGTCGTCGAGCGTGATGTTGAGCGGGAAGTTCGGCACCAGCTTCGCGATCCGATCCACGTCGCCGTACGGCATACCGAGGACGCGCCCGACGTCCCGGATCGCCGCCTTCGCGCCGAGCGTCCCGAACGTGATGATGTGGGCGACCCGGTCGCGTCCGTAGCGCTCGGCTACGTACCGGATGACCTCGTCGCGGCGGTCGTCCGAGAAATCGATGTCCATGTCCGGCATCGAGATGCGTTCGGGATTCAGGAATCGCTCGAACAGCAGTCCGTATCGCATCGGG
>WNGG01012598.1_pt1 | contig 14219 bp, 13 predicted proteins | sample 5400661 | NCBI WGS metagenome assembly WNGG01 (sample SAMN13153372, study PRJNA577476) | soil metagenome | isolation source: 100 cm soil or saprolite under Garry oak tree replicate 1 | place: USA:California | collected 2016-06-15
CGTAGCCGTTCGAACTACTTTGCCAAATCTTGCCAGAGGAGTGGCTAATCGAACGGAATCAGCAAGTTGGGGCAAATTCCAGCAACTTACTTTCTCCTTCCTTTGTTGCCGTTTGCCGCATTTTTTGCCGCCGCCTTCCGCACTTTGCGTTACATTTTCGTGACAGTGGCTAGATTCCGATTGCAAAGGCGAATAGCAGCTGTAATTCGCCAAATCGTTGTACCCTGTAAGCCCAAACAATTTCAAGCCGTTCTAGTTTTTTGACCATACGAGTTCCAACCCGAATTTCCCCATGCGTTCCTGCAAGAATCGCTTGGCGTCGTCCCGATGTTGAAACCCCAGCACGGCATCGTCCTTCCACCGTGGGCTGCACAGAATTTTCGGGAGGCACAGCCACACCGTTCGTGTCTGGTTTTTTGAAGCGCACCCTTTGCGCTCCGGACGATCCCGGGGCGGGTGCGATTCTTTTCCGCGCTTTAAACCAAGCTGAACCGCCGCCCCAGTCAGCCGCAACGGCGACGAGGTGCGTGTAGCTTAGAAGACGACTTTGAAGCCGAACTCCAGCGAGCGAGGGGCGCCTAGCGCAAACACGCCAGACCCCAGCCCAACCAGGTTCGACCGGTTCCCGCGCGTCGTGCCGTTCAACGTTCCCGCCGTTCCATTCAGGATGCCGCTCAGCGGCTGGCTTGGCGAGTCGAAGTTCTGGCGGTTGAACAGATTATAGACGCTAACCTGGGGCTCAATCGTCAGGCGCTCCCACCGATGATCTGGCTTTATCTTCCATCCGAGCTTCAGGTCAAAGGTAAACATGTTGCCGAGGCCTTCCTCACCCGCTGGCGGAGCCGAAATCGTCGGCGTAACTGCGCCTAGCGCGACCAGCTGCGTCTGGGTGAAGAGCCCGGCGTCTACCAGCGCCTGCCCAGCGGGAGTCAGCTTGCCTGCGCCGCTCGAATTCCACTGGCTGATCAGGCTCGCCAGTCCACTAACGCCGATATCTCGACCGAAAGAGCCGATTCCTGTCCCCGTCAGCAAGTCACCAGATTGGCCGCTGGTGTTGCCGGCCAGCGAGCCGTCGCCGTCCAAGTCCGAAGTAAAGATTGCTCCGGATATCCCATTGGCTGGCGAAGGCAGGAACACGCTCGACGGCAGCGGGCTGTACCAGTGCGTGATGAAGCTTATCGCTCCGCCGTACTTGAAGTCCATGGCTGCCCCGGCCGAGAACTGATGCCTGCGGTCCAGCCCGTTCGGCCCTCTGAGACTCGTATTCCGGAAACTGAACGCGTTATTGATGAAGTCTCCGTCGCGCGCCTTGGCCGTCAGCCGCGAAAACGCATACGAAGCGACGAAGTTCACGTTCGTCATGCCTCGGACCGGGTTAGCTTTCTGTGACGTGAGTTTCACTTGCAGTGCGTTGTACGCGGACCGGCCGATAGGAAAGAGCATCTGGTTCGCTCCGACATTGGCGTTAATCCCCGGGAAGGCAGCCCCTGTATCCGGCGTCCGACCGGTAGCGGGAGCTCCGAGGCTACCCAGGAAACCGTAGCCAGAATCAAGGCCGTGCGCTGCAAAGTCAAAGATAGTCGCGGGACCCGCGCTGGGCATCGTAGGTGGGTTCGCCGAATGGAGTCCTGGGCAAGCAGCGATCGCTTGGTCAATTGTGCTGACGCCGCATGCCTTCAGTGTAGCGGCAATGGCGTTTTGTGCGGCAGTCGTGTTTAGGTACCGCGCATCGCCCACGTGGTTTGTGTCGTAACCAAGCAGACTATGCAAGCCAATGTTGCGGAGATAATCCACGGTCAACACTGTGCCTGGCCGCAATTCTCGCTGCACGCCAATGTTGAATTGCATGGAATACGGGGTACGGTAGCTCGGCGCGAGAAGCTCGGTTCCGGTGTTATTGAACGAATCCGCCAGAATGTTACCGATAAAACCCGAATTGCTCTGGGCTCCCGCACTTGCTGTTGCCTGCTGCAAGGTCTGTTCGACGGCCATTGCATCGCTGACAACGCTCCCGATAGGCTGGCCGCAAACCTGCGTCGAAATGTTCTTGCCGTTGATCGTCGTCTGCAAAGTTCCGTTGGGCAGGGCAATCCCGCCCTGGCTGCAAACTTCCTGGATGCCGAAGAAAATCCCCTTCTGGAGGCGAGGCGGCCTGTCGAAGAGAATGTTGTTCCAAATTGCATTTTCGTAGTAAACCCCAAACCCCGCTCGAATCGCCGTCTTTCCGTTCTTCCATGGGTCCCAGGCTAGCCCAATTTGCGGCCCAAAGTTTTTGTTTGGTTGGCGTACACGCCCGCCTAGTCCGGCTCCGAACTGATCGAGCAGATTACCAGTGCAATTGATGATGGATACAGAGCAAGGAATCGGATCAATGTCACTATCCGTTCGCCCGGTGTCGCGCACATACCGCAAGCCAATCGTGGCCGTCAGGTTTGACCGGACCTTCCACTGATCCCCGAAATACGCAGTGAATCGTGTGTCTGACGATCCGCCTGCCGGAAAGCCAAATCCGGGCTTTTCGGTGAAGAACCCTTGGCCGTTTCCGATCAAGATAGCGTCAACGGTGTATGCCAGCGGGTCCGATTGGCCGGGGACGGGCGTCAAGGAGGTTACGATCGGCGCGGTCCCAACGAAGGCCGCAAAGACAGCTCCCTGAATTCGATTTACGCCAACACCGTATCGTAATGTGTGCCGGCCGAACGTGATGCTGCCGTCGTATTTTGTTTGTTTGTTGCTCTGATAGGTCTTCTGTGGCGCCAAAAAGTTAGGTCCAGAGCAGAACGCATCCACTCCGGCGCCCAAACAAGTTATGTCACCGCCGATGGCGATTGCAATCCCGGGAGCTGGATCCGTGATCCCGGAACCCAGCACTGCGTCAGCGATTCCGTTGCGGAATTTCGTGTAGCCGAACCGAATGCTGTGTGAAAACGCGCCCGTGTTGAAGTCGAGTCCAGCCGCGTGCACCGGCGTGTGGTCCACATTTTTAAAGGGTGTAAACGTATTCGGTATGAAGCCGCGCACCACGCTGTTCTGCTCGTAAGAGAAACGGTAGAACAATTTCCAGTTGGGCCTCAACTGCCAGTCCAGCCTTCCAATCGGCTCTAGGTCTCGGAAAGGCGAGTTGTACGTGGCATTGAATGAACTAAAAGGATCCGGAAACACTTGCGCCGCCTGCAAGTCCTGGTGGGTCCGTTCTAGGCCGCCGAAAAAAAACAGCCTGTCCTTCAGCATTGGCCCGCCCAGGCGCGCACCGTATTGCTTGCGATCGAAGGGTACGGGAATCAAGCTTTGCTTGGCCGCAACGCTGTCGCCCCTCCAGTAGAAGAATCCTTCACCATGGACGTCATTCGCACCCGAGCGCGTCACGACGTTAATGGTGCCGGTGGATGTCAGCTCTGTTGAAAGATCTAGATTCGATTGGCCCACCTGAAACTCGCCGATGGCGATCTGTGGGATATTTTGGGTGGTCGTCCCGACGGTTTCATCGCTGATATCAATCCCGTCCACCTCAATTCGAGCAGTTCTCCCAAAATGCCCAGCGAAGGAGACAGAGGAGAAGCCATTTTTCGTGGGGTCGAAATTGGCGCCATCCTGAATCTGAACGCCCGGCTCGAGCTGTGCGAGATCGAGAAAGTTCCTCCCGTTGACTGGCAGATTCTCAATCTGTTCAGCAGTGAGCACGCCCTGCACCGTCGCCTGCTCGGTGTTCACCGAAATCGCTGAGCTCTCCACCCTGAGGACCGTGCTTTCCGAGCCGAGCTCGAATGTAACGTTTGCGGTTGTGATTATGCCGACAGCTACGACAACCGTTTGCTCGACTGTCTTGAATCCTTTCGCCGCTACCCGAACTACATACTGCCCCGGCGGGAGAGGGCCGGAATTATAAGTTCCAGCCGACGTGACCTCCGGCTCCAACATCTGTCCCGTGTCTTTATTCGTGATCGTAACCTTGGCAGAGACTACGACCGCGCCTTTCGGGTCCAGAATCGCTCCCTGAACGCTTCCGGTGGAGATTGTGGCCTGGGTGCTTGCCTTTGGCGGAGCGACAAGCATTACACCCAAGAAAAGAGCGGCGACTACCGACAGTGCGACAAATGAGATACCGCTGCGGCTATGACGCATGACGCCTCCATTTCTCTACCTGAGGTTCAAGCAGGATTTCATCTGACATTACTGGCTAGCCCCATGAGCCCCGATCCAGGCAGATCTTCTCATGGAGAGCCAACACCATCCGGAAGTGTACGTTTCTATTCCGCAGGATCACGAACGACACCTATGCGGGCCTAAATATTGCAAGAAACCAGACAATGTCAAGCTAAAATAAATCTTGCCCTCCCCCAGTTTGGGGCGTAATCGACAATCACCTGCCATCCGCTGTGCTCTATCGGGCGCGAGGGAAACAATTCTTACAGGCTTTCCGAGGATCTTCGCTTCGAGGTCAGTGTCTGTAACGTCCGTTCAAATTCAACTGGCTCATCAAGAACGGAGTTTTTGGTAGGGACAGTATCCTCAAGGTTAGCGCCGGATTCGCAACCGATTTGAGTTCACCCGCTGCAGAATTGAAGGGTAGACAGCAGAATGATTCTGGGGGCAAAATGCCGGTCGTTCGGCGAGTCACCCTGTGGAGAGTTCCTGGCGCAGGCCAGCACGAGGAAGATGCGTCTTCGATGCCTAAGGCACCGAGGTGACGAGTGTATCCAGTGGGGCCGGTGAGCCAGGTATTCCTGCAAATCGCGGTCACGCTGGTCATTTCGCCGTAGTGGTGCACGGGAGAACGCCATGAAATGCAATCGCAAATTTTGGGGATGGCTTATTTTATGCAGTTTGCTCTTCGCTTCCGGAACGCTGGGCCAAACGTTTCGGGGTGGCGTTGCCGGGACGGTGGTGGACAAGTCCTAGTCGGACCTGGTAAAGTATGACGTTTTCGTGACAGTTTTTGCGGCCCATAGAAAGAAGTCGCATTCGCATCGGTAACGTGTTGATTTTGCAAGATGAAAAATACTTGTGAGAACTGCTCATGCTAGAGCGTCTGGTCATTACCCAGACGGTCGGGTTAAAGCTCGCTTTGATTAAATCATTTAGATTCAAAGAGTGGCGCGCCCTGAGAGATTCGAACTCCCGACCTTCTGGTTCGTAGTTGGGAAGGCGGGAAATCCTAAGGCCTTGCAGGTGTCGCACTTACAGGCCGCACCGGCTTCAAAATCCTGCCTCAGTTGGTACACGCGATAGCGATTGGCTGTCGTTCCCCAAGACTCTGGCCGACTCTAAATCAATAAATCAAGAAGATACGGTGAGGCCGCGTAACATGTTGCATGGAATTGAGACTTCACCGAGTTGCTCAGCGACATTGCTTGTGCTAGCCGCCCCGGATTCGTCTACTGCACCAGTTTCTGAGTCATCATCGCTCCGCCCACGGAAGCCAGGACCGCGGTGACTTTCACTACTTTGTAGGTTTGGTTGGCTATCCAAAAAGTCTTCTTGTCCGAGCCTCCATCCGCGGAGGAAATCTCGACCCGCAGCGTACAAAGGTGCCCGCTGGTACCGTGACCTGTTCCTTTCCGGCGACAGCAAGCTGAAATAATTTCACTTTCTGTGCCTGCACGTCGAAGTTGCGAAATGTCGTGCTGTAGCCCTCGGCAAGCGGCAGGCAGACGATGACCTGCCCCGCGCCGGCAGCATCCGCAAACAACGGTCCGCCCAGATCGACCGCTATCGGCCGGTCTTGTCCGTTCATGCTCATCGTGCCTGACGCCTTGTTCCCCGCAAAATCGAGATCAATGACGACCGGCCCTTGCTTGACGCTTCTCTTCAGCAGCACGAGGCTTCCCTTCTCCAGCGTCGCCGTATCCGTCGCGGTGCCTTGCGGCGTGTCCAACTGATTCGTTGCCGTCCACGAGCTGGCGCCGTCCTGGATCGCCGTGGAAGCCTTCATGTTTATCTGCTGGCCGCCGGCCTCAATCTTCACCTGTGAATGGTGGGCGCACCCAGAATCGAATGGCGCCAAAATCCTTGGCCAGCGCCCCTTTCAGCATCGCCGTTGTTGTAGAATTGGCAGGTTCTCGTGGTGATCAAACGGTTTTCCGTTAGTGTGTTCGACTTCAACTCTGGCACTGCCAGGAGGATTGTTACTATGCACAAATTCATGTCGGTCGTCGTCTCGGTTCTTTTCGTCGCCATGGCCTTCTCCCCAGTCGCGCAAGCGGCGCAGGTGGGAGATCATTTCAAGGCCTTGGGCCCCGACAAGACCCAGGGAAAAGACGACTCTCTGTTCTTCCCCAACGATTTTGAGGCCGCCGTCGCTGGTCATCCGGATGCCAATGCCCTTACCTTTTTCTCGCTCTGCCGGCGTGCGCCTTTCATCTCCACATCGCTGTTTTCAGCGTTCACAGCCGCCAATACCGACACGATCGTCAATGACGAACTGTTCACGCTGGTTGACGGCACCCAGTGTTACCAGCCGCAGAACGAGCAGAACATTGTCATCAACCCGACCAACAGCCAGAACATAGTGACCTCCGCCAACGATTACCGTGCCGGCTTCAGCGCACAGGTTTACCTCAGCTACGATGGTGGCGCGACGTTCACCAATGTAATCCTCCCCGGATATGCTCCCGCCGCTCAGGCCTCCGGCTTGTTCAAGCATGTGAGTGCTGGCGGCGATCCGGTTCTTGCCTTCGCTCCGGATGGCACCCTCTACTATTCCGCGCTGGTCTATAACTTCAGCTTCCTGAATCGCACTCCCAGCGGTGTTGCGGTCAGTGTTTCCCACGACGGCGGCTCTACCTGGGGCGCGCCGGTCATGGTTCACTACGAAGACGCCAACACCTTCTTCAATGACAAGGAGTGGGTCACGGCGGGAACTAACGGCAACGTGTACGTTACCTGGACGCTATTCAAGTTCAGCAAGCCGCGCGGCTACCTTTCTTCGAACATCGTGATGGCTGTGTCGCATGATTACGGCGTCACCTGGTCTGACCCGATCCAGGTCAGCGACGCCGCCCATCCCTTCGACCAGGGCTCGGCGCCAGCGGCTGCGCCTGATGGGACCATTTACGTCGCTTACGAGGGCAACCAGGCCAGCAATGTTTCGCGGGATCAGATCGTGCTCGCGCGCTCGACTGACGGCGGACGCACCTTCACCAATACCGAACTTGGACGCGTTTACGACGACATCGGGTGCTATCCGCTGAATGTGGCGCAGGGCCGGGCGCGGCTGAGCTTCGAGCAGTTCCGCCTCAGCAGCTTCCCCTCGCTTGCCATCGATCCGACCACTGGCGCTCTGGCGATCGCCTGGGCAGATGACCAGTTGAATCCTGGCTGTGCGGCGGGGGCGTCCTCATTCTCCGGAACCACGAACAACCAGGTGAAGCTCATCACCTCGACCAACGGCACCACCTGGACGGCCCCGACGTTCATCACATCGGGCCCGAACGATAAGGCGTACCCCGGTGTCGGAGCCAACGCCGGCCGCGTCGTAGTCGGCTACTACACCCGCGATTACTCGCCGGTTCCAACATCGACCGACCATACCTGTCAGCGGGCGCTCCTAGATACCAACGATCCCGGGTACCCTGCGTCTGCAGCGCACTACATCGACACGGTGGCGGTGTGCCTCGATTACGCGTTCAGCAGCTCGACGGACGCATACGCGAGCGAAACCCGAGTCTCAACCCAATCGTCCAATCCGTACATCGAGTTCTCCGGCAGTTTCATCGGCGACTATACTGGCGTTGCCGTAGATCCCGCCGGCGGAGCACACACCGCCTGGACCGACTTCCGCGGAAAGCCCGGAACGACGACACCTAACCAGGACACGGTTGTCGGGAACGTCCACTGAAGTCTTGCCTTCCGCTCTATAGCTTCGTGAAAGCGAGATTGTAGGTGATGTTTCTGCCTCGGAAAAGCCCATTCGAGAAGGGAGCTGTGCAAAATCCTAAGTCACGCTATTTCAAGCCGTTCGCGTTTTTTGACTACACGCGTTTCCTTCGTTGGGACGTTCGCGGTTCGTAGCGAGCTTAAGAGCTTCTACTACGATTAAAGAATCGACGATCGCCTCCGCTCCCAAACGCCCTGTTTCGGCAAGGCGCTCATGTGAGTTCCTAAACCCAGAAAGTAGAGTCCAGCAGTACCTCCAAGCGTGGCGTAGGGCGAACCGAAACCGGAGATAATGTTGCTCGTGTCTATCCTGCTCTTGTCGATCCCAAGATTCTGTTGTGCTTGTGCGTCGTAGTGAAGCGCAACTGCTGTGCCGGCGGCAAACGGCACCAGCCAAAACGCATCTCTGGGCGAGACACGCAATGGGCTAGTCCAGATACCGGTCTGATCGTGGCCAGTTTGAGGCATTGTCCGAGATGCTTCACGCCGCAGATTTCGGGTTGTTGGGATGATTGTTGCTGGGCTTCTGAAGCCTGATCCGATGATGAGAACGTATCGGAGACGGATTGCGCCGCCTGTGCTTGTTCACGGGATGAGTCTGTCGCCTGAGCAAACGCTGGCCTTGGAGTATAAATTAGGGCCGCACAGATTTGGACGAAAAGCGCAAAACGCGGCAAGCCGTACGTAATTCGAACAATCGACATGATCTTTGAAGCTCCTCTGTGACGCGGGTTATCACACCGTTTTTTTCCTGACTATTTCTCAAAACTCGAAATCCAAAGAGAACTGGATTTGGCGAGCACCGGTTCCGGCAATCGGTTGCCTAAATCCGGGTATCGGAGTCAACCCTGAGCCGAATACCGGATTGATCTGCGAGACGTTCGCACTGTTGAACAGGTTGAAGAATTCCGCTACCACGTCGAGCCGTTTCACCCCGCCGAACGGGAAGTACTTCAGAACGCGAAAGTCCATCGTGGCCAGTGTGGATGTCTTCAGAGAGTTTCTGCCGAGTCCGAATGGTCTGGCCGAGAGGGGAAAGGCGTGACTCTGATTCGAGTCAAGGCCCGTCAACGGGTTTACAGGCCGGCCACTTTCCAGTGTCCAAATCGGCGCCACTTCAATATGGCTGAAGGTGTCCGTGAGCCAGCCGGTGCTTTCTTCCGACTTCCTACCTTTGTCCTCTTCCTCCCCAATAGGTTGAAGACGAAGCGCTGTTGCTGATGCTGGCGGGAGACCGCGTGCTCCATACGCAGATTGAAAGGATTTTGGGGCTGCTCGTCGAAGTCCGAGGCGTCGTCAAATGTCTTCGAGAGGGTGTAACTCGCCGAGAACGCCAGCTCATCGCTCATCCGCCGGTTAAGCGTGAATGAAACGCCGTTGTAGGCCGAACTCGCAGAATTCTGGAGCGCATAAATGTCGCTGAACTGGGTGTTGAGCCGACCAGGGGAAAAGACATCTCGCCCGATCTGCTGTGGCGTTGGATTTAGAACACCAAGGCTAGACGCGTTCGCAACAGTGAGGACGACCGGAGGCAACAAATTAACATTAAGTGTTCGAGACAGCTTAAGTCCATGAACAAACAACTCGTCAGCGCGCAGCGTAAGATTCTTCGCGAGCAAGTATTCCGCACCGGCGCTGGCTTGTTGGCTGTAGGGAGTCGCCATGCACGGATCGGGTTGGAAGATCGATGGGGCAATCCCGGATGCAGGCACAACAAGGGGCCCGCCCTGTGCTGCCGCAGAAAGACTGGCTGCTGCGTTTCCGTCTGCTACTTGCTCGAATGCCTGTGAACCGTTCTTTTCGATGGCTCGCGTCAGGTTTGCGAGAACATACCGGTCGAAGAAAACTCCATACCCCGCACGAAAAACCCATCTAGGAGACGGACTCCAAGCGAGACCAATTCGCGGGCTGACGTTATTCGTGTCTTGATTGAATCCAGAAGGCAGGCGCTCGAGGTCGTAACGCACGCCGAGATCAACCGTCAGTTGGCGGGCGATGGACCAATGATCCTGAACGAATCCGCCGAAACTCGTCACCGGAAAATCCACGTTCGAATTCCCGAACGCCTGTCGAAACTGACTAGGATTCCCCGCGAGGAAATCACCGAGAGAGCCAAAGAGATACACGCTGTCGAAGCCATCCGGTACGTCGGCACGCAGTCTGATGCGATTCACAGTTCCGCCAACCTTCCAAAGGTGTTTCCCCCACGTCCGAGAATAGGTATAGCTGGCTTGATAATGGTTTTCGCGACGTTTGCCGTTCCCCGCATAGGGCCGTCCAAAGGTGACGAGTCCAGCGATATCAATCTCCGGGCCGACGGGCTCATTCGTGCGCAGGACCGCATGGCGGGTTGCGGCCTGAAAGCGTAGATCGCTAACGGCTTCCGAGCCTAAGACAGTGGTGAGCGAACCCGAAAGAGCGTTGTCGCTCGTGAAGCTGCTGCCGCGCGCGCTTGCGTCTATGAGGCCATTGCTGTTGAACGCATCGCCTGATTCCTTGTTGTTTGTGAAGGTGTAGCGCAGCATCAGAGCAGTATTTTTCGTGAGCTGGTGATCGAGCTTGCCCGCAGCTTCCGTTTCCGCGCGCGCAATCGGAGAGAAAGCTGTCGTGATCTGGCGCGTTGCTAGCCCTGGAAATGCTCCCGTCGCGAGGAAGGCATTTATGGTTGATGTCACGCCAGGGTCAATATCCGACCCGATTTGCCCTCGGTTGTGTTCTCGTTCGAGGGCGCTGTAGTAAAACGTTTTGTCCCTGATGACAGGTCCACCCAGAGCGAAACCGGCGCGGAACCGACGAAATGATGGTTTGCCCGATTCAGTTTCGAAGGGGTCCCTCGCGTTGAATGCACCGTCCTGCGCAAATAGGAAGGCGTCGCCGTGAATCGCGTTTGTTCCAGAACGAGTGATTATGTTGATCGAACCCCCCGAGGCTCCGCCCGACTCTGCTGAAAGGCCATTGTTGACCACTTGAAATTCCTGCACGATTTCCGGCGAAAGCTCGGTGCGACTCGAACCCGCGTACTCGTCGTCGTTGTCCAGGCCATCGATGGAGAGATTGTTGCTCCGCGATCTCAGTCCACCGAAAGTGAAGCCACTGCCAGTAAGTGGCGTCGAACCGCTCGCGCCGGAGGGTATCGGTGAACTCGAAACGCCTGGTGCAAGGAGAACGAAATCCAGGTAATTTCGGCTCCGCACAGGCAGTTCTTCTATCCTCTCTTGATCCACAGTGGAAACGACTGACGACTGTGAGGGATCAAGTGACGAGGGCTGGGCATTGACGGTCACTTGTTCAGCCGCCGACGCCGGAGCTAGCACGATGTCGAGATGCACGGTTTGTCCGAGACTCGCTACAACACCTGCTCGCCGATAAGGTGCAAAGCCTGTCTGTTCCACTCGCACTTCATAGGTGCCGACAGCAAGCTGCGCTGCTCGAAAGAACCCCTGCTCATCCGTTGTTACAGTACGGGATTGATTGGTCAAGGGGTTGTGCAACGTAACTTTCGAGTTGGGAATGACAGCGCCGCTGGTGTCGCTCACAATGCCCTCAAGAGTTGCTCCAACCCGCGACGCTTGAGCGGCGGCGCCAGCCGCGCAAAACAACAAAGCAAACGATACGGCAACCCCAATAGCAATATGACGCCCGGAAAAGGAACGGCAAGCCAGAATCATCTTGAGTCACCCAATCCAATAAATGGCGGAAGAACAAAAGCAATATGTCTTGGTTGAGCAGCAAGAACAGCCCATCACGGCGCCGTCAACAGACGGAGCTACGTCTGAGCGCGTTTTTGAATCAGCTATCGCAGATTTCTAGATACGCAGTGGGAGGGGAGGGGGACTCGTCGCATCAAAAAGCAGTAAAGTGAAACCGCATGGCGCGGAAAAGAAAGATTTCTTGGCGAAGGAAGCGAATACACCCTTCGCAACAATACCAAGCGGCGCGGGTTTGACGATGAAGCGTGCAAGCGAATACGCCACTCCCGCGCATAACGCAAGAATGACCAACGTGTACTCGGTATCGTTCCCCGTTTGTATCGTGTGATCCCAGTGATCAAAAAGCTCGACCAGCGGACAAACGAGGCAAACGACTAGAATGAACACAATTCCCACGTGCAGGAGTCTTGAGCGCATCGCAGGAATTGTATCACCGCGTGGCGCCTGCGGTGGGGGATTGAACCAAGAATTCGTGGATGCCTAGCACGGACCACTTGGTCGAACCGCCGTTCCAGGTTCTTGCGTTGGAGAGCTCTGCGGGTTCGGAACTTGATATGGTGTTGTGCCAATCAGGCTGGCTGCACACTCCGTAAGTATCTGCGGTATTGCCGGAAGCGTGGACGGCAGAGCGGGTATCGACTGATCGGATTTTCTGAAGTTAAATGCGCTCGTGAGATCGCCAACGGTGGCGCGCCGCCATGCAGACAAGTTAGGCACTTCGACGCCAAAACGCGTTTCGAGGAATCGCAGCACTGAAGTGTGGTCGAAGAGCGCCGATGATACAAATCCACCCCTGCTGAACGGAGAGATCACAAGCATCGGCACACGAAAACCCAATCCAATGGGGCCGAGAATGGGAGGATTGCCGATCACCGTGGGGTCCGGGACTGCGGGTGCAGTGACGTATTCGCCGGGGGTGCCTGGGGGCGCTGTCACCGGCGCGACGTGGTCAAAGAAGCCGCCATTCTCATCGTAGGTGGCGAACAGGACCGTCTTCGCCCATAGCGCCGAATTCGCGGTCAAAGCACTGATAATCGCGGACAGGGTGTTCTCCCCAAAGAGTGAGGGCGCTGGCGGATGATCGGAGTCAACGATCGAGGCGAGCACCCAAGAGACTTGTGGCAGGTTTCCAGACAACGCATCCGCCAGAAAATCAGCCGGAAACTGGGGCCCGAATGCGTTCTGGTAGAGCGTCGATGCGGGGTTCTGGAAATTCTTGAAGTACGAGAGAACATTGTCGGAGAAAATGGTGTTCAGAATATTCTGGTCAGGTGACGAGTAGACCTTCCACGAAATTCCGCGAGCCTGAAGCTGTTCAGGCATCGTCGTATAGGTCAGTTTGCCGAAGAACGACGACCGATTTGCGACTAGCGTTTGAAGTAAGGGCCCACCGTTCTGTCCAGCTGGGTCGATGGAAGCCGCCATGGTGTAGAGCCGGTTAGGATCCGTGGGGCCGATCACCGAGCAGAAATAGTTGTCGCATACGGTGAAGGCGTCAGCCACGGCATAGTAAAAAGGAAGGTCTGCGCGCGTGTAGTAGCCCAGGGCGAGTACGGCATCATTGGAATTGGTCGCGAGGCGAGAGGTCACAAAGCCATCCATTGCGCCACTGTCCCAGCTCTGATGCTGCGGCACCCAGTCATGAGTGATGTCGTGGGTGCATGCAGCGTTCGTCTTGGAAGTATCGAGATGGAATGGAAGCAATACGCCGGCCGGCGGGTTCGTGGTATTTGCAGGGTCGGGTTGCTGGAATGCTGGACTCTGTTCGGCGAATCCACGCACGCCGCGGTAGCTTCCGAAATAATGGTCGAAGGACCGATTTTCCTGGATGAAAATGACGACGTGCTCGATGTCAGTCAGTTTGGAGCAAACGGATGGAGCGGGACCGGGGGAAGTACCTCCTCCGCCGCAACCAGGCAGAAGCACAGCCGCGAGCTCAGCTGCAGCCGTGGCGGCGCCAATTTTCAATAAATCTCGACGGGTAACATCCCTGGAAGGCATGGAGAGCTTTCTTTCCTCCTTTGGGCCGATCCCGTGATTGAATCCTCGCCATTGAAGGAGCGGCGGCTACAAAATTCCTGGGCGATCCTAGATAATCCTCGTCATTGGATGCGCTCAATGTCAAAAGCCTTCAGAATGTGAATTTCATGCCGAATTGGATTTGCCGCGCGCCCGAAGTTGCATCGGCACGCCTCACTTCCGAAGTCGATTGCGAACGGAACAAGAGAACCACCGGCATTGCTGGCGGTTCCGCTTGGTCTGGCTATCTCGAAAGCAACTGAAACTGCTCGAATGTTTCTTAGTGGCGACCCTTGTGCTTGCCCTGAGTAAAGCCCTTGTGCTTACCCTTGTTATCGTTCTTATCGTTGTCCTTGCCCTTGCTTGGCGTCTTGTTGGTACTCTTAACTAGGTTTGCGCGGGTGTCTCCGGTGTTGGCAGCGCCCTTATTGTCGCGGTCCTTACCCCTTATGGTCAAAAAAGTCGTGCGTAGGGCCGAAGTCAGACACCCCCCGCGGAGCGGGTGGCTTGGTGAGTGGGGCCGCCTCAAAGGCGGTTGTCCCGTTGGTTGAGGCGTCGCGCTAAGGCGCGCCTTCGTGGATGAGTTTAGAAACTGCCGCTGTTACCATCCGCGGC
>WNGG01046851.1_pt1 | contig 14218 bp, 11 predicted proteins | sample 5400661 | NCBI WGS metagenome assembly WNGG01 (sample SAMN13153372, study PRJNA577476) | soil metagenome | isolation source: 100 cm soil or saprolite under Garry oak tree replicate 1 | place: USA:California | collected 2016-06-15
CGCCGAATGATGACAGCGGCACCCCGTGTGTCAACACCGCACGCATCTGTCCGCGCGCCGACGACGCGGGTGCCCGCCTCGCTCACCCCGCGCGAGGAGCGCGTGCCGCGCATGCGCTGCGGCATCGGCCATGACGCACGAGGTCTGGCAGCGCACACTTAATCTTGCGAGCACGCCTTCAGCCGACCACCCGGAAACGCTCCGACTCCGGAGGCTTGGCCCACAGCCGGTCGGCCCCACTCATCGCCGCCGCCCGCTGCGGGCTAGCCCTCCAGGCGTCGTAGATGTCGTTGGTGGTCCAGACCACCAGGGTGGTGATTTTGGCGGGGTCAGCGAGGGCGATCAGGGTTTGACGGCTCATAAAGCCGGGCGCCCTGCTCTGTGCCTCGCCATTGCGATCCAACAGCTCTCTGGCCTCGTCAATCTTGTCGGCCTTGGCCCAGTGATGCGTGAGAACACCGATCATGCGGACCTCCTGGAGGCTTCCAGCGCATGTTCCGGCGAAGTGGATACCGGTTCGCCGATAAGAACATGCGCCACGCAATAGTTTCTAGAGCACGTCCCGATTCCGAAGGAACGGGACATGCTCCGAGGCAACGATAGCATTCGTGCAGGCGCGAGGCTGCTCAGGCCGGCGCGGAGCCAAGCCGGGCGCCCGGCGCGACTGCCTGCAGTGCGGGCAGCAGCTCGTCCGAGATCAGACGCATGCTCGCGAGCGAGATGGACAACGGCATCCCTACCCAGTGGGTGCGGATGATGAGGTGATTGACGCCAAATTCCTCCCAGTAGGGCTTGAGCGCGGCGTAGCAGTCTTCGGGCGAGCCCAGGATGAAACGCCCCTCGATCAGCTCGTCGAGCGGACGGTTGAAGTCCGTGCCGTCGGGCATGACCTTGTCCTGCCCCCACTTGGCATAGTCCCGGTATTTCGCCAGCAGGTAGGGGCCGGCCATTTCGAGCGCCGTCGCCCGATCCTTGGCGCAGTAGACCTCCTTTGCGATCGGCAACTCCCGCGGCGCCTCCTTTCCGGCGGCTTTCAGCTCGGCGCGGTAGATCGTCATTTGCCGGCGGATGGTGTCGATGGTGGCGTGCGGGTTGATCATCCAGGCATCCGCGGTTCGGGCCGCGCGCTTGACCGCCGGATCGTTGTTTGCCGCCATCCAGATCGGCGGCCGTGGCTTCTGCACAGGCCGGATGTTCATGTGTACGTTTTCCAGCCGGCAGCCGGGCCCGTCGTAGGAGACGCGTTCCTCCGTCCACAGGCGCTGCACGAGGGTCAGGTACTCTTCGAGCCGCTTGACACGTTCGCCTTTCGGCACGCCGAAGGCATCGAACTCGATGTCGCGGTAGCCCAGACCGACGCCGAAGATGAAGTTGCCCCGGGCAATGACGTCCAGGCTCGCCACCGTCTCCGCCGTGTAGACGGGATTGTGCAGGTTGAGCAGCAGAATGCCGAGGCCGAGCGTCATCTCGCCGGCTTCAGCAGCCAGCCGCGCCAGCAAGGGCACCGCCTGCAGCTGTTTGTTGTCGCCCTCGTTGAGGTAGTGCTGGCCGGTCATGAGCGAGTCCCAGCCGCGGTCGCGCGCGAGGCGTAGCATCGCGAACTGGTCGTCCAGCGCGCTCACCATGTCGGTGTCGAGGGTCTGCTGGTTGGTGATGAAGAGCCCGACTTTCATGCGGCTATCCTCTCGGCTTGGCGGCGAGCCCCGACGATGATAGTGGTTCTGCTCCTCGTCGTCGCGCCTAAAGCGCTTTCCGATTGGATTGAATCGGAAAGCGCTCTAGATTCCTTATTTGATCGCATTTTCTGCGGAAAACCGGTGTCCACTTTTCCGGATAATGCTCTAAGACCGACTCGCCGAAGGCAGGTACGTGGTGTAAGCTGTGAAGAGCTGCCTTTGAGACGGGGACGTGCCGGGGTCTCCGCCGGAGTGAACGGGCGGCACTGGCGCCGTCGGCGGCTCTCCGGCCTACGTACGCCCAATTCCTTTCCTACGGTGCAGCCCCCATTTGGGATGTCGAGGCGCTGCGTTGCGTTCAACGCGCGGCGCTGAAGGGGGACCAAGATGGCGACCTACTCTGTCGGCGATCTCAGTCGTCGTGACGTCCTGAAGATGTCGGCGGCGCTGGCAGGCGCACAGGTTCTTGCCTCGACCGGTTCGGCCGGCGCTGCCCAACCGGAAGGGCAGGTCACCTGGGGAGTGCACGTATCCCTGGCCCCGGCGTGGTTCGATCCGGCGGAGACGGGAGGGACCGTCACCCCCTTCATGGTGATGTATGCGCTGCACGACGCCATGGTGAAACCCATGCCGGGCCAGCCGCAGGCGCCGAGCCTCGCCGAGTCGTGGTCCGCGTCGGAAGACGCGCTCACCTACGAGTTCGTGCTGCGCAACGGCGCAAAATTCCACAACGGTGACGACGTGACGGCCGCGGACGTGAAGTTCTCCTTCGAGCGCTATCGCGGAATCTCGCGCCACATGCTGCAGGACCGGGTGGCCGCGGTGGAGATCCCCGATGCCCGGCGGGTGCGCTTCAAGCTCAAGCAGCCGTGGCCCGACTTCCTCACCTTCTACGTCGAGGCGACCGGTGCCGGGTGGATCGTGCCCAAGAAGTATGTCGAGACCGTCGGCGAGGAGGGCTTCAAGAAGGCGCCGGTGGGCGCCGGTCCTTACAGGTTCGTCTCGTTCACGCCGGGCCTGGACCTCACCTTGGAGGCGTTCGACCAGTATTGGCGCAAGAGCCCGAGCGTGAAGCGCCTGGTGTTCAGGATGATCCCCGACGAGGCGACGCGGCTCGTCGCGCTCAAGCGGGGCGAGGTGGACATTATCTACGCGATCCGCGGCGAGCTGGCCGAGGAGCTCGCGCGCAGCAAGGGGCTCACCGTCAAGCCGATCATCAGCAAGGCCACCTTCTGGCTCTACTTCGCCGACCAGTGGGACCCGCAGTCGCCGTGGCATGACCAGCGGGTGCGGCGCGCGGCGAGCCTCGCCATCGACCGCGACACCATCAACCAGGCTTTGACGCTCGGCCAGTCCAAGCTCACCGGCAGCATCATTCCGGACATCTTCGAATACTACTGGCAGCCGCCGGCCCCGACATACGATCCGGCGGAGGCCAGGCGATTGCTGGCCGAAGCGGGCTACCCGAAGGGCTTCGACGCCGGCGAATTCAACTGCGACGGCTCGTACGCCGGCCTGGCCGAGGCCGTGCTCAACAACATCCAGCAGGTCGGCATCCGGGCCAAGCTCCGGCCGCTCGAGCGGGCGGCCTTCTTCAAGGGCTATGCGGAGAAGAGCTTCAAGAACCTCATCCAGGGCCAGAGCGGCGCGTTCGGCAACGCCGCCACCCGGCTTGAAGCTTTCGTCGTCAAGGGAGGCGCCTATGTCCACGGCAGCTATCCCGACATCGACGCGCTGTTTAAGGAGCAGGCGAGCGAGCTCGATCGCACGCGGCGCGCAGCGAGGCTGCACAAGATCCAGCAGCTCGTGCACGAGCGGGCAATCTACGCGCCGATTTGGCGACAGGCCTTCGTCAACGGCGCCGGCCCGCGGATGGGCGAGTCCGGGCTTGGCCTGATCGCGGGCCACGGCTACTCGGCGCCTTACGAGGACGTGACGCTGGCGGGCAAGTAGCCGCAGCGCAGGCGGGGAGCGTCCGGACCCACGATTGAATCGGCTCCCCGTCGATCTTGCGTATGAGGATTGAAGTTTAGCCCACGCCCGATTCGACACGACATATAAGACCGTCACTTCCGCAATCGGATGAACTGCGGACGAGATTTGCTCCCGGAATCGGATGAACTGCGGACGAGATTTGCTCCCGGTGAGGCTTTCAGCTCATGACCCAAAGCGGGCATTCTCTACGGCGGCTGGAAGCTATCACTCTGGACGCCGCGCGCAATCGGAAGTGCCAGTCGTCCCCACACGGCCAATCGCCTATTCCGTCCTACGGGGCAAGCGATGCCGAATAGGCCACCAGCGCGATCATGTCCGCAACCGTGAGCTTTTCGACGGCCGGCTTCATGGTGTCGCTGTTCGGACCTTTACGCGCGCCCGATTTGAAATCGTAAAGCTGGCGGAACAGGTAGGTCGGCGACCGACCCGCAATTGTCGGCACGACATCGTTGCCGCGAAGATCGGCACCGTGACAAGCCGTGCATTGAACTGAGGCATCGCCGCTCATCGCAAGCTGCCGCCCTTTCTGAATACTACCGGGCGGCACGTAAGCGATGAAACGAACGCGCGTGTCTCGGCTGACAAAGTTTTCGACGTTTTCGGGGATCTCGATGATGCGTTGGCCGATCGATTCCTTGTCGCTGCTGCCTTCAATCGGAGCCAAAAACAAGTCTCTTACCTGAGTCTTAGGCACGGTATCGGTTTCGACGACAACGATGTTGGCCCTCGGTTTGATCGATGCGAAATAGGCAGCCGCCTCCTTAAGCTCCTCGTCAGTAACCGCTTTGGCAAGTTTGATCATCAGGTCATTCGCAATGCGAGGCGCTGAACCATTCCGCAGTCCGTTTTTGAAGTCGATGGTCTGCTGCACGATGTAGGCTGCGGGAAGACCAAACAGGCTTGAGTTTTCCGGGCCGCCGGGCCCGTCCGCGCGATGGCAGACGCCGCAGGCCATTACGTCAGGCTTTCTGCCGCTTGCCACGATCGAACGCATGGGCGGATGATCCTCCGGATGCCAGTCGGGCGCAGTGAATAGATCGCGCACCTGGGTGAGCGTGAATCCTGCGGTACTGCCGGGAACGCGTCTGGTCGACCCATCATCGGATGCCCGTTGAAAATTCGGCGGGTTAACCGGATAAGCCCACGGCGGCGGGCCATCCTGGCTCTGTGCGACGGCGCCTCCGACTGTGAGCACCAACAACGAAAGCGTCAGATAGGCAGGGATGAATTTCACGGCTTCGCTCCCCTGGGTTGGACGTAAACCACAGCGCCGATTTGGCTTTTGTAAATTAAAAGGGAAAATGTCTGCCGCGGCAAGGGGATCAATTGCATCGCCAGATGTCCGCTGGTTGGCACTTCTCGGACCTGGCGTCCGGACCCACGATTGAATCGGCTCCCCGTCGATCTTGCGTATGAGGATTGAAGTTTAGCCCACGCCCGATTCGACACGACATATAAGACCGTCACTTCCGCAATCGGATGAACTGCGGACGAGATTTGCTCCCGGAGTGCGTGACCGCGTTGGCGAGCGCTGAGGGCGCGTCCGCTTTTCCTCGGGGCGATCTTGCCGCCTTACGCTCGCCGATCGAAGCGTCTAGAGGTGCGAAAGCTGTGATCTCAGCCTCCGCGCCTGAAGGAGGCCGAAGGGGTCTTCGTGGCGGGCGAGATTGCGATAGGTGGTGAGGTCGTCCTCTTCGAGTTCCGGTCCCTCGCCACGTCGTCCGCCGACGCCCGTGCTCGGTCCCAACGGCAGTGAGGTGCCGACGCCGGCATAGATGTACCGGTCGCCGAACGCCTGCTTCAGCGCCGCGAAGGTGGGCTCGCCGGTGCAGTGGCCGGGGGCGATGTTCTCCACCTTGAAGGTGTCCTTGAGCGCCGCCACAGCCTTCGCAATGACGTCATCTGGCGCGACGACGAGGTGGAATCCGCCAGCGATCAGCTGAATCTTGGGATTGATTGCCGCCGCCGCCTCGACGATCTTGTCGATCCCCGGATGCGAGCAGCCGACCACAAGCACGAGGCCGTCCAGGGTGTTGACGGCAAGAGACAGCTCTTTAAGTTCCTTGGTGCCCGGGGCTTCGGACACGAGCGCAATCAGCGTGATGCCGGGAGCGATCTCGGTCGTCTTGTCGATAAGTTCGAAGTTGGCGCCCTGCCAGGCGGTGCCGAATTTCATGACCTCCGGTGGCTTGCCGTCGTAGTAGCGCATCTGCGGCGGCAGGGATTCGTCCTTGCGGTAGAAGCTCGATGGCAGCGACGAGCCGTAAATGCCGAAGCCTTCCTTGGGAGCGTAGATTTTCACCTTCGGGTTTACGCTCAAGACGTAGCTCAGGCCCGCCATATGGTCGGAGTGGCGATGCGATAGGACGACGAAATCGAGGTTGGCAAGGTCGACACCCTTTGCCTTGACGTTGGCGGTAAAGATATCGCGATCATTGCCGGTATCGAACAGGATCCGCTTGCCCGCGACCTCGACGAGCGCGGAGAAGCCCCAATCCTTCCTCATTGCAGCGTCCTTGCCGAAGGCGTCGTAGAGGATGGTGATCTGGCTTTTGGCCTCGGCCGCGACCGCAACGCATGTCGCGGCACCCATCGCGGTGGCGCAGGCGAGCGCCCCCGCAAGAAGCAGCGTTGCGCTGAGTTTCATCTGACATTCCCCGTGTACGCTGTACGACCTACACCGAGCGCGCCGAGATACGTCGGTACCGGGCATGCGGGAGGTGGCTTCATCGCAGCAGCTCATGATCATTCTCTCCGTGCGGCTCAACTAGCGGGTTGTCCGTCGAATAAGGCGCTTGGCCAGCTCCCGTGCTCTCTCCGGCGGGCAGGCCTCCTGCCGATGGTATGGCGTGCCAAAACGGGCTAATCTCAGCGTCTGTTTCCCTCGCATCGATGGGGCGAGCCAATGAACATCAGAGCCGGCCTCAAGGTCCTGAAGGACCGCCAAAGGAACGCTGAAACTTCTCTGAATCATGGCCAACCCTTCACGCTCTGGCCGGGAACGAAGAGATCACGCTGCGGCCCAAGACGTTCGAGTTCCTTCGAAGGATATCAGGCCCTGCTGCGGGCTCGTAATGCTATCGTCCGATCGCCTAATATCAATCTCGATATCAGAGGTGGTCGCCATGGACGAGATCGAGCGCATTGAACGACGCTTGAAACTGCATGATGTGCGCGTCCTCATGTCTGTGGTGCAGGCGGGAAGCATGCACAAGGCAGCGAAGCGCCTTGCAACCTCCCAACCAGCCGTCTCGCGAGCGATCGCCGACCTCGAACACGCGCTTGGCGTGCGTCTGCTCGATCGCACGCCGGCCGGCATCGAGCCGACGCTATACGGTCACGCGATCATCAAGCGCGGACTGGCGGTCTTCGACGAGCTCAAACAAGGCGTCACGGATATAAAATTCCTCACCAATCCCACGTCGGGTGAACTGCGCATTGCGTGCAGCGAGTACGCGGCGGCCGGACCGGTCATGGCCGTCATCGACGGGCTCACCCGGCGACATCCCGGCATGGTGTTTGACGTCGTGACCGGTCCAACGCTGACAGTCGGCAGCGCTCTGAGAGAGCGAACGGTTGACCTTGCGATGACCCGGATCGTCGACTTCGCGGATCAAGACGATATTGTGGCCGAAAATCTATTCGACGATGACTTCGTCGTGGTGGCGGCCACGCAGAATCCGTGGACGCGGCGGCGGCGAATCGAGCTTGCCGAACTTGTGAACGAGCCCTGGACGCTGCCGCCGCGCGATTCTGCAATCGGTAAATTCGCCATGGATGCGTTTCGCGCGCGAGGGTTGAAACCTCCACGCACGGCGGTTGTTACCTATTCCATGCACCTGCGGAACAGGCTCTTGGCGACCGGACGCTTTGTCACGATTCTGCCGACCTATGCGGTGACGTTGGCTGGCAAGCCCGCTTCGGTCAAGATATTGCCTGTCGACTTGGGTAATGCGCGTGGGACGCTGGCCATCTTCACGTTGAAGAATCGAACGCTCAGTCCGCTCGCGGAGCTATTCATCAAGACCGCCCGGGCAGTCGTGAAATCGCTGCCGAAAGCGAGATGATTTTCAGCGCCCGCGCATGATCGTCGTGCAGCTGCTCTCGACTCCTTTCTTCCATGACCGGCGAGCGTGCGCGCCGGCATGTCCGCTGGTGGCACTTCTCGGACCTGTCGGCAGGAGACCCGCATGTCCGCAGTTGGGGGTAAAGCAGCCGTCCGCAAATTGTCCAGAAGGTCTCACGTCCTCGATCGATCCTGATTGTCGTACGCGGCGACCTTCCGGTTCGCACGCGTGCGGCATTCGAAGCAGCCTGCCGAGTGCCATCCTGGCTGATCGGCCGACGACGATGGCAAGAGCTGACGGCCGTCCCAGGCGCGGACGAGGCGGACCAGGACGATGCGAGGATACGTCGGACGCGACGCCGACGCGCCAACTGCGTAACGATCGGCGGACCCTTACAGGTTCGCCTGGAAATCGACGTAGTCACGCACCCTGCGGTAGATCTGCAAGCGGTTCCGCTGACTCGGCGACGATGATCTGATCGGTCTTTGGATTGAAATCCACCGCCGTCGGGAAGCAGAAGCGCCAGAGCGGCTCCAGATTGCGAGCCCGCCTGCTCCTACGCGCCGAGTGCATAGGAGGGCCGCCGCGGGTCGGCGCCGCCCTTCATGACGCCGGTCGCATGATCGGCGACGATGGTGCACACGGCGCCGGCAAGCCAGGTCCAGTCGGGCCACCACGCGACCTTGTGGCCCAGACGCGCGAGCGCCTCGCCGGTCGCCTTGTCGATGCGGCTCTCCAGGTTGAGGCGCGCTGGGCGCCCAGGGCATCGGCGCGCTATGGCGCTCGGGACGGAGGCAGTGAGGGTCCCGACGAGGAAAGGCACTGGGTAGCGAGTTCGTTCGATACCGCCGCTCTTGACGGCGGTATCGAATCCGCGCCTTCGCTGCTGTACGCTTAGCCGATCTGGCACACTTTGACCGCCTAGGCGGGAAGAGAGCGAATGGAGGAAGACCTATGCCCTTCTACCTGACCCGGTTCAGCTACACGCCAGCAACGTGGGCGAAGCTCATGAAGAATCCCGAGGATCGCCGAGAGGCAGCCAAGCAGTATATCGAATCTGTCGGCGGAAAGTTGCACGGCTTCTGGTATGCCTTCGGTGACCACGACGGATACAACTTGTGGGAGGCCCCTGATAACGTCTCGATGGCGGCCACAGCACTCGCGATCGGTGCCGGAGGTGCGCTGAGCTCCGTCCAGACAACTGTCTTGCTGACCGTCGACGAGACGCTTGCAGCTCTGAAAAAGGCGTCATCGATCAAATATCGGCCACCGGGGAACAAAGCTTGAAATGCCCGGGCCCTAAAGGCGAAAAGCGTGACTTGAGTTGTCGCGTCGTTCGCCGCCGTTATTTCTGACAGGGGGCGGGTTGCTGTTGATGGTCTCAGGATGACCCGCGGGCAGACACGAATAGCGCAGGCAGCCAGCGTCCGCTTAGGTGTCTACGGCCTCGACCATGTGGGCATGGAGATGTCGGCTTGTGGCACGAAGCTGCCGATCGAGGATGTCCGCCCATCGGTCGCGATCGGGGGTAAACCGGGAAACATGTGCTCAGTCTGAGCCTTACCTGGCACATATCGTTGGTTCGCTGCGGTGAGGTAAAACGGACAGGTCGCGGGTGGCGTCAAGCCCCGGGTGGCGTCACGCTAATGGACCTAATCTGGCCGCGATGTCGCCCGAGTTGGTGGCGAGGGTGAGGGGGTATGCCACCTCAGTGCCGCCGCAATCCGAGCATCCCATAGTGAATCGAAAGTCCGCAGGGGGCGCAGCATGAAAAAGCTACTCGCCGGCGCGGTGATGGCGGTGTGGTTGGCACCGTTAGGCGTAGTCGCTCAGGAGCGCGCGGGAGATGCAGCGTTGGGTGCGCTGACGGGAGCGGTCGTCCTGGGGCCGGTCGGCGCTGTAGCCGGGGCGGTGGTGGGTTACACGACAGGGCCGGCCATTGCGCGTTCATGGGGGATGAGGGGGTCCGATCGCCGTTACCAGGGGCGATCGGCAAAGCGACCCCCGCCGGCCGCGTCCAAAGGAGTCTCCGCTCGGGGCGCTGATCCGCAACGAACTACTCCGCAACGTGCCGCCGCGGAAACTTCCTCGCAACCCGCCAGACCTTCGGCCAAATCGGCCGGCGCTCCGAATGCGATGCCGCCTGTCCAGCCCTTGGAATGACGAGCGCCCGCACAGCGAGCTAGGCAGAATAGTGGCTAGGCCGGCCGGCGTGTGACCCGCAGACGGGGGTAGATGTCGACTTGCACCCAGCCTGACACCACCGTCGCGCAATGCGACGGCCGCCTTCGGTGTGCCACGGGGCAGGCCGCCTCAGGATGTCCGCGCATCGATCTACCTTCGCAGTCCGGGAGGCATCGACCCGTGATGCCATCCGACCTTTCGACCGTGGCTCCAGCCCGGCGGGTGATGCAGACCGTGCCAGCCCACCTTGCGGCCATGGCTAAAGCCCGGCGGGGTCCGTGCTTTCTCCACCGAATTGGTGGTTTGCGCCGCGCGGTCTACGCTCGCCGGGGCTCCAAGCATTGCCTCGGCGCGGTTCGACATCAGAATTCCGGTCGAGAGCATTGCTGCTGCCGAAACGGCAATAAGAGTCGTGTTGCGCATGCGATTTTCCTTTCTGGCGTTTCCCTGTGCTGTCGACAGTCGGGATCGCCGTCAGGACCTCAACCCGAAGGCAGTATTGCGGGTTCCATAGGGGCAATGCGAGTCTGAAATAATTCGCCAGCGGCCGTTCATCTTTGATCATGAGCGGTTCATCCGATGTTCATGATCATGAACTGCCAGCATCGCTCAATTCGCACTCGACCGCCTCACCCGCCGTTGGACCATTCGGTAAAAGTCCGCATGGATTGTCCCAGGTTCGAGGCACGCGGGTCGGCGGATACGGGGAAGCAAGTCGCAGCCGCAGTCGCATCGCCAGCGGCCGCAGTCGAAAGCTGAACGGATCCGTCACAGACGTCGCAAATCCGTCAACTCGATGGAAGAAGATTGCGACGGCAGAAAAATCGCGACCTGATCGGCGGCGTTATTGGCAGTTTGCGCCGATCTTGGTCGAATAGATGCGCGTCGACCAGTCGAAGACACCGGTCACCGTCTGGTACTGAGAGGTGAACCAGAGCGTGCAACCATCGGCCGGATCGACGCTCATATGCGCATAGTCGCCCCAACGGGAATAGCTCGTCTGCGATCCCGTGCCGGTCGCGATAAATGATTCCGACGACAGGGGAGTGAGATTCTCGCCGGTCGTCATATTCGTCGAGCTGACGGTTCCGAGCGCCACCGCGATCGAGGGGTAGAGCGAGGCGCTGGAACGGCTGTAGCCGACCGCGATGTTTCCGGCGCGGTCCATGGCAATGCTGCTCATCCATCGGTAATCGGCGTTCGGGGAGAACGTGCTTTGCTGGTTGATGGTCGTCGTCAGGGTCGCGGATGTGCCGACATTGACGCTCTGGAAGGCAGGCACCAGATCGTACCACCGGATTCCACTGACGCTCGAGGTGCCGGGGTTCACGGTGACCGAATGACTGACGACGAGATGATATTTGGCGTCCCAGGTCTGGCATTGACCCGGCGTCGACGAGTAGGCGACGCACGGCCTGGAATAGGCAAGCCGGAACATCAAACGATCGCCAAGGGAATCGAGCTTCTGGTTGACGGCCGGCTGCAGGATGCAGGCCCCGCCATTGCAGGCCGGGGTGAATGACGCCGCCCCACCGACGGCTTGAGGCCAGGAGATCGCGCCCGACGCCGCGGGCCAGTTCACCGTGACAAAGCCGACTTGGAGATGGCCGCCGTAAAAATTGGCCAGGATGTTCGGTGTCCCGACCGGCGGACATGCCGCGCCCGCCACGCATGAGGTGTCGCCCGGACTGGCGGCGGAGACGTAGGTTGGATTGAGGTCGGTCGATTTGCCGTCGAGATCGCTGGGAAGAATACTGCCGTAGGAGGAATTGGGCGATGCGCACAATTGTCGGGCACCGGCGCCGGCCAGCATCTGCGCCCGCTCGTACACACATACCCTGGCGCCCAGAAAACGATTTCCCCTGAACATATTGAACGTGGCGTAATAGCCGTCCGGCCACACGCCGATCTTGGGATAGTCGGGAAAGTAGGGCTGCTGGAACGCGTAGACGTAGTAGCCTCCGGTCGCATCGCTCGATTGCGATACGGCGACACAGTGATAGTACGGACCGCCTGAGGGCACCGCGAACTGGCTCAAGATCCATCGATGCGCCGAGCGATCGAACAGCGCGACCACATCGCCGTCGTCGCGGTTGGCGCACGGATTGGTCTGGGGGAAATTCGCAGCCGCCTTGAACAGGCTGCTCATCTGGAAAAAGAGCCCGCTCGTATTCGGCTGCGTGCAGGACGGTTGCCCGTTGACGTTCTGGCAGAAGTTGCCGGTCTGCTTGTCGAAGACGGCGTAGGCTGCGTTGACGAATTGAACATATTGAGTGTCCCCGGCGGCCCCGCTGGTATCGGGCGGGATATATTGGACAGCGTAGCCGCTGCTGACGCCGATGCCGTTGAAGCCGGTCCCGGACGGGGTGATTTGGGTCGTCGAACTCTTTTGCAGGACCGGGTCCCTGGCCGGCGGGGTTGGCCCGAACGGATGCGGCAGGAGCGGAATCACCCGGTGCTCGATGGCCGCGCCGGCGGCGGGCACCTTCATGGGGGCGATGAGCCTGCTATGCCCGGAAACGCTGCCGGAGAGCGACAGGGATTCCGTCGCTGCGACTGCGCCATGGAGGGGATAAAGAGAGACGAGCGACAAGCCGGGTCAATCCGAGTAATCGTCGCCCATCTGCGTTCTGCACCATGTCCAGCCCCCTCACTTGGATATCGACAAAGCCTGAAGCCGCATAATCGATTTAGCAATGTCGCTCATCGCGCGAAACTGCATATCATTACTTCATGACGGCAGGAAGTACTATGCCGCCCCAAAATCTGCCAACACCCCGAGACCGCAGGGGGCTATCGGTTGGCCCAACGTCTCAATGCATGGCGCTCGCGGTGGTGCGGCTGAGGCAAGCGGAACGGGAATTACGTGCTCGATTGGGCTTCTTTGCTTCTACTGTCGAGCCGCTAAAAGCCCCCTCCTATCCATCCACGATCAATCCTACAGTTCGGGGTGCGGAGCGGCGATGCTCGGCCCGGTCACTGTCATCATCCAACAGTAGACCTCGATCCTGTTGCCGTCCGGGTCGAGGAAGTAGAAGGCGTGGCTCCCGCTACCGCCGACGAAACCCTTCTCGCCTCCCTCGGGGGCGTGCACGTAGGGACCACTGACGATCTCGACGCCGCAAGAGCGCACATGGTCGAGCGCCAGGAGCCAGTCCTCGCGCGAGTCGACCTCGAAGGCGATGTGATCGAGGCCGGGGGCTGTGCGGATGCGGGAGTCGGTCGATGCGATGCCGGCCTTCCTTACGTCCTCCGAGAGCTCGAACAACACCACATCGTGGTGCTTGTCGTTGATGCGCATGAAGCAAATGGGGCGCCCGAAGTCGGGGGGACCCCAACGCCCGGTTATCTTGAGACCCAGCACCGTGCGATAGAAATCGATGGAGCGATCGACGTCGCTGACGTGGATGCCAATGTGCCCGACCCGGCCCAGATGAATGCTCATGCTATCCCCTCAACTGAAGCCCAAGACGTTACCAGCTGGCGGTGGGACTTCAAGACTGGACTGCATCAGCACTAGTCACTTGCTTTGTCGTGGCGAGCGAACTCCTCGCAAACAAGGGCCTCAGCGACGAAACCTATGCCGCCGCGGAAAAGGCGATGGGGCTGGAGAGCCTGGTGGCGCTCGTCGCATCGAGCGGCGGTTTTTCGATGACCTGTCTGACGGCCGCCACGTTCAGGATCGATCCGCCGCCCGCCAACCCCGTTCGGCGCGCTTCACCTCTCCCACCGAACTCGGGTTTACCCGAGTTCGGCATTATTGAGTGGCCGAAGTCGGATAAATCCGACTTCGGCTGCGGGAGAGGTCGACAATTCGCGAGCTCGCTCGCGGATTGTCGGGTGAGGGGGAAGCGCCCCCCTCATCCGGCTCGGCTTCGCTATCGCTCCGCCTCGCCACCTTCTCTCGCAAGGGGAGAAGGAACGCCGCGTCGCCGTCGCGTGCGGTCACACACGAAGCGATCAAACGGAGTACGTATGACGGACCGCGCAGCGCAAGGCCGCTCTTTCGCGTTTGAACGAAAGGCGGACATCGTGCGAACGCGATCGATCGTCTCAGATTGACCGTTCCCGTTGATGATCGGCGAGGCCTACCGCTTCGACGTGTTCCACCTTATGGACGTTGACGACATGGCGTGCCTGTTCCCGGTCGAGGTAGAGACGGCGGGCCGACGACAGCGCGTGCTCACAGGTTCGCCTGGAACTCGACGTAGTCGCGCACCTTTTTGTAGATCTGCAGGCGGTTGCGCTGGCTGTCGGCGACGATGATGCGATCGGTCTTCGCATCGAAGTCGACCG
>WNGG01025065.1_pt1 | contig 14215 bp, 11 predicted proteins | sample 5400661 | NCBI WGS metagenome assembly WNGG01 (sample SAMN13153372, study PRJNA577476) | soil metagenome | isolation source: 100 cm soil or saprolite under Garry oak tree replicate 1 | place: USA:California | collected 2016-06-15
ATCGAAGGGCTCAGCGCGAAGGAGATCGCGCCCTTCAAAACTGAGTGGGACGTGATTTCCACGATGAAGAAGATGGGCCATGAAGTTTACCCGGTCGGCGTCTACAACAACCTCGGAGTAATTGGAAATGCTTTGCTCGAGCGCAAGCCGCAGGTCGCTTTCAATTTGCTCGAGGAGTTTCACGGCTACCCGCTTTACGATCAGCATGTCGTCAGCTATCTCGAGCTGATGAAACAACCATACACGGGTTGTAACCCGCGCGGTTTGACGATTTCCCACGATAAGGCAATGTCCAAAATGGTTTTGGCCTACCATCACATTCAAGTACCTGCCTTCGCCGTGTTTCATATGAATCGAGTAGTAAAGCGATCGAAGCGTTTGAAGTTTCCGCTGCTCGTAAAATCGATCAGCGAAGAAGGGTCGGTGGGTATCGCGCGCGCTTCGATCGTCAACGACGACGAGAAGCTGGCCGAGCGCGTGGAATTCATTCACCGACAGACAAAGACGCACGCCATCGCCGAACAATACATCGCCGGTCGCGAAATCTATGTCAGCGTGATTGGAAACCAGCGTTTGCAAACCTACACGCCGTGGGAGTTGGTGATTGAAAAACTTCCCGAAGGCGCCCCGAATATCGCGACTTCAAAACTCAAATGGGATCCGGCCTATCAGGAAAAAGTCGGTGTGGTCACCAAAGCTGCCGATCTGGACAAAGCGATGCGCCGGAAACTGGAAAGGTTATCGAAGCGAATCTACCGGACGCTGTTCCTCAGCGGGTATGCTCGCCTCGATTATCGTTTGACTGACGATGGGCACGTCTATCTGCTGGAGGCAAATCCAAACCCGCAGATTGCTCTCGACGAGGATTTTTCCGACTCAGCAAAACATTCGGGCGTTGATTACGAAGCGCTGCTGCAAAAGATCATCACGCTGGGATTGAGTTATCGCACCGGGGCATAACGGCCTGCAAGCTTCGTCAAAGCCACCTTTACAAATATGATTCCGTTACAATATGAGGTCTTTAATCTTTGATCATGCAAATTACTATTCGACCACCGAAGACATTTAGCTTTAAGCGGACCGTGCGGAGTCATGGCTGGTATGGCCTGCTTCCTTTTCAATTCGACGAAAAGACCTGGACGCTGACGCGAGTGCTGGAAACGAAAAGCGGCGCGCCGGTGACCGTTCGTATTCGCAGTCGCGGCAAGTCAATCCAGATCGAAGCGGAAAACCGGCCAGGCGCGCGCAAAGCAGCTTCGATCACGCGCGATGTTCGCCATATGCTGAGGCTGGATGACGACATGGATATTTTTTATGGGGCGATGGACGGCGAAGCCGAATTCTCCTGGGTGTCAAAACAAGGTGCCGGTCGATTGCTCCGCTCGCCCACTGTTTTCGAAGACCTGGTGAAGATGATTTGCACGACCAACTGTTCGTGGGCGCTGACTGAGGTAATGGTCACCGGCCTGGTTAACAAACTGGGTCGCGAAACGAGCGATGGGCGAAGAGCTTTTCCATCTGCGGAAGCGATGGCCGAGGTTTCGGAAAAATTCTATCGCGATGAGATTCGCTCCGAATACCGGGCGCCATATTTGAAAGAGCTGGCAGAGCGCGTGGCTTCGGGGTCGCTTGACCCGCAATCGTGGCTGCACAGCGACTTGCCCACGTCGGAATTGCAGAAAGAAATGAAGCAGGTTAAGGGCGTCGGCGACTATGCCGCCGAAAACCTTTTGAAGCTGGTGGGACGGTACGACGGGCTGGCGCTGGACTCCTGGACGCGCGCCAAATTTTTTCAGGTGCGAAACGGTGGTCGCAAGACGAGCGACAAGAAGATCGCGCGCTATTATTCTCGCTTCGATGCATGGCGAGGGCTGGCCCTGTGGTGCGATATGACGCGCGATTGGCTCGAATGAGAGCAATGAATACGAAAGTAACATCCAGTATTGTTAGCTGGTTTTTGGTTCCAATAGCCAGGCGTTTTGAACCGTTTTGATGCCCGTATGTTATGAGTGCAGTCAAGCTGATTGTTGACATATCCGGCCTCAAAACCTAAACTGGACGTACTTGACCAAGATGATGGAAGGCTGTACTCGCTGGTACCTATTACACTTGGTGCCTAAGCGAGCGAAGAGTCAAACACATAGGCTCTCTACAGCTCAGGTTGCTTAAGCACCGTTTCCAAAAATTGCTGCCGGAGCTTTCCGGCGCGCGCTCCGTCGCCCCGTTGGCAATAGCCCTCGGGGCGATGTCGTTTTTGGCCGTAAGAAATCAAAGCTCCGTTAGGAGCGCAATACCACCTGGCCAGGAACTGCGCTCCTAAAGGAGCTATTTTTATTTATCGATCGCTGGTCTCTATAAATATCTTGCTCCTTACGGAGCGAACCCCAGTATGCTTTGCTTTCTGTCTAATGCCCTTCTATTTCCGTACGGCACCCTCCCTAACGGTCGGGTTTCCGCCTACTGCCTATGTCTTCTGGCGGCAAAGCCGCTTGAACCCTGACGGTCGGGTCTCTGTCACTATGGTTACGATTCAGTGTCCTCCGGAATCGGCGGGGCCTTGCGTGGCCAGATCACCGATGCGGCCACCGAAGCCAGCAGCACGACTGCAACGATCGCGAGTGCGATACCAATCGGTATGTTTTCGCCAAGCTTTACATAAGTGATAACGTTCGTAAAACCCGCCGCCTCGAACGCCAATATCAAAACTTTTACCAAAAGCGGCAGGAGCATTTTCATTCCAATAAACCCCAACACCAACCCCAGACCAATTCTCAGATAGTGAAATTTCTCAACTACTCCGGCCAGTAGAAAATAAAAAGTCCGCAAGCCCAGGATCGCGAAGACGTTTGAGGTGTAAACAATGAAGCGATCGGTGGTGACGCCAAAGATCGCGGGAATCGAATCCAGCGCAAAAACCAGGTCAGTAACCTCCACGACAATCAGCACCAGCAGCAAAAGGGTTCCCACGCGTTTTCCGTTTGCCACCGTAAAAAACTTTCGGCGCTCGTAATGGCGGGTGATGGGAACATGGCGCGTAATGAAGCGGACCATCGGATCATTTTCGGGCTCGATGTCCGTTTCCTGTTCGCGAAACATTTTTATGCTCGTGTAAATCAGGAACGCGCCGAAGATATAGATAATCCAATGGAAACGATTAATCAGTTCCGTACCCGCCAGGATCATGATAATGCGCATCACCAGCGCGCCGAGGACGCCCCAATACAAAACGCGGTGCTGATATTTTGGCGGTACCTTGAAGTGAGAAAAGATCAGTAGAAAGACAAACAGATTGTCGACTGAAAGCGAAAGCTCAATCAGGTAACCGGTGACAAACTCGAGAGCTTTGACGTGGCGCAGGGGGCCGAACATTTCGCGCCCCAGGGGCCCGAAGAGCAACGCGGCAAAGATACCGGCCAGAGCGATCCATACGGCGCTCCAGATGGCGGCAGCTTTATAACTAATTGCTTTCGGCGTACGGTTGAAAAGGCCAAGGTCGATGGCCAGCATGATGAGGATGAACAAACAAAAGCCGGCCCAGACCAGTGCGGAGTTTGCAACCAGATGCATCTGCACTCATAAAATAACATTCGCCAAGATCGGAAGCCAACGAGTGATCGTCTTTCTGAAACTAAATGCTTTCGTGAGCGTGTTGCGAAGGACGGCTTCCGGCGCCTGGCGTCATCCGTACCGCGAATCATCGCGTGATATACTCCGGCGTTCGATAAACTTCAACTTGTCCTGGATCGAATCCGAGAAAGGCTTTTTAGGCTGAACCACCGACAAACCAGAGTTTGTCGGACTCTCGATTATGGCTGAGTTTATTTGTCGTTTAGGAACACCTGCCGGCGAAATCGTCACCCGAACTGTCGAGGCCGCCGCGGCGAACGACGCGCGCGCCCGCCTGGAGCGCGAAGGCTTCAAGGTGTTCGCCGTGACCCCGCCAAAAACAGAAGGGGCGGCGATGCTGACCAGGCTGGGAGGGGGCGGCGGGCGCGCGCGCATAAAAGCCAACGACTTTCTGCTGTTCAACCAACAGCTTGCCGCGTTGCTGCGCGCCGGCATTCCGATCCTGCAGGCGATATCCATGTTGGGGCGCCGCGCTACTTCGGCGCGCCTGCGAATCGTGTTGGCTGAAATAGAAGACGCTATCCGTGGCGGTTCGGCCTTGTCGCAGGCATTCGCAGAGCAGGGTGATATTTTTCCCCGCATTTACACGGCGTCGATCCTGGCCGGTGAAAGATCCGGCGCGCTCGACGATGTGCTGACCCGGTATGTCAGCTACATGCGACGCAGCGTCGCGCTGCGAAGAAGAATTCGGAGCGCGCTGGCCTATCCGTCGTTTCTATTACTTGCTTCATTCGGCATGGTTTTGTTTCTCACTATTTATGTTGTTCCGAAGATGTCTGACCTCTTCTCGGGGTTTGGAACGAATCTGCCCACGCCGACGCGGATCGTTCTGGGAATTTCCGGCTGGTTAACGGGAAATGTTTTCTGGTTTGTGCCGCTGGTAATTGTGGCGGCAATCGGTATTTACTTCTGGTCGCGCACGCCGGCCGGGCGGCTGACAATTGCGAGGGTGCTCCTGAAGACTCCGCTGGCGGGGCGATTGATGGTCCAGCTCGCCGTTGCTCAGGCCGGACGTTCGCTGGCGACACTGCTTGCCGGCGGCATTACGCTGGTCGAGTCATGGGAGATCGCGGCTGAATCAATCACCAATCTCGAACTGCGGCGGCGCAGTTCCGCAATATTGCCGCTGATTCGCGAGGGCCGATCATTCACTGAGAGCCTGGAGACCGCTAAATGGCTTCCGGAACTGGCTCTTGACATGATCGGCATCGGCGAGCGCTCGGGGAGCCTGCGCGAAATGTTGGACGAAGTCGCCACCTTCTATGATGCCGAATCGGAAGTTTTGTTGGAACAGTTGACGACCACGCTCGAGCCTGCGATTCTTGTCGTGATGGGGGGCATCGTCGTCACGATTCTGCTCGCGATTTACATGCCGATCATCCAGTCAATATCCAGCGGCCCGATGGTAGCCCACTAAAAGATTCGCCACGGAGGCTGTAGAGAAGCAGAGAGTATCTATTAACATCAAGCCGGCTGGCCTGTTTTCTCTGTGCCTCCTGCGTCTTTGTGGCAGTCCTGGCTCTTTAAGGATTTATGAAGCAATTTACTGAAGAACAAAGTGACACCGCCGCGAGTGACTCAGTCACTCGCGGGATTGCTTTGTCGAGCGATGACCCCACAACATTGCCGGAACCGGCTGAGCCGCCTGAAGTGCGCGAAGCAAAACAACTTGCCCTTCGGTACCGGCTGCCCTTTGTGAATCTGTTACCTCCGGACGGCCAATCACCAATCGACTATTCGCTATTAGGCGAATTGCCGGTTGATTTGATGGTGCGCCATCAATTCGTGCCGCTTAAGCGCGAGAACAACAAGCTGCATATTGCGATGGCCAATCCAACCGATCTCGATCAGCTGGATGAACTGGCCAGCGCGCTCAAGGCGCGCATCGTCGCGCACGTGGCGACTGCGGGTGCAATCGATGTCGTCCTGCGCAAAGGTGACGCGACCCAGCGGGTCCTGCAAGAGGCGGCATCTGGATTTCGATTGTCGCTGGTTCGGGAAACAGAGCAAGGTGAAGAAGTCCTCGATCTCGATCGCCTGGCGACTGACAGTGAGATGTCGCCGATCATCAAGCTGGTGGATACGATCGTCTACAACGCGATGGAGTCGCGTGCTTCCGACATTCATATTGAAACTCGCGACACGGAAGTGCAGGTTAAGTACCGCATCGACGGCGCGCTCTACGCGAAAGTCGACCCCATCGATCTGGCGCACCATCAGACTTTGATTTCGCGCATCAAGGTGATGTCCGAGTTGGACATTGCCGAGCGCCGCGTGCCGCAGGACGGCCGCTTTCGCGTCCGCTACAAAGGACGTAACGTCGACTTTCGTGTTTCGATCATGCCGACCGTTCACGGCGAAGATGCAGTCATTCGTATTCTCGATAAGGAACAGATCAACGAAGCGTTCCGCAATCTCGATCTGAACGTGGTTGGCTTCGATCCGGACGACCTGCGTAAGTTCCGCCGCTACATCGCTGAACCTTACGGCATGGTGCTGGTAACCGGACCGACGGGTTCCGGTAAAACCACAACCCTGTATGCGGCGCTAAACGAAATTCGGAACGAAGAAGACAAGATTATCACCATCGAAGATCCGGTCGAATATCAGTTGCACGGCATTACTCAGATTCCTGTGAACGAGAAAAAAGGGTTGACGTTCGCGCGCGGCCTGCGATCCATCCTGCGCCACGATCCCGACAAAATCATGGTCGGCGAAATTCGTGACGAAGAGACGGCGCAGATTGCGATTCAGTCAGCTTTGACCGGCCACCTGGTTTTCACCACCGTGCACGCTAATAACGTGATCGACGTCATTGGCCGCTTTCTCAACATGGGTGTCGAGCCTTACAACTTTGTTTCTTCTTTGAACTGTGTTTTGGCGCAACGGCTGGTCCGCGTGCTTTGTCCTGTCTGCCGGCGGGCTTTTCGTCCGACGGATAATGAATTAATCGAATCCGGGCTCAGGCCTGAAGAACATCGCGGCCGTGTTTTCTATGCCAATGTTGGCTGCGATGGCTGCAATCACACCGGGTATCGCGGCCGGACAGCCATTCACGAATTGCTGGACCTCAGCGACAACATTCGGGAGATGATCGTCGAGCGTCGGCCCGGGTCGGAAGTGCGGCGAGCGGCTGAGGCCGAAGGACTTACCTCACTGCGCGAATCAGCGCTAAAGAAGGTTTTTGCCGGAGTTTCCACGCTGCATGAGATAAATCGCGTGACCTTCGTCGAGGAAATCAATCTAAACGGACAACGATAAAGCCGCTGCGCGAATCGCAACGCATCGCCGCGGCGCCCGGCCATCCTCATCATCCCGAATTGGAGGTTCTGGGTTAATTTCCAAGAGGTTTTCTGCTAAACTGCTTCGGCTTATTCGCATTGCGGAACCATCCGGCCGCAGCCGCGTGTGATAGAGAGAGTTGGGCCGCCTCTGATAATCGGGCCCACTGGTTTAGCGGTCGTTCAATTTTTGTCCACCCCGCAGATGGAGCTGGTTATGAAAAACACAAATATTCTTCGTTCCTTTGCTTCGCTCATCGTCGTTACTTGCCTGCTGATCGTGCCCGTGAGTGCGTTTGGTAAGAAGGGCAAGGAACATTTCGACAAGGGCATGAAGGCCGAAAAGGCGCAGCAGTGGGAAGAGGCGGCGCAGGAATTCACGCTCGCGATCGCCGCCGATCCGGGGAACGTCGATTACCAGTTGCATTACCGGCGCGCAGTCTTTAATGCGTCGCAGACGTTCATGCAGCAGGGACGCTCGCTGGCGGAGCAGCGCGACTATGTCGGGGCTTACAACGCATTTCGCCAGGCGTTTGGTTACGATCCCGTGAATCAGGTCGCCGTGTCAGAGATGGAACGCATGCTGCGACTACAGGCAGTTAAAGATGGGAATGTGCCCGCGGCGAATACCAACGGCGCCAAGCCTGAAGAGAGCGATGGCACCGGAACTCCGGCAGCGCCTTCCGCAACGCGCCCGCAGGAATCCCTGCCGCCGATAAAGGCGGAGCCGGTGCGGGTGATCAACTTCAGCGGCGATTTGAAATCTTTTATTAGAACGCTGGCTGAGCAATTGAGTTTGAACGTGGTGTTTGATCGGCAGACATTTGCCCAGCCGCGCAACGTTGACGTCAATCTTCACGACGTCACGACCGCGAAGGCACTCGATTACATCTTCCTGCAGGAAGGTTTGTTCTTTCAAAAACTCGACCGCCACACGATTCTGGTCGCGGATCAGGCGCGCCGGCCGCAATATCAACAACTTGTGATGCGCACCTTCTATCTTGCGAACATGAAGCCGCAGGATGCGGCGAATTTTATTCAGAAGGCGATCCCCGCTTCAGTCGGTCGGCCAAATATGATCGTCGTCACGGAAGAAGGCACGAACAGCATTACGGTCCGCGATACTGCTGAGAACGTGGCGCTGATCGGCGATTTACTCAACAGCATCGACAAGGACCGTGCTGAAGTTGTGATGGACGTGAACATTTACGAAGTGTCGCGAACTAACCTGATCCAGCTTGGTAATCAAATCGGCAAACGGGTGTTCTTCTTTCCGGCGTCACCGGAGGCGTTCCGACTGCTGCCGCTGCCGCGTTGGTCCTGCCGCCATCGGTGCTTACGGCGTTTCAAAGCAAGACGAATGGACGACTGATTGCCTCGACCCAGGTCCATGCTTTCAATGGCGAAGAATCGAGCGCTCGGATCGGCCAACGCGTTCCGGTGCAAACGGCCAGCGTGTACGGCTACGGCACGCCGACAACGACAACGGGGCAGGGTACCGGCGTCACGAATGGCGTGTTTGGCAGTAACGGTTATCCGGTTATCAATTATGAACCGACCGGTCTGACGCTCAAGTTTACGCCTACGGTGTTTCCCAATCTGGATGTTCAGGTCAAGATGAATATCGAGTCGAAAGATGTAACCGGCGCCAGCACGCTAACACCGACGTTCAGCGAACGAACTTTGACGGGTACGGCCCGGGTACAGAATAACCGCACGATGTTACTGGCCAGCGTTTCGCAGAATGTTCAATCAAGCGGGCGGGCTGGTCTGCCGGTGCTGGGCGGGTTACCAATTTTGGGACGGCTGTTCACCTCGCCGACACGTGACGACCGTCAGGTTGATATCGTGATTGCCGTTACGCCACGCGTTTTGCGCGCGCCGGCAGTTACGCCGCGCGATGAAGAGATTCGCCAAAGTGGTACCACCATGTCACCCACCAGCGGCTCACTCGAGGCGATGTTGCGAGAGACCGCGCGTGAAGAGCAGATTGCCGCCGCGCGCCAGCTTCCCAAGAACCCCGTGGTGCAACTTCCCGACGCGCCGGTTACCTATGTTCCGGCCCCTAATGTGATCGCGACGAACCAGGCGTCAAGGACTGAGGTCGCTGCCAATAACAGCGGTGCGGTAGCACAGCCTGCTTCAGCCCAGCCGGTCGCGTTCACCCAAACCAAAGACGCCGCCTCGCCGACCACCAATGATGTAGCCAGTTCGGCGCAAATCAAACAGGAAACAAAGACTGCACCCGCCACGAATGCGAGCAATGATTCTGCGGTGCCGTCGCCAAAATCTGCAGCCCAATCAACTGCGGAGCAGCCCGCGCCAAAGACGATCGACGTGGCAACTGCGATCAAGAGCATTGTTTCGCCGGCTACTAATACGACGTCGGTCGCCGACACCAAACAAACGGCTAACACGCAACCTCTGGTCGAGCAGCTCGCTCCTAAAAGTGAAGCCGCGGCGATCACCTCTGTGGCGAGGACGACCGGCGCTGTCCAGCTTGGTTTTGCGCCGGGCGCCGGCGAAATGAAGATCGGCGAGAAGCGCACCTTTGCAATTCAGTTTAAGACCGACACACCCTGCCGGCCGGCCGCGCTGACGCTGAATTTCGATCCGCACGTTATGAAGATAACGAGCGTATCGGCAGGCAGTTTCTTTGCGAACAGCAAGACTGCCCCGACAATCACGCTAACAACCTACGAAAATGGCTATGTATTGATCTCGATTACCCAGGCCGCGGGAGCAGGCCTGATTAGCGGCGAAGGCGCCTTGCTGAATATTGAGGTACAGGCAATAGGCGCCGGCGAGAGCGCCGTCACCTTCGACGCTCCGAATACCCGCGTCGCGGCGAGCGATGGCAGCAGCGTTTTGCTTCAGGGCGAGCCGTGCAAGTTGACAGTAAAGCAGTAAGGACAATGAAGACGCGCGGCGCTAATGGCTTCACGCTGATCGAACTGGTCATTACGGTTGCGGTCCTTTCAATCCTGACACTCGGCGTAGTTCCGCTCGTTCAGGTTTCAGTAAAACGGCAAAAGGAATTGCAATTGCGGGAAGCATTGCGCCAGATGCGCGAGGCGATCGATCAGTTTCACCGTGAAGCTCTGGCGGCGCCGGCGCAGAACCAGAATCCGCAGCAGGGGCAGATAAACCCGGAGGGCCAGGGCCGGCCAACCCAGGGGCAGCCTGGCTCACTCGATCCGCGCGTCAGAGTTTTCATCAGCGATCAGACGATCTTCACCGTCGACAATCCCGATCGTTACCCTCCGACTCTGGATATCCTGACCAGCGGTGTCAGCGTGTTGCCCATCAACACGGGCGGTCTGGGGAAGCGTGGAAATCTGAATTTCACCGCGACGGAAGCAGCCAGCGAGGAATCAGCTATTCCGAAAACCAAAATATACCTGCGCCAGCTACCCATCGATCCAATGACCGGCAAAAACGAATGGGATCTGCGTTCGTGTTACGACGCGGTTGAGTCGACCTCGTGGGGTGGTGAAAACGTTTTCAATGTTCGTTCGAAATCAAGAGACACGGCCCTGGATGGGACGAAGTACAGTGACTGGTAGGAACAGTAAGCAGAAGCCAGAAAGCAGAAGGCAGAAAGCAGTAAGCAGAAAGCGCGCTTTTCCGAAAAAGAGTTTTCTGCCTACTGCCTACTGCCTACTGCCTTCTGGTTTCACCCTCCTGGAGCTGATGATCGTAATCTCGATAATCATCATTCTCGCGGCGGTGACGCTCCCTCAGTATCAGAAAACGGTCATGCATGCGCGCGAGACGGTTTTGCACGATGACCTGTTTCGCATGCGCTCGCTGATTGATCAGTACGCGGCCGATAAAGGCAAGTTGCCGCAGTCGCTCGATGATCTCGTCAGCGCCGGATACTCCAACCGATCCGATCACGGACAAAAAAGACTGGAACGTAACCACTGGCGATGATCCTTATTCGAGCGAGGGTGGCTCCGGAATAACAGACGTGCACAGTTCAGCAGCCGAGACCTCTGCCGAAGGCACGCCCTACAGCGATTGGTAAACCCGGCCGCAAAAGGTCCAACAACTCATAATGCCGTCAGATATTTTCGCGAGAATACTTTCACCCCGATTGCCTGCCAACGCGATCGGGATTGAAAAAGGAAGCGCCGCCGTAGTTCAGCTTGATCGCGGGCGCGGGGGTTTTCTGATTAAGCGAGCGGCGTCGGTTTCACTTCCGGACGCGCTGATTCAACCGAGTTTCGATCAATCAAACATTTCCGACCAACGCGAGTTGATGAGCGCGCTCAGCGATCTGCTGACCAGCTCCGGCTTGCTGCGTCAGCGCAAGTGGTCGGTGTCTCTTCCCGAGACCGCAACCCGCACGGCGATAATCACGCTGGAATCGACTAATTCAAGACGCGAACAGGATGAGATGCTCGAATGGAAGATCGAGCGGAGCTTTGGCGCGCCGCTTTCAGAATTGCGTTTGGCGCGCGAGGCGCTGCCGCTGGACGCGCGCAAGCAGAAGCGATACTTGATTACCGCGGGGCACCTGGCCGTCGTGGCTGAGTACGAATCTCTGTTCGCGGCGATGGGTTGGCAGGTGGGGCTGATATTGCCGCGCCACGTAGGCGAGGAACAATGGCTGCGAAACGGTCATCGCGGAGACAGTCTGTTGCTGACAAGTCATGACGAAGGCTTCACCGCGGTGTTGATGCGCGACAATCGACCTTTCGTAATGCGTACCGTCTTTTGCGAGTCGGCGGATTGCGATGATGAAATTCATCGCATCATGCTTTTCTACCGAGACCGCGCCGGGACGAATGGCGACGATGCCGCCCCGCCGATTGATCGATTACTCGTCATAGGTAATCAGCTTGACCGGCAACGAGTGTCCCAAATTGCTCAGGAAACCCTGGGCGCCAACCTGAAGCCGCTCGATCCAACTGATGTAGGATTAATGATTCCCGGTCGTGAAATAAGTTTCGACCTGATTGCCGCACCTGCTGGTCTCGCGAAAATGGCCTGGTAGAAGTTCAGAGGTCAGACTTCTGGAAGCCGCCTGAAACCTTCTCAGCCGGCGAAACGTAGAACTGAAGCGTCATGAATACCAGTGCAACTCTTGTTCTGAACGACCTGGCCGCATTACCCGATTGCGAGCTTGTTTCGTCCGCCATCGCCGGGCGCGAGGCCGGCTTTGAAGAACTGGTAAGGCGATACCAGCGGCCAATCGCGGCCTATATTTACCGCATGGTGAGCGATTACGATGCCGCGCTTGATCTTACGCAGGAAGTTTTCATCAAGGTCTACAACTCGCTGGCGCGCTATCGTTCAGAGTTCAAGTTCTCGACCTGGATTTATAAAATCGCGCACAACGCGGCCATTGATTTCCTGCGGCGCCATGCCGTGCGCGAGCACGCGCTGGCGTATGGGACGGACGGCGAACCCCGCGAGCTGTTAATCGAGAGTCGCCGGTTGACGCCGGAACAGGAGAGCGAGCGGGAAGAACGCCGGGCAGAAATCGAATCGGTCGTGCGCCTGTTGCCCGCCGCCTATCGGGAGCTGATTGTGCTGCGTCATTCGCATGATCTCAGCTACGATGAAATCGCAGAAGTTACCGGCTTGCCCCTGGGAACAGTAAAAAATCGATTGTTTCGCGCGCGCGAAGCGATGCGCAGCGGATTTGTGCGTCGCGGGATCACTGGAATTTAGCAGGAATCGTCGCAGATGAGCGTCTGGACAAAACCCAATCACGAATGTCAGTTCGAGGAGATCGCTTCTTATCTCGACGGCGAACTCAGCGGCGAGGCGCTGACAGCTTTTGAATCTCATCTTGACGAATGCCCGCGATGCGCGAGTGAGTTGCGAAACCAGCGCCTGCTCTTGTGCACCCTGGATTCGGCATTTTCGGATACGCGCGCGTTTCAATTGCCCAACAATTTTACTCGCGTCGTGGCTGCCCATGCGCGGTCTGATGTTCGTTCCATGCGTTCAAAAAAAGAATGGCGTCATGCTTTTCGTCTCTGCGCAGTGCTGGCATTAATCGCATTTGCCTTGCTTGGCGCGCGGACCGGCGCACTGATTCTTCAACCCGCGCGAACCTTCGTGCGCGCCGCGGGAAATATTTTTGGTCTCATTTGGCAGCCTGTTTATGATACGGGAGCAGGTTTAGCGGTCATCGCTCGCGTTATGGGCCGCGCACTCATCGAGGATTCGCATGGGCTTGGCCTGCTGGCGCTTCTTCCTTTGGCGATACTCGCTGTTCTCCTACCTCACTTGATCATCAAATACCATCGCGCGCGAATCATTGATTAGGAGTTGAGCCGTCTTTCCGTCAATGATTGAAAATTATTTCCCGCCCCCGAATCTTCTCGCCACCGACGGAATCCTGAATCTCTTTAGAGCCGCCGCCATTGTTTTTGCAGTGCTTGCCGTGACGGCCATCGTCAACGGGCAGCAGTCGCCCGAGCTGCATCCCGGTGACGCGGACGCGCGGCTCATTGAGGGCGTGAACAAGACCACCGTTTTCGGAATGGGACAGTCCATCCGGATCACAGGCCAGGTTGATGGGGCGATCGCTTTTGGCGGCGATGTGATTATCGAAGGTTCGGTTAACGGAGACGTAGCGGCCATCGGCGGGTCGGTGATCCAGCGGGAAGGGTCGCATATTAGCGGCGACGTAATCGTGGTTGGCGGTTTCTATCATCACGGCAAGCAGGAACCTGACCGCGATCCAAAAAGCGTGACGATCATGTATGCCGGCTATGAAAACGAATTGCGGCATGTGATGCGCGAACCGTTTAGCCTTTTGCAGCCGCGATTGACTGCTGCGTTTTTCGGCTCGCGTCTTCTGGCGATGCTGATCTGGTTCATCATCGCACTTGCAGTTACGTCAGCTCTGCCGAATACGGTGAGCCGGGCTGTCACACGAATTCAGCTTACGAGTTTGCGCGTCGCGCTGATCGGATTCCTTGGCTCACTGGTCGTGACCCTCGGCGTGTTCATCTGTTTATGGTCTTTGCCCAGACCTTTGAGCGTGGTCATTTCAATAATCGCCGTGCTTTTTGTCGCGGTCTCCTGGGTCTTCGGTCGCGTCGTGATTAGTGTGGCCACCGGTCATTGGTTGCAAAGGCACCTCTTTCCGCGAGCGCAATCGCAATCGGTTAAGCTTCTCCTGGGCATCACATTCTGGGCGATACTGCTCTCGGTGCCTTACCTCTGGCCAATCATTGGTTCAGGTCTCCTGGTCCTCAGTCTTGGCCTCGCGCTCACCGCGCGTTATCGGCTCAGTTGGAAGCGGGCCGAAGCTTACTCGGCCCACTGAAGGCCGTAAACCC
>WNGG01015630.1_pt1 | contig 14214 bp, 17 predicted proteins | sample 5400661 | NCBI WGS metagenome assembly WNGG01 (sample SAMN13153372, study PRJNA577476) | soil metagenome | isolation source: 100 cm soil or saprolite under Garry oak tree replicate 1 | place: USA:California | collected 2016-06-15
CGCCTCCTGTGACCGAATGCAAGACCTGACCCCGGACCGCCTGTGACGGACAGGCCGCCGACAAGCCCCTCGGCTATCCTGCGCGCACTCGCGGAGAAGTGGCCGAGTGGCTGAAGGCGGCGCCCTGCTAAGGCGTTATGGGGGTGAATGCCTCCATCGAGGGTTCGAATCCCTCCTTCTCCGCTTCGCGTACGGAGAGGTGTCCGAGTGGCCTAAGGAGCGCGACTGGAAATCGCGTACGTGCTGAAAGGTGCGTCGCGGGTTCAAATCCCGCCCTCTCCGCTCTGACCCCGAAGTGCTGGGGTCAGACCCCAGAAGGGGTCTGACCCCTCTCTGACCCAACCGGACGGCCGAGAAAGAGGTTCCCCCTTCAGGGGGAGGAAACCACCCCTCCCGGCACGAAAATGAGCTTGCCGGCTCCCCCCTCATACCCCCCGGCATCTGAAACCCGTCTGCGGCTATCCGAGGCGGGTTTCCCTTTGTAGGGGGTTAGGCTCGCGCCGTGGGGCCGGTCAACGTCTGGGACTACGAGCGGCTCGCGGAGGAGAAGCTCGACGCGTACGCGCACGCCTACTTCGCCGGCGGCGCCGGCGACGAGGTCACCCTGCGCGACAACGTCGCGGCGTTCGAGCGGCGGAAGCTGCGGCCGCGCGTGCTCGTCGACGTCGGTCAGGTCTCGACCTCGACGACGGTGCTGGGAACGGAGATCGCCCTGCCGGTCGTGATCGCCCCGCTTGCGATGCAGCGGCTGGCGCATCCCGACGGCGAGGAGGCGACTGCACGCGCCGCGGCGGCCGCAGGCACGATCATGTGCCTCTCGTCCGCGGCGACGTGCGCTCCCAGAGAGCTGACACAGGGTGAGCGCTGGTTCCAGGTCTACGTCTGGCGGCCGCGTACCAAGTCAGAGGCTGCGATCGAGGAGGCTGTCGCGCACGGCTACTCGGCGCTCGTCGGCCGGCGCGAGCGCGACATCCGCGTCTACTTCAAGGTGCCGGAGAACTTGACTGTGCAGGGCGACCTCTTCGGCCAGGGCTTCGACGCGAGCGTGAGCTGGCGCGACCTCGAGTGGCTCGCCGGCTACGACCTGCCCGTCGTCGTCAAAGGGGTTCTCACCGCAGAGGACGCGGCGGTCGCGTGCGAGCACGGGGCGGCAGCGGTCGTGGTCTCGAACCACGGCGGCCGTCAGCTCGACGGTGTGTCCGCGACGCTCGACGTGCTCGAGGAGGTCGTCGACGCAGTCGACGGGCGGGCCGAGGTGCTCGTCGACGGCGGCGTCCGCCGCGGCGTCGACGTTCTGAAGGCGCTCGCGCTCGGGGCGCGCGCCGTCATGATCGGGCGCGCGATGCTCTGGGGGCTCGCGGTTGCCGGCGAGGAAGGCGTCACCGACGTGCTGCGCATGTTCCGGGAAGAGGTCGAGCTCGGCCTCGCGCTGCTCGGCTGCACGTCGCCCGCCGACGTCAGTCGTGCACACGTGCGATGAGGTCCCCGCGGCGCATCACCTTTACCGCCGTCCCCACGAGCCGCACCTCGTAGCCGGCGTCGCTCGGGAACAGCACCTTGTCGCCGGCCTCGACCCCGCCGGCGTCGCCGCCCACCGCGGTGACGACGCCCGTGCGGCAGTCCGTCTCGGCCGAGGCGGGGATGATCAGGCCGAGATTCGTCTCCGATTCCTCGTCGGACGGCTGGATCACGACGTAGTCGTCGAGTGGTTCCAGGGTGAGGTCGATGCGGCGCACGTTACAACCGCCCGGCCTCGATGATCCGCTCCAGGAACTGCTGCGTCCGCTGCTCCTTCGGTGTGCTCAGGATCTGCTCGGGCGGCCCTTGCTCCAGGATCACACCCGCGTCGAGGAAGCAGACGCGGTCGGCGATGTCGCGGGCGAAGCTCATCTCGTGCGTCGCGATCAGCATCGTCATCCCGGCCGCGGCGAGCTCGCGGATCACCTCTAGCACCTCTGCGACCAGCTCCGGGTCGAGGGCGCTCGTCACCTCGTCCAGCAGCATCAGATCGGGCTTCATCGCCAGCGCGCGGACGATCGCGACGCGCTGCTGCTGCCCGCCGGAGAGGCTGTCGGGATAGTCGTCCCACTTGTCGGCCAGGCCGAAGCGCTCGAGCAGGGTCATCGCCTGTGCCGCAGCGTCGGTTTGTGACATGCCCAGGGCAAGCCGCGGCGCGAGCGTCACGTTGCGCAGCACGCTCATGTGCGGGAAGAGGTTGTACGCCTGAAAGACGATCCCGATCCGACGGCGGATCCGGTTGACATCGACGCCGCGCGCCGTGATGTCCACGCCTTCGACGACGATGCGGCCGGCGTCGATCGGCTCGAGCAGGTTCACGCAGCGCAGCAGCGTCGACTTGCCGGATCCGGACGCGCCGATCAGGCAGACGACCTCGTGGTCGGCCAGAGCCAGGTCGACGCCGCGCAGCACCTCCAGGCGCCCGAACGACTTGTGGACGCCGTCGACGAGCAGCGCCTCGCTCACGCGCCGACCGCCTGGCGCCGGCGGCGGTCGCGCAGCACGAGCCAGTCCGTGAAGCGCGCCAGCGGGATCGTGAGCGCCACGAACAGCAGCGCGGCGGCGACGTACGACGTGTAGTTGAACGTCGCGGCGGCATCGATCTGCGACTGCTTGAACGCCTCGACCGAGCCGAGGAAGCCGACGAGCGCGGTGTCCTTCTGCAAGCCGATGAAGTCGTTCAGAAGCGGCGGGATCACACGGCGGACCGCCTGGGGGAGGACGACCGTCCTCAGCGCCTGCCAGTGCGTGAGGCCGAGCGACCGGGCTGCGGCCGTCTGGCTGTGATGCACCGACTCGATCCCGGCGCGATACACCTCCGACACGTACGCGGTGTAGACGAGCACGAGCGCGACGATCCCCCAGAAGGTCGTCGAGAGCGGGATGTGGTGCAGCCGCAGCGCCGGCGCGCCGAAGCCGAGCATCGCGATCACGAGGATCGTCGGCACGCCGCGGAAGAAGTCGGCGTACGCGATCCCGACCAGGCGCAGCGGCAGTGCCGCCGGGCCCGGCAGGCTCCTGATCACTGCGAGCAACAGCGCGAAGACGAGGATGAAGACCTCCGCGATGCAGAAGATCTTCACGTTGAGCAGGAAGGCGCGGGAGATCTCCGGCAGCGAGCCCTTGAACTGACCCCAGTCGAAGAACGTCCGGCGAACCTCGGGCCAACCCGGCGCGTGCGTGATCGCGAGCGCCAGCAGCGTGAAGAAGCCGACAGTGCTGACGACCGCGACGAGGATCGCACGACGGCCCTCGCCCCCGGACATCACGCTGCCGAGGATCCTCGAGCCGCGGTTCTCGTTCAGCGCGCTACTTCAGGACGGGCGCGCCGCCGACCTTCGAGAGCCACTTGTCCTGGATCTGCTTCAGCGTCCCGTCGGACTTCAGCTGCGCCAGCCCCTGGTTGACGCAGCGCACGAGCGAGTTCCCCTTCTGGAAGACCATGCCGAAGTGCTCGCCGGTCGTGCTCGTCGGGAACTGGCCGAGGATCTCGCTGTTCGGCACCTGCGCCGCGGTGACGTAGAACGCCGTCGGCAGGTCGACGACGAGCGCGTCGGTCTGGCCGTTCTTCAGCGCGGCGACCGCCGCGTCGTTGGTGTCGTAGACGGCGGGCTGCTTCGAGGGCTTGATGTGGTCCTTGATGTACTGGTAGCTCGTCGTGCCGATCTGGACGCCGAGCTTGTACGGCTTCAGGTCGGCGACGGACGTCGCGCTTGCGATCTTCGTCCCTTTCCGGACGACGATCGCCTGGTTGACGTCGTAGTACGAGTTGCTGAAGTCGACCACCTTCGCGCGCGCGGGCGTGTACGAGATCTCGTTGATGTCGAAGTCGAACTTCTTCGGCCCGGGCGCGAACGAGGTGTTGAAGGGCACGACGACCCACTTGACGTCGCCCTTCGCAAAGCCGAGCTTGCCGGCCACGCCGTAGGCGACGGCGCTCTCGAACCCCTGGCCGGAGCGCGGGTCGCTCACCTTCCACGGTGCCTTCTCGCTGCCGCCGAACCAGGGCGGGTAGGCGGGGTTGTCCGTGCCGACCGTCAGCTGGCCGGCGTTGACGAGGTTGAGGTCGGCCTTGGCGCAGGAGCTGCCCGACGTCGTGGTGCCTCCGGCGGACTTGTTGCTCGAGCCGCCGCAGCCGGCGGCCGCGAACACGAGCGCCGCAACGAGGGGTAGAGCGAACCATCGCCGCACGCGGGCGACACTACCACGCTGATACTTGGCTCCAATGCAGGTCTCGAATCCCGACAAGCTCTTCTTTCCCGAGGCCGGGCTGACGAAGGCGGACCTCGTCCAGTACTACCTCGACGTCGGCGACTGCGCGCTGCCGCACCTGCGGCGCCGCCCGTTCCACATGGTGCGCTACCCGAACGGCGTCGAGGGCGACTTCTTCCACCAGAAGCGGGTCCCGGCACACCCGGACTACGTGGGGGAGCAGTTCGTGCAGTTCCCGAGCGGCCACTCGACCGTCTTCGCGTTGATCGACAACAAGGCGGCGCTCGCCTGGGTGATCAACCTGGGCTGCATCGAGCTGCACACGTGGCACTCCCGCGCGCCCGAGATCGAGAAGCCGGACTACCTGCTCATCGACCTCGACCCGTCCAAGGACGGGCAGTGGCCGTATGTGCGCGAGATCGCGCTCGTCGTCCGCGAGGTGATGGAGGAGCTCGGGCTCGCGGCCTATCCGAAGACCTCGGGCGCGACCGGCCTTCATATCCTGGCGCCGATCAAGCCCGAGCTCATGTATCCGGAGGTCCGCCGGTTCGCGAAGGCGCTCGCGGAGGAGGTCGAGCGGCGCGTCGGCGACCAGGAGGTCGCGACGACGACGTGGCGCGTCGCCGAGCGGCGCGGGGTCTTCGTCGACTTCGGGCAGAACTCGCGCGACAAGACGATCGCGTGCGCGTACTCGGTGCGGCCGACGCCCGACGCGCGCGTGTCGGCGCCGCTGCTGTGGGACGAGGTGTCCGGCGTCGATCCCGCGGCGTTCACGATTCCGACGATGCGGGACCGGATCGCCGCGGTCGGCGACCCGACGAAGGGCATGTGGCGGCGCAAGCGGTCGCTCGTGCCGCTGTTCAGGAAGCTCGGGCTAGACGCGCCCGGCTAGGAGGCTCTCGAAGGTCGGGTCGTTCTTCCGCCGCGGCGGCCGCACCTCGCGCCACGTGCACTGCTCGGGATCCTTGTCGTCACGGAAGCGCAGGAACCGCGACCCGTGGCGGAAACGATTCCCCTGCACCTTGTCGTAGCGCACCTCCGCGACCAGCTCGGGACGCACGGCCGACTCCGCGAGCTCACCCGTGCCCCAGCGGTTGGGCTCCGAGAAGCCGCGGTCGGGCGCGTCCTTGAGCAACGGCTCGATGCGCGCGAAGATCTCCTTGTGCTTGCTCGCCGCGACCGCGGCCGAGCCGACGTAGTCCATCTTCCCGCCCTTGCCGTACAGGCCGAGCAGCAGCGTCGCGATCCGCGTCGGCTTCTCCTTCCACCGCACGCCGACGATCACGCAGTCGGCGGTCTTGTACGGCTTCACCTTCAACACGCCGTCGCGCGAGCCGGGCAGGTAGGGGAGGCCAAGCCGCTTCGCGATCACACCGTCGAGGCCCGCCGCTTCGAAGCTGTTCAGCCATTCCTGCGCCTCGTCGGTGTCGGCGGTGGTCGGCGAGAGCCGGAATCCCTCGGCCGAACGCTCGAGCTCGGCTCGACGTTCTTCGAGCGGCTGCTCGTGCACAGGCTTGCCGCTCCAGAGCAGCAGGTCGAAGACGACGAAGTCGGCCGGGATCTCGGCCGCGAGCTTGCGCACGCGCGACTCGGCGGGATGCAGGCGCATCTGCATCGAGTCGAAGTCGAGGACGCCGTCGCGTGCGATCACGATCTCCCCGTCGAGCGCGGAATGTGGCGGCAGGAGCTCGCCGAGGGGACGCAGCTCCGGGAAGTAGCGCAGCAGCGGGCGGCCGTTCCGCGACCAGAGGGCGAGGTCGCCGCCGTCGTTCTCGAGCACGCCGCGGAAGCCGTCCCACTTCGGCTCGAACTGCCAGCCGTTCGAGTCCGGCAGCTCCTTGACAAGCTGCGCCTCCATCGGTGGGAAGGGCACGTTTGGTCCGGGCACCGCCGGGGACCCTACTTCGCGTGAGCGAGCTCGATGGGGTCTGGGCCGTCGACCGCGTGTCCGGCGCGCTGCCGCCGTTGCACGGCTGTGTCAACGACGTGCGCGGCCTCGAGCTCCATTACCGGCCGCCGTTTGCGATGCTCGTCGACAAGCTCGAGGCGCAAGACGGCGGCTACTTCGGTCACGCGACGATGCTAGGCCGCGAGTTCGGCCAGTTCACCTTGAGGAGGCTCGATGTCATGGACCAGTTGAAAGCGCAGCTGATCAAACACATAGACGAGGCGCATGCGATGGAGCAGAACGTCCTTCGCATGCTCGACGGGATGATCGCCACCACCGACGATCCGGAGATCCTCGACGCCCTGGAACATCACAAGCTGCAGACGCAGAACCATGCCGACCGCATGGCGGAGCGGCTCGAGGCGCACGACACCGCGCCGTCGACCGTGAAGCAGATCGGCGGCGTGCTCGGGGCGCTCGCCAAGATGCCGCTCGACTTCGTTCGCGGCGAGAAGGCGGGCCGCAACGCGCGCGACGCCTATGCGACGGAGCACCTCGAGATCGCGAGCTACGAGCTCCTGCGCCGCATCGCGCAGAGAGCGGGCGACGAGGTGACCGCGCAGGCCGCGCTGGAGATCATCGCCGAGGAACAGGCGATGGTCGCGCTGCTCGAGCAGAACTGGGACAAGTTCGCCGAGCTGTCGCTCCTCGAGGAGGGAGTCACCGTCTGAAAGGCTGGGGTCAGGTCTTGCATTCGGTCATCGCGACCAGGTGACTAAATGCAAGACCTGACCCCTTTGGTTCGCCCGGCTGTTCCTGGTCAGTTCAGCCAGGGGGCGAGAAAGCCCTCGATGTCCCGGCAGCCGCGCGGCTGCTCGAGGCGCCCCGCGACAGACCGTCCCTCGACGACGACCAGCGTCGGAACGGTCTGGATCTTGAAGCGCTCGAGCAGGTCGGGACGTTCCTCCTCGGCGACACGGACGACGTAAAACGTGGCGTGATTGCGGTGCCTTTGAAGCACCTGCGCCAGGAAGCCCTCGACGCGCCGGCAATGACCGGACGAGCTCGAGTGGAAGAACACCAGCCTCGGTTGCCGCTGCTCGAGAGCAGGTGTGGCCACCGCCATGTCGCACCTCCGTGGTTCTGAAGGGCGAGGACTTGGCCCTTGCTGGGAATCGTCGGATTCCTCCCCGAAAGCTGCGCATTCGTAACCCGACACGCCGAGCCTCTCGGGGGAACCTCCCGTTCCCCGAACCCCCTCCACAGGTCCGCTCCGCGGACGGGCGCTGCGCGCCTCCCCGAAAACTGCGCATTCGTAACCTCGAGCCCGCGGCACGGTGTCTAAGCTCACGCGATGAGGAGAGTCGCCGTCACCGGCCTGGGAGCCGTCACCCCGATCGGCAACAACGCACCCTCGACCTGGCGGGCGGCGGTCGCCGGGGAGAGCGGGATCGACTGGATCCGCTCCTTCGACACGACGGGGCTCCCGGTTCGCGTCGCCGCCGAGGTCAAGGACTTCGACCCGACCCAGGTCGCCTCGCCGAAGGAGGTGCGCAAGCTCGAGCGGAACGTCCTGCTCGCCCTCGGCGCGGCGGGCGAAGCGATGGGCGACGCCGGGCTGAACGGGTTCGATCCAGCGCGTGTCGGCGTCGTCTTCGGGACGGCGATCGGCGGTGTCAACGGCATCCTCGAGCAGGAGCAGATCCTGCGCGAGCGCGGTCCCGATCGCGTGTCGCCGAACTTCCTGCCCAACGTGCTCGTCGACTCGGCGAGCGGCCAGCTCGCGATCTCGCTCGGCATCAAGGGCCTCAACTACGCGGTCGTCTCCGCGTGCGCGACCGGCTCGCATGCGATCGGCGAAGGGGCGGAGATCATCAAGCGCGGCGACGCCGACGCCGTGCTCGCCGGCGGGGGCGAGGCCTGCATGCACCCGCTGATCCTCGCCGGCTTCACGGCGATGCGCGGGCTCGCCGTCGAGGACGAGCACCCGCCGCGCGCGTCCCGCCCCTTCGACGCCACGCGCGCCGGCTTCGTGATGGGCGAGGGCGCCGGCGTGCTCGTGCTGGAGGATCTCGACGCGGCGCAGGCGCGCGGCGCGCGCATCTACGCCGAGGTGCTCGGCTACGGCGGCTCGAACGACGCGCACCACATGGCGCAGCCGGAACCGGAGGCGACCGGCGTGGCGGACATGATGCGGGCCGCGATGCGGCGTGCGAACGTCGAGCCCGAGCGCGTCGGGTACATCAACGCGCACGGAACCTCGACGCCGCTCGGCGACCTGGCCGAGACGAAGGCGATCAAGGACGTCTTCGGCGAGCACGCCTACGAGCTCGCCGTCTCGTCGACGAAGTCCGTGATGGGCCACACCTTCGGCGCGGCGGGGGCGATCGAGGGGATGATGTGCGTGCTCGCGATCCACGAGGGCGTCCTGCCGCCGACGATCAACTACCGCAACCCGGATCCAGACTGCGACCTCGACTACGTGCCGAACGAGGCTCGCGAGGCGCGCGTCGACGGCGCGCTCTCGAACGCGATGGGTCTCGGCGGGCACAACGGCTGCGTCCTGTTCGGGAGGGTCGACTGAGCTTCATCGTCGAGTCTGTAGTCGAGCAGTACGCCGAGCAGCACTCGTCGCCCGAGGGCGAGCTGTTCGCGCGGCTCGCCGCGGAGACGCGCGAGAAGTCGTCGGCGCCGCAGATGATGGTCGGGCTGATGGAGGGCCGTTTCCTGGGCGTGCTAGTGCGGTCGCTCCGGGCCGGGCGCGTGCTCGAGCTCGGCACGTTCACCGGCTATTCGTCGATCTCGATGGCGCTCGCGCTGCCGCCGGGCGGCCGCCTGATCAGCTGCGACGTGAACCCGGAGACGACCGAGATCGCGCGGCGCTACGCACAGGAAGCCGGGGTGGTCGACCGCATCGAATACCGCCTCGGGCACGCGCTCGAGACGATCGGGGGCCTCGAGGGCGAGTTCGACCTTGTCTTCATCGACGCCGACAAGCCGAACTACGTCAACTACTACGAGGCGACGCTGCCGCTGCTTGCGCGCAGCGGGCTGATCGTCCTCGACAACACACTCTGGTCGGGACGCGTCGCCGACCCGAGCGAGGACGACGACAACGTGCGCGCCATCCGCGCCGTCAACGAGCGTGTGCTCGAGGATCCACGTGTCGACAACGTCCTGCTCACCGTCCGGGACGGGATGAATCTCGTCTGGTGGGCGTGAGATGATCGGCCCGTGAGCGAGTTCGCAGCACAGCAGCAGCGCGGGCCGGTCGGCAACACCCGTTCGATCGGCCTCTCGATCCTCTGGTTCATCCTGACGCTGACGATCTACGGCTTCGTCTGGACGTACAAGACGCAGGAGGAGGTCAAGCGCTACTCCGGCAACGGCGTCGGCGGCGTGCTCGGGCTCGTCATCTTCATCCTCATCTCGCCGGTGACGTTCTTCATCGTCCCGTCCGAGGTTCGGTACATGTACGAGGACCTGGACGGCCAGAAGAGCCCGGTCCGCGGGATCTACGGACTCTGGTTCCTGCTGCCGATCATCGGGCACATCGTCTGGTTCGTGCAGGTGCAGGGCGCGCTCAACCGCTACTGGGAGTCGAAGGGAGCGTCCCCTCCGTAGCGGTTCACGCTGGGTGGAACGTGCCGCCCTTGTAGACGAGCCCCTCGGAGTTCGCGCCGAGCTCGATCGACTCGACCTCCCCGACGAAGACGGTGTGGTCGCCGGCGTCGTGCTCGGACATTGTCCGGCACTCCAGCCAGCCGAGCGCTTCTTCGAGCAGCGGCCCGCGCGGGCCCTCGCGCACGTCCACGCCGACCCAGAGCGCGACGGGAGGGATGCCGCTGCGCGCAAAGTGCCGCGCGACGTCCCCCTGGGAGCCCGTCAGCAGGCTGACGGCCCAGCCGCCGGCGCGGCGGATCGGCTCGTGCGAGGAGGAGTCCTTGCCGATCGAGATGCCGACGAGCGGCGGCGTCAGCGACAGCGACACGAGCGAGCCGACCGTGAGGCCGAAGCGTTCGCCTTCGACCGTCGCCGTCACGACGGCGACCGGCGACGGGAAACGGCGCATCACTTCACGCAGCTCTTCGCCGGTCATGGCCCGATGATATGGACGTGACTCGCCGCGACCTCGTCGAGCTCGGTCTCGCCGGAGCGTTGGTGGGTGCCGCGGCGGGCGTCCACTTCGCCGGCGCGACGCCCGTGCTGTCGTTCGTCGTTGCCGCGGTGGCGATCGCGGTGCTCGCGCGGCTGGTCGGGAGCGCCACCGAGCAGCTCGGCAGCCGGCTCGGCTCGTCGATCGCGGGCGCGGTCCAGTCGGCGCTGGGCAATCTGCCCGAGCTGTTCATCGCGCTGTTCGCGTTGCACCAGGGTCTCATCGCCGTCGTGCAGTCCGCACTGGTCGGCTCGGTGATCGCGAACAGCGTGCTCGTGCTCGGTCTCGCGTTCGTGTTCGGCGGCATCCGTCATGGCACGCAACGCTTCGACTCGCCGCGGGCGCGGATGATCGCGACGCTGACGACGGTCGCCGCCGCGATTCTCGCGATCCCGAGCCTCACGCATGCGTTCCACGCCCCCGTGGCGGCGCACGAGAAAGCACTGAGCCTGATCTGCGCAGGCGTCCTGCTCATTTTGTTCTTCGCCACCCTGCCCGGGCTCTTGGCCGGCGGGGAAGAGCAGGCCGTTGCACCGCCACGGTGGACGCTCCTGACGACCGTCGTGGTGCTCGGCGCCACGGGCGTCGCGGCCGCGTTCGTCAGCGACTGGTTCGTCGCGGCGCTGCGGCCGGCGACACACTCGCTGGGAATGAGCCAGGCGTTCGCCGGCCTGGTGGTCGTCGCGATTGCAGGCAACGCCGTCGAGAACGTCGTCGGCGTTCAGCTTGCCGCCCGCAACCGCCCCGACTTCGCGATCTCCGTGATCGTCAACTCGGCCCTGCAGGTCGCGCTGCTGCTCACGCCGCTGCTGGTCTTCGCGAGCCTGTTCTTCGCGACGACGCTCACCCTCGTGTTCCCGACGCTCCTCGCGATCGCGCTCCTGCTCGCCGCATGGATCATGGGCGTCGTCGTCTACGACGGCGAGAGCACGTGGGAGGAGGGCGCGATCCTCGTCGGTCTCTACGTCGTGGTGGCCGCGAGCTTCTGGTGGGGCGCTTAGAGCAGGAAGGCGATGGCCACCGCCACCAACGCGGCCGTCCCCAGACTGGCGATCTCGAATCGGTGCTGCACGAGCAGGTGATTGACCCTCGTGCCGGGTACCGCGAACGGGGGCAGCGAGGCGAATCCGAGCAGCACGATCGCCAGCGCCAGCAGTCCCACGAGGTACGGACGCACCGCGCGTGCGGTGTGCGCGAGGCTCGTGGCGAGAACCCCGGAGTGCGCGTTCTGCGCGTGCGGGGTGGCGATACCGCTGCTCTGCTGGCTCGCGGGCCGCTGTTGCGGAGGCCGCGCGGACCTTGCCGCGGTCCCGCGCGCCCCGCCGGCGCACACATTTGCGGCCCGGGCGGCCCGAAGCTCGGCGCCGGTCGGCGCAATGCCCGCCACGACGACGAGGGTGATCCGCCGCACGACTCGACCAGCCGTGGTACGGGCGGAGATGCGGTACGTCCCTGCCGGCAGTGTTCGGTGGTGGAGGCGCCCGGCGAAGCGGACCCGGTTCAGCCCGGCGTGTCCGAGGACGGTGAAGTGTCCGATCGCGCGGCAAACAGGCGCGAGCTCGTTCACCGTGAAGGTCACGCGTCCTCTCCGGGGGAGCACGAATGTAAGCGTCGTCGTCCGAAGCCGCTTCGGGCCGGTCGAGGCAATCCAAGTGTGCTGCGGCCCACTCGGGGACGAGCTGCTGCCGGAGCTTGGTGCATCTGCCGATCCAGGGGAAGGGGACGAAGGCGGCGGCCCGCTCCCGGACGAACTACCGGCGGGCGTTGTCTGCGACGACGTCGACGTGCTGGGCAGTGATGGCGCGGTCGGCACGGGTGCCGGCACCGACGGAGTCGTGGTGGGCAGGCTCGGGAGTGTCACCGAACTCGTGGGAAGCGTCACGGAGACGGTGGGGAGCGGCGGTACAGGCACGGGATCGGCCACGGCGACCCCGGCGGCGAGGCCGGCGCCGGCCAGGATCACCAGCGCTGCGATTTCCCTCACATTCCAACAACCCAGATCGCGCCGAATCGGTTGCGCCGACTACCGCGTTCGCCAAAATAGAGAGGCGTGGCGGCCGTCAAGCGCGATTACTACGACGTACTCGGGATTCCCCGCGATGCGGACGAGGAGTCAATCCGCCGCGCCTTTCACGCGCATGCCCGGGAGTGGCATCCCGAGGTGAGCGAGACCCCTGAGGCGGAGGAGCGGTTCCGCGAGCTCGCCGAGGCCTACACAGTGCTCTCGAAGCGCGAGGCGCGCCTCCTCTATGACCGCTACGGCTACCGCAGCCGCGGCAGCCAGGGCGTCGACGACGCGCTGTGGGAGACCCGTCCGGCGGAGGTCGTGCGCGGCGAGAACATCCGCACAGCCGTGGAGCTGCGGAGCTTCGAAGCCGAGGAAGGGACTCGCCGCGTCGTCAGCTTCCGCGCCGTCGTCCGCTGCACCGCGTGTATGGGTCGCGGGACGGTGGGCCTACCCGATCCGGAGTGCGAGCATTGCAACGGCACCGGTCGCAAGCGATCGACGCTACAGCTGTACTTCGCAGACCTGGAGAAGTTCGACGCCTGTCCCGTCTGCGTCGGCGAATCGTGCCAGCGCTGTGATGGAGAGGGCACGGTCGAGGCCGTGCGGCGCATCCGGTTGCTGATCCCGCCGGGCGTCCAGGACGAGGCCCAGCTGCGGGTCAGCGGCGAGGGCAACGACGCCGGGGCGGGCTCGACCCCCGGTGATCTCCTCGTGCGCGTCCACGTGCTGCCGCCGCCCAAGGATCCGCGTGTCGTGCGCTACGCCGCATTCGCGCTTCTCGTCGTCGCAATCGCGACGCTGGTGCTGTACGTCGTTCGTTGACGATCGTCGGCGGGCGGGAGAGCCCGTAGAACGACCGGACCCTCCCTAGGTCTCCAAACCGCAGTCCTTGACGCGGCAGCCGGGGGAGAGAGAGCCACCGCCTAGCGAAGGCCGCAGGCCCACCACGACCACCCTCTCGCGTTGCGGCTCGAAATACAAGACGTGCGCGGATATCGATATCGCTCCGCGGGTCGAGTGGATGATCTGCGCCTTATCGGAGGACGCGAATCGTGAGCCTGAGGTTCCCGCTTTTCCCGCAGCGGATGACGATCGGCCAGCGTCCTGGGTGCGTGCTCGCTGCGACCTTCCAGCGCCACGTGATCCGACCCCCCGTCTTCGGCCCGAGCTCTCTCGCTTTCGATGCGGTGTCGTCGAAGACGTCGATCGCGCAGCGCGCGGTCGGTGTCACTCTTACGGTGAGCTGTGCGTAGGTTCCTGCACGCACCGGCGTCGTCAGGGCCAGCCTGAGAACACCGGAGAAGTCCGAGCGTCTGAGCTGCTTCCCGGGGAAGATGTCGTGGTTTGTGACGAGGCCTTTGAGCAGCGCCGGCTCACCGATTGCGCCCACCACGCGCTGCGAGCAGGGGATCGCGGCCACTCCATACAGGTGCCTCTTGAGGATCACTGATCCGAGCGTGCCCTTGCGGATGAAGCTTGTTGTCACCAGCACCGGGACTGGAGCGCTTGGGCCCGGAGGGCACGCCGACGACGTCCAGGTTACGAGTGGCGTGCGCGGTGTCGCGGTGGCCGTCGCTCCTGCAGCCAGCGCTCCGAGTACGGAGACAGCGAGGAGAGTCCCAAGTCTCATGGCCCGCGTTGATCCTCATCGTCCGACACGGCAAGGTCAAGCACGTTCCGCGTCTGGCAGGGTCAGGTCTTGCATTCGGTCACGTGGCAGTTGCGGCTGGCGGCTGTGCTCCGAGCAAGGTGTGAGTAAATGCAAGACCTGACCCCGTGACCCCGCCGTTAGTGGTTGAACGCGGACGGATGAACCACCATGCTCACCTCGATTCCGGCACAACCGGGCAGGTAGCTGCCGAGCGGTGGGAACCACGCCGACAGCAGCACCGAGCTCGAGTTTCCGGGCGGCGTCACTCGTAAGTGGCGGAA
>WNGG01012224.1_pt1 | contig 14210 bp, 16 predicted proteins | sample 5400661 | NCBI WGS metagenome assembly WNGG01 (sample SAMN13153372, study PRJNA577476) | soil metagenome | isolation source: 100 cm soil or saprolite under Garry oak tree replicate 1 | place: USA:California | collected 2016-06-15
GGCGGACTAGGCACGGATCATCCCTTCCTCCTCCTACCCGGGGCAGTAATGGTGGCGGCCTGGTACGGCGGCCGCGGGCCGGGTCTTTTGGCGGCGGTGATAGCGACGATGGGGGCCGACGTCCTCTTCCTGCCGCCGGCCGGTTTCGGCGTCCTTCGTGATGACCTCTTCCCACTCGTCGCCCTGCTGGCCGAGACGATCCTCATCGTCGAGATCACGGTCCGGCTTCGGCGGACCCGGGAGCTCGCGCGGCGCGAGGCAGTATCGGCTGATCTGGCGCGCCGAGAAGCCTTCCTCGGGCTGCAGATGCGTGAGGAGCTCCTGACCTTCCTCTCCTCGAAGCTCAATCGGCCGCTCATCGGTATGGTGGACGGCCTCATCTCCGCGCGATCGGCGGTCGAGCGCGGCGAGAGCACGCAAGCGATGGCCGCGCTGGACAGCCTCGCCACTGAGGTGCGTGTGCTCCAACGGACGACCGAGCACTGGGTGGCGGAGGCCGATCCAAAGCGCAGACCGGCCGAGCCCCGCTAGAGGATCCCGAACACCTTGCGCGCGATCGTGCGCAGCGAGGCCATGCTGTCGGACGCCAGATCGCGACGGGCGTGCTTCTCAAGCGCGCGGATCGCCCGCTCGGCGTGCAGGTCATCGTCGAGCGCCCCGATGACATCCTGGGTCGATGCGTCGCGTTCGATGGGGCCAAGTCTTCCCCGGCCGAGTGACTCGGCAAGCGCCTTCGCGCGCTTCCGAGCGCGGTCGAGCCGGTCCTCGTCGTGGTCGAACGGGCGCCGGTAGTGAACGTCAAGCAGGTACAGCCGGAGCGCCTGGGGCGTGGTCTTCCTCAGGACATCGCGGACGAAGATCATGTTGCCGTCCGACTTCGACATCTTCTTTCCACCGAGCCGCATCGGGGCCACATGCACCCAGTGGCCGACGAATCGCTTCCGCAAGCCGTGGGCCGCCTCGCTCTGCGCGATCTCGCATTCGTGATGCGGATAGATGAGATCGCTGCCACCGCCGTGAATGTCGATGGGAAATCCAAGATGCCGGTCGGACATCGCCGAACACTCGAGGTGCCACCCGGGGCGGCCGCGGCCGAACTGGCTTGGCCACGTCGGGCCTTCGCTGAGGCGGCGCCACAGCGCGAAGTCGACGGGTGAACGCCGGCTCGGATCGTCGAGCCGCGCGTCGTCCTGCGACGCGAGGATCCGCTTCATCTTCGCTTTCGAGAAACGCGAGAGCTGGCCGAAGCGCGGGAACTTCGCGACGTCGAAATAGAGACCGCCTGGCGTCTCGTAGGCGAACCCGCGGCGGCGCAGGCGCTCCGCGAGTTCGATCATCGCCGGAATCTCTCTGGTGGCATGCGGGATCGCGTCCGGCTTGCGCCAGTCGAGCCGTTTCATGTCCCCCAGAAAGGCGCGCTCCTCGCGGCGCCCCAGCGCGCGCCAGCTGACCTTGTCCCGCGCGGCGCGCAGCAGGATCGACTCGTCGATGTCGGTGATGTTTTGCGCATACCGCAGGCGCTGTCCACGCGCTTCGAGGAGCCGCGCGAGCACGTCGAAAACGAGGAAGGTGCGCGCGTGGCCGAGGTGCGTGGTGTCGTAGGGCGTCACGCCGCAGACGTACATCGTCGCGACGCGGGTTCGAGGCTGGAAGGCAAAGGTGCCGCGCCTCCGCGTGTCGTAGAGCCATAGCACCTCTGGTGGACGATATCCTCGCGCGCGGTGGCGCGCTCACTCGATCCCGACGAGGTCCTCGCGGTTCTGCGGCGTATCGCGCTGTCGCCGACCGCTCCGTATCACGAATGGGCGGTGCTCGACGCGATCCGCACCGAGCTCGAGGGCGGCGGTATCGGGACAACGACCGACTCGTTCGGGCAGGTCCACGCGCGCGTCTCGACCGGCGCGGCGAAGCGCGCGCTTATTTTCGCTGCGCACGCCGATCACCCGGCGTTCGAGATCATTGAAGCATCCGGCAGGACGGGAAAAGCACGCGTATTGGGCGGATTCCGTCAACGCGTGTTCCCGTCCGAGGTTGCCGTGACCGTGCACTCCGACGCGGGCGGGGCGCCGTTCGCGGCGGTCCTGACAGATCCGGTCACCGACATCGAGCCGCTCCACAACTCCACGACGGTGTGTCGCATCCGCGCGGACAGGCCGCTCGCCGTCGGGCAGTTCGCGATGCTCGACCTACCCGCTGCCGATATCTCCGGCGACGAGATCCGCATGCGTGCGGCCGACGATCTCGCCGGATGCGCCCTCATCGTCCTGGTGCTCCTGGGGCTTCGTGACGAGCGAGCGCCGCACGACGTCCACGCGATCTTCACGAGGGCGGAGGAAACCGGTCTCTACGGCGCGCGCCTCGCCGCAGAGGACGGGCTCCTGCCTCGCGACGCGTACGTCGTCTCTGTAGAGGCAAGCCGCGCGCTTCCGGGAGCTGAAGCCGGCCGAGGCGTCGTCGTTCGCGTCGGCGACTTTCACAACACGTTCAGCAACGAGGCGGAGCGCTACCTCCGGGTCGCACGCGAGCGGCTTGCGGAGCGGGGCATCCCGACGCAGCGGGCCCTGCTCGTCGGTGGCACATGCGAGGCTTCGTCATTCGTCCGACTCGGCTGGACGGCGACGGGCATCGCGCTCCCGAACGTCAACTATCACAACGCGGCCTCGGACGGCGGGTTCGCGTCGGAGATCGTTCGCCTCACCGATTTGTTGAGCGGCATCGCGCTCGGGATCGAGGCCTCGCTCGCGGCGGGGGATGATGCGGATGAGTCATGGTGGCCCGACGTTCGTGTAACACCGGCGGAGATTCGCGATGTCCTGAAGCGCGAACGGCCGAAGGGCTGATCATCCATTCTGGTATTGGGGCAATTGCCGCACTTCCCATTTCTGGGTAGTGGGTCAATCTGAGACGGGAGCAACCTAGTTCGTCCGGGCTTGGAACCCCATCCTTGGTGGCTGTCGGTCGATCTCAAACTGTCGGTTCCGATGATCGAAGGCGACAAAGAACGTCTCAAAGAAATCCCGGCGGCCGAGCAGCGCGAAGCCCGGATAGGTCGAGACAATGATCTTGTCCATGACGAAGGCTTGGCCGAATTCGGTTTTCGCGTTGAGCGTCCCAACTGCCAGTGTGTAGACAAAAGGACTGATTCCACGCCCAGACTTCGGTGTCTTGTCATAGGCCAGTCCAATCCGGTCGGCCACGTGTGGTGGCAAGAGCGAATGAGTGGACCCGGAATCCACAATCGCCCACTCAGGAATCGGATCGTTTGCCAAATAGATAACGAGCCACGGCTGCTTCTCTGAATTTGTCGGGTCACCGGGTCGTATCCGGTACGGCACGATCTGGCCCAAATTGGGTTACAGAATCCAGACCGGGGGTTCGTCCTCCGTTGGAAGCTGACGAACAATGTCGGGTGTGACGCCGTCCTGTTCCAGCTTCTTCACTACAGCCTCAGGGTTATCCGCGCTTGCGACTACCTTGCCGTCTTTGATCGCGACCCATTGACCCGCGAATTTCTTGATGTCCTCATCAGAGAGGAGTTGCGGCTCACGAACTGTCACGGCCACCGACTCCACCTCCCACTAGTAGCCCGGCAGTGCCCCGCCGTGCTCTCTCCCCTGCTGTCTGATTGTTGCATGTGTTCCATGAGTTGCACATATGCTGCCTCGCCCACTTATAAGAACGTCAATCCGTTGCGTATCGTTCCAATCGGCGCGATTTCCGGCAGATTTTTGGGCGATTTCAGGCCGTCGTAGCCGCCCTGGCGGGTCGGGCCGGACGAGTCGAAATTGGCTCCTGGTGCGCCAACAATTCCACGATTTCGTCGATAGACCAGCGGTAGCGCGATACGCCCGCCGCCATCGCCGGTGTAGCTCCACCAAGCGAGCCGTGAGGCCGAGCGAAGTTGTAGTGCATGAAGTGGAGCGCGACCGCTGCCTCATGGTTCGTCATCTTCTTGCTGAAAGCGTTGGTCAGGCGGGTGAACCTACGCAGCCTGCATCCGCATCGTCAGGTTCTGCCGCTCGACGTGTGACGTTGAAACGCTGACCCACTGCCCATTTCTGGGTAGTGGGGCAACTTGGAGGGGGGCAAGCGGATGTGTGAGGCGAGAGAGCCGCTACCAGGAGTAGGGTGTCATTACGGTATCGGCGGCGCTTTCGGTTACGGGAATGCGTTAGAAAGTGTCCGCGAGTCCGACCGTCTTAACGGTGTGACGGTGTGAAGAGGAGGACGGTATGGAACTAGCGACCAAGAAACTCCCCATGAGCGAGGGGCAACTCAAAGCCTGGGTCGCCCAGAAGCTAGGAGACCCGAAGTGGGTCGCCAAGATGAAGGCTCGCAGCGATAAGTCCGATGCCCAGATGCGTTCGAGGGGCTTGCTCTAACTCCACCAAGTAACCTAGGCGCGTGGCCAACGCGCCCAAGCTGACATTTGAGGTCCTACCGGAAGCCGAGGACGACGCTCGGGAGTTCGACAAAGAGGAACAGGCCCTGTGGGCCGACGCCAAGGACCGCCTACGAGGCAACCCCGAACCGACATTCATCATCACGGATCAGCGGATCACAGCCGGACCGCCAGTCTCTTTCCACATCAGGTTTGGTGAGACGCGAGCGATTTTTGTCGCCTACAAGTACGTTGCCAAAACTAAGGCGCTGACGGTCATCGGGGTCGAGTCGTACCCGCTCCACGATGAGAAGTCCATGCCCTACCCGCGTCGTGAGGATTTCGTCTCCCCGTAGGTGTCCGGCGTGTCACACTCAGCCCATGCCCAAACGTCCAAGTACCGACCCGAACAAGGCAGCTTGTGATCTCGTCCAACGCGTCACTGTGATGGGCGAGAAGAAATCGACGCATCCGGGAAAGCCGAGGAAGCCAAAACCGAATCGCTAATGCGGTTCATACGTCCGCAGGATGAACGGCCCCATTAGAGGAACGGCGAAGAGATACGTGCCGCGCCGCTCTTGGTAGACCAAGCCCTGCGCCATGAGGGTTGCAAGCATTTGATTTACGTGGCTGTTTGAGAATGGTTTCTTTAGAGCCTTCTTTGCCTTCTCGACGGTCTCCTGGACGGTGAACTCGCCGTCAGGGTTGGATAACGACGCGATAACCCAAAGCAGGTCGCGCTGACGGTCTGTGACCTTTGCCCACCTGCCGGCAAAGAAGTCCGTATCGAGCTTCTTGATGATTGGCTCAAGGGGGACATTGCTCGGCTTTCGCTTTGCCCGGATCTGCGAAATGAAGATGTCGTATACGTCTCGACAGATGAACTGAATGAAGAACGGGTAGCCGCCGGATTCCTGGCAGATCATGTCCACTGAGGCTGCATTCATCGAGACAGGGCAGTGCTCCTTCTCCAGCGGCTTTCGGACCGCTTCTCGGCTCTCACCCAGGGTGAGGCGGTCGAGCTTCATCACTCGGAACATTCGCTCGGCGTAAGTACGCGCTTCGACCAGCTTCGGGAACAGCATCGGGAGACCGGTCAGGACCAGCATGAACGGAATACCCTTCCTCTGGATGCTTTGAAAAACGTCCAGCAGAACGGATAGGGGGTACTGGTCTTTCTCCGCATGGTCGGCAAGGTTTTGCGCCTCGTCATAGGAGAAGATCACGCGCTGTCCCTGATCCTTCAAGCCGCCCCAAACGAATTCCAGAACGCTCTTGATCTTGTCTGAAACGAGGCCAGGGGTTTGGTCATAACGCCGGAGCAGGTCGTCATAGGAAAGACCCTGCGTCGCGCCAAGCGTGAGCTGAAGCGGAGCGTTGAATCCCATCGGCTTCTTCTGGCCCTTTACGTCGAACGGTGTCGCCGCTGTGACTACGGCAAGGTCCGCGATGATTCGCAGGGCGAGCGTGGTTTCGTTAACACTTGCCGATTCGGACAGGTCATTGCCGACCCAAAGCCAGCCAGCGTCTTGCGCCCGTGGTTTGAAGGTGTCGAGGAGAACGGTCTTGCCGACTCCCCTCAGCCCAGTGAGAACTAGATTCGTGAGAATCCGATCCTGCTTTAGCAGCTGATCGAACTCAGCCTGTTGCTTGTCACGTCCAGCAAGATGAGGAGGCGGGTGTCCCGCGCTCGGTCGGTATGGGTTATCGAATGGGAACAATTCGAATTCCATACCTAGTTAGCTCCTTGACTAAGATTAGCCATATGGCTAATGTTAGCCCGGTGGCTAATAGACTGTCAATAAGCCAGCGCGGGGCGGTCATTCAGGCCCTAGTCGAGGGCAACAGCATTCGCGCAACGTGCCGGATAACCGGAGCAGCGAAGTGGACCGTCGTTCGCCTTCTGGTCGCGCTCGGTCACGCTGCGACCGACTACCAGGACGCGTCGCTGCGCGATCTGCCCTGCAAGCGCATTCAGGCTGACGAGATTTGGTCGTTCGTGGGCGCTAAGGAAAAGAACGTCAGGATTGCGCAGAACAAGCCGGGGCGCGGCGACGCCTGGACATGGGTCGCTATCGACCGTGACACCAAGCTCGTGCCGTGCTGGCTTGTCGGAAAGCGCGACGGCGAACACGCACAGGTGTTCATGGACGACCTCGCTAAGCGCATGGCGGGGCGGATCGAGCTGACGACGGACGGCTACGGCGGGTATATCGGCGCAGTCGATATGTCATTCGGTGAAGGGATCGACTTCGCCCAGATAGTGAAGATCTACGGCCACGAGCAGCCCACAGCGGCGCGATACAGCCCCCCTGAGTGCATCGGCACGAAGCGTCATCAGGTCAAGGGACACAACACAAGCGTTTCAACGTCGCATGTTGAGCGTCAGAACCTGACGATGCGGATGCAGATGCGCCGGTTCACCCGCCTGACCAACGCTTTCTCCAAGAAGCTCAGCAACCATGAGGCAGCCGTCGCTTTGCATTTCCTTCACTACAACTATGTGAGGGTCCACGGATCGCTCGGAACGACGCCTGCGGTCGCTGCCGGGGTGAGCAAGTACAAGTGGGACGTGTCGGATATCGCCGCGCTACTCGATGATCCGCAGTACGCGAGCGTACTCAAAGATCAGATGCGACCCGTTAGAGTCGCATCGTGAAATTGCCCCACTGCCCATTTCTGGTAGCACTTGACGCGCCCCTCCGTGGCGGGTGTAGAACAAGGAGAAGCTCCGCACGGGCCCACGGAGCGACGAGCAAGACCGGCGGACGCCGAAATCGGAGGTCGCATGGTCAGACTTCACAAACGGCTGGGAGTCTTCCAGGTCGATCGATGACGCCCTCGACGGAAGGGGGCACTGCCGAGAGTTCGCTTTCGGTGGATTGAACGATTGAATTAGGAGATCGCCTTTGGCGATCCCTCTCATCGAGGCCAGATAATGAGGCCTGTAGCCGAAAGCGAGAGCGACCCCCGGAAACGGGGGTCGCTTTTTTGTGCCCTTTGTTGCGGAACCGTGTCGACGGCTTTCCGTAGTCTCCACCGGTGGAATCCACGGGGGAGCTTGCTTGGTTCCGCGGCGAGGTCCTCCGGTCGATCGTCCGCCCGCGGTCCTTCGCGAGATCGCTCGCCCGCGAGCACTTCGGCCTTGCGGGAGTGCTCATCGTGGTCGGGTCGGGCATTGCGCTTTCGCTCACGATCGATCTCTTGGTCCTCTCGGCGAAGGGGATATCGCCCGGGAGCTTCGTCGCTCGACTGATCTTCGAATCGCTGCTGCTCGGCAGCCGCCTCGCGGTAAGCGCGGCAGTCGTCTCGTTCGTCGTGTTCCTCGGCACGCGGCTGACACGCCAGAGCGACCTCACGCTCGACCAATGCTTCAACGCGGTCGCGTTCGCGTTCGCGCCGCTCATCGTCGCGCCGCTCGTAGCGCTGATCGCGGTCTTCGCATCAAACCTCCTGATTCCCGTCGGCGTCCTCATGGTGGTCATCGGGCTGCGAGCCCTCACGGGCCTCGCGCTGAACTTGGGCGCGATCCTGCCGTTACCGGCGGCCGGTCTGGCGCTCATCCTTGCGCTCGCCAGCGGAGCGGTCGTGCTGGGGGATCAGGTCTCGAGGGTGCGAATGACCGCGTACGCGATCGCGCCGCAGCTCGCGTCCCCATTGGCCGCGACGCCGGCGCCGGGAAAGCGCTACGACCTCACGAACGCAACTCTCACCGTTCCGGAAGAGTGGGCCTACTCGGTGCGAGGAGTCCCGGGAGAAAGCGCGCATTTCGAGACCGCGACCGCCACCCTCAACGTGGTGAGCTCGCGTGCCGAAGATCTCGCGACGATGGATTCGTTCGCCGACACGATCGCTCGTGGCGAGCGCCTGGGGTTCGTGGCCGCGCGCAGTGAGCGATCGATCGAGAGCATCAACGGGAACGTAGCGGTCGACGACCGTGCCGATGGGACCTACGAAGGCCGACATGTCGCCATCCGCCAGTTCGCGATCGCGATCCGAACGAGCGGCAACGCCCTGCAGTTCCGCTTCTTCGATCCGCCCGACGTCGACGCCGCATTCGCCCAGGCCGCGGCGATCGCCGCCTCCTGGCAGATCGCCTCGCGGCCTTAGCTCTCGACGATCGGAATGTCCGTCGCCTCGCCGTCCGTGATCCGATAGGCGAACATCTCCGGCGGTTCGGCACGCAAGGACACCAGGACGTACGCGGCCTCGGGCCAGTACGCCTCGGCACGATCGGTCGCTGACGGATAGGCCGCCGAGCGCGGATGACTGTGGTAGATCGCGGCGAGCTCCCGGTCGAAGTCTTTCGACGCCTTGAACGCCTCGAACAACTGCGCCCGATCGACCAGGTAGCGCGTCTCGGGGTTCGGATGAACGTTGCGGCAGCGCAGGACGCGCCTCACGGTCTCGTCCTCACCGAGCAAGAGACCACAGCACTCTTGCGGCGCGGACTCGCGCGCGTGAGCCACGATCTCCTCCCGGAGCCTGCGCGGCAGGACCAGACGAGTTCGTACGCTCAGCGGCCGCCCGCCATCGCCGGGATGACCATGACCTCGCTGCCGTCAGGGACCGTGGCCCCGCTTCCACCGCGATTGCGGGCGTCTTCGTCGCCGATGTAGACGTTCACGTAGGAGCGGAGCGCCCCCGCGTCATCGAGCACGCGCGAGGCGAAGCCAGGGTGCCGCCGATCGATGTCCGCGATCACGTCACGGAGCGTTCCGCCTGACGCGCTGAGACGCGTCTCGCCGCCCGCCGCATCGCGGAGAGCGCCCGGCAGGCGAACGTTCACGGCCATGATTTCACTCCCAAAGCGGGGTGCTGAGATATCGGTCTCCCCCATCAGCTATCAACACGACGATATCGCCATCACGAGATGCACGTCGGCGACGCGTTCGTCCCAGATCGCCGGACGAAGTGCGGTCGGCATGTGCTTCCAGCCTTCGATGCCGTGCATCGGATCGTCCGGTTGCACGGCGACGATGCGAACGCGTTTTGGACGAAGTGCTCGCGAGACGCCGACGATGGTCCCGGATGTGCCGACGCCGGCCACGAAGTGGGTCACGCGTCCACCGGTCTGCTTCCAGATCTCGGCCGCGGTGCCGAGCTCGTGAGAGAGCGGGTTTGCCGGGTTCGAGTACTGATCGACATAGACGTAGCGGTCCGGGTCGGCCGCGGCACGTCGCTGCGCTTCGCGGATCGCGCCGTCCGTGCCCTCGAGTGGATCGGTGAGGATGAGCTGCGCGCCAAAGGCGCGTGCGATCCGCTTGCGCTCGAGCGACACCTTGTCGGGCACGCAAAGCTCAAGGGCGTGGCCGCGGACGGCGCAGACCATAGCGAGCGCGACGCCAGTGTTGCCGCTCGTCGCGTCGAGCACGACGCGACGGCGACCCAGCCAGCCTTCCTCCTCCGCATCGAGCACCATCCATAGTCCGGGCCGATCCTTCACGCTCCCGCCCGGATTCGCGCTCTCGATCTTCACCCAGAGGTCGCCTCGCAGGCCCGCGCCGACGCGGTGCAACGGGATGAGCGGCGTGTCGCCGACGCGCTCGAGGATCGTTCCGCGCACGCGCTCGCGAACGAGGTCGGCAGTGAGGCGGGACATTCAGAGAGGCTAGTGGAGCGCGCTAGACCCGGACCGTCTCCAGTGCGCGGCGCGCGAGACGAAGCGCTTCGTCGGAATCGCCGGTCGCCTCGGCGGCGCGCGACCAGCGATCGAAGATGACCCGCAGGAGATGTGGAGCGCGTTCTTCCGCGAGCTGCCGCGCTTCCTGGAACGATCGCCTCGCAGCGGCGCCGTTCGCCTTCATTCGGAGCTCGCCGGTGAGGACCAGCATGCGGATCTCCGCATCGACCTGGTCGACCTTTCGCGCAAACTTGAGAGCGGTCTGCGCCGCATCTAGCGCCTCCGCGAGATCCCCCTTGGCGAGGACTTCCGCCTCCGAGGCCTTGATGGATGCGAGGGTGCCGTCGCGTTTCGCCTGTTCGGCCAGTCCGGCCGCGCGCACCAGACACTCACGGGCGCGGGTCACATTCCCGTATTCGACGTAGAGAGCCGCCGCGTTGTCGAGGGCGCAGGCCATCTGGTCGATAAGTCCCAGGTGCTCGTAGATGTCGAGGCTCTTTTGGTTGTTCATGATCGCGGCCTCGATGTCGCCGGCGTCGTGGTACGCCTTCGCGATACCCGCGTAGAGGGACGCGACCGACGGAAGGTCGTCGAATTGTGTCGCGAGCCCGAACGCCTGCTCGTAGACGACGAGCGCCTGCTTTGGTTGACGTTGGTTTCCGAGCGCGAGCGCGAGATCCACCAGCCGCCGGTAGTGGAACGTCACGTCTTTGACTGTTCCGTCCTCGCACGCCTGGACACACTCGCGAAGAAGGCGGACCTCCTCTTCGTACGCATACGTTCGTGCGTACGCCGCCGCGAGAACGGCCTTGATGCGGACTTGCTCTTCGGGATCGTTGAGCAGGTCGGCCATCCGCTGCGCCCGCTCGATCACCGGAAACGCCTGCTTGGGCTGAGAAGTGGCGTTGTACGCCACGGCCAAGTAACGAAGTCGGACGAGCTGGTCCTGTGGGGTCAAGCCTTCTTCCAACCCCTCGAGCATGGAGATCGCTCCCTCCGCCTGGCGCTGCTCGATGAGTCTTCGAGCCTCGAGCAGCGTGAATTGCGGAGTCGCGGGTGACGCCGCGCCGCCAAGCAGATCGGCCGGCTGGACCCCGAGCACTCCGGCGATGTGCTCGAGCGCTTTCATCGACGCGCGCGTACGCCCGGACTCGAGCATGGAGATGTACGCCTTGGTGTATTGCGGCTCCGCTACCTGAGCTTGGGTAAGGCCCTTCGCGGTCCGAAGTGATCGAATCCGCGCCCCCACATCGGCCACCATCGGTGACCGGACCTCAGCCACAGCACGGGCACTTTACGGTTGAGAAGTAGACTCGTCAAACCGGTCTTTACCGAATTCTTATGGACCGAGACCGGGGCATTGCCGGTCGGGGTCTTCCGGGCCCAGTTCGCCCGGTTCTCGGTCGGCCTCGCGCGCCGCGCGGGGCCTGACGTTCAGTTAGCAGAGGCCGCCGCCGCCAGAATTTGGGTCGCAGGCGTAGGCGGTATTGCTCGCGACTGGTGATGCGAACGCGAACGCGAGGGCACTCACGAAAGCGACGATCTGAACGATGCGACGGATCGACATTCGGTGGGTCCTCCCCGACCCCACCGGCGGATTTTCTGGACCCAGCGCAACTCTGCGACCAAGCGGCCGTGAAGTAAAGAGGGACTTATGTCGATTGGGTGAACAGTCGCTGAGTCAGCGGTCGGAGCTGATGCAGGCCGCCGTCGACGGCTGCGGCGAACAACAGGCTTGCCGGTCCGACGAGCAGTCCGGGGACGGCATAAAGCGGCGGCAAAGTTTCGAAGGCGACGCTCGCGCCGCCCTTGAACGCGACGAGTACCGCCGCGGCGACCAACGCGCCCCCGGAAAGAACGACCGAGAGCGGCGACAGCGCGACCGAGAGCGGGCGGCCGGCGACGAGCTGGTCGATTCGCGCCTCGGTGACGGAGAGCGAGCTGACCGGCACGAGGAGGCCGAGGGATACGTCGTCAGCGTCCGGTAGGAGCTTGTAGAGGGCGCTCGCGAGCGACCGTACATCGCCCGATGCCCGAACGGCCTCCTCGTCCGCCTCGATCTCCTTCTGCAGCGTGTGAAAGGCGAGGAGCTCGTCCACGACCGGGACCACATACAGCCCCGCCGCGAAGTAGCGTGCCACGATCTGACGAAGCGGATCCCGCTGCCGAAGGTGATAACGCTCGTGATAGAGCACGGCGCGAAGCTCGTCCGGGTCGAGCCGCTCCACGAGCCCGGTGGAGAGGCAGATGCGCGGGCGGAGGAACCAGTAGCAGAACGAGAACGGCCGCTCGTCGGTGACCACATCGATGCGGCCGTCGAGGTCGAGACCGCTCGCCGCGACGACCACGACCGACGGCAACGCGATCTTTTGCGCGACGAGCCCGCGGATCAGGACCGCCGTCGCGACAAGCTGGCGGAACAACGTCAGGAGACCGAGCGAGATGCCACACACCGCGAGCAGAAGAACGAGGACCGCGACGACGTCGGCCGTGTCCTCCGCGCCTCGGGCGGCGAGCTGCTCGACGCGAGGCGCGAGCGTGAGAAGAAGCGCGAGCAGGATCGCGCTCGACGCGAGCGCGAGCCCGAGCATCATCGTGAAGACACGATCAGCGCGTTTCACGGGTGTCCTTCTGCGCGAGACGGCGGAGCGCCGCGCGATGCGTTGAGTCGACGGTGTCGAGCTCCGCGCTGAATGCGGCCAGGGCCGCGTCGCCGAACTCGGCGACCAGCCCGCGGACGAGATCGCGCGAAAGCCGTGCGCGATGCTCGTCGCGGGTGTGCGATGGACGGTAGATGTAGGTCTTGCCCTCGCGGGTGCGCTCCAGAAGACCCTTCTCGTGGAGGCGGACCATGATCGTCATCACGGTCGTGTAGGCGAGCTCGCGAGTTTTCGCGAGGTCCTCGACGATGTCGCGCACCGTTGCGGAACGGCGCTTCCATAGGCGCACCATGACCTCGGTCTCGAGCGGTCCGAGGAATTTCTCCTCGGCCTTCTCGGGTCTGCGAAGTCGCCGAAGGTCCGGCCGGCTCATGCCCTGATTATCCCGCGCGCCGGCCGCGAACGGTGACCCGCTGCCGCCGCCGGAGGAAACGAGGGTGCCGCTCGGCGAGGCCCTCGCGTCCGTGCGCGAGCGCGACGTGAAGCTCGACGACGAGATGCCCATCGCGCGGCTGGTAGATGGGTCCGCGCGGGCTTTCGCGCCGTTCGACGATGCCGAGGAGCGCGAGCGCGGCGAGCTCCCGTTCGGCGTAGCTCTGCTCGACGTCCGCCCAGATCGCCGCGCGCTGCGCGGTGTCCTCCCCCAGTGAAAGTGCGTGGAGGAGACGAAGCCGCCGGGGATCGGCGATCCGCTCCAGCGCAGCGGCGGCGCGTTCGTACTCTTCGTCGGTGGCGCGCTCGAGCAGCGTGGGGTCGCTCGTGAAGAGGTTCAGGTCCCAGTCTTCGATCGCCATCTCGCTACCGCCCAAACCCGGCCTACGACAGACCTGTCGTAGCTCTGCTGCACATACTACGCCAGTGTCGTATGTGTTCAGTCAGGGGCAGCGCCGGGGTCTTCCGTGCGAGCGGCCCTGGCCGGGCGGGCCTGGCAGCGTCGGGGTCTTCCGAGCGAGCGGCCCCTGGCGTGCAGAACATCGCGATCCCACGAGGGGCCGAGCGAGGAAGACCCCGGCGGTGCTCGGGCTCAGTCCGCAGCCGCAGGAGTAGCCGCGATGCGCTCTTCGGCTGGTGGTATGCCGCCACCAGCCATGGCGTTCAGGCCGACGGCAGCGACGACGAGCGCCGCGCCGGCGAGCATGCGAATGGTGACTGGCTCGCCGAGCCAGAGCGTGCCGATCAGGATCGCCTCGGCCGGGACGAGGACCTGGATGAGGGTGATCGTGGTCGGTCGAAGCTTTCGATAAAGCCAGAGCGACACGACCATGCCGAACGACGTCCCGAACAGGACTAAGTACGCGAAGGCAAGCACGCTCGCGAGCGTCCAGCGCTGGCCTTGCGGAAGCTGGACCACGGCGAGCGGAGCGAGCAACAGGACAGAGGCCCAGGTGCCGAGAGCGACCGCGGGGATCGGGGCGACCGTCTCTCCGCGCTCAAGATCCTTGGCCTGGTCCTGGGACTGGGCGGCACGGTGATTCTGATCGGCGCCCCCGAAGCCGCCGACGGGACGGCCGGCATCGTCGCGAGGGTGTTGCTCGCGCTGATGGCG
>WNGG01005421.1_pt1 | contig 14207 bp, 9 predicted proteins | sample 5400661 | NCBI WGS metagenome assembly WNGG01 (sample SAMN13153372, study PRJNA577476) | soil metagenome | isolation source: 100 cm soil or saprolite under Garry oak tree replicate 1 | place: USA:California | collected 2016-06-15
GAAGCGCGCCATCACCACGAGGTTCTGGAGAAGGCCGAGTATTTCCTGAACCATTGCTACCCGAACAGGAATCTTCAGGAGCGGGCTTGGGGCGTCCTTTACCTTCTCGCGAGCCAGGGCGAGACAGTGCTCGATTTGCTGTATTCCTCTATCCGGCCCGGCCCCTTCGATCATAAGATCGTGACCTTGGATTGATTGCGGATTGCCGATTGCGGATTGCGGATTTCAAATTGCGATTTGTGGATTGAGTGGAGCTTTCAAGGGATTGATTGCGGATTGTCGATTATGGATTGATCGTTTCAATCCATAATCCGAAATCCGCAATCCGAAATTGAAATGCGCCGAAATACATTCGTTCTCCTCTTCAGCCTGCTGACTGTCGTCGCGTTGAGGGCAGGAAACCGGAATGCCTACCCTCTGCCTGAAGACCGCGGCACGGCCGGAATTCTGGCCGCGCTGGAAAGATTGCCGGTTTTTGTTCGTGTGCTGCATACGACGGCGCACCCGGACGACGAGAGCGCAGCGACATTGACCTGGCTAGCGCGCAGAGCCCATGCGCGAACGGCTCTGCTCTCCCTCACGCGTGGGGACGGAGGGCAGAATGTCCTGGGGGACGAAAAATACGAAGCAATGGGCCTGCTCCGAACAGGCGAATTGCTCGAAGCGTGCAAGATATACGGGGTGGAAACCTACTTCACCACCGTGTTCGAGTTCGGTTTTTCCAAAAGCGCGGAGGAGACCCTGTCCAAGTGGGGACGAGAAGAAACCCTGGAAGAGGTGGTCCGTTTCATCCGCATGTGGAAACCGGCGATCATCATCTCAAAATGGCAGGGAAACTCGAAAGACGGGCATGGGCATCATCAAACAGCCGGTATCCTGACACATGAGGCTTTCCGGGCCGCCGGAGACGCCAATAAGTTTCCCGAGCAGCTCAAGCAGGGCCTCCGCCCATGGCAGGCAAAGAAACTGTACCGGAACAACCTTCGCGGCGATTCCGAACAAGGGGAGCCGGATTGGACGGTGCGGTTGAACGTGGGAGAGTCCGATCCGATACTCGGGCGCTCGTTCCGGGAAATCGGAACCGAGGGGTACAGCAAGCACCGCTCTCAGGGAAACGGTGCGAACTACTCTCCGCCCGGACAGTTTTTCGATTACTACAAGTTGGTAGACTCCACCGTCGGAACCAAAAGCCGGGAGGAAGGCTTCTTCGATTCGATCGACACGTCTCTTGGGGCGATCGCGCTGCTTGCAGGTTCCGATGCCGCATCGGTCCCGTTTCTCCAGAAAGACCTGGCCGCGGCGCAGTCGGCAGCCGAAGAAGCCCTCGGAGCCTTCCAGCCGCGCCATCCTGAGGCTAGCGCCTCCGCGTCTGTCAAGGGGCTGGCAATTATCGCGGAGTTGATTCGAAAAGTAGAGAGCTCGGCACTGCCGCAGCCGGTTAAAGAGATTGTTGAGGATGCCCTTGGTGAAAAACGATCGCATTTCCAGGAAGCCGTCAATGCAACGCTGGGAATTTATCTCACTGCCCGGACCGAGGACCCCACCGCCGTTCCCGGAGAGAAGATTCCTGTAACCGTGACACTCTTCAATCGAGGCAGTGAAGCCGTAGATCTGAAGCGCGTGACGTTGTGGACGCCGGAGGAGTGGGTATCCAGCCTTCCAGCCAGCGCTCTTTATGGTGAAATCAGGCCGGGAGCCCAGCTTTCCTGGAAGCACACTGTGGAGATCCCAGCCGGCGCCAGAGTGACGGAGCCCTTCTGGTATCGGCAGCGCAAGTGGGACGCGCGTTACAAAACGCGGGCTACGAAGAACGTATTCGCGGCCTTCGACGAGCCCGAAATAGACGCACAAGCGACCTACCGGTACCACGACACGGAAGTTTCAATAAAGAGCCCGGCAAGAGCGCAGGCAGGTGATCCGATACGCGGCGTCGATTTTCGGGATTTCCAGGTTGTGCCTGCCTTGTCTGTCACTCTGAATCCGGAGCTTGTCGTCGCTCCGATTTCCAGCGGCGACCAGACTCGAGAGTTTCAGGTCTCCATCCTGTGCAATGAGAGAACGGGAGCCAACGGAAGTCTGCAGATCCAAGCTCCGGCGGGCTGGACCGTGCAGCCTCCCAGAGTGCAGTTCGCCCTGTTGCGCAAGGGGGAGTCCTATGCGGCCCGGTTCGTGCTCCATATCCCTCCCGGCACGCGCGAGGGGATCTATCCGCTGGAAGCCGCGGCCAGCACGGGAACAAAGGAATTTCGCCGCGGCTACCGCATCGTCTCGTATCCAGAGAACTGGACGCGCCATCTCTACTCTCCGTCCGTTGCAGAGGTCAAGACGTTCGATCTCAAAGTGGCTCCCAACCTCACCGTCGCGTATGTTCCGGGAGCAGGAGACGAAGTCGCGGAATACCTGCAGCAGCTGGGTGTGAAGATCCAGCTCTTGACCGGCGCGGATCTGGCGTCAGGTGATCTGCGCCGCTTCTCGGCGATCGTAACGGGAGTGCGCGCTTACAATGTGAACGAGGCTCTCAAGGCGAACAACATGCGCTTGCTCGAATACGTCGAGCAGGGCGGGATTCTGATCGTGCAGTACAACACGCCGATCGGAGGGCGCAACGCACCGTTTCCATACGGGCCGTATCCGATGACGCTGTCGGACAGCGATCGAATTACCGTCGAGGATTCGCCACTGAAGCTCCTGGATCCACAGAACCCGGTATTTCTGCGGCCGAACAGGATTACAGGCACGGACTTCGAGGGATGGATACAGGAACGCGGGCTCTATTTCATGCGCCAGTGGGACAGCCGATACACGCCACTGCTGTCCGGAAACGACCCGGGCGAGGAGCCGAAGAATGGAGGCATGCTCTTCGCCCGCTACGGAAAAGGTTTTTACATCTACACCGCCTACGCCTGGTTTCGACAGCTCCCGGCAGGCGTCCCCGGCGCCTTCCGCATCTTCGCCAACATGCTCTCCCTGGGAAGATAACCATAGTCTCCTCGCGACACTGAGCGCCGGTTAAGATTTCCGGCCCTGAAGACAGGGAGCGCACAATCAGCGGATTTGCTCCTCTATGAGATGGTCAAAGCCAGGTCGGCTAGGTTATTGCCCTCGCTCCAATTCACACAGTGAGTGATCCCTGGCAGCGGCGCGGCAAGGGACAACTATAAGGACCGGACAGCACGTAGCCCCGGCCGTAAGGCCGGGACTCGAGACTATCGATATGCCTTAAGGCCCAAAGGGCCGACAGTGAATAGGCCCGGCCGTGAGGCCGGGACAAAGATCGAGGAAGAATAAGCACCGAAGGTGCGGCACAGCGGACTGCCGGTCTTCGGACCTCCTATCAGGAGTGTGCTGTTAACCCACTCTCACGGTTCGGGGCTAGCCACCGCGGGCCTTCTGCTCTCGCTGAACGCGAGTCAATAAGAAGTTTCGAGAGGACACGGCTACTGTCTGAATCGCAGCTGTCCTCGCTCGCCGCTTGACTTTTCAGCGTTACCTAGCCTCCTGAGGTCAACTCTTTCAGCGTAGGATTCTTCGCGGCGAGCTCTCTTTTTTGAGCGCGTTTTCCGTAAATAAAGACTCCGACCAGCGAGGCTAACGTGCCCAGAATTGCAACCAGACCTTCGACTGTCTTTCCGTGAAGGGTGAGATATGTGCCCGCTCCGATCGCGCTCATGGCGATGATCAGCGCCGAGATCTGACCAAACAGCTCGTGGCGAGAGTTCGAGAACACCACTTTTTTTTCAAGATCCTGGCGATGCCTTGCCTGAGTTTCCGCCATGGCAACGATTCGTTCGGCGCATCCTTCGAAAGCCTCATTATACTTGGCCAGTAGATGGGGGGGTGGGAGCGGTCCGGAGAATCCTTCTGCTTTGAAAACCTGGAGAGTAACAGGATTATCTGGCGGGGATTTCTCTGACGGCGGAAGCTGTTTCTTCTTGGCATACGACCCGCATCCCTTGGAATCGACCTCCTGCATTGCGTTTAGGAGATCATCGCTCACGATGTACCAGTCAGACAGCAGGGCTTTGGTATCCGCTTCCGCGGGGCTCCGACTAATGTTGTAGCCGTCGAAATTGGCCCCAAGATCCAGCGCACGTGCCATGCCAAAAGTAAACCGCGGCAGGGCAAAGAGGAACGTAGTTAGAACCCTCGTCATAGAAAGAACCATAGCCTCCTTTTGCCGAATCGTCAAATTTATTAGCCCTATACGGCTATGCACTTGACGCCAAATGAGCCGAGCAACCACGACGGCAAGGAGGTGCCTTTTGTCAATCATTTGTATAACAAATAGGCTCGCCCTGTCTTCGTGAACCGTAGCACCTCGCAAACATCAGTTGGATTGCAGAAGTGGACATGCACTTCGCCGCCGTCTTTCAGGAGATACCTCATGGTACCGGTTCGAACCTCGGGAGGGTCAACCCGGGGTTCCGCGGCCATGGTCTTGGAATGAATGAACTGTGGACTGTATCCCTCCGGACGTCCAAATGTAGTCAAAACCTCGGAAATCCTTCGTTGCCCAGGCTGCCTTCTGAAGAACTGCTCGAATGCCGTGGCAGTTCGATTGGATGGCGCCAGCTTGGTCTCCAGCAGCGACGGCAGAGACCGACTCCACGACCAGGGTGTTGACGCTGCATACGTGGGTGAGCTCAAGCACATGACGAGCAGCGCCAACTGCGGGCAAAGCCACGTGATCGACCGACGGTACCGCGCCAGGCGACTGGATATTGAGTGTGTCATGCCCTCGCCCAACTCACAACTAGGCCGACCGGACTGGGACTCGTGCCGAATGCGCCAAACATCGTCGGATTAGTCCGCATAGCATGATTTATCGGTTCGGCGCCGGACTATGCCAATCATTTTTGTCCTCACGACACATGTCGTTGTCGAACCAGGCTGCGGGATGTTAGGCCGAACGGTGTGGTAAATGTAGCAGCGGAAGTCTGAGGTGATTCCTATTCTGACACCGACCTTCTTTCGTCCGGCGCCAGTACCCGAATATCGTCGCGAGTCAGGTTGGGGAAGTCGGCCAAGATCTCATCCTCGCTCATGCCGCCGGCAAGGTACTCCAGCACGTCGTACACGGTCACCCGAGTCCCTTTGATACAAGGGCTTTCCGCTCCGCACCGCAGGATTGATCGAGATTCGTTCTCGCCAATTCATGGCTCGAATTGTACCACCTTGATTCAAGACGTCCCAACGGTTGCCGGCCGCGGGGAACCTTGCGGTCCTCGCCGCGGCATCACCTCGTTACCCGAGCGGCGCCGGATTCTTTTCAAAACCGTCTCGATCAAAAGTTGGCGGTTGCCGCTGTCCCATGATTTCTGAATTTCTTCTTCGGAAAGACTGCCGATGCGCCCCAAGACGAAGAATGGCGCGAATGCATGCCCTGTCTTCCAGCGCGCCATATCGATTAACGATTGCAGTGAACGTTGGCGAAGGCGAGACAGAACCGCGGCATCCCGTTTTTCGGTGAGCGCAACCAATGCGAACGAAGACTTGTTGCGGTCAGTCCATTCGACAGAGTTGAGCATTTCGATGAATGGCTTTACGGGAACGGACACGTGTTGATCGGGCCGCGCTCGAGCGAATCCGGCAATCAGCGCGAGCGCCCGCATCGAGTTGTTGCGTACGTCTTTATCCGGATCGCTCATTCCGTAAACAAGGTCGTTCACCGCTCGCCGCTTGTTTCCAGCGTAAGCGATGATTTCCGCCGCCAAAGCGCGGTGTTGCGCGTCCGTCGATTCATGCAAAACGGCGCGAAGGATTTTCAAGTCTTGCGCAGCGAACGTGATGAAACGCTCCTGGAAAGCGCGCGCTTCGGCATTGTGAGCCAAAGCATGCCCCTGCGAATCGTCTTCGCCCGCATCACCTTTTTGGACCGCACTCATAAGGGCATCGGAAAAACCCTCGCCTGCTTTTACCATTCTGTCCGGCAGGCGAACCCTGCCATTCGGCACAGAACGAAACCGCAAAGTCCCTCTGTCCCTTTCGCTGATCCCGACGTAAAGAATGAGCTTGCCCGCTTCACAACACACACGCGCAAGACGCGCCTGCTGAACATTCGGCAAAGCTTCCAAACGACGCTCCAATTCCTTCACCGACTCGGGCAACGCGTCTCCTTCTCGGATTTGGAGAGTCTGTCGCACTTGCCGCTCGGAGACGGTGCGCAAACCATAAAATTCAATAATCCCCACTGGCGGAACCTGCCCGCTCGCTGCACCAAACGGCAGGACAAATAGAAATGTGGCGCAAACCAAGAGTGCGATCGTTCTGGTTATGGATGGTATTCCTTTCATTTTTCATTCCAATTATTGCTTCTGCCTCCGCCCGCCGGTGTTCATCGGCGGTTTCAAACTCTGGACTGCGCTTGCCCCATTCCTGGTCCATCAACCATGCCGCTCGGGCGAAACTTGTCCCGGGAAGCTCGTAGAAAAGCTGATCAGGGTACCCGCGAGGAGCACTGCGGCGGCGCCCACCACGTTGTAGTAAAGCCAGGAAATCGACGTGTTGTAAGCGACAAAAAATACCGCCGCCTCGCCGGCAAGCAGGCCCCAGAAGGCCCCGGCGCCGTTGGAGCGCCGCACCAGGAACGCAAGAAGGAAGACGCCCAGAATCGGCCCGTAAAAGTAAGATCCGACACGATTCACCGCTTCGATCAGCGATCCCAGCTTCCCGGCAAAACACGCCGCCGTCGTCGCAACAATTCCCCAGAAGAGTGTGGCAGCGCGCGAGGTCCAGAGATAGTGGCTGTCACTCGCTTCCTGTCTGAAGTAGCGTTTATAGAAATCGATGATCGTGGCACTGGCCAGGGAGTTGATTTCCGAGGCGAAGCTGGACATGGCCGCGGCGAATATAACCGCCAGCATGATGCCGAGGACGCCGGCGGGAGCATAGCGGAGGAGGAACGAGGGAAAGACGTAGTCCACCTCGGCGGAAGGCTCATTCCCCATCACCCTCCTGAGGAGATCCCTGTTCTTTCCTTTCAAGCTTTCCAGGGCGCCGTGAGCGGCAAGATAGCGTCTTTCCGCCTCTGTGATTAGATCCGGCTGTCCCGAAGCTCCTGCCCTTTCGAGCGCCAGAGCCGCATCACGCCGCTCTTTGAAGGCGGCGTCGTACTCCTGTTCCAACCCGGCATACTCCGCCGGCGCTTTGCTCACCAGAAGGTCATGGTAGGCCTGATTAAAGTTGAGAGGTGGCTTTTCGAATTGATAGAAGACGAACATCAAGACGCCGATCGAGAGAATCAGGAACTGCATCGGGATCTTGAGGAAAGCGCTGAAAATCAGGCTCATCCGGCTCTCCCGGAGCGACCGCCCTGCCAGATAGCGCTGCACCTGGCTCTGGTCGCACCCGAAATAGGACAGAAGCAGGAAAAAGCCGCCCAGCATCCCGGACAGAAGCGTGTAAGGTTTGTTCAGATCCAGAGACAGGTCTACAGTGGTCCATTTCCGGGTGACGCCCGCGATGTGGATTGCGTTTCCGAGAGAAACACCGCTTGGAAACTTCCGGACCAGGAGGCCGAGGGCCACAAAGATTCCGGCAAACATCAGTATCATCTGCTTCGCATCGATCATGATCACGGCCTTGTTGCCGCCGATAGCCGTATAGAGGATTGTGGAGAGGCCCATGACCAGGACCGTGGTGATTTCGCTCCAACCGAAGATCACCCCGAGCACGATAGCCGGGGCATAGAGCACGATACTCACCGAAAGCCCTCGCGACATCAGAAAGAGAAAGCTGGTGAGGCTTCGAGTCTTGGCGTCAAAGCGCCGTTCCAGGTATTCGTAGGCGGTGAAGACGTTGGCCCGATAGAAAAAGGGGACAAAGGTCATGCACAGGACCACCATGACCACCGGCTGGGAAAAATAAAACTGGATAAAAGTCATTCCCGAACCGTAGGCCTGTCCCGTGGTCCCGATGTAGGTGATCGCGCTGGCCTGTGTCGCCATGACCGAGAGACCGACGGCCCACCAGCGCAGGGACTGCTTCCCCCGGAAGTAATCGTTGAGGTCCGCGTTCTTGCGCCCGTGGCGGAAGCCCTCCCGGATCACGTAGGCAAAGTAGAGAATCACGACAATCCAGTCGGCGGCGCGCATATGCCTCTTTATCGATTCAGCCGTAGGGTCATGACGTATAGGGCGAGAATGACAACGACCGTGTAGATCACTACCGTAGCGTAGACGCGCTGCCAGCTCCCCAGAAACGGCGGCGGCTCCTCCCGATCGACATCCTTTTCCTCATCCCGGGGACCTGGCTTCATGCGGGCAAATCATACCATTAACCGGAATGACGAATGTCGAGTGACGAATGAGGCTGGGCAGCATTTGAAATTTCAAATTTGAAATTTGAAATGGCCATCCCAGCGGTGCATCCGCGTATTGTGACGGGATAACGACTTGGACAGGATAACGGGATAGATCTCAGGAGCTTCGCGGGATCGAGCAAATCCCGTCGGCTGTAACGAGAAGTGCGACTCGCTTCAGGCGCCCTCTGATGAGATGCAGATGAGCAATCACGGCTCTTTTGGAGTGCGGCGACAAGTCTGACAAGTCGCCGCACTCCATGTCGGACGCAGCACCTGGAGGATCGCTACGAGCGGTTCCGGTTTAGAAGGAAGCGAAGGCCCAGGATTCAAGAAGGTCTGCCCGCGCTTTCTCATCGGATGCCACCATTCGGAAAACATCCTGGACTGATATCATCCCCAGCGAGAGCCCGGACTCATCGAGGACCAATAGGTGGTAGATATTGTTCTTTTCCATTAACCGGAGGCATTCCTCCAAGCCGTTCTCTCTTGTCACCGTGATCAGTTGCGTGGACATGATCTCGCGAACTCTGACCCAAGAAGGGCAAAGGTGCTCGGCGGCGATCTTGTCGGAAATGTCGCTCTGCGATATTACGCCCAGCGGACGGCCCTCTCCGTCGCAAATGGCCGTCGCGCGAACTTTCCGGTCGCGAAGATACTTGGCGGCCTGGTGTACCGTCGCGTCTTCGGGCAGCGCGTAAATATCTCTACGGTCACCGAGCAGGTCTCTTACAGTCTTCATAACACCCCCCATTGCAATCTATTGAAGCTTGGATCGCTGATCCACGTTCGTCGGGCCTGGTATGCCAGACATGCTGTCCACGTCCGCCTTAGTCTCTGACACTGTGACTGGCATAGGTCTAATGGTCTTACACCCTTTTGCCATCGTGGCGCAATTCCCAAGAGGGCCTAATCGATTTGCTTAATCCGATCGGACTATTTCTTCGGTAGCTTCAAATGGGCAGAGACTGCACAAAACGAAACCACAGATGAACACAGATAAACACAGATCTGTGTTTATCTGTACCAACTAACCCGAAAATCCTTTGCTGGCAGGAAAGGATTTTTCTTCGCGAAATTCGCGCTCTTCGCGGCTTCGCGGTGAATCCTGGGCTGGACTTTCACCGCGAAGGCGCGAAGCACGCGAAGAAAACGCGAAGGACTTTAGTTTGGTTGCGGCTTTGCTGCTCTGTGTTCATCTGTGGTTTCGTTTATAGTTTTCAAGCGGGGGTATCCAGAACCTCGCGTACCTTGCGAGCCAGGGTGTCGTCGGTGAAGGGTTTCTGGAGGAAGCCGATGTCGCAATCGAGGATGCCGTGCTGCAGGACCTCATCATCCGTGTAGCCCGACATGTACAGCACCTTCACTTCGGGGCGCTCCGATAACAGGCGGTGTGCCACTTCACGGCCACTCATTACGGGCATCACCACATCGGTCAGGATCATGTGGATCGGCCCCACATACCGGCCGGAGATTCGCAGCGCCTCTTGTCCCTCTCGCGCCTCAAGGACTCTGTAGCCCTCTCGTTCGAGGACCCTGCGAGCCAGGATCGCCACCGAGCCCTCATCCTCAACCAGCAAGATCGTCTCTTTTCCACCGGCAGGTCCGGCGAGCACCTCACGGACCTTCGGGGTCATGACGGCTTGCTCGACTCTGGGAAAGAAGATCTTGCACGATGTGCCCAGGCCGAGCTTGCTGTCTACCCAGATGTATCCGCCACTTTGCTTGACAATACCGTAAACAGTGGACATTCCCAGTCCGGTTCCCTTGCCCTGTTCTTTGGTCGTGAAAAAAGGCTCGAAGATCTGTCCGAGCGTTGCCTCGTCCATTCCGCAACCCGTATCCGTCACATCCAGCATCACGTAGGCTCCGGGTTGCGATCCTACGTGCAAGCGGGTGTACGACTTGTCCAGATCCACGTTGGCGGTTCGAATTGTGAGCCTCCCCCCTTTAGGCATGGCATCGCGGGAATTGACCGCCAGATTCATGACAATCTGCTCGATCTGGCCTTTGTCTGCGCGTAACCGGCCCAGGTCCGGCTCGGGGATCAGGCTCAGCTCAATATCCTCGCCGATCAGCGGCCGGAGCATCTTCTGAAGATCCTCCATTACTATGTCGAGGTCGAGCACTTCAGGCTTGAGCACCTGCTTCCGGCTGAAGGCCAGGAGTTGCCGGGTTAGTGCCGCCGCACGTTCGCCTGCCGATTTGATCGCCTCCAGCTCGGCGCAATTTGGGCTATCGGGTCCCAGCTTCTTCGCCAAAATATGGGTATAGCGGAGGACGACGGTCATCAGATTGTTGAAGTCGTGAGCTATTCCACCCGATAGCCTTCCCACAGCTTCCATCTTCTGTGCCTGCCGGAGCTGCGCTTCCAGACCCTTGCGCTGGCTCACGTCGCGACCTATGCCTTCCACCTCGACCGGCTTCCCCCGCTCGTATCGCGGCCGTACGCCGATCTCCACCGCCACCCTGTTGCCGTTCTTTGTCAGGAACTCCAGTTCAAAGATCCGCGGGACTTCCTTTCCCGCCGCGATGTCCTCCAACACCTTCTCGACCGCCCCGCAGTGCTCCGGCGGGAGAACCTGAACAATGTTCATGGCAAGAGCTTCCGCGCGTGTGTATCCCGAGATGTCTTCCCCGGTTCTATTAATCGAGGTGAGGTTCCCATGGAGATCCATTGTGAAGATCATGTCGTCGGCGTTTTCGAACAGTTCACGGTACCGTTCCTCGCTGTCGCGAAGAGCCTCCTCGGCCCGTTTGCGCTCGGTGATGTCTTCACATGATCCTTCGAAATAGAGAACAGTCCCATGCGGATCGCAAACGACGCGCGCGTTTTCGGACACCCAGATAGGGCTACCGTCCTTCCGGCGGATTTGATTCTCAAATCGCCGGATGACCCCGCGTTGTTCAAGCAACCTCCTGAACTCCCCGCGGCGCTCGGGTCGCACGTAGAGCTGGCGCTCTATGTCGGTGACGCAGGACATTAAATCTTCGGGCCCGTCATAGCCGCACATCCGTGCCATCGCAGGGTTCACTGTAATGAACTGTCCACCCGGAGAAGTTTGAAAAATACCTTCCACGGCTTCCTCGAACATCCTGCGGTACTTCTCCTCAGCCCGGGCACGCGCCTCCTCGGCACGCTTCTGACCGGTAACGTCCTGGATGATGGCGAGGAGGCACTCCTCTCCTTCGAGATAGATCAACTCGACAGAGATACGCGCGTTCAGAATCTCGCCCGATTTCGTGCGAACTTTGGTTTCGTCATCCCGAATCGCCCCCTCCGCGCGCACGGCTTCGACCATCTGCGCGAGACGTCCGGGAGAATCGTAAATACCGAGACCCAGGGATGTGTGGCCGATGAGCTCTTCCCTGCTGTAGCCCAGCAAGCGAACGAAATTATCGTTGACGTCGAGAAAGACCCTTTCGCCAAGCGTGCTGATGCTGATGGCAGCGGGGCCTGCATGAAACACCTTGCGGAATCTATCTTCCGACAGGCGTAAATTTTCCTTCGCCCGTCCATTGTGCGTGCTTTTCCGCCTGTCCTTCTTGCGGACAGGAATTCTCTTTTTCATCGTTCTCCGCGCTATCTTTTCCGGGCTGGGGATGCCTCAGAAAACACGACAAGCCTACTAGGCTCTATCGGAAGATTGTTTGAAGGCAATAGGCGGCCTTCGTCCTGGCGTCGCTGCTTCCTTTCGCGCCGAACCTGCGCAGCGCAGTGGTGACCAACAAGAAACACTACCACCGATGAACACAGATGAACACAGATCTGTTTCATCTGTGGTTTCAAATTACCGGCCTTCGAATGACTGGCAGACATCGCGATACGAATCCAGGTCTCCGATAGCGTGGCGCGGCTCATCAAAAAAGAAGGCATGGACGGCGTTTCGCCGTACCAGCCATTCGATGAAATAGCCGGGAGCGTCCGCATTATTCCCTTGATCGAGGTACTCTCCAAGGAGCCGGAGACTCGCCCGCAAGAGGCCGTAAAACGGGGGACAGGCATAGATCGAGCGCGGCTCTCGCGGCTTCTCCTCGAACCTCGTCACGCGCCAGTTTTCATCTACTTCGGCCACGCCGGTCCTCGCGAGTTTCGATCGGTCACGCTGAATGTGGACCGCGATGCAGTCGGTTCCCGTCTGATGAAAGAAGTCGACAAATTTGGCGAAACCAAAGTGGAAGATATTGTCGGCGCCCATCACCAGAAGATCGGAGTCAACCGCACCCTGCGCAAGAGCGAAACGGATGTCCGCCACGGCGCCGAGGCGACCCTCGTTACAGGTCGTCCCATCGTCCAGGATCTGGACACGTGCCTGATCCGGCAGCCGCCGCTGCCAGTCGCGGAAGGGGCCGAGGAACTTGTGGTTTGTGACCACGATGACGTTCTCGACCTCGCGCACCTGGCGGATGCCTTCGACGACGTAATCCAGAATCGGCTTGCCGGCTACGGGAAGCAGGGCCTTGGGCCGGTCGAATGTCAGGGGATACATGCGTGTCGCATAGCCGGCGGCAAGAATCAGTGCCTTCATAGCCATCCTGCGCCATCCGCCGTGCCGCAAAAGTGAACGGAGAATGCGTCCGCCGTGTCAGGGTGCTCTCGGGGGTAGCGCTCGAAAACCTTTGAGGCGATTTCGTCGCGAGCGTTCGCGTCAACGAGCGCCACGCAGCAGCCGCGAAAGCCGCCGCCGCTGAAGCGAGCGCCGTAGACGCCCGGAGTGCCGGCGAGAAGCCGGTACAATGTTATGAGATGCGGGTCTCCGCATTCATAATTTCCTATGGAGCTCTCTCCCGACTGGTTCATGAGACTCCCAAATTCCGGCAGATCGCCTCGGCGCCAGGCATCGACCGCGCGGGGCACGCGTCGGCACTCTTCAAAGTAGTGGGTTGCGCGCTTTCGGAGCTTTGCCGGCAAGGCGTCGAGGTGTGCCTCGAACACCTCTTCCGGGACTTGCCGCAGCACGGCGGTTTCACCCGCGGAGAGACCGGCGAGCCTCAGAAGCTCTCTCGCTGCCTCCTTGCACTCCGCGACCCTCCGGTTGTATTCCGTGTTCACCAAGGAGCGTGACAATCCCGAGTAGACAATTCCGATTTCTGCCGGCGGCGCCTCAGGCGCGAACCGGACGTTTTCGTACTCGCCCGATTTGCAGTCCAGCCAGAGCAGCTGCCCCTTGCGGCTCAAAAGGATGACGGACTGATCCAGCACCCCATTGTCCAGTCCGATGTACTGGTTTTCGATGCATTGATCGAGAAGAATATTCTCCGCGCTGGAAAGCTCTAGCCCGTTGGCCCGTTCCAGAGCAAGGAGATAGCAAACACCGGCTGCCGCCGACGAGCTCAAGCCGCCGATCGGCAGGTCGCCCGTGATGATCCCGTCAATTCCGTTCCGGATCTCGTGCTCACGGCGGAGCGCCAGTGCCGCGCCGCGCGCGTAGTTCCCCCAGTCGCCGGGAACCATCGGTGGAATTCCGGCCAGGCCGAAGTCGACCTGACCCGGGAAATTCAGACTTCGGAGCCGAAACAGGCCACCTCGGTTTGGAGTGTAGGCAAGGTGGACGCCGGCGTCGAGAGCCAGGCCCGTTACCAAGCCGAGCTGGTGATCGACATGCGCGCCGATGGGGCAGATGCGGCATGGAGCCGAGACGACCTGTACGTCCTCGCGGGCCGATCCGAAAACCGCGCGGTGCCTGTCAACAAGATCTTGATACATGAGCGGTCTTGATCACTTCCTCTTTGGGACAAGTTTGCACACATCAATCCGTTTGAGAAACGAAATTCTCGCTTCTTCGCGTCTTAGGGCCCGTCAGGAAATAAGGTGTACATTTTGCTGCTGGCCCCCAGGCCCGCTGGCAAGGCGCGAGCGACGAGCATACCCGCTGCGGTATGTAAGGAGCGAGCAACACAGCCAGCG
>WNGG01005424.1_pt1 | contig 14203 bp, 15 predicted proteins | sample 5400661 | NCBI WGS metagenome assembly WNGG01 (sample SAMN13153372, study PRJNA577476) | soil metagenome | isolation source: 100 cm soil or saprolite under Garry oak tree replicate 1 | place: USA:California | collected 2016-06-15
AGCGTGGCCGTGATTACACCGGCGGTGAGTTCCTCTTGGTCGAGCAACGGCCGCGTGCCCAGTCCCGCGGTGAAGCGATCCCCACAGAACAGGGCGAGATCATCATCTTTACGACCCGCTACCGGCCCGCCGCCGGAGCCCGCGGCTACTACCGCACAAGCATGCGGCACGGCGTGAGCCGGGTGATGTCCGGCTCGCGCTATACCCTCGGCGTGATCTTTCATAACGCGAAGTGAGGTCCTCTCCAAGCCGCTGCTCTGCCAATGACTCCCTCACCCTAGCCCTCTCCCACAAGGGGAGAGGGGACCTGTAGTCACACCTCTATATTAACCATTTGAGATGTCTCGTTACCGAAAATGTCCACGACTTTAACCAGCAGTTGATATGTGCCCGGTTTCTCATAGAGGTGCGGATCGGAGGTCAAGACAAGGGTCCGGTCCTTGCGGGTGCGGTAAGTCACCCAGCCCGGCGTGAATGTGTCGTTCTGGAAGTCCCAGTCCACCGCCCAGTAATCGATGTAATCTGACCACCTCTTCACCTTGGAGCGTACAGCCTCAGCAAGCAGCACGGTGGTGGGGATGACGAAGTCCTTGAGGGTGACCGTGGCCGTAGAGGCGTTCGGCTGCACGCCCTTCCCCGTCTTGATCTCTACCGCCAGCGCGGCGCGCTCGAAGAACCGGATGTCGCCTTTCTCTATCGCCTGCTGTTCCATCACCTCACGCGGAATTTGCAGCAAGCGGAGCTTCATTCCTCTCTGTTGTGCCTCGGTAACCACCAGGTGGTCGAGGCCCGGCTCCCACTCCCAACCAAGAACATGCAACTCGGGCTGGTGCAACCGCCGACACTCTTCTGAGGCAAGTGTGATTTCGTCGAGAGAGACTGCCGTGTCCACCGCGCCGATGTACACCATCGCTTCGCCCTTCTTGCCATGCAGGTGCGTAAGGCCCGCCACTGTCTGGGCACCGTACAGTGTAAGGATGAAAGCTCGGTACCCAGAGAGCGCCCGCGCGGTGACGATCTGGCCCTCTGCACCAAAGGTGACACCCTGCCAGTACCGCCGCTCGTCCTTGCCCAAGTCCAGGATATCGAACGGCGTGCAGTCTTTGAGACTGAGCAGCCGTTTGCGCGTGGTGTGGAGGGCGAAGCGGCTCAGGTCGCAGCCGATCCAGCGGCGCCCAAGCTTTTCAGCAACGGCGAGAGTGGTGCCGGACCCGCAGAAGAAGTCAGCGACCAGATCGCCAGGATTAGATGAGGCAGTGAGGATCTTGGTTAATAGTGCTTCGGTCTTTTGCGTGGGGTACCCGAGGGACTCCACCGCATTCATCTGCAAATTTGAGAGCCGCCAGACGCTGGAAGGGGTCACTCCTCCCTGATAGTAGACCCGCCGTCCTTTGACGATTTTGTACCGCTTGCCTGCTTCATCCACTTTATCGAAGCGGACCTCGGTCCTCTCCCGATACGCATCAAGCACGGCATCATGGTTAAACGTCCAGGCCGCAGGATTCTTGGCATAGAAAAGAATGACGTCGAAGTCGCGCTTCCAGCGTTCTTTCGAGTGGCGAAACTTGCCGTAGTTGTAGATGATGAGGTTCTGCAGACAGGTGGCACCGAGGATCTCATCCATCAGCCCCAGCACGTAGCTGCTGATATCCCACCCGAGATGGACATAGATACTGCCCGTGTCACTCAATAACTCTCTCAACAGTGGGAGTCTATGCCACAGCATCGACAGATACGAGGACAACTCGCGTCCCCACGTATCCCGATACGCTTTCTCCTCGATGATCAACTGTGCCCGAGTCACTGGCAACTCGCCATCGCCAATGGGCGTAGCGAACACGAAATCCGACCCGGTCGCAAATGGCGGGTCAATATAGATGAGGTCGATCTTGCCAGCGAATTGCTCTAGCAACGAACCCATGACCAGGAGATTGTCGCCCCAGATCAGTTTGTTGCGCCACCCATCCTTGCCGGCCTCGCCCGCCTTCCCGGCGGAGAGGCACTCGCTGATATGGAAAGGGAGGCGCACCCGGAGGGTCTCCGTGTGCGCACCGTCTTCGTTGTACTTCCCAGGCCAGATTAGCTCCGTCTTCGTCACCGCAATCTTCCCCATCATCTCCTCCTCAGTCCCGGCATATGCAAGGTTTCACACACTACCGCAAGGGGGGAGTCTCGCACCGTCAAAAAATCTCGTGTACAAGAGTGAGGGAATGAAACGGGTTGACCTGATCGTGCATGGCCGGGTGCAGGGGGTGTTTTTCCGCGCGTCCGCTCGCGACCGCGCCCGCCAATTGGGTCTGAGTGGCTGGGTACGCAACCGCCCTGACGGCAGCGTCGAGGCCGTCGCCGAAGGCGACAGCGCGCGCCTTGAGCAATTCGTGGTCTGGTGCCATCGAGGGCCGCCCGGTGCGGTCGTGACTGACCTAGACGTTGAGTGGCAGGAAGCCAGCGGGGAGTTTGCGGGGTTCGTGATTAGATACTAACAAGACCCTCACCCTAGCCCTCTCCCGCACGGCGGGAGAGGGGATTCCTTCTCCTTGTAAGAGAGGGTTAGGGTGAGGTTCCGGCATCACAGGGCTCGGCTTCGCAGATAAACGCGCGCAACACCCAGGAGGGACGTATGCTCAAGATCAACACCGTCACCGGCACCTGCACGCCACAAGAACTGGGCACTACCTTGGTGCACGAGCACCTGCTGGTCGCCTGGTCTGGTTGGGAAGCGGACAGTATCACCGTCAAGGGGTTCAAGCGTAACGAGGCGCTCAAATTCTGCGTCGATCGCCTGCAGGAACTCAAGGCCCACGGGGTGAACACCTTTATGGACCCGTGCCCCTCTGACCTGGGCCGCGACGTCGAGTTCATGGCCGAGGCGTCGAGCAAGTCGGGCATGCGGGTGATCTGTGCTACCGGCCTATACAAAGAAGACTTGGGCGGTGCCTACTTTAAGTTCTACATGCACTTCGGCAGCGGGGCGAACGAGATCGCCGAGGTGTACGAAAAAGAAATCAGCGAAGGGGTCGGTGATACCGGCATCAAACCCGGCTTCATCAAGTGTGCCACCGGCGTACTCAAAGACGAGGCCGGCCGGCCGCACATCACCCCGTACGAAGAAATGTGTCTGCGCGCCGCGGCCCGTGCTCACAAAGCTACGGGTGCACCGATCACCACGCACACCGATGAAGCAATGCTAGGACCCCAGCAACTGGAGATCTTCACAAGCGAGGGCGTGGATCCCAGGCGGGTCATCATCGGCCACTCTGGTGACACTGCCAACCTGCAGTACCACGTCTCGATTATGGACCAGGGCGCCTATCTGGGCTGTGATCGCTTCGGCCTGGACTTCATTCTGCCGGACAAACTGCGGTTAGCCACAGTGATCGGACTGTGTGGCGTTGGCTATGCCAACCAGATCGTGCTCTCCCACGACTCGGTCGCTTGCTGGAAGGGTCGGGCAATGACCCTGCCACCCGAGCAGCAGCACCTGATTGCCAACTGGCAGCCAACGCACCTGCTCAAGAACCTCCTGCCCAAGATGCGCGAGGCCGGTCTCAGTGAGGACAAGATCAAAACGATGCTAGTGGACAACCCGCGGCGGTGGTTCGCGGGCGACTGAGTCGCTGAGGGGTTGGGGGCTGGGGATTGGGGGTTGGTTCATCTCCTGCCAGCCCCCAGCCCCTAACCCCCAACACCCAATCCCCCCGTGATCTTCTTCCTCTTCTTCCTCTCCGGGTTTACTGCCCTGCTCTATGAAGTGGTGTGGCAACGACTGCTGCACCTGACCTTTGGGCTCTCGACCTATGCGGTGACCGTGGTTACCGCTTCGTTCATGCTTGGCCTCGCCCTGGGATACCTCCTCGGGCAAAACCGCCGTCTGACCCGTTATCACCCTCTGGTTGTGTATGGAGTGGCCGAAGGGTTGATCGGTGTTTTCGCCCTGCTTTTCCCTTTCTTGGTACGGTTCATCGACACGGTCTACGTTGCTGCGGGCGGCAGCTTTCTTCTTCAGGTTGTTCTTTCTTTGACCGCCCTGGCCTTTCCGACCACGCTCATGGGCCTCACGCTGCCGACGCTGGCACGCCATGTCGCGCAAGACGGGCACGCAGGTAGGCAGGTGGGTCTGCTCTACGCCGTGAATACCACCGGCTCGGTCCTGGGCGCGTTTTTCGCCGGGGCCTTCTTTATTCGCACCTACGGGGTGTTCACAACCACCCTCATCGCCACGGTCGTCAACGCCGCAATCTGCTTGATCGCCCTGACTCAGCCGCGCAGAGCCACGCATCACAACCCGTCACAGAAACCTTTCGTTCCTGCCCCATCTACGCTCGCTTTTCTCGCGTTCCCTTTCGTCACCGGGTTCATCGGTCTCGCCCAGGAGATCCTGTGGGTACGGACCCTGATCTGCGTGGTGTCCAACAACACGTATTCTTTCTCGGTTGTCCTGGCTGACGTGCTGGCGGGTCTGGCCTTGGGAGCCTGGCTCTACGCGCTGGATGGTCCGTCGCGGGCAACACCCCAGACCAAGGCTTTCGTTTTTCTGCTGGTCGAGGTCGCAGCAGCAGTGTTCGTCCTCGTCTCCCTCACTTCCTTCAACCACTTGCACGATATAGCCCTGGACTTGAGCCGCCGTATGGGAGGGAACCACTGGCTGACCCTGGGGCTGGTGCGCCTCGGCGCGGCCGCAGTGGTCACGGTAATCCCGGCCATGGCCTCGGGATTTGTCACGCCACTATTGGTAGACCTACTGCACGACCAAACCACCCAGCCCGTAGAGGGTGTGACAGGTGCGGTATTCTCGGCCAACACCCTGGGCAGCATGATCGGCGCACTCACCGGCGGCCTCCTGTTGATCCCATTACTGGGTCTGAGTAAGGGGATGGTATTCCTGGCTATCCTGTCTATCACCGTTGGCGTGCTGATGTTTTTCTGCTTTCCCCCAGCGGACCGGATACGTCTCGCCGCGGGCTGTGCACTGGTTACAGTGGCTTTGCTCTCGGTGTTTTTCCTTCCCAAAGAGCTGACCCTCACCAAGTGGTACGACCGCTTCGAGAACGTGCAAGGCGAGTTGCTCTTCTACCGCGAGGGTGCATTCGGTACGGTGGCAGTGTTTCAGCTCGGCGAGATCAAGGAGTTAATGATTAACTGTATCGAAGAGGTCCCGACCCATCGCGATGCCCTTGCGACGTTCAAGCTCCTGGGCCATCTGCCACTCTTACTGCAGGGAAACCCCAAGACCGTCCTAGTCAATGCCGTGGGCGGTGGCATAACCCTGGGCGCAGTAACCAAGCATAACGTGACGGTCGACGCGGTAGACATTGTTCCGGACGTGCGCGACGCTATGGAGCTGTTCGCCAAAGAGAATGACAACGTCCTGCAACGCCCCAACTGGCGTCTGATCGCCGACGACGGCCGTCACTTTCTCAAGATCTCACCGCAGCGCTACGATGTGATCACCGCTGATGCCACCCATCCGGCCGCGGCTGAGTCCTGGGTACTGTACACCCAGGAATACTATCAACTGGTGAAATCCAAGCTCACCGAGCAAGGGGTCTTCGCCCAGTGGCTGCCCCTGCATAATATGGCCCCGACCGACTATCTGTCCGTGCTGCGCACGTTTCGCAGCGTCTTTCCTGATACGCTGTTGCTCTTCACCAACCGCTACACGCTGATAGTAGGCGCGAAGGCAGCGTTGCCGCTGACCCCTGGTGACCTTGACCAGCGCCTAGCCCGTGTGAACCCAGCCGTCCGGGCGGACTTGCAGGAGATTGGGATCCGCAACGGTCCGGATGTGCTCAAGTACATCATCTTCGACGGCCCGGGGATCGATAAGCTGGTTGGCGACGACTACCCAATCCTCAGCGATAACCACACCTCAGTCGAGTTCGCCGAGCTGAACCGCCTGGGGATGCCTGGCACCATGCCGTTCATTCTCGCCCGCTTGCTGCCACAGATCCGGCCAGAGGCGCTAGCGCAGCAATACGGCGTGGAGCCGAAGCTGTTTCTCGCCCGCGCCTTGTTGATGCGCTCCAAGGCGGTGGGCATTGATGATCCTCTAGAGCGGTCGTTTCAAGCGCTGCGCGAGGTCGAGCAGGCATCCCGGCTTGCACCCGAGGATGGGGACATTGACTACTACAAGCAGATCACAACCCTGGAATTCCTTGATCTACTCAAGGCTCGTTACACCGAGCTGCTCAACTCGCCGGCGCCGCAAACCTTCCTGCCCAAGGCCGGCCTTGCCGCTCAACTCCAGCCGCAGAACCCGTTCGTGCAGGAGCTACTCGGTGCGACCCTGCTCAAGCTCAAACGGTATGAAGAAGCGATTGAGCCGTTAGAAGCGGCCGTCGCCCTTAAAGGCGATGACGTGAATTACCTCTCGAACCTGGCGTTCGCGTACGATCAGGTTGGGCGTCCGGCCGACGCGCTGCGGGTGCTGCAGCAGGCCAAGACCGTCAAGCCCGAGGCTGCGAAGTTTCTTGATGAGGCGATCAAGCGAATTGAGCAGAAGGCGGGTGGAAGCTCGTAGCGGGTATTCGGCACGGGACACAATCAGCTTCCCACAGAAAAATAACCGTTTGCCGCAGCGGAGCCCACAAAGGCAAGAGAGGATATCCGCCACGGAGGGAAAGCTATGGAGTGGCTCTTCTATCTGGGTGTGATCATGCTGGCTGCCAAGCTCGGAGCGGAGGTAGTGCAGCGGGTCGGGATGAGCGCCGTGATCGGCGAGATTGCTGTAGGCGTGCTGCTGGGCCACTCGCTGCTCAACGTCATCCCTGAAAGCGAGATCGTCGGGGCGCTGGCAGACATGGGGGTTCTCTTCATGATCTTTCTGCTGGGGTTGGAGACCAAGGTCGCTCACGTGCTCGAAGTGGGGCTGACCGCGCTGCTTGTCGCGCTCGGAGGCATCGTACTGCCGTTTGCTTTAGGCTATCTGACCGGACTCCTTACGGGTCTGACTTGGAAAACCTCGCTCTTTCTCGGGGCAGTGCTCACCGCCACCAGTGTGGCGATCTCCGCCCGGATTTTTCTCGATGTCGGCATGGGCCGCTCGCGCGTGACACGGACCATCCTCGCCGCTGCGGTCATCGACGATATTGTCGGGCTGATGGTGCTAAGCCTCGTCCTCGCTCTGACCGGCCACTCCCAGGAGCGCATTGACGTGCAAATCGGCAAGGAAGCCCTGTTCCTCCTGCTCGGTTTTCCTGCCGTCTGGTATTTGGTTCCCTGGACAGTCACGTGGATCCGACGGCTTGAAGGCGAAGGGGCAGTGTTTGCTGTGATCTTGGGGCTCACCCTGCTGTTTGCCTACGGTAGCGTGCTCGCAGGTTTTGAGCCGATCGTGGGGGCGTTCCTCATTGGCATCATCTTTGGCCGCACGCCAGAAGCCCTTGCCATTGAGCGGCAGGTAGAGTCGTTGGTGCACTTCTTGGCGCCTATCTTCTTCGTCCACATCGGCCTCCTCATCGACGTTGGCGCACTGGGCCGCGGGCTCGGGTTTGCGCTGCTGTTGACGCTCGTGGCGGTGATAGGAAAGCTCGTTGGAGCCGGTGGGTCAGCCCGTGCCCGTAGTCTGCCCCGCCGGGAGGCACTGCTAATTGGCATAGGGATGGTGCCGCGCGGGGAAGTGGGACTCATTGTCGCGGGGATCGGTGCCCGCACAGGCATTTTTGACGACCGAACTTTTTCGGCGGCGGCGCTGATGTGCGTGCTGACCGTTATCCTGACCCCGCCGTTCCTGCGCCGGCTTGCTCGCACTGACGAGTATGCTAACCGGGAAGGAGAGTCGTTCAGCGCGCCGGGGGAGAACAATGATAAAAGTGCGAGACTGTTTTCGGACCATAAGTAAAGGCGTGGACTTGGTGGCACCGGAGGCTTCAGTGGAAGAGGTGATTGCTAGCGTGACGCAGGATTCGGCTTCCCGGGCTGTATTTGTGGTGGACGCGGCGCGGCGCTTGCTGGGCATCGTCAGCGTACGAGAAATCTTGGCGGTGCTTGGCAGCCAGTATGTCAGTGAGAGGGGTTTTGGCCAAACCCGCGAACTGCTAGCGACCCGGGCAGCGGATCTCATGGGAGCCCCTTACTGGGTCAGCCCTGACGATAACATTGAGGAGGGCCTGCGCCTCGCCGTGCAGCATGACCTGCACGACATTCCCGTGGTGGAGGATGGCCACGTAATCGGGAACCTGGACTGCCTGGAGATCATCGTCAACTGCCGGTCGTCTCTTCTCAGAAACAGGACGACTTCCCAGTAGTCTTGCAATTAAGTTCTTGGGTCTGTACGACAGAAAGAAGGAGAGCAAATTGCAAATGGGTTTACCAAGAACTGGATTCCCGCTTTCGCGGGAATGACACTGCTCTGAAGCGCTTTGCCGTCATGCCCGCCCTTCGACTTCGCTCAGGACAGGCTCCGGCGGGCATCCAGGACCTCCTGCTACTGCGGGTAAACGCAAACGAAATCCGCTCTAGGGTGCCATTCAGATGGCTACTTTCGCAAGATACCTCCTCTTGCAGATACCAGGCTGGATACTCACGGGGCTCATTCTGCTTGGGCTACACCACTGGCTGGGGTTGCCCCTCTGGCTCACTGGCGGGCTGTTTGTTGGGCTGGTTGTCAAAGACTTTATCTGGTACCCGTCCATGCGCACGGCCTATGAGTCCAACGTCAGAACTGGGGCTGAGCAACTTATCGGTGCCCAAGGCGTGGTACAGACGGAGCTGAATCCGCAGGGGTACGTACAAGTGCGCGGAGAGCTGTGGCGGGCAGAGGTCGAGCACGACGCCACACCTATTGCACGTGGCAACCCGGTTCGCGTCCAGGCGGCGCGGGGCCTGACCTTGATTGTGACCGCCGACGAGATCTCATCCTGCGATGACCATGCCGGAGAAGAGCGGTTATGAAGCCTGACGCGCTGTCTGCGCCTCTTGGCGGCGGCCCCCTCCCTAAACTAGCGATCGATCTACACGTCTACCGTGCCGGCGTGCTCGCCGGAGTGGTCACCTTTATCGCCTTCCTGGGCGTCATCAAAGATCTCAACGCGATTCTTGACCCCGGTGGACGAGGCGAGGTCGCCTGGGGATTCCTGATGCTGCGCTACTCGAGCCTACAGCGAGTGTGGTTCGGCTACCGTTTCACCGGCCACACGGCCTGGCTGGTCACGTTCCCCCACCTGGTGCTGTATGCGGCTAGCATGTACGGGCTGATCGGCTTACGGCGCTGGGGCTGGTATTTACTGTTCAGCTACCTACTCTACATCTCAGTCTCAGAGTGGACCTACATGTTCTTCTACCCGCTCGGCTACCTGACCGGCCAGCCGTATCCTGAGCCGATCGTCCGCAGCGAGTGGCTCTTCCTCCTGATCAGCTTCCCGCTGGAGCTGCTCACCGCCGGGCTCTTGTGGTGGTACCGCGATGTGTTCGTGCGCTGAGGAGTGAACAACACATTTGCTCCCGGGGACGCTCCACGTGTCAGGCCCGCAGGACAGCGGCGAGCACGCTTTCCGGGTCACCGAATCGAGCTTTGTAGTCCTCTCGGCTCCGCAGAATAACCTCGTAGGCCTCTTGGCGGTCATAGACGTGAGTGAGCTCACAGCGGCGTTCTGTCGAGTTGGGGGCGTCTTTGTAGGTCAAGAAATAATGTTGCAGCCGCTCTAAAAGCGACGGAGGGCACTCGGTTATCTCTCGCCAACCGCCATAGAGGGCATCTCCCTGCATGACCGCGATGATTTTATCATCGGCCTCATTTCTATCGATCAGGCGCAGACCGCCGATGGGAATTGCTTGCAGCAGAATATCCCCGCGAGGGATAGTTTTTTCAGTCAGCACGCAGATGTCGAGCGGATCTCCGTCGCCAACGATGCCCAAGCGTCCAGTCCTCTCAGCACAGAGCTCGCCCACCCTCGCCGCACAGAAAGTTTGGGGAATGAACCCATAGAGCGAGGGACAAACGTTGGAAAACTTCTGCGGGCGATCGACTTTCAAAAAACCGCTGGTCTTATCTACCTCGTACTTCACCGTATCGGTTGGCACGATCTCGATGTAGGCAGTGACTACCCCCGGCGCGTCGCTGCCGATAGACACGCCGTGCCAAGGGTGGGCTTTGAAAAGAAGCCTCAAGAGCTTCCAGATAGAATCTGATTTTTCTTCAGACATGATTGTTGCCTCAACGTTTGTCTAGTGTCAGTTTGACAAAGTTTACATAGGGTAGGCATCATCCATCTTGCTGCTCTCTCGGCAGGTAACCGGCGCCAATCATGTAGTCGCGGACAGCTTGAACAAATCGTTCCGAGACCGAGATGAGCTCTGTAGCTTCCTCCGGCAGTATCGGGTCGATCCTGCGATAGTCATCCTCCTGACGTGCGTCGAAAAGCTGGTGAAGGGCGTCAGATAGCTCCTTTGTCAGGAGACCTGTTCTGATGAATTCGGTATCGAAGAGGGTTAGCGCGCCTTTGTGCTTACGCGGCGTCTTGCCCACGGTTTGCAGCAACGCAAGCACAGCATAAAACGCAGCGTAATAAGCGCGGTTAACCACCGTCCGTGCGCCACGGCCAGCGGATAGAAGGTATTTCCCATCCTCCAAGCATTCTGCAGCTTGTTGCATGCGCTTCGCAACAAGAACCTTCACGTGTTCTGGATTCATACCGGGACGCCTTCCTCCTTGACTGCTAACATCAGCAAGGATGACTGTTCCGGCCCATGCTCTGCTTCATCCCGGCTCATCACCACGGTCTGAATAAGGATACCTGCTTCAAAGCCAATTTCCCATGCACAATGACTGATGGTTCTGCGCATCGCAGGATTCACGTGTTCGACGAGTACAAGCACATCCAGATCCGAGTCAGGCTCAGCATCTCCACGCGCCCGCGAGCCAAACACAATCGTCTTGTAGAGCGGGATATCCTGCTCGATCATCAAGCGCTTGAATTGCTCGACCAATTTCCGGTCAGAGTCCTTAATCATGGCCAGTACTCCTTAACGCCTGTTTGGTGCCAGCTCGACAAAGCTCCACTGATACCCGTCTGGGTCCAGGGCAAAACACTCTTTGCCCCAGGAGTAGCTCTTGGGCTCTTGCAGGATGGTGACGCCGCTGCTCTTAAGCCTGGTGACCAAGGCGTCCATGTTATCCACCTCGAAGTGCGGGAAAATACCCGCGCCCTTCTCTGCTCCCTGCTTATCGAACGGCCATGGTATGGTGCTGAGATAGACACCGAACTCACCTGCGCGCAGCATAGCAAATGTTCTGTATCGCTGATCGAGCGCCAAGCCTAGCACATCGCGGTAGAAATGAACGGAGGCGTCAAGGTCTTTGACGGTGAGCAGAATATGGTGCACGTTCTTCACGTGAAAGGCTGGGGCTCTCTCCTCGGCAGCGGCAGAACCAAGAGTGAGCAGCACGACCAGAGTCAGCGCAGGCACCCACCTCATTCCGCCCCTCCTTCCTTTAACCGCACCCCCAGGGCATAGACCGCGCGCTTGGCGATGCCACGCCGCTCGCTGATGGTCTGAGCAATCTCTTTGAGTGATAACCCCTCGGCTTCTAGCAACCGGATCTCCTTGACGAGAGGCTGCTCCTCTCTTGACTCGTTTTCGATGCTCCGTCCCGCCACCAGCAAGGCGACCTCCCCTTTGACCTCATGCCCTTGTAGCAGCGCTCGCAGTTCACTCACCTTGCCCCGCAATACCTCTTCAAACATTTTGGTCAACTCCCGCCCGATGACCACTTGACGGTCACCGCAGATCTGTTCGAGGTCGGCGAGCATATCTACCAGTCGGTGCGGCGACTCAAAAAACACCAGGGTCCGTTCCTCCTGCTTGAGATAACCCAGGGCTTTTTGCCGTTGGCTTCTTTTTGCCGGTAAAAACCCCTCGAAGACGAACCGGTCGGTGGGCAGCCCACCTACACTCAGGAGCGCGGTGAGCGTGGACGCGCCAGGAATCGGCACGACCGTGATCCCAGCATCCCAGGCGCCTTTCACCAGACGATAACCGGGATCGGCAATACCGGGCGTGCCGGCATCGCTCACTAGAGCAATGGTCTTACCGGCCTGGAGTTGCGCGATCAGAGCCGGCGCCTTGCTCGCTTCGATTTGATCGTAATAGCTGGTCAGCGGGGTGGTGATGCCGTAGTGCGTGAGCAACTTCCTGGTGTGGCGGGTATCCTCGGCAGCGATGAGATCGGCCTCTTTGAGCACGCGCAGTGCCCGTAGCGTCATATCTTCGAGGTTGCCGATCGGCGTAGCCACCACGTACAACACGCCGGCCACGTCACCGGCCCCAATCGCGCGCGTAGCGGAAATCGCGGTCGATCGTGCGCTGCGACACTTTGGCAATCACCGGCAGGCGGCGCTTGTACTGCGAGGTCATGATGCGGCGAGAGATCTGATCGATGAACGCTTCGGCAACCCCCTCAGCGCGCAACTCCTCGCGTGAGTAGCGTTGATCGACCATGAGATAGAGGAGTTCGTCAACCTCGCGATAGGAGAACCCCAACTCCGCCTCGTCCGTCTGCCCGACCCACAGGTCGGCTGAGGGCTGCTTCTCCACAATCGGCTGAGGGACACCGACGAATCCGGCCAGGGCCCAAACCTGGGTTTTGTACAGGTCGCCCAGCGGGTTGACAGCCGAGGCCATGTCCCCATAGAGCGTGCCGTAGCCCAAGAGCAGCTCGGTCTTATTGCTAGTGCCCAGGACAAGCGCCTGCCAGCGGGCCGAGTGGTCGTAGAGGATGGTCATACGCTCGCGCGCCATCTTATTGCCCCGGCGCATGTTGTCGGCATCAGGAAAGCGCGCGAAATAAGCGTCGATCTGCGGCGAGATGTCGACGGTGAGCGACTGGATACCCGTAGCCGTGATCACCAGGTCGGCGTGCTCCAGGCTCTCTCTACTAGAGGTTTTGTAGGGCATCTTAAGCGCAAGGACATTCTCCGGCCCCAAGGCCGCAACGGCAAGGAAGGCGCTCAGCGCCGAGTCTACCCCGCCGGAGAGGCCGACCACGACCCGCTGCAGGCCGACTTTGCGGACCTCGTTGGCAATAAAGGCGGTGAGAATTTTCTGGAGCAGAGGGGGATTGGTGGGAATGCGTCCCATGCCGCAAGTATGGCATGGGGGCGGGGGAAGAGTCGAGGACAGTCTTTCAGTTCGGAGTCTGACAGTCCAGAGTCAGGAGGCTGAACTACTTTGGACTGACCGACTGATAGACTGCCCGACTCTTCGACTCTTATCCCATCAGCCCTGGGTTTGCCCCACCATCGATCGTAATATTCGCGCCGTGGATGAAGGCGGCTCGCTCTGAGGCGAGGAACAGCACGAGATCAGCCACTTCCTCCGCTTTGCCTACCCGGCCGAGCGGGGTCATGCGCTTCATGGCCTCCTCAGCATCGGCACTGCCCGGGCTAAAGGTCGAGAGGAAACGCTGCAACCGCTCGGTCAAGATGGGGCCGGGATTGATGCCAACGACGCGCACCCCATATTTCGCCCCTTCGTCGGCCAGGGCTTTGGTGAAGTGGTTGAGGGCAGCGTTGGCCGCGCCGCCAATCATGTAGCTGCCTATCGGCTTGAGCGCGCCGGTGCCGATGATGTTGACGATCACCCCGCTTTTCTGCTGCTGCATGCGCGGGAACACCTCACGCGCCATGCGCATGTAGCCAAAGAACTTGAGTGTCCAGTCGTCAAGCCAGGCCTCGTCCGGCAGCTTGAGAAATTCCCCAGGCCGCGCGCTGCCGGCGTTGTTGACCAAGATGTCCACGCGGCCGAACACCTCCAGGCAGCGGGCTACCACGTCCTTGATCGCCTCACCTTTAGTCAGGTCGGCCTGCATCCCGATGATCCGGCCTTCACTCTTTTCCCCGGCCAGGCGTACAGTTTCCTCCAGGGCTTCTTTGCCCCGAGCACAGACCAGGACCGACGCGCCTTCTGCAACTAGACCGAGCGCCGTGGCCCGGCCGATGCCCTTGCTGCCGCCGGTGACGAGCGCGACTTTGCCCTCTAAACCAAGCTGCATAATACCTCCTACACGGGCTTGAATTTCGGCAGCTTCACCCCTGGCTCGTGCTCCTCGAACACTACCTCCACCGGCAGGCCGATGCGGATATCCTCATTTTTGAGGCCGACCAGGTTGGTCACCATGATGAGGTCAGGGTCTTCATCGAGCTGGACCTGGGTCACGTTGTACGGAATTTTGTTTGCCGCGGCCGGATGGACCGGATGGGTGATG
>WNGG01005427.1_pt1 | contig 14201 bp, 13 predicted proteins | sample 5400661 | NCBI WGS metagenome assembly WNGG01 (sample SAMN13153372, study PRJNA577476) | soil metagenome | isolation source: 100 cm soil or saprolite under Garry oak tree replicate 1 | place: USA:California | collected 2016-06-15
ATCGTATTAAAGAGGGTGACTTTGAGAGTTGGTACCAAGAATGGTTAAAGACAGCAAATAGAGTTCACAAGTACGCTGACAATTGTATTTCTGCTGGACATAAAGTAAGTGCACGTGAGGCTTATCTTCGTGCTTCAAACTATTATAGGGTTGCTGAGTTTCTCCTTATGGATCCAGAGGATCAGAGAATTCAGACTACTTGGGGAGGTAGCAGAGACTGTTTTGGTAATGCAGCAAGATTATTTTCACCACCAATTGAGTCAGTTGAAACCTTATGAAGGAACCACGTTACCAGGATATTTTTATCATGCATGTGTTGTTGATGGAGGAAATAGTGATAGAGTCGAGAACAATGCTTCCAATGCTTCCAGCTTGAAACCGATATTAATAGTTCATGGAGGTTTTGATTCCACTTTAGAAGAACTTTATACCTCTGCAGCAGCACCAGCATTAGAAAGAGGCTATAATTGCTTTACTTTTGAGGGCCCTGGTCAGGGTGGAGTTATACGTAAAAAAAGATTCCATTTAGACATGATTGGGAAAAAGTAGTGACACGAGTTGTGGCATCTTCGTTATCTTCATCCAACCGGAAGGTTGCTGTTGTTACAGGCAGCTCAAGTGGATTAGGCTATGAAATATCTCTAATGCTGGCAAGAAATGGTTTTCTTACATATGCCACAATGAGGAATCTTAACAAAAGTGAGAATATAAAATCAGTTGCATCCAAAGAAAACTTGCCTATTCGTATTAATCAGCTAGATGTTACTGATGATGTATCAGTCAAGGATGCAGTGCAAGCAATATTATCTGAAACTGGGCGGATAGATGTTCTAGTAAATAATGCAGGGTATGTACTTAATGGAGCATTTGAGGATCTTGCAATGGATGAGATAAAAACACAGTATGATACCAATGTGTTTGGATTGATAAGAACAACTCAAACAGTTCTACCAATTATGAGAAGACAGAAGTCTGGTATTATTGTAAATATTAGTTCAGGAGCGGGAAGGTTTGGTTATCCTGGACAATCCGCTTACATTAGCACAAAGTTTGCAGTTGAAGGCCTAAGTGAGTCCATGTCGTATGAACTGGAGCCATTTGGTATAAAAGTGGTCGTAGTAGAACCAGGAGTTATTAGAACAAACATTGTCAATGGTATGGTTGTTGCGAAGAAATCACAAGATCCAAACTCTCCATATTTGCAGATAATACAAAAGATGGCTACAGTCCTAGAAAACATGATGGAAAATGGATCTCCTCCTGACCTTGTAGCTAAGGTAGTGCTTAATGCTGTTACAAACGAAAGTCCCACGCTCAGATATTTAGCCGGAAAGGATGTAGAAGCATGGTTAGATAGTAAAAGAAACATGTCTGATGAAGAGTTCTATAAAATGATGAAGCAAAATCTGATGAAATAGAGAGCATATATATTGAAAAAAGAGGAAGAGACAATTCTACCTAACGTGCATAAATATAGGCCAACAATTGACAAGCAGACATATACATTCCAATTCATTTTGAAATTACGACTATAATCTATATCAAGTGACATAAATCCAATCGGTTTTAACGCGAGGTTAAACGCCTTAATAGAGTTGACGAACTTATGTTAGCCAGTATATATTGAAGAACAAGAAGCCGTCATATTTCTTATAGAAATTATCATATTTGTAATTATCTTTATACCTCTGGATAGACAACACAAAAAGAATCGCTTCTTCTTGTACAAGCTATTCCTCCTCCACGACAGACCTGTGTACAAGATGGAGGGGAGAGGGGCAGAATCTGAAAGAAAAGTAATGCAAGAAGAACATGCTACTCAAGTCAGGTATCACATAGCCACACTCAGGACACTGATGAGTAAACTGAGTCCCAGCTGGCTAAAATTCCAATAATCTTTTAAAACATTACTTGGAACTTCATTTTCGAGTATCTAGATACAAACACGAAGTATAAGAAGAAGTAGATAGAGGAAACGTTTAGCACAAAAGAGTGTTTTTCTTTTACATGTGGGATTTCCACGATACTTGCTACGTTAGTACTAATTAGCTACTAATCGCATACAGAAGGAACGCGAAAAGAAACAAGAATCATGAAGATTTTGCCTACAAACCAGATGCACAATATGTCCTTAAATAGGAGCATAGCTGCTAAAACTCAGGATGAAAATAGTGAAGGAATCGCTCATGATTATTCCAGTACTAATACTAGTGGGGCCCGTCGAATGTATATGCAAAACACTCATCCAGTACTAGCAGTACTAGTAGCAGCAGTGGGATTACCGGCTTATCAACTACAACACCTTCCACTATGCAACAAAACCTGGAGCGTTTCTATAGAAGTGTAACTTTACGTCAAAGGCTGCTCAGTCAGTCTTTGTTGCAAGAGAAACGCTTGTTGAACTGGAGTCTGAGAATCGTTTTCTCCATTCAGTATTGGGATACCTGTAGATTTAGAGACATTCCCAACTATGCTCAAGGTCGGTATCAGGCCAAGGTGAGATCTCAACCAAGTAGGACAGAAAGAAACGCTCCGGCATTTAGACAAATTCAATGCTGTCATATTTTCATAAGATTTCATCAGTACAGGATTAAGTTGTTTGTCAATACATATGTAACTATTATTTCCATACAAGTGTAGCGTACCACCATAAATAGGCATTTGTTAGCTTTCTAGGACTGGACTTGCTCACTCTTATCAATGGGAATGTCGCAAATTAAATGTGCTTTATGTGGGAAGGAAATAATTAGTAAAGAATAGCTAGGAAAACAAACACCTGTAGAAACAATTGATGCGTCCCCTTATTTCTCCTCAAATAGCCATCATGCTGCCATTGTCTTTCCAAAATATGCCTTAACATGAGGTCTGAATAAATAGTATAGGATAACTGCATTAATGGCTATACTAACTATGCTGCTTACAATATCTCCTGCAGATCTTCTCGGAAGGGAGATCATGTCTATGACAATTCCAATAAACAATACTATTGTAGATATAGTCCATGCCCATCCCTTTCCCTTCCACAATCCAAAGGCCATAACAAGATATGCGACACCAAGTGCTAACGATATGGCACCAGTCACTACAAAAACTAAACCGATAAGCGGTCCAATAGCAACTGATCCTATGCCGATAAGAAGGGATATAACGCCAGCTATTATGATTAAAATTGCAATAATAGTAACTCCAAATGGCCTTGATTGTTTCTGCATTTATTAATACAAGCTCTTGATACGCATAGGTCATATAAAAGGGAATGAAAATTTTTTTCTGGATAATATATCAACTTTAATCAAGAATCCTAAGAAAACCAATTGAAATAAAGGATTTGGTTATTGCAGCGAAAAAACCGTTGAATACTGACCGGCGTGTTACCATATTTTCATATATTTAAAAATGGAAAACATAATGTGGACAAAATTCATACATATGTATCTCTAGTATTTTGCCGAACAAAATTAAAGGTTAAAGTTAGGTCTTGATGTTCGGTATAAGATATCCGGTCCCAGCAAATGTAGAAGTATGTGGTTAGTGAGAATTGAGTCATAGTATTTTGATCAATAGTCCACTGATGCTATGGATTATTTTTCCGTAGTAGCTGTATTGTGTAGAGTGGTTATGTATATCGCCGTCATTGTAGGCGACAATGCGTTGCTGTGAACGACATGAAAAGAATTATGCGATCTGGTCCTCTGGACTTAGTATACATCTTAACAATTAGGGCGGATAGGCTGTTTTTTATTTTGATGTGTTGCCTCATTATCATTGCGTTGTGGAAAGAGGCATAGAAAAGCGACGTACTACTGTGGTGTACTAGACGTCTATTCTACTTTCTTAATAACTTACCGGCTTTTGTTGCTATTTGGTCGGTCATCTGTGATAGAGTAGCTTTACCACCTAGGTCGTAGGTAACATACTTATTTTCGTTGATGACGTCTTCGGTAGCTTTAAAGATAGCCTTAGAAATGTGCTTTTCTCCAAGGTATTCAACCATCCATGAGCCAGATAAAACAGTCGCAACAGGATTTACCTTGTTCGTACCAGCATATTTAGGCGCACTACCGTGTGCTGGTTCGAACATTGCATAATCGTCTCCATAATTACCGGAATAGACGGTTCCTATAGATCCTACATGCCCTGATGCGCATTCTGAAATTATATCCATGAATAAGTTAGTGCTGAGCAAGACACTGTTGTTGAATCTCTCAGGATTCTTTACAAGCTGCTGTGTCATATTGTCAATATAATATTCTTCTACTTCAATATTTTTAAATCCTTTTTGAGTCTTTTCTACTGCTGTCCAGAATATTCCATCAGTTTCTTTTAAGATATTCCTTTTTGTAATTGCAAAAATTTTCTGAAAGCCTGCATCATTTGCGATTTGAAATCCCTTGTTGGCAACTCTTTCACACCCTTTTTTTGTTATCTTACGAATTGCAAGGGCTGAATCATCACTGATTTTGAATTCGATCCCAGCATATAGGCCCTCAGTTGCTTCACGTACACAGATAAAATATAACCGTCTTGCAGCGCTTTTGTAAGTTTTAATAGGCCGGACATTAGCATATAATTCGAATTTTTGTCTAATACTTACTGCTACGCTGCGTGGAGCATTTGGGTTTGGAATAGTAGTAGTTGGACCTTTAAAGCAAGCGTCACTATCTTCTAGTAGCTTCCAAACATCTTGCGATATATAAGAAGTGCCACCTACTTTTTGCCACCACTCAGCTCCAGCATCACATGGAATTAATTCTATCTTAGTATCACATGATCTCAGAACCTTAATCATAGCCTCTACTAGTTCTGGTCCGGTACCATCACCTCGAATAATTGCGGCAGTTTTCTTTGCCAATTGGAATCAATTAACGGGCAAAATCCTCTCTATTTATATGTATTTGGAAATTAACCAGATTATTAGTGGACCGAGGTACGTTTGGTGGAGAAATACTGACAACACTATCTGTGATCACATCTCCAGGATTTGATAAGCTTTCTCAAGAATTAGGTGTACCAATAACTGATCATTGAATCCCACATCTGAGATTCCGATCCCGCCTAAGCCCAGTTCTCGCGCGAAGTCTGAATTGAGCTCTTATAAGATTGAAAGAATACCAATAAGTGGCCGCATAATTCTTTGATCTGTCGAGGTATTAATAGTAAATATTCAAAGCAAACAACTTTGTATGAACGCCATATTTTTACGGAGCTTGAATGAAGTCTGAGTTAGATATTCGATGAGAATAACTTAAATTCATGCTAATGAATAATCCATTTAACACAAAAGTGGTTCGAATGCAAACAACATCGTCCCCAGTACGGCAGCAGGAAAGGCAAGATATTTCTCATATCCTTGATGACGAATCACTTACTTTTGCTGAAAAGGTAATAAGTATAAAGAACATTGAGACACGCGATAAGAAGTCTCGAATAAAAGCTACGGCCGGAGATATTGTTATTGTAAATGTGGATCTTGCCATGGCACAGGATAGCACAGGTCCTTTGGCAATACGTTCGCTTAATGAAATGGGTATAGACATGCTCCACGATCCTTCAAAGGCCTTGCTAGTTATCGACCATACATTTCCTGCGGCGGATGAAAAAGTAGCAAATTTACATGCTTTGATAAGAGATTTTGTCTCAAAACACAATTGTATGATAGTAGAAGGCTCAATCTCCCATCAGCACATTCTTGAATATCTTGCGACTCCAGGTATGATGCTATTAGGAGCAGACTCACACACATGCCAAGCTGGATGTGTCTCCGCTTTTGCCAGCGGAATTGGAAGTACAGAAATTGCTGCAGTCTGGGCCACAGGACAGTTATGGTTGCGAGTGCCAGAAACAATAAAGATTAACTTATCTGGGACTTTTAACAAAGGCGTATTTGCACGGGACTTAATTCTAGATTATATCGGAAAAGTAGGCGAAGATGGAGCAAACTATAAGGCGTTAGAATGGAAATTTTCAAATGATTACGTCAAGAGACAATTTAGCATGGATTCCAGAGCTTGTATAAGCAATGCGTCAATGGAATGTGGCGCCAAGATCTCGGTATTCCCACTTGACGAGATTACAACAAAATATTTGGATGAAAATCCTAGGATTAACAACAATATAGGAGGAAAAATCGAAATCCAGCCAGGTACTTATGCCAAGTATAAAGATGAATTTGAGATAGAATGTGACAAGATAGAACCTCAAGTTTCTGGTCCAGATAATGTTGATAAGGTACATTCAATTGGGGAGTTGGCAGATATAGAAATCGATCAAGCATTTATAGGTTCTTCTACAAACGGGAGGATAGAAGATCTTGAGATAGCAGCACGTATGTTAAAGGGCAGAAAAGTCCATAAAAATACAAGATGTGTAGTTACTCCTGCATCTGTCAAAGTCTATCAAGATGCGATTAGACGAGGATACGTAGAAATTTATCTGGAATCAGGAGCAGTTTTTACCAATGCCACATGTGGAGCATGTGTTGGTACTCATCTTGGTGCGTTAGGAGAAAATGAAATCTGCATATCTTCATCTTCAAGGAACTTTGTTGGAAGAATGGGAGCACTTTCATCAAAAGTATATCTAGCGTCTCCTGCAACAGTTGCAGCATCTGCAATTGAAGGTAAAATTGCTGATCCAAGAAGGTACTTATTACTATGAATGATCAACCAATTATTATTACCGGCATTTCGAAAGGACGGGCATGGGTATTTGGGGATAATATTAACACAGACATAATAATACCTTTCAGATTCAAGAGTAGGACTAACGATCCGTATGAAATGGCAAAGTATGCTATGTACGGATTCGATCCCGATTTTCACAAAAAGATCTCCAAGGGTGATATATTGGTAGCAGGCCGAAACTTTGGAGGCGGATCTAGTAGAGAACAGGCCCCAGTCGCGTTAAAATATGCAGGAATTTCTGCAGTTATGGCTGAAAGTTTTGCGCGTATCTTCTATAGGAATGCCTTTACAATCGGATTGCCCGCGCTTGAGATTCCAGAAATAAGAGGGAAAGTGAATCAGGGAGATGAGCTTAAAATAGACATAACCTACTTTACTGCAGAAAATATTAGAACCAAAGAGATTTTTCACGCTAGAGAAGTCCCAGAATTCATGAGGCAGATGTTGTTGGAAGGCGGATTAGTTGAATACTACAAAAAGTATAAACAATTTCCATGGATTCAAAGCTAGAACTTTTACATTCAGTATTTTTATCTTTTTCAGGTTGTTAGAGAATAAGTTAGATAGTCATTCGGCAGTCTTTTTCAGTTTGTGATTATTGTTCATGTTTGCCGGGTAGAACCTAAATCCCACTAAACCGTGTTGATTTGGTACTTTCTAAAATTATTCTAGAAAATTGTCGTCAAGCAATATTTTATTTCTGGAATAATCGATATCTACAGAAATGACGACAGGGATATCCTTTGACATCTTGGCTTGCTCCAAGATCTCTGGAAATTCTAGTGTTGATTTTAGTGCATAACCGATAGCACCGAAGCTGCCTGCCAATTTTTCAAAATCGGGATTGTTAAATTCGGTGAATGCTTTCTTGCCAAATTCGTCAATTTGCTTTAAGGCAATCACGCCGAATTCCTTATCACACCAGATCACAATTATTACAGGCAATTTGAGACGAACAGCTGTTTCAAGCTCTTGAACATTCATTAGAAAACCTCCATCTCCACACATCGCAACAACCTTTCTCTCAGGAAAAGCAAGCTGCGCCGCTATTGCACCCGGAAGTGCAAATCCCATCGAAGCAAATCCATTTGATATAATACACGTATTTGGATCGTATGTATCGTAGGTCTTAGCTATCCACAGCTTGTGAGCACCTACGTCAGAAATTAGAATATCCTTGTCATCCAGTGACCTTCTAACATCCACTACCAATTTTTCAGGCTTGATGGGGTAACTTTGATCATCTGCATATCTTCGAACTCGCTCGACCAACTCTTTTTTAATTCTCTTGAAAGTATCCGGAACATCGAGACATGGGAAGTATTTTAGGTTTGGGTTTTGATTTTTTTCTTTTTGTAACTCGGCTAAGATAGCATTTATTGTCAATTCTATATCTGCTGCAATCTCGACAGTCGGCGGGTAATACGTATCCACCTCTGCGGGAGTAAAATCCATGTGGATAATTTTCTTACTGAAATCGCCATTCCAAAATCTTGGACTGTATTCTACCAAGTCATAACCTATTGCTATGACCAGGTCAGCTTCCTTCATGGCTATTAGTGCATGATCTGCGTCTTTGATACCAATTGTTTGAAGATGTCTCTCCCACCTATCAGAGATTACCCCCTTTGCCATGAAGGTATTCATAGAGCATATTCCAGTTTTCTCAACGAATCTCCTGACATGAAAGCTCGCGTTCCCTCGGATACAACCGTTGCCTACCAAGAGTAATGGTTTTTCAGCTTCAAGAATTAATGTCACTGCTTTTTCTATAAGAGACTTGTTGGGCTGTGAACGAAGAACTTCCTCAGGTGGTTTTTTGATAGGCTTTATTGTGGATTGCTGTTTTGCTACGTCCTGTGGTAATTCGATATGCGTTGCTCCTGCCTTTTCCTCCTTAGCTATTTTAAATGCTCTTCTTACAATCTCTGGAACATTGTCTCCATTTCGAATTGACCAGTTCCATTTTGTTATTGGTTTGAACATAGTAATGGCATCCATGTTCTGGTGCGATTCTTTGTGTAGCATGCGTGAATCGGTCTGTCCAGTAATTGCTAGTACTCTGGATCTATCCATATTTGCACTAGCTATTCCAGTTGTCAGATTGGTGGCTCCAGGGCCTAGCGTGGAAAGACATACACCAACTTTCCCCGTCAGCCTACCGTAAACATCTGCCATGAAGGCAGCAGATTGTTCATGTCTTGTCAAAGTGAATTTGATGCTTGAATCTAACAATGATATCATAAGATCAGCGTTTTCCTCTCCGGGTAAGCCAAAAATGTATTCAACTTCTTCTACTTCAAGACACCTAACAAACAGATCTGATGTTTTCATTGCAAGGGAGGTCCACATCGTTGGTTTCCCTGAGCATACGCACTCCTATTATTCCTATTGTGCCACATACTTACTCGATTCAAAGCATATCGTAGCCCTATTGCGATACGAGTATCAACGACATTTTTGACCATATGGGGATCTAGCAAAGAACTATTATGTTATTTGAATGTTGAATTTAAACCAACTACTCTGGTTCCCATTATTCACATTGTGCTGCTTTTGAATTTGATTTCGCGGTTTAGATGCTTTACGTGATCACCTTTTCCTCTAGAATTAGCTGATGTTGAACCCGCTGTATGAATAATGTTATCTGTATTGCCTAATTCTGGGAGTTCTAGGTAAGAACAGTAAGGATCATCCGGTCTAAGGTTTCTGACGCAAATTCCTGATGTATTCCCTTAACGCTTGAGATTCTTCTTTATATGCGCGGATAATTTCCTTTTTACCATCAGGACATGTTAATACTACAGTTACGATATTGACTTCTGCGTCTGATGCAAAAATAGCGGGTTGAATTTTCTCAATTTTATAATCATTGTCGAGTAATCCTTTTAGTTTTGTCATAGATTCAAATTCTACCAAGTAGCTCAATAACAAATTATGCACTAATAAGGACTTTGATTATAGTAACTTATGAGATTAATTAAGGTTGTAATTGAAATATAGATAGAGGTAGACTCATACAATATATTTGATTTGCTGATTAGTGAGCCAGGCTAGAATAATACTATAATATAGACCAATAATAAAGGGACGCGCGGGTTCGGTGGTATGAGAGACAAATTTGACCCAATTTCGCAACCCAGCATAAGGCACAATTAATTTGGGATTTTCGCTTTGTCACATTTCAGTCTATGCTACGCTGGCTTAGTATAGGAGACTCTATCAATGCAAATATTTTTAAAAGCAATAAGACATTTCTGGCACTATGGGGTTGGGAACGGTTGGTTGGTCGATTCTGGTCATGGGGATTTCGCTTGCTACGGTTGTAATTTTATGGGTATGGATTGGACATATAGGACCAACCTATTCTTCAGACACTTTAACTCAGCAGCAGAAAACCTTAAGGCAGCATTATGGCCTCCCACCTCAGCCTGTCCTTACCGATCCAAAGCTACTCCTCACTCCCCCTTCACTTAGAGACGTTAATAATAGTACTGCGAATATGACCACGGCTTCTGCCGTAACTAACTCGACTGGTGGTAAGAATGTTTCAATCGTTTCAGGAGCCTCTACCTTAGCAGACAAAGCATTTTCGCCAAACCCTATCAATGTCAAAGTCGGAAGTAGTGTAACATGGACGAACAAAGATAATGTCGCCCATACTGTTACATCAGGTACAGGGCCTAGTGATCCTAATAAGGGGAAAGAATTTGATTCTGGATTATCACCACTTTTGGGGCCAGGAAAAACGTTCTCTCATACATTCAAGACTGCTGCAGAGATTCCATACTTCTGTCAAATACATCCTACTATGGTAGGAAAGGTTGTTGTGTCCTAGACTTAATAACTATCAACATAACTGAAAAATTCGTTGTTGTAGTATTATGAGATCGAGATCACGTGATAAAGATGTTGAAGTGGCGATTAGATATAGTTGTAGACATATTTCATCTCCATTAGTATATTATATCAGATCTCCATTAGTATATTATATCACAGATTTTAATAGATCAATAAATGACGACACGAATTCCATGTGTGGATTCCACGAGTGGATGCCACAATTGGCATTCGTCTCTAGTTTTATAATAATAACAAACGCAAACCAATTGGAATGAATAATACAATAATTAATCTTGAAAACACAGTATTGACATCAATCCTACTACGATCGCCAAAATTGAAATGCTCATCTCAAAAAGTGGTGTGAACGAGAGCTGTAGACTTCTTCGAGCCTGTTAATGAGAAACAATGATATAACGTAAAGTAATAAAGAACATTGGAAACTGAAGCTCTAATCGATAGAAAAGGTAAGGAGAGGCCACATTATTTGAAAAATAAAAATATTATAGCTTACGGGGTAATTGGAGTTATTGTTGTCATTGTAACAGCTTATGTCGTTTTTATGAGAGCTCCAAATAATAATATTAATAATAATGTTATCAGCAGCAACAATTCAAACTTGCAGTCTACAGCCCAACTTATCGCGAATTCAAGAGCTGCAGCCATTGAACAGTATCAAAAGCAATTCTGTGGTTTAAATTCTATTCCGCATTCTAATAATTACATAACAGAGTACAACCTACCATCTACATGCGAAATGCCACTAGGGATCTTGGTTGACGATCAACTTGCAAAGGTATGGTATGTGTCTACAAAACACGGAACACTTGGCAGTTACGATCTTGCCACTCACAAATTTGATAAGGAGCTCAACATCCCTGTATGGGTCGTACGCAACATTCCTACAGACAATTCCCAGGTATGGTCTGTTAAGGAGGATAAGAGTGGGAACATTTGGTTTACCGACGAGAAACAAAACGCAATTTGGAGGTATAGTAAATCTGTTGGCGGCTTTGAAATGTATAAAGTTCCTGAAATGTCTAAAGCGTTTGGTACAACCTATCCAGTATCTATCGATTTCGATTCTAACGGAAATGTATATTTTGTGGGTATACGTTCACCTGTGCTTTGGTTCGGAAACGTTACACAGATGAAGAATGGTACTTCCAATGGCATAGCTAAGATTCCAATACCTACAAACGCATTCAGAGGAATAGATCCTGACCTAATCAGTACCGGTTCTATCGCAGTCGATAATAAAAGGAACGTCGTCTGGATTTCGATGTTATCCTTCCCAAGTAAGGGTGAAATTCTGCGATATAATATAACTTCAAAAACTTTTCATCCTTTTGATATGCCGCCAGGACTAAACTCTCCTGTAGGAGTTGCTGTAGATGAGAACGGTAATCCTTGGGTCACTGACCATGCCACGAGTCTATTTTTCATGTTAAACGCGTCTAATGGCAATACCACAACCTACGCAACCTCTAGAGCTTCGCCACAGATTTATGGTGTAAGTGATGCTAATAGTGTTCCTGAAGGGGCTTATAGTCTCCCTTACTGGATAGAAAAAGGGTCTGGTGGTAACGGTGGATCGCTTTGGTTTAATGAGCATGAGGGTAATAAAATAGCTAGGTTTGAGCCTTCAAATAATACCTTGTACGAATATTGGATTCCTACACAGAATAGATTGTGGGGTAACTGTCCACCTAACAGTCAAACATGCGGTATAGCCAATGCCCTACAGTTCTCAAGTGGACAGAATGGTCAGACATGGTTTGCAGAATGGTCAGAAAATAAGATAGGAAGCTTGACAGGAGTCAATTACAATCAGCTACCATTTTCTGTTTCAGTATTCCCTCAAGAGCTGACCATTAAAGGAGGTCAGGCTGTAGAGATTAAAGTTAATGTTTCAGGAACGACAACAACGAGACTGTCTCAGAATCACTCCAACTCAACTGTTGAGATGGTAGCTTCAGGCACATTTTCTCCAGGTGGTGACCTTGGAAATTCCACGGGTATCTTCAGCCAAGCGTCCCTCCCGATGCCAGATACGCATGATATTAAACAAGTGTCATTCATCTTCACACCATCAACAAAGCTAAAGCCAGGAGACTATATGATGATGCTAGGAGCGCAAAACCAAGAAGTTGCTATGTTGAAGGCTGTCAAAGTGCACGTAATTAGCTAGCGATAGTCACTGCTGCTACCATGGGTATCACGCCGAACCTAGAATGTACTCGGCTGAATGATGTCCAGATGGTTCTGAATTGGTCCCACCGCATCGCACTTGGCTACAATGTCCATCGCGACAGCAGCCGGTGCTACATCCAGGGGCACAATAGTTATGGAATAGATGAGTTTTGGACTATCTTGCTACTTGAAGTGGCGTTAGCAGACGCGTGACAAATACTGTTGATACACACGACTGTATGACATGTATCTCCATCACAGCTAGTAGTGCTCTTTTTTATATGAGTTTGTGCTTTCGCTAAAAATGTATGCTCCCCCAAGGCAGTAATTAACATAGCTGTTAGTACAACTATTGTCAGACTCAAAATTGTATGATTTATCTTCATTCTAATAAGCAACTAATAACATAAAATATTTGATTTGGGAGGAATATTGCTATATCTTTACTCTAATAGATTTATCAGAACAAAGCATCAATCGATGTCGCTTTGAGCATGTGAAAAATATTTCGTATATCTTATTATAATTGGTAATATGGTTGGAAGACTCGATTACTGTACGCCGTCTCGATAAACAGCCTAACCCATCGAAGCTAAAATAAGCTAGGAGAGTTTCTGCAGCTTCAAGTAAATCTTAGCATATTTTTCTTTCTATTTCTAGACGCTCAATTGCAGAGGAGTTGTAATAATTGATTTATCAGAGCTTTCGTGTAAACGCATCTGGAACTCCATCCTTACGCGCTATGAGCAAAATTATACTTTACTATAGCTTGCCATCACGCTTTATTTACCTATTTTTGGTTAGTCTTTTTTACCTATTCTTGATTTGCTTTTTCTCTATCCGCCTCATCTAAGAATCTAGTAGTGCAAGATGAAGGAATAGCACAATATCAAAATTTTTAACAACCATGTTGACTTTTTCAAGTCTATCGGAGAAGTTAGTGGAACATCCTTCCCAAATGCTTGTTAGTTCAACTCAAGTTTATCTCTGACTTCCTTGGCTCTGTTCCTGACGGTAACCTCTGTTACTCCGGCCGCTCTTGCAATATCTGATTGAGTGATAATTTCTCCGGTCTTAATACTTGAGAGGTAGAGGATAGATGCCGCAAGTCCCATTGGATCTTTTCCGGCAGAGATTTCTTTTTTGGTAACATTGCTCATGATTTCTGCTGCTTGTCGTTTCGTTCTTTCACCCAGTTTAGCTATATTCGCAACTTTAGCTATACATTTCATTGGTTCTATTTGTGGGATTTTAAGGTCAAGTCTAGAATGAAGCAATCTATAATCTTTGGATAATTCTTTACGCTTTACATTACATGCTGTTGCTATATCTTTTAGTGTTCTCGGAGCTCCCATTTCTCTGCATGCAATATATATCGCAGCTGCTAGAACCCCTGAAATGGTTCTGCCACGTATCATCATTCTTGCCTGAGCTTTTCTATAAATATATGCTGATTTCTCTACTATTACATCAGATAATCCA